>Ga0315298_1001694_pt1 | contig 39527 bp, 32 predicted proteins | sample WHS_1_MG_FD_203077 | JGI IMG/M metagenome (GOLD analysis project Ga0315298, IMG submission 203077) | Extremophilic microbial mat communities from Washburn Hot Springs, YNP, Wyoming, USA - WHS_1_MG | ecosystem: Environmental > Aquatic > Thermal springs > Hot (42-90C) | place: USA: Wyoming... | reverse complement strand
TGCCCAGCAGGAAGGAGGCCGCCCCACCGGCGCTGCTCACGTCGGCCAGGGCATGTCCGGCAAAGGCATTGCCGCGCAATATGGTAAACACACCGATCACCGCGCTGACCAGCGCTGCGCAAGTCCCCACGATCAGCGCGGTTTGCACCGGCTCACTGCTGAAGAAACTAGAATTTCCCAAAAGCATCCAAAGATTCCACATGGCGTTAATCGGCCTTTTCCGGATGCGGCACATGCGCTGCCGTGCCCGCCTCGGCATCTTCAGCCGCGACATCGGGTAGCACAAGTATCCGCCGCCCATGCCGCAATACCGTTACCGGGTAACCATAGAGCTTACTCAACACCTCAGGCTGCACCACCTCCTCCACACTGCCGGTGGCGGCCTGCCCGCCCACCAGATAGACCAGACGGTCCACGACAGATAAGAGTGGGTTCATATCATGGGCAGTCACCAGTACAGCAATCTGTCGGGTACGCGTCAATCTACCAAGCAACGCCACCAGCGCATTGGCGCTGCCGAAATCCAGATTAGCCAAGGGCTCATCGAGAATGAGCAGACGCGGCTGACGCACCAGGGCATGGGCGATAACTGCCCGCTGTTGCTGGCCACCGGAGAGTTCCCCAACCCGCTGATCCGCAAAGGCCTCTGCCCCGACCGCATGCAACGCTTGATCTACCAAGGCTTTTTTACGACCGGGAAATAGCGGCAGACCAAGGCGATGGCCATCCAGCCCCAACTGCACCAGATCTCGGGTCCGCAGGGGGATATCCGCATCAAAAGCGATTTTCTGGGGCACATAGCCGACCAGAGCACGGCGCTGACTAGCGGACGCGCCATCTATCAAGGCCTGCCCCGCGCGGATCGGCGTCAGACCCAGCAGACTGCGCAGCAGGGTCGTCTTGCCCGCACCATTCTCACCGATCAGGGCACAGAGCTGGCCGGGATAGAGTTCAAAACTGACATCCCGCAAAATGCGGCGACCGCCCAAATCCACAGAGAGACGGGTGACCGAAAGTATTGGATCAGGCGTTCCCAATGCCGTATTACTTCAGCACAGTCGTCGAAGTGCCATGCTTCACCGCATTACTCAGCGCATGCACCTCCGCCAGCATCCAGGACTGATAACTATAGCCCGTCGGCATGCTTTCATAGAAACCGACCACAGGGATATTCGCTGCTTTCGCCTTACCCAGGAATGATGCTGTCAGCGCGCTGGTCACCTGCTGGTTATAGAGGAACACCTTGACCTGATGCTGCTTAATGAGCTGGTCCTGGATACTCACATCCTGTGGTGCCGGGTCGGTACCGTTCATAATAGCCGCCTGCAGTTTCCACGGCGTTTTGATGTCGCAACCCGCAGCCTGCAACAGGTAATCGGCGACGGGTTCCGTCACTGCCACCGGCGTTCCGCCAAACTGGGCCTTGAAGCTGGCGATTGCCTGATACCAGGGCTTCAGAGAGGCATCAAACTTGCGCACATTGGCCGTAAAATAGGCAGCATGGGCCGGGTCCAGTTCCGTCAGACTCTGGGCAACGGCCTTGGCTACGGCAGGCATCGTCTCCGGCTTGTACCAGAGATGGGGGTTTTGGGTGCTTTTCGGCAGATGGAGCAGATCCTGAACGACGATCACCTTGCGCTGAGCGCTGTGATCCGCCGCGAGGATCTTCTCGGCCCAACCGTCATAGCCGACGCCGTTACGCACCACAATTTGCGCTGCAGCGATCTCGCGGGCCACGGCAGGACTCGCTTCAAAGGTATGCGGGTCTGTATTGGGGTTGCTTTCGATGGCAGTGACAGTGACATATTCCCCACCAATCTGGCCGATCACATTGGCATATTGATTCTCTATACCCACAGCATGAATGGTCGCCGCAGCGGCTACCGGCGCCATGCCCAGCCCGGCACACAAGACGACCAGTGGCGGCAGTGCAGTCCACATATCGGGCGCCCACCGCCGCATGCGACGGCCAGCCATTGAAGGGAGAGGTGCTTTCTGTCTGTTAAAATGAATCACTTTTAAAATCCTCGGAACCAGATATCCAATTCTGCACCAGACCATCAATATCCAGTTATGCAACTGTGTTGCACGGTATTAAAATCGGAATTCGTTGTCAAGCGATTGTTCCAACATCCGATTTCCAGGATCCTGTCGGGGATGGCCGCCAGTTCCGGTATCCAGCGGCACCGTAGCACTGCCCTGCCCTGCCCTGCCCTGCCTTCATGGCCGACCATGAGGGCAGGAGTATCAATGGATGCAGGGCGGATTCCCGTCTCTTCTTAGAAGAGACTCTTGATGGTGTTGATCAATCTGTCGCCAATATCCGTTCCGGCGCCACTTTCCGTGGAAGCCGTGGGTGCGGCAACGGGCGGATACCCGGCGAGATAATCACTGACACCAATGACGTTACTACCGCCACTGATAGTGGGGCCGGTCACCGAAGGCGGCCGGAAGAATCCGGTGGCCGGGCTGCCCGCCATGGCCGTCCGCATATAGTGAATCCAGATAGGTAATGCCTCACGCGCCCCCGCAGCCCAACGGCCCATGGTGCGGTTGTCATCATAGCCCACCCAGACACTGGTGGTGATGTGCGGGCTGAACCCATTGAACCAGGCATTATTTTCGTGGTTGGTCGTGCCGGTTTTGCCGGCGATGTCATTACGCCCGAGGCTCTGGGCGGCGACACCGGTGCCAATTTTGATCACCTGCTGCATCATCTCAGTCAGCAGGTAGGCTACCCCCGGGGGTATGGCCGTCTGCTGGGCGGGCGGGGCATAGCCCATGGGACAATTGAGAAGGGATATCTGTGTACCGCGACTATTCACAATTTTGGTGATGAGATAGGGATGGGGCAGAAAGCCGCCGCTGGAAAAGACCGCATAGGCACGGGCGAGCTGTAAGGGGCTGTAATCTCCTGCGCCAAGCACCATGGAGGGCACCTGAGGTACCTGCTGGGCCGGAAAACCAAAGCGTTGCACATACTGCGCCGCATAGGGGATGCCGATGTCCATGAGGATGCGAACACTGGGTACGTTATGAGAGTAAGCCAGATTCGACCATACCGGAATCGGTGTATTGGAGAACTGGTTGCTGTAGTTCGTCGGCACATAGACCTGTCCGGTAGGCAGGGTAATCGACAGGGGGGTGTCTGGAATCGGGGTCTGTGGCGTCATATAACTGCTCTTGCCTGAAGCCAGCAGCGCTGGCGCATCCATAGCCGCAGCGTAGACGAAGGGCTTGAAGCCCGAGCCCGGCTGCCGATAAGCAAAAACGGCGCGATCAAAATGGCTGAGTTCATAGCTGAAGCCACCCACCAGGGCGTGGATAGCCCCGGTACGGCTGTCCAGACTCACCAGAGCGCCTTGTACCTGAGGAATCTGTGAGAGCTGCCAGCCCGCATCTTTGCCAGCAGAGGACCAGACATTGGCACCCCATTCCTGACCTGCCCCCGCCGTAACAGAATGTACATAAGGGCGCAGCCAGACCAAGTCGCCACTGTGCAGAACCGCATTCACCAAACGTGGCTTGGGGGCACTATAACGGGGACGTGCCCAACTGACGTCGCGCAAGGTGAGAATGACGTTTTTCTTGCCCTCCAGAGAGACCGTAGCGCTTTTGGCGTCGGTACTGACCACTACGCCCCATTTGAGGTTGGCCGGGTCATGTGGTGGCAACACATCAGGCCGCTTACCCGCGAGTGCTGCCTGCAGCGTGTCCCCGCTGAGGCGCGCGATGGGGCCGCGGTAGCTTTTGAGATCCATACTGGATAGCCCCATATCGTAGTTTTCCAGCCCCACGGCAACCGCCTCATTCGCTGCCTCCTGATCCTGTGGCAGGATGGTAGTGTACACCTTGAGCCCGGAACGATAGGTGAAATCGCTGCCGAATTGCTGGGTGAGCCAACTGGCGATCCAGTCGGTGACATAAGGTGCACCGTTGCTGGCAGCAGCATGATACCGCGAAAGAATGGGTTCCGCGTTGGCCTTCGCCTCTTCATCCGTAGAAATATAACCGCGCTTTTCCATGCGCTTAAGCACATAAGCACGCCGCCTTTTGGCGAGATCAGGATTCACTACAGGGTTTAAAACGGAAGGTGCCGGCGGTAGCCCCGCAATGGTTGCCATCTCCCCTAAGGTAAGATGACTGACGCCTTTTCCAAAATAGGTCCGCGCCGCAGCTTGCACGCCGTAGGCACCCTGACCGAGATAAATCTTGTTCAGATAAAGCTCAAGAATCTGTTTGTGCGTAAAGTGGTTGGCGAGTTTGTACGCCAGGAGGATTTCCGCGATCTTGCGGGAAATGGTTTTTTGCGGAGTCAGGTAAAAGTTGCGCGCTACCTGCTCCGGGATCGTGCTGGCCCCCTGCACCGGTGCCATGTGAATAGCGTCCACTATCGCGGCACGCAGAATCCCAGGGTAACTGACCGGGTAGTTAAGGGGGTTGTCGCTGTAGAAGCGGGCGTTTTCGGCGGATATGAAGGCTTCCTGCAACTTGACTGGAATCTGGTCGATGGGCAGGGCATAACGCATCTGCGGACCGACCTCCTGGAGCAGTGTGCCGTTCGCGGCATAAATTCGCAGAGGCTCGTCGGGACGCCATTCCTTGAGCTCATGGATGGGCGGCAGGGTCTGCCAGATGCGGTAGACGTAGATACCGACGCCAATCCCGATATTTATCAGAATCAACAGGATAATCAGTAAAATCCAGCGTCCATAATGGTGGCGCTTAGGTTTCTTAGAGCGCGCGCGCGGGGTATTAGCTTGAGCCATTCCGTTTCTTTCCGTGTGTATGAGTACTTCGCAAAGTGCATTCGGGTCTGCACTTTGCGAAGTATCCTATCCCGGCTTTTGCATTGCGACGCGGCCGATGGCGCAATACTATACCACCATGAATCTAAAGAGTCGCTTCGCACCCAGCCCCACCGGTTACCTGCACCTTGGCAACGCCCGCACAGCCCTTTTCGCCTGGCTGGCGGCGCGTGGCGCGGGTGGAACGTTCATTTTACGCCTTGAAGATACGGATCAGCAGCGCTCCCCCGAGATCTATGAGAAGGCCTTGCTGGAAGATCTGCGGTGGTTCGGCATCGACTGGGACGAAGGCCCGGACCGGGGTGGCGATCACGGCCCATACCGGCAGATGGAGCGTCTGGCCATCTATGACCAGTACTATGCCCGTTTGCAGGCCAGCGGCCAGGCCTATCCCTGCTATTGCAGCGCCGACGACCTAGCCGCGGAGCGCGCCGTACAGCGCTCGGCGGGTAAAGCACCACGCTATGGTGGACATTGTCGGCATCTTCATGCTGAGGTGCGGACTGAACGGGAGGCGGCGGGCATCCGGCCCACGCTGCGTTTCCGGGTGCCGGATCAGGGCATCCTCCCAGTATCGGATCTGGTCTGGGGCGAGCGTCACTATGCATTGGCTGATCTGGGGGACTTTGTCATCCGCCGCAGTGACGGCAGCCCGGCATTTTTCTTTGCCAACGCGGTCGACGATGCGCTGATGGGGGTGAATCTGGTCTTGCGTGGCGAGGACCACCTGACCAATACCCCCCGGCAAATCCTGATTTTGCAGGCGCTGGGGTTACCGGTTCCCGGTTATGGTCATCTGCCTTTGTTACTCGGTGCCGACGGTCAGCCTCTGTCCAAGCGATACGGGGCAGTCAGCTTGCGCGGCCTGCGCGAGGCCGGCTATCTGGCCCCGGCGGTGCTTAACTACCTCGCCCGTCTGGGGCATCATTACAGCGCGACGGGCTTTCTGGATAGCAGCGCACTGGCGCAGGGCTTTGCGCTGACCCAGATCAGCCGGGCGCCCAGCCATTTTGATATGGTGCAGTTGCAGCATTGGCAGCACGAAGCGGTACAGTCGCTGGACGATGCCGCCGCCTGGAACTGGTTGGCGCCCCATCTGCAGGACAAAGTGCCGACAGGGCAGGAAATGCATTTTGTGGCGGCGGTGCGTGCCAATATCCTGCTGCCCGCTGATGCACTGGATTGGGCTGAGCGCTGTTTTGCCTCCCCCACGGTCGACGCCGAGGCCGCCGGGGCCATCACCGGAGCCAGCCCTGAGTTCTGGTCCGTCGCTCAGGCGACGCTGCGGGCGTCGGGTGGCGACTACCGGCTCTGGACCAAAACCTTGCAGCAAGCAAGCGGGCAGCGCGGTAAGGCGCTGTTCATGCCCCTGCGCGCCGCGCTTACCGGGCTCACCCACGGACCGGAACTGGCGGCGCTCCTCCCCCTCATCGGTGAAGCGCGCGCGTTAACGCGTCTTCATGCCGCCGCCCAACGCTCCTGAACGCTTGTCGAGGCCAAAAAAATATGACCACCCTGCCGGTACTGACCCTCTTTGACACCCTGCGCCGCCGTAAAACGCCGCTGGAGCTGCTGCGCCCCAATCAGGTGGGACTCTACGTCTGCGGGATGACCGTATACGACTTCTGTCATCTCGGCCATGCCCGGGTCATGGTCACTTTCGATACGGTGGTGCGCTATCTGCGTGAGCGCGGCTACGAGGTGACTTACGTCCGCAATATCACCGATATCGACGACAAAATCATTCGTCGGGCGTTGGAGCGTGGCGAATCGATCCAGTCTCTCACGGCACGCTTCATCGACGCCATGCACGAAGACGAGGCGGCGTTGCTCTGCCAGCGCCCTGATCAGGAACCGCGGGCGACGGAGCATGTGGACGCCATGCAAACCCTGATCGGCGAACTCATCAACAGAGGGCATGCCTACGCGGCGGCCAATGGCGATGTGTACTACGCGGTGCGCAGCTTCCCGGAATACGGGCGCCTGTCCGGGAAATCCATTGACGAGTTAACGTCGGGCGCGCGGGTGGATATTGGCGAAGACAAGCGTGATCCTCTGGACTTTGCCCTGTGGAAGGCGGTCAAGCCCGGCGAGCCGTCCTGGGCTTCCCCCTGGGGAGAAGGACGGCCCGGTTGGCATATCGAATGTTCCGCCATGTCCGCCGATGCGCTGGGCTGTGCCTTTGATATTCATGGTGGTGGTGCGGATCTGCAGTTCCCGCATCATGAGAATGAAATCGCTCAGTCACAGGGCGCGGGCTGCGCTTTTGCCCATTACTGGATGCACAACGGCTTTGTCCGCATCAACGACGAGAAAATGTCCAAATCGCTGAATAATTTCTTCACAGTGCGGGAACTCTTACCCCGTTATTCGGGCGAGGTGCTGCGCTTTTTCATCCTGTCCAGCCATTACCGCAGTCCGCTGAACTATGCGGAAGAGGCGCTGGAGCAAGCCAAGGCGGGCCTCACCCGGCTCTACACCACCCTGCGCGGGATGCCCAGGCGTAAAATCGTGGAGGAGCTGGGTAGCGAGTGGCGGGAGCGTTTCCATGCCGCCATGAGTGACGACTTTCATACGCCAGCAGCCCTTGCCGTGCTGTTTGATCTGGCCCGCGAGATTAATCGCCTGCGGGATGAAGGCAGCGAAGTAGCCGCGCCGCTCGCCACTTTGCTACGTGAACTGGCGGGTGTGCTGGGTTTGCTGGGACAAGATGCAGAGGATTTTCTCCGCGGCAAGGAGACGGATGCGAGCTGGATTGAGGAGCGTATTGCCGCGCGCGCCGCAGCGCGGCAGACCCGCGATTTTGTCGGCGCCGATGGGATCCGGCAGGAATTAACAGCCGTTGGAGTCATCCTCGAAGATGGCCCCGGCGGCACCACATGGCGGCGGGAATGAGGCACTACTGCTCATTCGGTTTGAGCGGCTAAGTAGCCGTTTCTCAGCCGTCGCCCAGCGGGAAAGACTGCTGCTCGGCTTCACCGGGGACGGCAACAGATACCGCTTCCTGATGTTCCACCGCCTCCACGGCCAGTAAGTCACCCTGTACGGGCTCCTGGGCGGACTCCTGTTGCACTGCCACCGGTATGGATTCCTGAAGGACCTCGTTTACCGGCTCTTGAACGGTCTCAGGCATTGACCCCTGTGCGGGTAAGCTTTCTACCTCCGGCGCCGACGATTGCCCGGCGTCGCGAGAGCGCTCCTGTACCGGTTCACTTTCGACGGTCAGATCGGCAACCGGAGTCAGCGCCTTGGCGGGGACCAGCATCTGGTGCCACTCAGCGGCGGCGGGTACCGTGCCGGGATAGACGAGTTCTTCAGGGACATGGGTGTCATCCTCGGGACCCGCCAGCAGATCGCTATCCTGGAATCCCTCTGTCGTGTAGGTATCCTCAGGGACTTCCCCATCTGCAGAAGATGATTCTGCGCCATTCTCTCCGCCCTGGGTGGAGCGCCGGGCCCGTGCACGGCGTCCACCGCGGCGACGGCGCCGGTTGCTGCGGCCTTCGCCACCGTTTTCCTGCTCATCGGTGCTCGTCTCGCTGACTTGCTCCGTGCCTGCCGACAGCTCAGTGCCACTGGTTTCCGCCAAGAAAGTCGCCGCGTCAACGGGCGCATAACGGGATACCAGCGCCCGCACCAGCCGGGCCAGAATACCTTCTTCCGGCGGAACGACCTTAGCGGGCGCTTTCGCCTTCGGGCCGCTGGGTGCCGGTGGTGTGCGCAGTGGTGGCAACACCTCGGGCGGCGGCGGCGCGGTCAACGGACTCAGTGCCGCTGATTCGCTCGTCGGACGGCTGGGGCGTGCGGGCAACGCGCTGTTGTCACTGCTGGGCGCCGGTGCCGGCCGACTGGTGCCGCCTTCCACGCGCGTCCGCTGAATTTGATAATGGGGCGTAACCATGTCCGGCATGGGAATGACCAGGATGCGGGTGTCGGTCTTGGCTTCGAGTTCCAGAATTGGACGGCGCTTTTCGTTGAGCAGATAGACGGCCACATCCACCGGCACCCGACACTCTACCTCGGCAGCTCCGGTTTTCATGCACTCCTCATACAGCAGGCGCAGGACGTGCATGCTGGTGGCTTCGCAGCCCCGTATCTGACCAGTACCGTTGCAGCGCGGGCAGGGCTCAGAAGACGATTCTTCCAGACTGGCGCCCAGACGCTGCCGGGACATCTCCATGAGGCCAAAGCGGGAGATGCGCCCCAACTGCACCCGCGCCCGATCCAGCTTGAGGGCCTCCTTGAGCCTGTTCTCCACCTCACGCTGGTGCTTGGGGGATTCCATATCGATGAAGTCGACCACGATGAGCCCGCCCAGATCGCGCAGGCGAATCTGCCGGGCGATCTCCTCAGCGGCTTCCAGGTTCGTCTGGAACGCGGTCTCCGCGATATCCTGACCCTTGGTGGCGCGGCCCGAGTTCACATCGACGGCCACCAGCGCTTCGGTATGATCGATGACGATGGCGCCCCCTGATTCCAGGCGCACTTCGCGACTGAATGCGGACTCAATCTGCTGTTCAATCTGATAGCGGGAGAAGAGAGGCACGTCGTTGTCGTAATACTTCAGACGATGCACCATCTTCGGCATCATGGAGCCCATGAACTGCACCGCGGCGTTGTAGGCCCCCTCCTCGTCGATCAGCACCTCCCCGAAATCTTCGGAGAAATGATCACGCAGAGCGCGGACCACGACATTACCCTCCTGATAAATCAGGAAAGGGGCGGCACGCGGCGCCGCCATATCGACGATGGCCTGCCAGATCTGTTTGAGATACTCCAGATCGCGCTGCAAGGCCTCCAGCTCCTGACCGATCCCCGCCGTGCGGGCGATGACCCCCATGTTTTCGGGGATGTCCAGGAGTTGCAGGTGCTGGCGGATCTGGGTGCGGTCCTCGCCTTCAATGCGCCGGGAGACGCCGCCGGCACGCGGATTGTTCGGCATCAGCACCAGATAACGTCCGGCCAGACTGACGAAGGTGGTGAGTGCCGCACCTTTGCTGGAGCGCTCTTCCTTGTCCACCTGAACGATGACTTCCTGACCTTCCCGCACCAGATCCTGAATGCGTTTGCGGCCCTGTTCCTGTTGTAGGAAGTATTCCCGGGCGATTTCCTTGAGGGGCAGAAAGCCGTGTCGCTCGGCGCCGTAATCGACGAAGGCGGCTTCGAGGCTGGGCTCCACACGGGTGATTCGACCCTTGTATATATTGCTTTTTTTCTGTTCCCGGTAAGCGCGTTCAATGTCCAGATCGAGGAGTTTTTGACCATCTACCAAAGCCACCCGCAACTCCTCTGCGTGGGTAGCGTTAATCAACATCCGTTTCATAAGTTCTTCTTTCTCCGGCGCTCAACCCGCAAGCCCGAAAGGACCCGTCAGGGAGCGCAGCGTTTGTAATTGGGACCGACGGGGTTTGCCCGGCGATGCTGAAATTGGGGCCGCGCTCCGAGAAGCGCAGCGTCCAAAGTCGAAATATATGCCATAAAAGAATAGAATCGCAAATGAAAAGCGCAGGGGTGGGGAAAAATGGCAGAAAACAGGGTGCGGCAATGGCAGGTAACCGATGCGGAAGCGGGGCAACGGCTGGATAACTTCCTCCTGCGGGTGATGAAAGGCGTGCCGCGCTCCCATATCTACAAAATCCTGCGCAGTGGTGAAGTGCGGGTGAACAAAGGGCGGGCGCGGCCGCACTACCACCTGGCTGAGGGCGACGTACTGCGTCTGCCGCCGGTGCGAGTGGCGGCGCCCAACGATCCCGCCGTACTGCCCACCTACCTGCAGAGTCAGTTGGAAGTCGCTGTCCTTTACGAAGATACCCATCTGCTGGTGCTGGACAAGCCCAGCGGGCTGGCCGTGCACGGGGGATCGGGCCTGAGCTGGGGCGTCATCGAGGCGTTGCGCCAGTTGCGACCCGATGCCCGCGAACTGGAACTGGTACATCGCCTGGACCGCGACACCTCCGGCTGCCTGATATTCAGCAAAAAACGCTCGGCGCTGCGTGCGCTCCATGAAGCCCTGCGGGAAGGTTTCATGGAGAAGCGCTATCTGGCGCTGGCGGCCGGTGACTGGCAGGGGAAGGCGCGTTCCGTGCGCCTGGCCCTGCGCAAGAATACCCTGCAGTCCGGCGAGCGCATGGTGCGGGTGGACCCGGTGGAGGGTAAGGCCGCACATACGCGTTTTCTGCCACTGGAACATTTCCCCGGCGCGGTGCTGCTGCAGGCTGATCTCGATACCGGGCGTACGCACCAGATTCGGGTTCACCTGCAAGCGATTGGGCATGCGGTGGCAGGTGATGAGAAATATGGCGATGCGGTCTTCAACCAGCGTCTGCGCGCCCTGGGCCTGCGACGACTTTTTTTGCATGCCGCCCTGGTGGCCTTCCGCCACCCGCAGGACGGCCGGCCCATGCGCATTGAGGCCCCGCTGCCGGCTGATCTGCAAGCCATTCTGACCCAACTGCGTAAGGAGTCTGCCGGATGATTCCGCCCCCTGATGATTGCCGACTGATCATTTTCGATTGGGACGGCACCCTCATGGATAGCATCTCTACCATCTGCGGCTGTCTGGCCCATGCTTTTGCCTATGCAGGGCTGGTGGATCGTGGTGAACAGCAGTACCAGGAAATTATCGGATTGGGACTGGAAGACGCCCTGGCGGCCCTCGCCCCCGATGCCGATAAGCCTACCCGGGAACGGATTCTGGAGGGTTACCGGGAGTGCTTTTTCAGCACGCCACTCCGCGAAATGCCCCTCTTTCCGGGGGTGGAAAACACGGTGGTGCAACTCGCCGATGCTGGCTATGAGATTGCCGTGGCCACCGGCAAAGCCCGTCGCGGTCTGGATCGGGTGCTGGGCGAGCATCCCCGTCTCGCCGCCTGCATCAGCGCCAGTCGCTGTGCCGATGAAAGCCGCTCCAAACCCGACCCCCTGATGCTCCACGAATTGCTGCAGCACTACGACCTGCCCCCCGCGGCGGCCATCATGGTGGGCGATACCGTGCACGACATGGAAATGGCCGTTGCCGCCGGGGTTTTGCCGCTGGGAGTGCTCTGCGGCGTACACAGCGCGGAACGCCTGGATGCCAGCGGTGCGGCGGCGTGTTTTACCGACCCCACCGCCTTACCCGGGTGGCTCATACGCACGCGCACCGGGGATAAATATCCGTCGCGGAATTCGGGATAACCTCAGGAATTTAGGATGTACCGATGCGATGGTATACTATTTCCTCGCTGGTGATCTGCACAGACAAATCAAAGGTGGTGACGCATAATGGTATCTACAGTTCTACTGTTGGCCGTATTATCCGCATGGATATTGTTAGAATTATATCTGGAATATTTTTTTCGGTCACCCATGAATGCGAACAAGCAAGACGGCGGATCTTCAAAAATATTCAACGTCGTGATCTTATCCAGCGTCGGAAGTTGGGCTTGTACGGTGGCGGCGGAAGTTCGCCATGAGCCACATATTGCGCTATATCTGCCGCAGGTGGGTTGTTCGCTGCTGATGGCGGGATTGCTGTTGCGATCGTATGCGATCATGACGTTAAGGAGATATTTCACCGTGGACCTGGCTATCCAGCCTGGACACCGACTGATCCGGCATGGACCGTACCGCATGGTGCGCCATCCGTCCTACACGGGAGCGCTTCTGTGTTTTTTCGGATTGGCGTTGTCGTTTGGTTACTGGGCCACAGCGATTATAATCATTCTTCCCGTCATCTCGGCCTACCTCTGGAGAATCGCCAAAGAGGAACGCATACTGGCGGATGCCTTCGGGATCACTTATCAGGAATACCGCAACTGCACGTACCGCCTCATTCCAGGTATCATTTAGCGGGTTTCTGCAAACCGGTCAGGACCCACGTCCTGGTCCAACCCCGCCCGGATCTCCACCGCGTGGGTCAGTAAAATAGTATGCGTGCCCGACTCCAGCAGATGAAACTGCGCCGCCGGCAGATGTGCAGCCAGCGCCAAACCGACCTGTGGTCTGTTCACACGATCCTGGGCACCCTGCCAGATATGCACCGGCACCCGGATATCCTCCAGACGGAAAGGCCAGGGGCGGTTGAGCACCGCGAAATCATCGGCCATCCCTGCCGTCCCTTGCCGCAACGCCCCCCGCAGGTCCTCGCAAAGCTTCGCCAGGACGTCGGGCGCAGACAACAGGGACCAGTCACTGGCGCCCAACTTTGCCGCGAACTGCGCCACGAAGCGCTCCGGCCTCCGCTGCACGCCCGCCATTCTGAGGCGCAACAAAGCCCTGAGGAGCCACGGTGCCCTGCGCACCAGGGTGAAGAGGACATGATCCTGAAGACGGAAGGCGGACCATATCTCGGGCAGCTCGGCCGGTCCGGGACTGCCCGCCAGATGCACACAGCGCACCCGATCCGGCATGGCGTAGGCGCAGGCCAGCGCGTAAGGACCACCGCCGGAGAAACCTAGCACCTGAAAGGCGTCAAGCCCCAGACGGCTTACCAAGACTTCGCCCATTGCCGCCACTTCGGTCATGGTCAGTCCCGGCTGCCGGTCCGATTCTCCGTAACCCGGCCGGTCAAAGACGATCCAGCGCAGGCCATCACGAAGGGCCGCAGGCAGCAATTTCAGTTGCAAACGGGAGCTGGGCGTACCATGAAAGAACAATACCGGCAACCTCCCGTTCGGGTCACCGATATCTTCATAGGATACAACGTGGCCGGAATCCAAAGTTAACGACCGTTTCATCTCTCACTCATTGCCTGAATGGCCCTTTTCTCCGGGAGTAACGCTCGCTGCGCTTCTGGACGAACTATTAATCGCATCAGGCTCTCAAGAAACACTTTTTAGGATATTGAATACATTATAGTTACGAAGCACCAATATCACCGGGAACCAGCCTCATGTCCAACGGTGAATCCGCGCGATTCCAGCAGTTCGAAGAGCGGTATCCAGTACACGCCGGTGGATTCCATCGCGACCGTGTCCACATCGCAGGCCTTGAGCCAATCGGCCAAGGCCTCAAGATCCTCCGTGAAACTGGCAAACTCCCGTACCGGTTCGTCATCACGATCCGCAGGAACCGCGACATAGTGGGAGGCGCTGCCAATGTCGATGCCTGCGGCGTTGCCCGGCAGGCCTGCAACATGGATAGGACTTGCTCACTGACTTGCTCACTGACTTGCTCACCGATGGGCTGTGTTTCTTTGCGCAGGCTGATGGGCTCCAGTAACGGCACGATAAACCGCACCCGCATGCCAATCTCCTTAATCTGCGGTTCTGGCAGGCCCAACTCCTGAGCTTCGGCAAAGATGCGGCGCACGCCGGTGCCCCATTGTTCGATGAGGTGCAGTTCACGAAATACGCGGGCCTGACTTGCTCGCGCGTTTGCGCCCAGTCGCGTAGCGCCAGATAGCGCGTGGCTATCAGCGGCGCTTCCTGTAGAAACAGGCCACCGGTGGTAAAGGAGAGGCGGTATCGGTCAGACGTGGTCACAGGCCCCTTGCGCATAGGTAGGATGGGCACAAACATGTGCCCATTCTAGCGGATTGGGCCTGTGTTTGACACGATAGCAGGCGGTTTCGTACGCCAATTTGGCGATCCTCATGTGGTATAAAGCATAGGTTGTCGGATTTGACCCTTCCAGAGCGCTGAATCCAACATCTTGCGAATCACCACGGACACTGAAGAGAGCGGCAATACATGAAAATTCTCCATACTTCTGACTGGCACTTGGGACGCACCCTCTATGGCCGCAAACGCTATGAGGAATTCGAGGCATTTCTCAAATGGTTGGCGAAGACGATTCAGCACGAAAGGGTCGATGCCTTGCTGGTGGCTGGTGACGTCTTTGATACCAGCGCACCCAGCAACCGCGCCCAGGAGCTTTACTACCGCTTTCTCTGTGCGGTGGCAGCTTCGTCCTGCCACCATGTGGTGGTCATCGCTGGCAATCATGATTCGCCGTCTTTCCTCAATGCACCGAGGGAATTGCTCAAAGTGCTTAACGTGCATGTTGTCGGCGCACTCGCTGAGGTGATCAGTGACGAGGTCCTGGTTTTGCACACAGAGGGTGGCATTCCAGAACTGATCGTCTGTGCCGTCCCCTACCTGCGGGATCGCGATATCCGGGTGGCCGAAGCCGGTGAGACCATTGAGGACAAGGAGCGCAAGCTGATTGAAGGCATCCGTGATCACTATGCCGCTGCGACCGCCATTGCCGAAGCTCAGCGTTTCGCTTTAGGCGTTGATATTCCCATCGTCGCTATGGGACACCTGTTTGCTGCGGGTGGGCAAACCGTGGACGGGGATGGTGTGCGGGATCTCTATGTGGGATCCCTGGCTCATGTGACCGCTGCTATTTTCCCCGACAGTCTGAATTACCTGGCCCTTGGCCATTTGCATGTGCCACAGAAAGTAGGCAGCTCGGAGCGTCACCGTTACAGCGGCTCTCCGATACCCATGGGCTTTGGCGAGGCGAAGCAGGCAAAGAGTGTCTGTATTGTCGATTTTGATCATGCTGAGCCCACCGTGCAGATACTGCCAGTCCCCGTTTTTCAGCGACTCGAACGCGTCAAAGGCGATTGGCCAGCCATCTCCGCCCAGATTCTGGAGCTCTCTGCCATACACCCGCAGGCATGGCTGGAAGTGATTTACGAAGGAGAAGAGGTCATCAGTGATCTGCGGGATCGCCTGGATAAAGCCACCGCAAACTCTGATCTGGAGATACTGCGCATCAAGAACAACCGAATCGTCGATCGGGTGCTGGGTCAGATACACGATGAGGAAATGTTGGATGATCTCAGCGTCGACGAGGTTTTTGCGCGTTGTCTCACGGCCCATCAAGTCCCTGAGGATCAGCAGCCGGAATTACTGCGCGCTTATCAGGAGACCATCGCGTCTCTCCAGCAAAACGACGCCAGAGCAGAATAGCGAGACGATCCATGCGCATCCAACAAGTACGCTTCAAAAATCTGAACTCTCTGGTGGGTGAGTGGAGTATTGATTTTACCCATCCTGCCTACGCCTCAGAGGGCATTTTTGCCATCACCGGACCCACTGGTGCGGGGAAGACGACGATCCTCGACGCCATTTGTCTGGCGCTGTACGGACGCACCCCTCGCCTGAACAAGGTTACCAAGGGCACCAATGAAATCATGTCCCGCCAGACGGGCGAGTGTTTTGCCGAAGTGACCTTTGCCACGCAGACTGGTCAGTACCGCTGTCACTGGAGCCAGCACCGGGCGCGCAAGAAGCCCGATGGCGAATTGCAGAACCCGAAGCATGAAATTGCCGATGCACGGTCAGGCAGCTTACTGGAGTCCTCACTCAAAGGGGTGTCCGACCGGATTGAGACAGCTACGGGCATGGGCTTCGAGCAATTCACTCGCTCCATGCTGCTGGCTCAGGGCGGATTCGCCGCCTTCCTGCAAGCCGCTGCCGATGAGCGTGCGCCGATTCTGGAGCAAATCACGGGAACGGAGATTTACAGCGAGATATCTGTCCGTGTCCATGAACGGCGTACTGTAGAGCGTAACGCACTGGAGCGAATGGAGGCGGAGCTGGAGGGCATGCGGCTCTTGCGTCCGGAGGAAGAGCAAGGGCTGAACGACCGTCTGGCGCAAAAGACCCAGCAGGAGGCGAAGTTGGCTGCAGAAATTGCCCGGACGCAGGAGATAATCCGCTGGCTGGACAGTATCGCGCAACTGGAAACGGATCTGCAGCAGATCGCCGGGCAAAAAGTGAATTTGCAGGTCAGAGTCACTGCCTTTGCCCCTGAACAGGAGAGACTGACGCAGGCAAATAAGGCACTCGAACTGGAAGCGGATTATACCGCCTTGCAGTCGCTTCGCCATGCGCAAGAGACAGATGCGGCGAGCTATCGGGAGAAGCAGGCCATACTGCCGGAACAGGTGGAAGCCGTCCGTCAGGCTACCGAGGCGGAGCGCATGGCTGCAGTGCAACTGGAAGCCAGCAAGACAGCGCAGCAACAGGCCCTGCCCCTTATTCGGCAGGTGCGCGAACTGGATCTCAAAATCCGTGAAAAAGAAGCACCTGTTCGAGTGGCTTCCGACGCCATCGCCGCGTATGCGCAATCTCTGAAAGCGCTCCGCGTGAAGCAGGATACCGATCTCAGGGAACAGGAACGCCTGCAAAACACCTTTGCGGTCCTCACGCAGCAGTTGGTAGACACACAAGCGGATGCAGGGCTAGTGGAACACCTTGCCGGTATGCGGGCACGGATGGAGGCGGTGCAGCAGGTGTATGGGCAGTGGCGGGAGAAAGGCAGGGCGATACAGCAGACGGAGGAGGCCTTAGCGACGGCGGTTCGCTCATGGCAGGAAGGGACGGAGGGGCGCAGTAGGGCCGAAATTGCGCTGAATGACCGGCAAAAAGAAGAGGCCGAAAAACAGCTATCCTTTAAGGACCTTCTGGAGGGACAGGCACTCCCAGAGTGGCGCGACTGCCTGGACAGACTCAAGGATCAGGATGTTGTTCTGGCAAAAATACAGAATGCCGCCCAAATCATCGCGCAGACGACGCAGCACCTGGAGACTCTGGCAGTGCATCAGACCGCACTGCTTGCGGAAAATGCGACTCTGGACGCACGCCTTACCGCCGAACTGGCGCAGAAAACGACCCACGACCACACGCTTTCCTTGCTGGAAACCCAGATCACGCTCCTCAACCGGATAGAAAGTCTGGAGGCAATGCGTCATCAATTAGAGGACGGCGAGGTCTGCCCGCTCTGCGGCGCCACAGAGCATCCCTTCGCAGAGGGGAATATTCCGCACTTTGACGAAACCCGCCAAGCCCTGATTGCTGCCAAAACTGCGCAGGATGCCAACGCAGAAGAGATTACGGCGCTGAAGGTGAAACAGGCTGAACAGGGCAAAGAACTGGAGCGGCTGCACGCTGAACAGCAATATGCGACCGCGCAACGGGCCGCCGCACAGGACCTGATTGCTGCCAATGGGCAGGTTTTCGCCCTGCTACAAGCAGATGATCCCCAACTGACAGACCAGGTGCAGACTTTGCGGGACGAACATGGCGCTGCCTTAGAGCGGGCGCATGGTATCGTGCGTCGCGCAGACGCTGCGGAAAAGGCATTGGCAGAATTACGCATCTCCCTGGATCAGGCCAAGACGGCGTTTGTGAAGGCAGACCGGGAGTTTGAGTCAGCACGGCATCAAAAGGCGTCCCTCGAAAGATATCTGGAACAGCTCAAAAAGGACGCACTATCACTCTCTGCCCAACAGGAGCAATACCTGGCGGTTTTGTCCAGGGATCTGGCGACTTATAGTGTCGCCCCTGTTTCTCTGGATGCCCTGGATCAGATTCAGGCAGATTTAAGCGAACGGCGCGCCCAATGGCTACGCCGACAAGAAGAAAAAGGTGACCTCGTTGTGAAGCGCGCCGCACTGGATGCGCAGATACGCCATCAGGGCGAGGATATGTTGAAGTTGGATGGGGAGACCCAAAAGCAACAGAAACAGCTCGAAATGCTACGAGTGGAACAGCAGGCATGGAAAGATCAGCGTCGTGCGCTTTTGGGTGATAAAAATCCCGCAGACGAGGAAAAGCATCTTTCCGATGCAATCGTGTCTGCCGAGAACATACTCGAAAATGTGCGGCGGCAAATGTATACGGCGCAACAGAAACTGGACTTACTCCAGGAGAGCGTGGCAAACCTCGTGGTAGGCATCGAAGAAAGAAAACCCCGATTAGAGGCTGCTGAAGCCACTTTTTCGAGTCGCTTGCTGAAGGCGGAGTTCGCCAGCGAGGTGCAATTCTTATCGACCCGTCTGCCGGAGGATGACCGTAAAAAACTGGCGGATGCCGCGTTCCAACTGAAGGACGAAGCGTCAGTGCTCAACGCCATGGAGCAAGAAAAAAATACCCTGCTGGCGACAGAGCGGCAAAAGCAGATCACCGATGCGCCAAAAGAGACGGTCAGTCAGATATTGAGCGATCTCATGGTGAATCACCGGAATATGCAGCAAGAGATCGGCGGTCTTTCTCAAAGACTCAAGGATAACGCCGCACTGAAAGAGCAGCAGCATGGGAGGGGCGAGGCCATCGCGGCGCAGAAGCGCGAGTGCGGGCGTTGGGATCTGCTCCACGAGCTCATCGGTTCCAGCGATGGCAAGAAATACCGCAATTTTGCCCAAGGTCTGACTTTTGAATTGATGGTCAGCCACGCCAACCGGCAACTGCAAAAAATGACCGACCGCTACCTGCTGATCCGCGATGGCAGGCAACCTCTGGAACTCAATGTGATCGATAACTATCAGGCCGGGGAAGTGCGTTCCACTAAAAACCTCTCGGGTGGAGAGAGCTTCATCGTCAGCCTAGCGCTGGCACTGGGCCTCTCGCATATGGCCAGTAAAAATGTGCGGGTGGATTCCCTGTTTCTGGATGAAGGTTTCGGCACCCTGGATGAGGAAGCCTTGGATATGGCCCTGGAAACTCTTGCGGGTCTCCAGCAGGAAGGCAAGCTCATTGGGGTGATTTCCCATGTGGCTGCTCTCAAAGAGCGTATTGGCACTCAGATTCAAGTGATACCGAGAACGGGGGGGAGAAGTGCCATATCTGGGCCTGGTTGCGTATTTTAGGCCAAAATACACGGGGGTTATGATTGTTGCCGCAACAGAACGGCGCTACGCCATAATCCCGCCACCCAACCAACAAACCACCCGATTCCAAGGGATGCGCCATTCTACTTTCCCGTCTCGGCGTTCCATCTGTGGCAGAGTGGCCCCAAAAGCGCCCCTGAAAATTCCGAAATGCTTACATGGCGCTTACAAAGTCAAAACCTGCTGCAACCAATAACGTCATAAGTCATTGCTTATGTGGTGGGCCCGCACGGACTCGAACCGTGGACCAAGGGATTATGAGTCCCCTGCTCTAACCAACTGAGCTACAGGCCCTGAAGAAAGGCGTGGAATGCACTGACCCCACGCCCCATACCGCTAAAAAACATCCGTCACGACGGGATCGTCACCTCACCGTCCACAAAACTGCGCAAACGCTCCGATCGAGAGGGATGACGCAGTTTACGCAGCGCCTTGGCCTCAATTTGGCGGATACGCTCACGGGTAACATCAAATTGCTTGCCGACTTCCTCCAGCGTGTGGTCGGTATTCATCCCGATACCAAAACGCATACGCAGCACCTTGGCTTCCCGCGCCGTCAAACCATTATCGAGCAGTTCCTCGACCACTTCACGAATTGCCGCGTTAACGGCCGAATCCGCTGGTGCCGTCACGTTCCGGTCTTCAATGAAGTCGCCCAGATGCGAATCTTCATCATCACCAATGGGTGTCTCCATGGAGATGGGTTCCTTGGCAATTTTCAACACCTTACGGATTTTATCCTCAGGCATCTCCATCCGCTCTGCCAACTCTTCGGGCGTTGGCTCGCGTCCCATTTCCTGAAGCATCTGCCGGCTGATCCGGTTGAGTTTGTTAATGGTTTCGATCATATGTACCGGAATACGAATGGTCCGTGCCTGATCCGCAATACTCCGCGTAATGGCCTGGCGTATCCACCAGGTCGCATAAGTTGAGAATTTGTAGCCACGCCGGTATTCAAACTTGTCCACCGCCTTCATCAGGCCGATATTTCCTTCCTGAATCAGATCCAGGAACTGCAAGCCACGATTGGTGTACTTCTTGGCAATAGAGATCACCAAACGCAGGTTGGCCTCCACCATTTCCTTCTTGGCACGCCGCGCCTTGGCCTCACCAATGGACATTAGTCGGCTGGCCTCTTTGATCTCGGCGACCGGCAAACCGGCACGCTTCTCAATATTCACCAGTCGCTTCATGATCGACACGATATCATCCCGAAACTCAACCAAACGCGCGCTATAAGCGTAGCCACCCGCAATTTGCTGATCAATCCAGCCAATGTCACTCTCGTGACCAGGATAACTGCGTACAAAATCTTTACGCGGGAACCGTGCACGTTCAATACACAGTTCCATCAACTCCCGTTCGCACTGACGTACCTCTTCGGTCAGCCCGCGTAGCGCATCGGTCATGACATCGATCTGACGAACGTTGAGCTTGATTTCCAGGAAGCGCTCCGCAAGCTCACGACGCTGCTGCTGGTAACCTTCCCCATGCATTTCACCATCGGCATGGCTGACGAGCAACGCGGTGTAAGCAGCGCGAATGACCGCGAAACGTTCCAACGCTTCTTCGAGTTGCGGGCCTTTGTCTACTTCAACATCGCCGCCTTCGGACTCTTCGTCGTCCTCAACCTCAATCTCGTCGCCCTCCACTAGCACGGCATCCTCATCCCCGCTGACCGCTTCCGCATCCAGCGCATTAGGATCGATAAAGGCGTCGACCACTTCGTCCAGGCGTGTCTCGCCACGCTCCACCCGATCAGCGGCGTCCAGCAGAAGCGAGATGGTCGTCGGACAGGTCGATACCGCACGCAGCACCTGCATCAAGCCGTCTTCAATACGTCGGGCGATTTCAATTTCGCCTTCACGGGTCAGCAGTTCTACGCTGCCCATCTCGCGCATGTACATGCGCACCGGATCACTGGTCCGCCCGATATCCGCCTCGACCACGGCCAGGGCTTCTTCTGCGGCTTCTTCCGCTTCCTGGGCGGCGACCACGGTACCACCTTCCCCATCCATGAGCAGGGTATCGTCATCGGGGGCTTCCTCGAAGACTTCGATACCCATGTCATTGATCATGGAGATGACATTCTCCATCTGCTCGGGGTCGAAAACCTCTTCGGGCAAATGATCATTGATCTCGCGATAGGTCAGGTAGCCTTGCTCTTTACCGCGCGCAATAAGCCGCTTCAGCTCAGACCGCTGAGATTCATTATCCACTGCACTCTCACCGTCTCTCATAACACCCTGCACTCGCGGAAAGCCGCGCATTATATAAGAAAAACCACACGCATGGAAAGGTGCTATCGCCATAGACTTGCGTCCTCAGCCCTTTTTCTGCATTTATCTGGTCAAACGTCCTTCCACCTGCCGCGCCGGGACAAGCGTACCATCTCTGCTCGCTCCTGCTCGGAAAGCGCGCTCAAACCACCCTGATCCGCTGCCCGGCTGATAAAGTGGCTGCGCGCTGCAGCGAGACGCTGATTCACCCGCGCCACACAGCCCGAAATTTCAAGCTGCATCGACGCGCCATCTTCGACGCCGCCAGCATCAGTCATCACCAGCGCATAACACACTTCCGCATGTTCCGACACCGACAATTTTGCGAACAACTCGTGAGAACTTAAATGGGTCATATTGGCCAAAATATCAAGTGCCCCCGCCAGATTTTTTACCGTAGGGTCACTGTCGAAGAGAAACGGCAACAAATCGCGATCCAGCGTCTGCCAGGCCGGGTCCTCCGGATGATTCAGCAAAAGTCGCAACGCAGTTTTGTAAAGGGATGGCCCTTGGGATGCGTTGAGCGATGGTTTGCGTACTACGCGCGGCGCCGCCCGCCGGGTAACCGTGGCTAACCCGCAAATATCCTGCACCCGTTGCTCATAGACCTCACGCAAGATCGGATCGCTCACCCGCTTCAGAAAATCGCGCGCCGCATGCAGAAAAAGCGCCTTCTCGTCTTCTGCTGCAAGATTGTGTCGGCGTTGCAGTTCTTCCAAAAAGAAATCAATGGCCGGACGCGCGGCCGGAAGTAGCGATTCGAACGCCGCGGCCCCATGCCGACGCACCAGTGAGTCAGGGTCCTCCCCATCGGGCAGGAACAACACCCGCAGCAGACGCCCCTCGCGCAAATGCTCCGGTGCCATCTGCACCGCGCGCCAGGCGGCATTACGCCCGGCATTATCGCCGTCAAAACAAAGTAGCACCTCGGCCGCCACCCGGAAGAGCATCTCCAGTTGGCTATCGCCCAGGGCAGTCCCACTAGCAGCGACGGCATAGTCAATGCCCACCTGGTGCAAGGTAATGACATCCAGATACCCCTCCACCAGCAGAACCCGCCCGGCACGACGCACGCCCTCCTTCGCCTGATGCAGACCATAAAGCACCCGGCCCTTGTGGTAGAGGGCACTTTCCGGCGAATTAAGATATTTGGGCTCGTGTCCATCAAGACTGCGCCCGCCCAGCCCCACCGCTTGTCCTCGCCCATCGCGGATCGGGAAAATCACCCGGCCGCGAAAACGATCATAGACCGAGCCGTCGTCGCGACTGCTGACCAGCCCCGCGCCCAGCAACTGCCGCCGCAATGATGCATCATTGCCGAGTTTTTGGCTCAGAAACTGGGCCGCTGGTGGTGCATAACCCAACTCAAAGCGCGCGATAGTGTCGACATCCAATCCTCTTCCACGCAGATATTCCTGGGCCGGTGGATATTCTGAGAACATGGACTGGTAAAGGGCGACGGCTTTTTCGAGGATGGCACGCAGCGGCCGCAGGTCTTCCTGGTCTCCAGTGGGACTATCTTCTGGCAGCGCAATGCCCGCTTCTTCGGCGAGTGTTTTCACTGCTTCAGGAAAAGATAGCCGATCATGGGCCATCAAAAATCCGATGGCATTCCCATGCGCGTGGCAGCCAAAACAGTAATATATCTGCTTATCCGCGCTGACAGAAAATGAGGGGCTTTTCTCCTGATGAAACGGACAGCAGGCCCAGAAATCCTTCCCCTTTTTCTTCAGCGGCACGCGACTGTCGATAAGGCGCACCAGATCGCTGTGCTCCAGTACGGCATCAATAAATGCGGGAGAGAAGTTGGCCATCCGTCAGCGTAACTCCAACTCGCTGACGCCGCCACCACCATGCTCTGGTCGCGCCATGCGCCATTGGCTGACCCTGGGGTCCTGCCCGGCAAACTCGCGCACCATTTCCGCAAGCACGCCATTACCCTTACCGTGCAGAATCTCGACCTGCTGGCGACCGGCGGCCACGGCACCATCCACATGACGGCACAAGGCCGCCAAAGCGTCTTCCCGAAGCTGTCCGCGCAAATCCAGGCGCCAGGGATGATCTTCCGGGGCTGCATACTGCGTGCTGCCTTTTTCTTTGGGGACCTGCAGCGCCGCATCCACAGCGAATTGTGCGGCAGGCACCCAAAGCTGTTTGCCCCGCAATTGAATCTGCACCCTTTGTTGGACCGGATCCACGCGCAACACTTGGGTCACTTGCCGGAGCGGCAAAAACAGGCCCTTAGCCCCCACGGCAGGCAGACTGTCCGCACGCTGCTCTTTCGATCGAAAAGGGGCTTCCAGACGCTGCAGGGCCGCCGATGCGGCCTGCGTATCCCGTCCTGACTTGAGCGCCGCGATGGTTTGCCGCACCTGCTGGCGCGCCGCCGTCAGAATATTTTCCCATTCTGCGCGCGCTACAGAAGCCGCTTTATCGCGCTCTTGTCGCGCCGCTTCCAGCTCGCGCTCCAGGCGCCGGGCAGACGTTGCGGCTTCATCGCGTGCCAACGCGGCTTCATCCAGGGCCTGCTGCGCGGCCCGTAACAGGCCCTCCCGCTGCGCTTCCCAACGCTCCCAGTCCTCACGGTCATCGGCATAGAGCGCCTCGGCGCGGGCCATCAGCGGCGCTGGCATCCCCACCCGCCGAGCGATGGCCAGACCATGACTGGCACCACCCACACCCCACTGCAGGCGATAGGTAGGTGCCAGACGCTCTGCATCGAAACCCATTCCCGCCAGCGCCACACCTTCATGGCTCAGGGCATAGCGTTTCATCACTTCCAGATGGCTGGTGAGCAGTGTGCAGGATTTGGCCGCCAGCAAGGCCTCTGCCACCGCCTGGGCCAGTGCGCCCCCCTCCCGTGGATCGGTGCCGTTGCCCAATTCATCAAGGAGCACGAGACTGTGGGCATCGGCATGCTCCAGCACTGCCCGCAGACGCTGCACCTGCGCCGAAAAGGTAGAAAGATCCGTGTGAATATCCTGAGCATCACCGATGACCGCAAAGCACTTCCGGAAATAACCCAGAGTGCCTTCCGCCGTCACCGGCAACCCCATATACGCCATCAGATGATTGAGCCCCACTGCTTTCAGGGTTGCCGTCTTACCACCGGTATTGGGGCCGGTAATCACCAGTTGGTGCGCGTCCGCCCCGAGATGTACCGCGTTACCCACGACCTGCCCCGGATGACGCAGGCAGAGTAGCGGATGGCGCAGGGCCTGCAGATCAAACGCCGCTGCAACGCCCACCTTGGGCAAAATCCCGCCATAGGCATCACCCAGTTCCAGCCCTGCCCGTACCGCGTCCAGGCGGCCCATATGCCGCAAGGCCGCGACGATGCCCGGCACCTCTTCCCCAACAGCCGCACTCAGGACGCTGAGAATACGTTCCTGCTCCTGAAGCTCAGCACGTCGGTCCTGAACCAACTGATTATTCAGATCGACAGCGGCCAGCGGCTCTACAAAAAGGGTTTCACCACTGGCCGAGCGGTCATAAATGATCGCCTTGATACGCCCCTTGTGGCTGGCTTTGAGGGGCAGCACGTAACGCGCATTGCGCTGCACGATGACCTGATCCTGCCAGTATTCCTGCCAGTCAGGATTCCGCAGAACGCTCTGCAAGAAACGCTGCAATTCGCCGCGACTGGTCCGCAGGCGCTGACGCAGGCGCGCGAGATCAGCGCTCGCCGTATCCAGGAGCTCGCCCTCCTCATCCAACGCCATGTTGAGGCTGCGCGACAAAGCCACCGGAGGATCAAGCTCAGCCGCCAGCCCGGTCAGCGCATCCACAGTCTGACGCAAAGCCGCGGCGTAGCCTTTCTGTGCCGTCAGCACGTTGAGCACCGCGCGCAAATCTCGCCCGCTGAGCGCAGCACCAGGGCGCCTCGCCAGATCCAGCAAGGTATTTACATCGGGGAGATCAGAAACAGGGAGAGGAAAACCGGCGGCAATACGCTGTGACAACCACTGCGACCAGTTCAGACGATCATGAATTTCCGCGAGTGTCACCCACGGTGCGGTCGCCGCAACATGTCTGCGGCCATAGATGTGGCCACAATGCTGTGACCACGCGCTCTGCACATCACCGGCATCCAGAGCCCGCCAGAAGCTGTGCTGCCAGGAGGCAACCCCGGCCGCAGCCACACCCCCGTCCATCAACTGCTAAGGCGGGCCTTCACTTTTTCCGCCACCACGGCCATGTCCGCACGTCCCTGCATCTGCGGGCGCAAGGCGGTAAGTACCTTACCCATATCTTTGGGACCGCTGGCCGCTACGGCCGTCATCGTCTCAGCAATCAGCCCATCAATCTCTGCAGGCGACAGGGCCGCCGGCAGATAGACCGCGAGAAAAACGATTTCTGACTCTTCCTTTTCCGCAAGATCCGGACGACCACCGGCAACAAATTGACTGGCAGAATCCTTGCGCTGCTTGATCAGCTTATCCACAATGCTCAACGCTTCAGTATCGTCAAGCTCGCGGCGCTCATCAATTTCGCGCTGCTTGATCGCCGCCAGGAGCATACGAATGGTCACCAGACGCTCGGCTTCCCGAGCGCGCATGGCCGACTTCATATCTTCCTGGATGCGCTCGCGGAGTGTCATCAGTAGAGCCGGACCAGACGCATGGACTGGCGACGCATACGCTTCAACGAACGCTTGCGGGCAGCAGCGGCCTTGCGCTTGCGCTCTTCCGTGGGCTTTTCATAGAACTCACGACGCCGCACTTCGGTAAGGACACCCGCCTTTTCACAGGAACGTTTAAAACGCCGCAGCGCAACTTCGAAGGGCTCATTTTCTTTGACACGAACAGTTGGCATAGAAGGATTCCGACCTCTTTGATAAGGGTAACGAGAAAGGGGCAGATTATAGGCAGATCAAGGGGCAGAGTCAAAAAACTTGACCACCAGCAAATATGGCTCAGCCAGGCGCCACCATTCTCCGTGAGGCCAGCAACATTGTTGCTAAAATCACCAAATACTCGCTGCAGACACTTGACAGGCCGATGAAAAAGAATCCTAATATACCAAAAGACGGGATCTCTTTTAAAATAGGATATTAGATTGCAATGGTAGGACGATTTGTGATCAGTGTAAGGGGCTGTGGTGCACACTGAAGCTAGAGAATTAGTGGGTTCGGATATCCCTGACATGGGTCCCGCCATTGATCCACCGCCTCTTAATGATTTTATAGACGACGAAAACAGTGGGCCGTTTCTCAACCAGAAACAGGAGCTGCACCTCATCCATCGCCTGCGCCAGGGTGACGAATGCGCCCGCGCCACCCTCATCTCCGCGCACATGCCCCTGGTGCGGGCAGTCGCCCGGGGATATCGCAATAAAGGGCTCAGCCAGGAAGACCTCCTCCAGGAAGGATACATGGGCCTGCTGCGTGCCGCCGACCGATTTCAGGAAGGGCTCGGCACGCGCTTTTCCAGCTACGCGACCTGGTGGATCCGCGAGGCCATGCAACGGGCGCTCATCCGCTCCCGCTTCATACGCCTGCCCGACTATCTTGCCAAGTCCCTGCACGCCTATGTGCAGCGCGGAGAGGAGGAAGACAGTGACGCAGATGTGCGCCGCGAGCAGCGCCGCGAGGCCCTCGGGGTACGCGAGAGCACCATGCGCGCCCTGGATTTCGCCGACATCCGTGTCTTCTCGCTCGACGAAGAAGTGTCTGACGGGCCAAACCGCATCGAACAGGTGGCCGGCGACATGGATGGTCCGGATAGCGAGTACGACCGCGACGCCATCTGCAAAGCACTACGCGAACATCTGACAGAACTCAACGAAAAACAACGGGAGGTCATGGTGTTTCGCTACGGCATGTATGGCGATGCACCCATGACCCTGGAAGCCGTCGCCGAGCGGATGGGTGTCAGTCGCGAGGCGGTGAGACAGTTGCAGGTGCGGGCACTAACCCGCCTGCGTCAGTCGTTGAGCGATAGTGGCTGGGGTGCCTGACGCTCCGCCAGTAGTTCCAACAGCCTGCGTAAAGCCGTACCTCGGTGGCTGTGATTATTTTTTCCTTCCAGATTACACTGCGCTGCACTACATGCCCCGCCCGCGGGCCAAAATAACGGGTCGTAACCAAAGCCCCCGTCGCCGGCGGGATGCTCACCAATAGTCCCCCTCCAAAAACCCTGGGCCACCAGTGGCGAGGGGTCGGCAGCAGATTCCAGAAAGACCATGCAAGCCACATAATAAGCAGCACGGGCCTCCCCCCTCGCCTCAGCCAGCATCGTCAGCAGCCTGGCGTTGTTTGCGGCGTCACTGGCCTCTGGGCCGGCATAGCGCGCGGAGTAAAGGCCGGGCGCCCCCTGGAGATAGGGCACACAAAGCCCGGAATCTTCGGCGAGCGCCGCCATACCACTTTGCGAGGCGGCGTGGCGCGCCTTGAGCAACGCATTTTCAACAAAGGTAGTGCCCGTTTCCTCAATACTGGAGATGCCCTGCTCTTTTTGACTGACCACCGCGAAGCCATGGGCGGCAAGTATCGGTTGCAACTCCCGCAATTTGCCCGCATTGCCCGTGGCCAGCAGCAAGGGCGTCATGAACGGGCTTCCGGACACTCCTGATGCTGACGCGCCACCAACTCAGCGATTCCCTTGCGCGCCAGCCCCAGCATTTCGGCCATTTGTTCCGCACTGAATACTGCGCCCTCCGCGGTTCCCTGTACTTCTACAAACGCACCTGCACCGGTCATCACCACATTCATATCCACGTCGGCATTACTGTCTTCGGCATAGTCAAGATCCAACACCGCCTGTCCCTGGTATATGCCCACCGAAACAGCCGCCACCCAGTCCCGCAAGGGGTTATTCTGAACCCGCCCCGCCGCACGTAGATGCTGCAGCGCGTCGGCCACCGCCAGACAAGCGCCGGTAATACTCGCGGTGCGGGTCCCACCATCAGCCTGAAGCACATCACAATCCACCCAGATGGTGCGCTCGCCCAAGGCTTGTAAATCTACGGCAGCACGCAGACTACGGCCGATGAGGCGTTGAATTTCGTGGGTGCGTCCGCCGATGCGTCCCTTGGCAGATTCCCGTGCTACCCGCTCCCGGGTTGCGCGCGGCAACATACTATATTCTGCTGTCACCCACCCCTTGCCCGCGCCACGCAGGAAGGGCGGCACTTTTTCCTCGACGCTGGCGGTGCACAGCACTTTGGTATCGCCGCAGGCTATCAGCACCGAGCCCTCGGCATGTTTGGTAAAATTTCGGGTGACCTGTACCGGACGCAAGGCGTCAGCACTTCTTCCACTGGGACGTGTCATGGGAATACTCGTTGGAGGTAGTGGCGCATTGTACCGCGAGGAGACGGCAGGATTCAAAATGCGGCACGGTACTGTCCCTCACCCCTCTTCCACCCTTATAATGAAGGAAAATCTGCTTCCCAGAGGAACGAACCATGCCTGGCATTGCCCACATAGAAATCGCGCAATTTCTCAAACAGCATCATCTGGCTCAGTCTCTGACCATCAGCGAAATCCAAACTCTTGCAGAATATGTCACCCATGCCCAGTTTCACATGGACCAGGTGATTGCCGAATGGGGGACACTCGGAGAGGCCCTGTTCTTCTGCGTCAAGGGTGAAATGGCCATCGTTCATCACACCGCCGATGGCGACGAAGTGGAAGTGGTCCGGGTACGGGACGGCGAAATGGCCGGGGAGATGTCCTTTTTTGATCGTCAGCCACGTAGCGCCCGCATCCTCGCCAAAAGCGACGACACTCAGGTGCTGGTCCTCACCCGCGCCCGCTATCAGCGCCTGAAGGTGGAGAAACCCTATATCACCGTGAATATTCTGGAGCAGGCCATCATCAGCCTGGATCATCTGTTCCGTAATCTTTCGCAGGATTACACGGACTTCTCTACGTATATATATGGCAAGGGCAAGCGTTAGGTTTTGTCGCTGATTCGGTTTACCCCTATGCACCACCGTGTTGGCCGAGCAAATCCGCAATGCGGCGCAAACGCTCTATAGGATCCTGGATAACCAGCAACTGCTGCTTTTCTTCCGGAGAAGCAGGCAGCGCCTGCGCCAGGATCATCCCGGCGCTGCTGGCATCTATCTCCGTGGCCGGTACCTTGCCAATCAAATCCTCGAGGATACGGCGCAAGACCTCGTTTTCCCGACGCATGGGCACGATGGGCTCCGCGACCCAGCAATGAATGGAAGCCACCGCCAACAGTCCATCATAACGCCAGTCCTGAATGGTGAAGCGTTCCTGCCCCTGCACCTGAATCTGGAGAACACCCGCCTCTCCACCCCAGTCCACAATGCGTGCCAAAGTACCCACCAACTCCGGCTCGGCATGACCATCGCCCCAGGAGTGGCTGAGGCAAATGCCAAAATCACGACCTTGCCGCAGTGAGGCGCTGATCATATCCAGATAACGTGGCTCAAAAATACGCAGCCCTAATAAAGCCTTGGGGAAAAGCACTGTTCGGAGTAAAAATAAGGGCGTCCAGTCTGTATCCGTCACCTGTCACTCCTCTCACGAGTACCCATGAACCCGACCCTAAAACCATCGTCGTCGTTTTCGCTCTATGTGCATCTGCCCTGGTGCAAGGTCAAGTGCCCCTATTGCGATTTCAATTCTCACGCCGCTAACAGCATCCCGGCAGAACGTTATCTGTCCGCACTACTTGCCGATCTGGATCGCGAGCTGCCACGCATCTGGGGACGTCGTGTGCAGACTATTTTTATCGGTGGTGGCACCCCCAGCCTCTTTCCGCCAGAAATCATCGACCGTCTGCTCTCCGAGATCCGCGCCCGCCTGCGGCCGCTGCCCGGCCTGGAGGTAACGCTGGAGGCCAATCCGGGGGCGATAGAAGCAGCCTCTTTTCGCGCCTTCCGGGAGGCAGGCGTTACCCGGCTTTCTTTGGGCATCCAATCTTTCAATGACGTATTCCTGCAACGGCTCGGCCGCATTCACGATGCGGCGGCAGCCCACCGCGCGGTGGAACTCGCCATCGCCGCTGAATTCGAAAGCTATAATCTCGATCTCATTTTTGCCCTGCCGGGGCAGGATCTCGCGGCTGCACGATCAGACCTGCAAACCGCACTGGACTATGCACCCCCTCACCTGTCCCTCTACCAGCTCACCCTGGAGGAGGGGACCCCTTTTGCAAGCCATCCGCCAGCCAACCTGCCGGACAACGATCAGGCAGCCGACATGGAAAATGCCCTACGTCAGCAACTCCAGGAGGCCGGACTGCCGCGCTACGAGATATCCGCGCATGCCCTGCCCGGCCAACGCTGCCAGCACAATCGCAATTATTGGCTCTATGGCGACTATCTCGGCATCGGTGCCGGGGCGCACGGCAAGATCACCTTGCCCGAGGGCATCTGGCGCAGCCGCAAACCCAGCCGCCCGGAAAGTTATATGGCCGACGCGCTAAGTGATGCCGACGCCATTGGCGACTATAAACCCGTTTTGGTTGCCGACAGACCCTTCGAGTTCATGCTCAACGCCCTGCGCCTGACGAGTGGCTTCCCCATGGGGTTATTTCCGGAACGTACCGGCCTGTCATGGCCGATGATTCAGCTACAAATTCGCCAGGCCGCGCGCGATGGCTTAGTCGAAATCAAAGGGGAAACCCTACGACCAACCGCCCTCGGACTCAATTTTTACAACGACCTCTGTGCGCGTTTTGTACCGTGACGGTGCGATCCGTTCTACTCTCGTCCCATCGCCTCAGTTTCGTGGCCGGTGATGGAGCCTTTGCTGAACAAGTACTCACGCAATTCCTTATCCAGACGCGGCATTTTGCGGCGCAGCCACTCCAGGACCATGGCAGCGTGCTCAATTTCTTCATCCCGGTTGTGTTCCAGGACTTGCTTGAGAGCAGGGTCCTTGCAGGCATCTGCACGCTGCTGGTACCAGTCGACCGCTTCAAACTCCTCCATCAGCGAGGAAATGGCCCGGTGGATGTCCACAGTTTCAGGGGACAAGGACTCGAGGGATTCATGCAAAGTTTCATGCGCCATAACCAGCTCCTTTGGGCAGACTAGTGAAACATCCCTCAAATCATAGTCCAAAGTCTGGACAAAACCAAAGCACTCCCAACTTTGGACTCGCTCGCATCCTGTCCAAAGCCGGGCTATGCTCGCGGACGGTGGCGGCGGAATTGATTCGCGCCGGGAGGGTGGAGGTGGATGGTTGTCGGATACACGATCCAGAGGCGCGCTTCGCCCTGTCCGGTCCAAAAATCTGTGTCGATGGTACCGAGGTCACCGCCAGTGCCCGCCAGGTTTTGCTACTGCACAAACCGCGCGGCGTCATTACCAGCCGTCGGGATGAAAAGGGGCGTGCCACCGTGTACGACCTACTGCCCAGGAGTCCATGGCTGGCCCCCGTGGGACGTCTGGACCAGGCCAGCTCCGGCCTGCTGCTTTTCAGCAATGATCCGTACTGGGCGCAACAACTGCTGGATCCCGATCAGCATGTGGCCAAGACCTACCATGTGCAGATTCGCCCGCCCCTCTCTGCTAGCACCGTAGCCCAACTGGCGGCTGGCTCCGTGCTCGACGGCGAACATTGTCTGCCAATGCAGATCAGGGAGTTACGCTGCGGTGGCAAAACCCAGTGGCTGGAATTCATTTTGCAGGAAGGACGCAATCGCCAGATCCGGCGTCTACTTGCCGCTTGTGACAGGGAAGTGTTGCGACTGATTCGCGTAGCGGTGGGAAACCTGTCCCTCGGCGAACTGCGTCCCGGCGAATGGCGCTGGTTGCGCAGCAATGAGGAAGATCTGTTACGCCAGACACCCTCACCCCGGGACATTCCCTGCCTCCCGCCGGAACAACTCTGACCCTGTGGCACACGGGCCATCCATATATTAGTTATTTATTATATTGACATAAGGATAAAATAAATGTATGTTAGCTATAGCTTATTTACTGATGAGGACAACAGCATGGAAATGAATATGGAACGGGAATTCGAGTTCGTCGGCCTGATTTATCAACTGGAAGAGGCAGGCTACTGCTTCGCGGATGTCACGGACGAGCAGCTTCAACAAGCATTTTCAGATAGCCAGGATCTGCGGGATCTGGCTGTGTTGCGCGCGGCCTGAACATCTGCTGCCTGATCAGCCGGCCTATGGCCGGCTTTTTTTGTAGCGGCAATGCGATACCCCATTCAATGAAACCCCCGGACTTGCCAGACAAGGGTACCGACCTTATAGTGACCGAACGGTCGGTATCCGGATAGATGTATCTGCCGGTCCCTGCGTCAGTGTGCCTAAAGTGGATCGGTACTATCAGGATCGTCCGTCACAAAGAGGAGCCCATCCGTGGCGCAAGAGAGCCCGGCTTCACGTCTTACCATTACGGTCGCAGTCATGCTGGCGGTAGTCATGCAGGTACTCGACCTGACCATTGTCAACGTAGCGCTGACCTACATGCGCGGCTCTCTGCATGCCAACAGCGATCAGATCACCTGGGTGCTCACCAGTTACATGGTCGCCAATGTGATCGTCCTGCCCCTCACCGGGTTACTGGTGGAGCGCTACGGCCAGCGCACCATCATGCTTTGGAGTGTGGTCGGCTTTGTAATTTCCTCGGTGCTCTGCGGGCAGTCTCACGGCCTGGTGGAAATCGTGCTCTGGCGTTTCCTGCAAGGCATTTTTGGCGCCTCACTGGCGCCCGTAGGGCAAACCATCATGCTTGGCGCCTACCCATCCAACAAGCGCGGTCAGGCCATGGCCATACTCGGCATGGGTATCATGCTGGGGCCGATTCTGGGTCCCACCCTGGGCGGTTATCTGACGGACACGCTCAGTTGGCGTTGGGTATTCTATGTGAATATTCCCTTCGGTATCCTCGCGTTCCTGCTGATGCAGACCATTCCCGACGGCGGCAAGAGCACCAGCCCCCGCCCCGTGGACTGGACAGGCTTTGCGCTAATGGCCCTGGGGCTGGGCAGCCTGCAGGGCGTATTGAGCCTCGGCGATCAGGATAACTGGTTCAGCTCGCGGACCATCATCATTCTGACCATTTGTGCCATATTGGGAATGCTCTTTTTTGTCTGGCGCTCTTTGAGCGTAAAACATCCGGTGGTAGATTTGCGCCTGCTCAAAGACCGTAATCTCTCCATCGGCAGCATGGGTATCGGTATATTCGGTCTCGCCCTCTTCGGTACCATGGTGATTCTGCCGATCATGCTGGAGACACTGATGCACTATGAGGCTTTCACCGCAGGGCTGGTGATGGCACCACAGGGCATTGGTGCGATGCTGGCCATGATGCTGGCGGGACGACTGTTGGGGCGCGGCGTCAATCCACGTAACATCGTACTGGTCGGCGTCATTTTTGGCGCCTTTGGCACCTATTTCACGACACTCTACAACCTGGACATCAACATGGCCTGGGTCATCTGGCCCAGCTTCATCCGCGGCATTGGTTTTGGTCTGGTCACCATTCCGCTCTTCACCCTAGCCTTTACGACCCTGAAAAAATCACAACAGGCCGAAGGCTCGGGCATTTTCAACCTGATGCGAACCTTGGGTGGCAGCATCGGCATCGCCATTGTCTCTACGGTGACGAGTCAGGAAACGCAGGTGGGCTGGAACCAGATGGGCGGCTTTATCAACCCGTTCAACCCTGCCTTTCATCACTATCTTGCAGCAGCGGGTATGACCCAGAATCCGACCACCTGGCAAGTGCTGGGTAACGTTGTGCTATACAGCCAAGCGAACATGCGCGGGATGCTGGATGCTTTTGTGCTCGTTTTTTACGGCTTCCTGGTCATGATTCCGCTGATCATGTTCCTGAAGAAACCACCCACCGACTCAGCCGGTTCTACACCGTCCGCGCACCTTAGCGAATAAAGGTAGCGGTTACGGTGCCGAGGTCCGCTCCAGATGTGGCGCTGCAGGCAGCCAGAGGGTACGTGCAAATCCCCAGTCCAGCAACTTGAGGCTCTGCCAGGATGCCTTCCAGAAACCCCGCCTTTCATTGTGGAAGGACGGCACTCCGAGGATCACTGCAATCAGCTTCACGCCATCCTGAGTTCCTGTAGCAACGAGACAATGCCCTGCTGCGTCGGTATAGCCACTTTTCATGCCGGTGATAAAGGGCACCCGCCCCACCAACAGGTTGGGGTTAGGGCTGGTGATGCCCGCGTAGGTGAAGTTTTTGTGGCCGAAAAAAGGCATGAACTGCGGAAACTGGGTCATGATCGTGCGGGTGAGGACGGCAACATCATAGGGACTGGCCATGTTATTAGGATGCGGCAACCCATCGGGATCATAGAAGGTGGTGGAAAGCATCCCGATTTTGCGCGCCGTCTGGTTCATTTCGGTGACAAAGGCGGGTACGCTGCCGGCCACCAGATGTGCAGCTTCTACCGCAGCATCATTGCCGGAAGGCACCGTCATTCCCAGAATCATCTGCGCGACGCTAAAGGGCAGGCCGGGATGCATGAACATGCTGGAGCCCCTCGTCTGTAGCGCCGCGTGACAGGGCACGAAGTGCTGGTTCATCTGCAGATGCCCACTGTCAATATCCTTGAAAAGCAGATATAGCGTCATCAGCTTGGTAATGCTGGCAATAGCATAGGGCTGATAGGCATTTTTTGTCGCAATGATGGCGCCCGTATCCGCATTCATCAGTATATAAGCACGCGCATCTATGGGTGGGAGGCCGCTGGTCTCGGCCTCAGCGCGCGGTGCGCAAAGTAGAAAAATCACCACTAACGAAAGCAAGGGAAAGAGCCACCACCCTGTGGAAGGGAAATATTTTGCCGTCGAGAGTCCAGGATTTGTGTCGGGTGCAGGAATGGAGGCCAGCATGGGAATACCTCGCCGCATCGGCTATATCAGGTTAAAGCAATTTCTCAGGATACTTTGATATTAGGCTATTTTTTCACGGTTGCCTATAGACCAACGCTCGACTCGGATGAATCAATCCTACCAGCCCTATGTGGAAGGTCATCAACAAACCATATAGACTGGTCGGTATGATAATGCATGCCTCTCTGTCCTACGCCACCCTGATTCAAAATCCGTTGCTCTGGGCCATCGCCGGGGGGATCATTCTGGTCGCCTTTTATGTCCGCGCGGTGATTGGCTTTGGTTCCGGATTGATTTCGGTGGCGCTGCTCACGCTTATTTTCCCCATCAAAGAAGTAGTGCCCGTGGTGCTGCTGCTAGACCTGCTCGGTTCCGTGCTGCTCGGCGCCTATGACTTTCGGGAAATGCGCTGGCCGGAGTTGCGCTGGCTGGTTCCGGGCAGCGTGATCGGGCTGGCCATCGGCTCCTTTATTCTCGCGGATACCGATGCCCAGAATCTTACCCGTTTTCTTGGCGTGTTCATTCTCGCCTACGTGGTCTACGCGCTGATAATGAAGCCGGAACGACTACCCCAGGTCGCCTTGCCCTGGGGAATGCCGCTGGGCATTTTCGGTGGCGTGGTGGGCAGTTTGTATGGCGGTGGAGGTCCACCCATTGTCGCCTATCTGCAAATGCGTCATCTCGACAAACGCGCCTTCCGCGCCACGTTTCAGGGCATTGCCCTCACGGACAATATTCTACGGGCCTTTATGTACATAGCGCTGGCCCTACTGACCTGGCAACTGATGGTGGGTTTCCTCCTGCTGATTCCACCAGTGCTGCTCGGTTTGTGGACAGGTAATCGCTTGCATCTGCGCATTAATCAAAGGGCTTTTCTCATGGGGACCCTCGCGGTACTCGCGGTGGTCGGTTTGAAATATCTCATCTGAACGAGGGAGTGTGACATGGCTTTACGCAGCATGGATGAACTTCGGCAGCAGGCTCAGGGTGCATTATCTCTGAACATCGCTTTCATTGGCGTCGTCAACGGGCTTTTTAGCATCCTCCATACTCTGGGCAACGCGGACAGCGCAGCGCTGGCGGTCGCTGCCGGGATGGATACCGGCTACGTGCTGCGCTGGTGTGATGCCGCCTATGCCTTTGGCTGGCTGGAACTGACCGACAATGAGCAATGGCGGCTGAGTGAGGATGGCGACAGCATGCGCCCGGAAGCCGAAAACAGCCGCGTGGGCGTAGCGGTGGGTGCCGTACTTTCTGCACACATGGCGGAGCGGGCGGCGGGTCTCATGCGCACGGGTGAGCGTCCCGGTGAAAAAGTGCTGGCCGAACGCGAAACTATTCTGCCCTGGTTCGGGCTGATGCTGGAGAACAATTTTCGCAAGACGTTCGAGGAGAAAATCTGCCCGGCCGTCCCCATCTTTGCCGAAGTCGATGCACGCGGTGGGCTGGCGGTGGACCTGGGGTGCGGCAATGGCTGGTATTTGCGGGCACTCGCCGCACGCTGCGGACATCTGCACGGTCTGGGGCTAGATGGTTTCGCCGAAAACATCCGCCAGGCTACGGAAAAAGCCCAAAGCGAGGGCGTTGCGGATCGCCTGCATTTTGATGAAGGCGATATCCATCAGTTTTCCCTGCCAGAGCCCGCCGACCTCATCGCCATGAATCGCGCCCTGCATCATGTCTGGGAAAACCGCGGTGAGATTTTTCAGCGACTGCACGCCAGCCTGAAACCTGAAGGCGCCATCGTCATCTGGGAGCCAGCCTGGCCCGACGATCACCGCGTGCTGCGTGAGCCGCCGCTACGCGGCATGGCCTTTCAAAATCTGACTGAGCATGTGCAGGGCAACCATTTCCTGCATCCGGAGGAAATTGCCGCAGCCCTCAGCGAGGCGGGATTGAAGCCAGAAATATTCCCCTTTGGTAGTGATGTTGTGGTGGTCGGTCGGGCGTAACGCTCAGAACTCCCAGCGCGGCGTGCCGTGTTCTGTCAGGCAAGTACTGATCGCGGGCAGGCACCACGGCCGTGTCGCCCATTGCATTACGGGGGAGTTGCCTTTATCCTACGCGGCAATGGGGCGGTAGCTCAGCTGGGAGAGCGTCGCGTTCGCAATGCGAAGGTCGGGAGTTCGATCCTCCTCCGCTCCACCAATTAACTATCTCACCAAGTCCCAGCTCGCATCAAATCCCACTGAAAGCCGCTGACTTATATAACAGTGGCTTTTTCTTTGTCTCACAACATCTCAAGATATCGCTTGCCATCTCGGGGCAACTGGGGGCAACCAAGATAAGCCTATTCGGAGTTGCCCCCAATGTCCTTGACTGACACTAAAATCCGGCAGTCTAAGCCTAAGGAGAAGTTATACAAATTATCTGATGAAAAGGGGCTCTACCTAGAGATTGCTCCTGCCGGAGGGAAGTGGTGGAGGCTGAAGTTTCGGGTGGACGGCAAGGAAAAACGGCTATCACTAGACTCCCGGTGTCAGCATAGTTGTCGCCAAGCACCCCGCCTTATCGTTATCCGCCCTCCATGTGGCTTAGTAAGCCGCATGGAGGGCGCGCGCAGCTCTTCGTCCCTTACCCAGATGCCGCCTGCCCCTAAAATAACTTGACCACAGAACCATCAATTGTCTAAGCAACCCATGTTCCCAAATTTTCCTGCTTGTTTATTTTACACGACGTCCCCAATGCCATTGCTGGCGCGAACGCCCATCATCGCCGCCGCTTTCAGCATCCCCTTGTCCAGCGATAACACCAGATCGGCCCCATGATTTCTGGCGATGGCCAGATGCAACGCATCGGCTGTGCGCAGAACTGTCGCATAGTGCCGAATGTAATTCCCTGCCAAGACAAAATCGTCGTGCCCAGGACGCAGCACACGGAAAACATCACGAATCAAATCATCGCACATGCTTTCGGCGGCTAGCGCCTCCTCCTCACGCAAACCACTCATGCGGACCTCGCGGGCCAGCAGGCTGGAGAACTCAAGCCGCGTGAGGCTGTTCAACACAAATTCACCAGCAGGCAATGCTTGCAGGTATGCAGTCACCTGCACGCTCGTCGGTTCCTCCAGAATGAGTGGCGCCAGAAAACTCGTGTCGAAATACCACACCTCAGGTCGACTCGTCCCGCCTCTCTCGCAAGAGGTCAACACTCCGTTTGCGCCAATGTGGCATTCTGGCCCGAAATGCAGCAAGGCGGTCAACCGGGAGTGCTCCGGTGGTTTTATCCGCGCTCTCCACGCGCGCTACAGGCCGCCCATGGCGCGTGATAACCACCACTTCACCGTTTTCCACCTGATGGAGTATTTCACTGAGATGCGCCTTGGTTTGGGCCAGGGTATAGGTTGCCATAGTTGTGTGCCCTGTATAACCATAATAGTAGTCATACTAAAGATCGGCAGCGCAAGCTTCAACGATCGAGCAGAACGGCTGGCGCGACGCAGTCGCGCGGACGAGCGGACGGACCCGATTCCTCTCCTACTGCGAATCAGGTCAGCAAAATACATCACGTCACCACCTCCATTTGATCCGTCGCCAGACTTGGCGCGCGCCGCCCCTTCCTTTGTCTCCCGCCCTTTCTTACACTGTATGCTACGACTCAACAGGACTTTTTATGCGCGCCAGTCAGATCTTCATCCCCACCCTTAAGGAGACACCCGCCGAGGCGGAGCTCATCAGCCACCAGTTATTGCTGCGCGGGGGCTTTATCCGCCGCCTGGCTTCCGGCTTGTACACCTGGATGCCCTTGGGGTTGCGGGTGTTGCGCAAGGTGGAGCGGGTGGTGCGCGAGGAGATGGACCGCAGCGGCGCGCAGGAACTACTGATGCCGCTGGTACAGCCCGCCGAGCTGTGGCAGGAGTCGGGGCGCTGGGAACAGTACGGCCCGGAGCTGCTGCGCTTGCGGGATCGTCATAACCGCGATTTTTGCCTGGGACCCACCCATGAGGAAGTCATCAGCGATCTGGTGCGGCGGGAGATTCACTCTTACCGACAGCTTCCCGTCAATTTCTACCAGATTCAGACCAAGTTTCGCGATG
>Ga0315298_1001693_pt1 | contig 39532 bp, 27 predicted proteins | sample WHS_1_MG_FD_203077 | JGI IMG/M metagenome (GOLD analysis project Ga0315298, IMG submission 203077) | Extremophilic microbial mat communities from Washburn Hot Springs, YNP, Wyoming, USA - WHS_1_MG | ecosystem: Environmental > Aquatic > Thermal springs > Hot (42-90C) | place: USA: Wyoming... | reverse complement strand
TTCAGAGAAGCCGTGCCCGCCTGACCACGGCTTCCCGCAGAGCGCACTGCTTGCCTTGCGGCAACGAGTGGCACACGGCGCTGTGTGCCACTGCTTCGTCAGAAGCAGTGCCGGAACAACCCGGGGCACTGCTTGCCTTACGGCAACGAGTGGCACACGGCACTGTGTGCCACTGCTTCGTCAGAAGCAGTGCCGGAACGGCCCGGGGCACTGCTTGCCTTACGGCAACGAGTGGCACACTGGGTGCTGGCCCGAGAAGACGACGGCGGCGGGCTTTCAGAAGGCGTGGGAAGCGGCCAGGGAACAGGTGCTGAACGTTCGTAGCACCCGCGTGCCCAAGGGCAACGACGCTCAGAATCTGGCGAAACGGTTTCGCCAGCACGGGGAAGCGTACTTCCGCTTCATCACCCTACCGGGCATCGAGAACAAGGAGCATGGGCATCGCCCACCGATTGAGCGCGGCGAGGGTCGGTCAGGCGGGGCCATGGAGCAGACTGTCCGTGGCCGCAAACATACATAAACTGGCGAGTGTTGCCCGGTTTGACTTTTGGGGTCGCGGGCGAGCGGCGAGCCGGCGAGCCCCGGGCGTAAGCCCGGGGTGGATGGCGCCACGATAGCGCCGGAGGGAGGTTGGGCGGGTGGCCCGGAGGCGGACCGTGTATAGGATGCAGCCATCGAATTCCATGCGGCTTTTGACCTGCATGGCCAAGCCTTCGGCCGACGCGTCCGTCTGATGTTCGAATACCGCGTCGTTTTTCCGGAGGATGCGACGCTCGCCTGCCTGCAAGACAAGGGCGCCGCGGCGGCAGGGAGGAGCGTGCGGCGACGGGCCGCACCACGCTGTCTGATCATGATCGGTACCCGCTCCGAAACGATCCGCTGTTGCCCATACTGCCCATCCAGAGGTCTGACGTTGCGCACGTTGAAGAATCCCAGAAGACTTGCCTTGGTCGCAAGAAAAAGGCCAAGCTACTCCGGGCGCGCCGAGGATCAACATCTCGTTATGCCGAACGGGCCTGCTGGCACCGGGGGCAGAAGAACGTCGAGCGCCCTGCCTGGACGATCCGTACGATGATGCCCGTGCCGCACCGCAGGCAGCGCTGGCCCGCGCGCCGGTACACGGCATGGCATTGCTGATAGCGTCCAGGCCGATTGGCGGCCGTGGCGTACATCCCGTCGGCCAGGGTAGAACCCTGGAACCGCAGTGCCGACCGCAACACGGTGCGCATGGCGGCGTGCAACCGTCGCCACTCTCGTATGCCCAACTGATTGCATCGTGTGGCCGGATGAATGCCCGCGCGGTGCAGTATTTCGGAGGCGTAAAGGTTGCCTACGCCCGACACCGCCCGCTGATCCATAAGGGCAACCTTGATAGCTCGGTGAGAATTGGCCAGCCGGGCGCGGAGTTCGGCCGCGGAGATTTCCAGGGCGTCGGGTCCCACTTGGTCTGGGCCCAGCGTGCGCTGGAAATCGTCGGCGGAAAACAAGCGCACTATTCCCAGCCCCCGCCAGTCCCAGAAGTACAGGCGAGGGTGTTTGCCGCCTGCCAGTTCGAGGACCATACGGAGGTGTACCAGGTCGGGGGGGTCGGCCACCAGCACCCGGCCGGTCATCCGGGGCTCGATAACCAGTCGCCGGCTGGAAGCCAGCTCCAGCACGACGCGTTTTCCCAGGCGGGCCACCGCGGCAATCCGATCGCCTGGCAGGCGCCGGGCAATCTGGCGGGCGCTGGGCATGGTAACGATCGGCCGCACCCTGGACGGCGGAAACCGCACGGTTTCGATGCGGCAGCCGGCCACCCCGGCAATGCCGCGGCGCATGGTTTCGACTTCGGGCAGTTCAGGCATAGGAGAAGTATAAAGTATATCGAGTACCGAGGCTCGTCGGCCCAAGGCCCAGGGCGGAGCCCAAGGGATAACGAGCCCTCCAGAGACCACCGCAAAAGGGCTGCGTGCCCCTGCCGCATCCCGCGGCCCGGCCCCTGCTCCTTAAATCGGCGCGCGGCGGTGCGTCCCCGCCGGGCTGGCGGCGGCCGCGGGCATGCGGTGTTTCGCCGTGCCCCGCAACGCAGTATAGTTGTGCAGAGGAGCGCCGGCGTGGCCGGCGGCAATGGTCAGTCACGGTTTTCCAAGGGAGTAACAGGCGATGGCGGTAACGTGGCGTTTCGCGTTCGCCCTGGGTTTGAGCATAGCGTGGATGGCCTCGGTGGCGGTTGCGGCCAACGAAGGCCAGGCCGACCTCGATCAGGCTACCCAACGGAAGCTCGAAGCCAAGACCCTGACCGACCTGGGGGAGGTAATCCGGCTGTGCGAAAGCGCCTTGAACAAGGGGTTGGACGCTGAGAATCGGGTGCTGGCCAACCAGCTTTTGGTGGCCACGCTGATCCAACGGGGTTCGCAGGTGGCCCGCATGATCTTCGAGGACCGCACCGATCCCAAGTGGACCGACTACCGCCAGCGGGCCTTGGAGGATCTTCAACGGGCCGTGAAACTCGATCCGCAGCAGCCGGAAGCGTTTTTTCGGATTGCCCAGTTGCAGTTCCTGCCGGGGGGCGACGAGAAGCAGGCGCGGGAGGCTTTGGAGCAGGCCATCCGCACCAGCAAGGATCAGCCAGTGCTCCGGGCGCAGGCGCTGGTAATCCGGGCGACCTTGGAGGCGGATCCTGCCAAGAAACTGGCCGACTTCACCGAGGCTATCCAGGCGGCGCCGGGGGAAGCATCGGCCTTGCGCGGCCGCGGAATGGTGTATGTCCAGCAAGGGAAGTTCCAGGAGGCGCTGGCGGATTTCGATCAGGCCTTGAAACTGGCTCCGGACCACGTGCCCACCCTGGAGGCCAAGGCAACCACCTTAGCCCGGCTTAAACGGTTCGACGAGGCGCTGGCGGTGTTGGAGCGGGCCCGGAAACTGGCACCCGATTCCGTGGAGCCGCTGGTGGAGCGTGCCCGGGTGTTCGAGTTCCGCGAAGACCATGCGGCCGCGCTGGCCGACCTCAATGAGGCCGAGCGGCTGGACCCGGGCAATCCGGTGGTGCTGCTGCTGCGGGCCGACATCCTCCGCCAGATGGAGGAGTACGACAAGGCCATGGCCGATGTAGACCGTGCGCTTCGCCTCCGGCCGGGGCTGGACATGGCCCTTCGCTTCCGCGCGGCCCTGTTGGCCGACCAGGGCAAGTATGCCGAGGCCATCGGCCAGCTCGAAGCGTTGGTGGCCAAATCGCCCGAGGACCTCGAAAGCCGCATGCAGTTGGCCTACCTGTATACGCTGGACCGCAAGCAGCAGAAGTCAATCGAGATCTTCACGGACATCCTGCGCAAGGACCCCAAGAACGCGGCGGCGCTCCGTGGCCGGGCCGATACTTATCTGGGCATCGGCAAACATGCGGAGGCGATTGCCGACTACGAGCAGGCAGTCAAGTTCCGGCCGGACGACCCCGGCATTCTCAACAACTTCGCCTGGGTGCTGGCGACGTCGCCCAAGGACGAGTTGCGCAACGGGCGGCGAGCGTTGGAAATGGCCGAGCGGGCCTGCAAACTCACCGATTACCAGCAGGCGCACATCCTGAGCACGCTGGCCGCCGCCTATGCCGAACTCGGCGATTTCGACAGCGCACGGAAGTGGTCGGAGAAAGCGGTGGAGCTGGGCAGCGAGGATCAGAAGGCCGCGCTCCGCAAGGAACTGGAAAGCTATGTGGCGCGCAAGCCGTTCCGCGAGCTGAAGACGGGCAACGAGCCGGAGGAGCAGCCCAAGCCTCGCCGCCGCAAATCCATGCCGGCTGCCAAGGAGGCACCGGCCCCCACCGCGCCGCAGCCCGCCAAACCTCATGCGCATTAGTCGGCCTGGCGGGAAAGCCAGATGTCCCCGTCGGTGGGCCACAAGCAGTAGGGTCTTTCGAGGAAGCGTTTTTCCATGAAGCGTCGGCAATTCTTGGAAGCGGGGTTGATGGCGGGGGCAGGTATTCTGGGCGGGGCGGCCTCGGCAGGATCGGCGGCAGCCGCCGGCGAGCCGACTGGGGGGCCAAAATCGGGGGCAGTGTCGGTGCCGGCTCCGACGCGGCGCATGCCGGAGGGCGAAGCCATCGAAGTAGCCCTCATCGGGGCCGGCGTGCAGGGTCGGGCCTTGCTGAACGCGGCCGCAGCTATCCCCGGCATCCGCATCCGCGCGGTGTGCGACATCTGGAAGTACGCCCGCCGCGCCGCCGCGAATCTCTTGGAAGCCTACAAGCAGCCGGCCACCGAATATAGCGATTACCGCGAGATGCTCGCTCGGGAAAAAGGCCTTCATGCGGCCATCGTGGCCACTCCCGACTTCCTCCACGCCGAACACACCATTGGCTGTCTGGAGGCGGGCCTGCACGTGTATTGTGAAAAGGCGATGGCCACCTCGCTCGAAGCGGCCCGGGCCATGGTGCAGGCTGCACGCCGCACCGGCCGGCTGGTGCAAATCGGCTATCAGCGCCGCAGCAACCCCCGCTACCGCCATGTGTGGCAGAATTTGTTGCAGAAGGCCAAGCTCACCGGCCGGCTGACCCACATCGCTGGGCGATGGTATCACCCGGTGCGTGAGGACGCCGGCTGGCCCCAGCGCTTCGCCATGCGCGACGAAGAGCTGGGGCGCTACGGCTACCGCAGTATGCACGAGCTGCGGAACTGGCGCTTCTTCAAGCATCTGGGGGGTGGGCCATTCTTCGATTTCGGTGCGCACCAAGCCGATGTTGCCGGTTGGTTTCTCGGCTCCCTGCCCACCTCGGTCGTTGCCGTAGGCGGGGTGGACTATTACCGGGGCCACCAGTGGGCTGATAACGTCACCGCCCTGATCGAGTATCGCACACCGGCAGGCACCGTGCGCGCGGTGTTCGACGTGCAGACCACCTCCAGCGGGGGTGGACAGTGCAGCTTCGAGCACTTCATGGGTATCGACGGTTCGATCCAGATCTCTGAAAACCCCAAGTGGACCCGCGTTTACCGCGAGGCGCATATCCCGGACTGGGACGCCTGGGTCCGAGCCGGCTACTTGGCCGCCCCCTCGAACCTCCCCACGCAGCCCGCCACGAGCCAGGAAGTACACGTGCGCGAGACGGGCGTGGTGGTGGCCTACGAACTGCCGGTCGCGCTGGACAAGCCTCATCATCAGCCGCACTTGGAAAACTTCTTCGATGCCATTCGGGGCAAGGCTTCGCTCAATTGCCCCGCCGAGGAAGCCTTTCGCACCGAGGTCGTGGTGCATAAGGTGAATCAGTCGCTGGCCCTCGGTCAGCCCCTGCGATTTCAGCCTGAGGAATTTCAGGTATAGATAAGGCCTAATGAAACTATCGCGTAAGTTGGCAATCCTTATGATGGACCCTTGATGCGATTTCAAGCATGGGCGGTGCTGGGGCGCATCGATCGTCAACGTGACGAGAGTGGCGGGGCGGGGACAGCCAAGCCTCCAGAACCGTTTGCCCCATTGAACGAAAGCATGGTGGTGTATGACGTGTAGGCGGCGTGCGAGCCTATCTGCGGTGAGGGACGTGGCATTGCGGCGATGGAAAACCGCCTGGGCCGTTTCCTCCGAACTGGTCCTCTGTTTCGACCCCCGCGATCGCCGGGTGACCGATGCCAACCCGGCGGCCTGTCGAGCCCTGGGTTGGACGCTGGCTCAACTGCGGGGCAAGACCTTGGACCAGCTTTTGGCCCACACGCCGGCCACGTGGCAGCAGTGGGCCTGCCAGCCTCGACCGGGGGGGGCGGCGGGCGCCCCGCTGCGGTGCGTGCTTTGCACACGCCACGGGGGCCCTGTGGAGGCCTACGGGCAAGTGCATGCGGTGTCGGGGATGCGGGGCGCAGAGCGGCTGCTGGTGCTCCGGCCCGTGCTGGGATCATCGCCGGGGCCTGAGGCGGTGGAAAACGCACTGGACGCCGGATTGGCCGGGGCTCAGTCGGGGGGCATCGATCCCTTGACCGGGCTGGCGGATCGACGCCGCTTCGAACTCCATTTGCAGCAGGCCCTGGCCGAGACGCGACGCAAGCCGCCCGCGGAGACCCGCGCGCCGTTTGCGGTGCTGTTCGTGGATCTGGACGGCTTCAAGGGGGTGAACGACCGCTTCGGTCACCTCACAGGCGACCGGGTGCTGGCTGCCATCGCGTCGCGGATTGCCCGGTGTGTGCGTCCGGGGGATTTGGTAGCCCGTTTTGGCGGGGACGAGTTCACCGTGTTCCTCGATGATGTGGCACGCCGCGAGGACGCCGAGTCGATCGCCCGCCGGATCGTGCGGCATGTGGCCGAGCCGCTGCGTGTCGCCCGCCAGGAGATCTGCCTAGGGGCAAGCGTGGGCATCGCGTTGAGCGTGGAGGGCTATGGTGAGGCCAAGGCCATGCTCGAGGCTGCCGATCGCGCCATGTTTCAGGCCAAGGCGACCCGGGGCGTGACAGGGGGCGTCCGCGTGCGGTCGCCTCGTGCGGAGCGACGCCGGTCATGAGCCCCGCGGAAAACTGGCGACCGTTTTGGACCATCCAGCCCCACAGGCCTCCAACGGGAACGCCATCCCGGGCGGCTTGCCGGCCGCTTGGGCTGCCATGGGGCGCTTGAGTTGCTGGGTTTTCTGTCATGCCCCCGCATCCCGATTCCTCCTCCCGCCGGTTGCAAAAGCGACAACTCCGGCGCGCTTTGTACTTGGCGGCCGGTTATCTTCTGGCCGAGGTTGTTGGCGGACTGCTCACCAATTCGCTGGCCTTGTTGGCCGACGCTGGCCACATGCTTTCCGATGTGGCGGCCTTGGGCTTGAGCTGGTTTGCGTTGTGGATGGCAGAGCGGCCGGCGGGTCCCCAGCAGACCTACGGCTACTATCGTACCGAAATCCTGGCGGCATTGGCCAACGGGGCAGCCCTGGTGGCGGTGGCCTTTTTCGTCTTCGCCGAGGCGGTGCGCCGACTCCGCCAGCCCCTGGACGTATTGGGGGGGCCCATGATGGGTATCGCGGCCGGCGGGCTGCTGGTCAACTTGGCCAGCGCTTGGCTCTTGGCCCCTAGCCGCCACCAAAACCTCAACGTCCGAGGCGCCTGGCTGCACGTGGTGATGGATGCCTTGGGAAGCCTGGGCGCCTTGGCGGCCGGGGCCGCGGTCTGGCTGTTGGGCTGGAATTGGGCTGATCCGGCGGTCTCGCTCCTCATCGGGCTGTTGATTATCTACTCCTCTTGGCGCCTGCTGAAAGAATCGGTCGCCGTGCTCATGGAAATGGCACCTCGGGCTATCGACGTCGATCAGGTTCGCCACACCATCGTGCAGTCGCCCGGCGTCCTGGACGTGCATGACCTCCACGTGTGGACGATCACCAGCGGTATGGATTCGCTTTCGGCCCACGTGGTCATCGCCGACGGGCAGGCGCCCGAGGTCGTCCTCCGCCGTGTCCGCGATTCGCTGCGGCAACGGTTCGGCATCGCGCACGTAACGCTCCAACTGGAGCCGGAAGGGTTCGAGGAAGACGAGGAACGCCCTGGGATTTGAGCCGATCACGCCGGCGGCTTGGCTCGGATGGCTGGCCTGCAGGCCTCGCCTTTCCTCGGTGCGCAGGAAAGCCGCCGCGGGGCGATTGGGAATTAGGCGGATCCGCGGCAGCCGATGGGCCTTTCCAGCGCTCAGGCGTACAATTTCATTGGAGGCCAGCCAACGGAGGAGGGAATATGGGAGCCATGCGGAGATTTTGCGGCGCCCGGCGTGCAGCCGGTGCAACTGTCCTCGTACTGCTTGGCCTTGCCGCTGCGGCGCTCCAGGCCGATGGGCAGGCGCCCGCGCCGCCACCGCCGGCTGCGGCCGATGTCAACCTCAACGCACCTGACCAATCCTCTGCGCCGGAAGTGCTAACCCGGGGCCCGATCCACGAGGCGTATGCCGCTCCGGTAACCACCGGGGGCTTGAAACCGCTGACCGTGCCCAAGGCCCCGCCCCCGCCGGTCGAAGAGGTTCCGCCCGATGTGAAGCCCGAGGACCCGAACGCGGTATGGATTCCCGGGTATTGGGCGTGGGACGACGACCGCAAGGACTTCATTTGGGTCAGCGGCGTGTGGCGCGTGCCGCCGGCCGGCTCCACGTGGGTCGCCGGCTATTGGACCGAGGTGGAGGGCGGCTGGCGGTGGGTGCCCGGGTTTTGGACCTCGGCCCAGAGCCAGGAGGCTACCTATTACCCCGAACCCCCGGAAACTCTGGAGCAGGGCCCGACCAGTGAGCCGGCCTCCCCCGATTACTTCTGGGTGCCGGGGTGCTGGGAGTGGCGTGCCGGCCGGTACGTGTGGCGCCCCGGCTACTGGGCGGTCGTCCAGCCCGACTGGGTGTGGATTCCTGCCTCGTACTGCTGGACGCCGCGCGGCTGGGTGTACGTGGCCGGCTACTGGGATTACCCCCTCTGGCGGCGCGGGGTGCTCTTCGCCCCGGTGTGCTTCTACCGTCCGGTGTGGCGGGTGGGCTTTGTCTATCGGCCTGCGGTGGTGGTGGATATCGGCGCGATGACGCTGCACCTGTTCGCGCGACCGATCTGCTACCACTACTACTTTGGCGACTATTACGCGCCCGTATACGAGACGTGGGGGTTCTACCCCTGGTTTGCGGTTTACCGATATCGCTACTACCATTACGACCCGCTGTTTGTCTATTGCCGCTGGTACTACCACCATCACGATCCCCGGTGGGAATCGCATCTTCGCGGTTGGCACCGGTATTTCCGGGAACACGAAGACCTGCGACCCCCGCGCACGCTGGCCCAACAGCAGATGCTCAACGAACGTCTCAAAGCACGCCGCGACCTCGATCCCCACGTAGTCCGCACCGTGACCTCCACTGTTACGCTAGCGGCGCCGGTCAGCGAGTTCCGGAAGCGGCCTGATGCCCCGGTGCGGTTGACGGAACTGTCGTCCGTCACGCGGCTCAGCGCCCAGCAGCAGGCGCGGGAGTTGCGCAACGTGGCCATCCAGCGCCGGAAGATCGAGGTGGAGTCGGCACCGCGGGCGCCCGCGCCGAAACTGCCGGCAAAAAAACCGGCCGGACCACTGGCGGGGGAACCAACCTCGCCGGCGAAATCGCCCAAGCCTGGTGTACAAACCAAACCGGCCGGCGCGGCACCCGCACTCGAAGAAAAACTCAAGCCGGGGAGTACCCGCGGGCCGATGGGGCCGCAACGCCTGGCGCTACCGCCATTGCCCAAACTGTCGAGCACCCCCGCGACCGAAGCTGCTGGGCCGAGCGCCGCGCCGGGCAGCGGAGCTGGCGTCTCGGCGGGCGGCGCGTCGTTGACCGGGGGCGTACGGCCTGCACCGGGGGCGATGCTGCCCTCGGCCCCCAAGTCCGCCGGTGTCCCCGGTGGGCCCCCGGCGCCGCGCGTTCCGCTGGTTTCGCCAAAGCCAGCAGATACGCCAGGAGGGCCTGCGCTGGCTCCCCGGGTTCCGCCCGGCAGGCCCAAATCGTCGGGCGATATGCCGAAGATGACCCTGCCGCCGGGGGCTCCCTCGGTACCGGCACCGCCCGATGCGCGCCCGCCGAGCCCCCAATTTCGGAAGGCGGCCGCTCCGCCCGCTATTCCGCCGAGTTTCCGGCGGCCTGCGCCACCCTCTCCCTCCGACAAGAGCGATGCTTCGCCTGCCAGCCGAGGTGGAGAAGCGGCCGGCAGCAGCGGCAGCGGACGCGGCAAACGCTAGCGGCGAATTTGTCTTTGGCGGGCACTGGAAACCATGCCGCGCGACCGGACGCCGGGCCCTCGGTGCCGGGTAAAAAGGGTTCTGCACCCGCGTCCGGCGTGGCCGAGCCCGCTCTATTCGCTGCCATCCGCCGCAAGCAAAACACGTTGAACGCACCCGCGCATGATTGGCCATCTGGAGGATACCATCGTAGCCATCGCCTCGCCGCCGGGGGGGGCAGTGCGGGGCATCATTCGTGCCAGCGGCCCGGCAGTGTTGGAGTGCCTGGCTGCGATATTTCGGCCGATCCCGCCTGCCGACCTTTCCAGCGTGCGCGTGCCGACGGCTTTTGGCGGTGAAATCCTTCTGCCCGGATTTGCTTGGCCCTTGCCCGGGGAACTGCTCTTTTGGCCGGGGCGACGAAGCTACACGCGCCAGCCCACGGCCGAGTTGCACACCGTGGGTTCGCCGCCGCTGCTGGAAGCGATCCTGGCGGCGTTGTGCCAAACCAAGGCGCGCCTGGCGCAGCCGGGCGAGTTCACCTTGCGGGCGTTCCTTTCGGGCCGGATCGACCTTACCCAGGCCGAGGCCGTCTTGGGCGTTATCGAGGCTGCGGATGCCGACCAACTCAATGCCGCGCTTGCGCAATTGGCCGGCGGGCTGGCCCGGCCTTTGAAGCAGTTGCGAGACCAATTACTGGATTTGTTGGCCCATCTGGAGGCGGGGTTCGACTTCGCCGACGAGGACATCGCCTTTCTCAGCCCAGAGGAACTTGCTTTGCGCCTGGACCACGCCGCCGATGCTCTGGAAAAGATCCGGGCACAACTCCATGGGCGGTCCCACGCGGACCACAAGCCCCGCGTGGTGCTGGTGGGCCGGCCCAACGTGGGAAAGAGCAGCCTGTTCAACGCCCTGGCAGGGGCCCCGCGGGCCATCGTCTCGCCGCAGGCCGGCACCACGCGCGACTATCTGATTGCCGAACTCGATCTGGACGGCGTGCGCTGCGAGCTGGTCGATACGGCGGGCATGGCCCTTGGCACCGGTCCGTGCGATCCGGAAGGGGAGATCGCGGCCGCCGCCCAGGCTGCTGCCCGGCGTCAAGCCCAGCAGGCGACCGTGGAACTGTTCTGCCTGGATAGCACGCAGGATTTCCACCCCTGGGAGCAACAGCAATTGGCCAGTGCCCGCCGGGCCCGCTTGCTGGTGCTTACCAAGATCGATGCTCCGCGGCGGCTGGTGCTGGACCGGCCCGCCATCGAAACCAGTGCGCTTACCGGAAAGGGGCTGGCCGAACTCAAAGCCGCCCTGCGGGCCAAGCTGGTGGAAAGTGGCACCCCGGAAGCGCCCTATGGGGCTGTGGCTTCGACGGCTGCCCGGGCCCATGATTCTTTGCGGCAAGCGGCTGAAGCGATCGCCCGCGCCCGCCAACTCCATCAGCAACGAGCAGGCGAAGAACTGGTGGCTGCCGAGCTTCGCCTGGTCCTGGAGGGCCTGGGGCAAGTCGCAGGCGCCGTGTATACCGACGATATCCTCGACCGAATTTTCTCGCGGTTCTGCGTAGGAAAGTAAGCCGGGTCGGCGCCCATGGCGGGGTCTGCGCCCGAAGCGGGGCCTCCCCAAGCAGACGCTACTGCTCGGCACGCAGGGTCAGGATGCCCAACGGCGGAAGGTCGATGGGGCCTTCGACAAGCATACCAGCCTCTTCAGCCGGGCTGCTGCGGGCCACACGCCTCGGTTGAAAACCATGCCATCCGAGGCGGGCCTGCGCAGGCCGGGTGCCGGCATTCCAAAGGCGCACCATCAGGGCGTTGCCGTCGTCGCTGGGTTTGACGCTGGTGGCCAGCACCTCGGCCGGTTCCACCGAAAACAGCGATGCCACCTTGGGTGCGCTGGCATCGACCGGCACGGCCCACAACGGCTGGCTCGATTCGATGCCGAAGCGTATGGCGGCCGCCTGGTCGAACGGCCCGTGCGGCCGCAGCACGTAGCGGAACTCGGCCGGGCCCGGCTGATCGGCCTTGTAATTCGTCTCCCAGTAGTTGTTCATCACATAGAAGTAAAACAGCGTCGAAGGCTCGAGCTTTTCCACCCATGCCCGAGGGTCGAACGGGTTGGCCACGTCCATCCGAATGGCTCCCACCTCGATCAAAGGGGCATCCAGCGTGGCACAACTGACACCGTAGGCGTCGTTGGAGACATCGACCCAGCGGCCCACGCTGAGATAATTGCGGCAGGCGCCGGGCAACTGGTCCTGCTCGGGACGGATCACCGCCCAAGGAATGTCCACCCGCATCACCCCGCCCGGCACGTGGAAGGGAAAGGCCAGGTGTACCGCATCCGGAGTGCGCACTGAACTGCGCACGATGCGGTCGGTGATCCAGAGTTCGTCGAGGCCATCGACGACGGTCAGTTGCCGGACGAGCGTGTGGCAGCCCGGGGCGGGCGATTCGGCTTCGAGTGTGGCCAGCATGGGCCCGGGTGCGACTACGCGCAGCTTAGCCGGCCCGCTCCGCTGGGGGCGCTCGGGTTTGCGCCCCGCAACATACTGGTACTCGTTCAGGCCAAGGCCGCTTTGGCGGTCGACCAGGTCGCCGGGAATGCCCTGGCAGGTGAAGCTGGCGATGGCGCCTGTCGCCTCGCCGATGACCGCTCGAAGCCGCCCGTTGCCCACCGCGTTGCCTTCGGCCACAGCCCGGCCCGACGCTGCCCCCGACCCCCGTTGGATCGAATACCGCTTGGCTCCCAGCGGCGGCACATCCCGGGCCACGAACCGCAATAGGCCCCCGGGCGCCCTCTGGCAAGGGACGGTCTTTCCCTGCTCGTCGGCAAGGATCACGGCGCCGCCTTCGCCCAAGCGCACTTCGACCAATCCGCTCCGCGTCCACGAAAGGCTGTTGAACACGTCGATCGCCCCGGGCGCGCCGGCCGGCTGCGGCAAGCTCCGCACAAGCAACTCCCGGGCCTGCCGCACCGCATCGTGGGCGAACGCCTGCTTGATGGTCCACTGGGCCTTGGTAAAGTCGCTGTCGGGCTGGCTGATCGACGAGTGCGCCCCCCAGGTATGCTCGTTGTACAAAAGCACGTTGCGCCACGCCTGCTCGAAATCCGCAGCGGGATATCTCTCCAGCCGGCGGATGGCCCAAAAAGCGTCGGCCTGCACTAACCGCTCGGCGGCGGTGCGGGCCAGGCTCGTCTCGTGGGCCGACGAAGCCGCTCCGTCTTCCCAGTACGGCGTGAAATCGCCCCGCACTTCGGGCAGTTTCGCCCCGTAGCGCTCTTCGAACACGCGGAACGTCTCGCTGGTGGTGGCGATGCGCAGCCGGGGCCACTCGTACTTCTCGTTCCAGGCCTTCACCACGTCGGGCAGCTTGGGATCGGGCGGGCCATTGTCGCCACCGATCGAGTACCGCAACGGCAGCAGGTCGTAAGGAAAACCGGCCGCTTCCAATTGCTCCAGATACTCGAAAACCGTCTCCGGCGCCACCCGCTCGAATCGCCCGTGGATGTGGAACCACGAATACCCCTTGCCCGCAATCCAGCACAGCACTTTTTCCCGGCCGGAGGGCGAGACCCAGTAGAACGGCCGGTCGCCCCATACTTCGATCGTTCGCCCGATGCGGTGGATATGGTTGGTGCCGCACCAGAAATAGCGAATGCCCTGCTGGGCCATGGCCGGCACCACGCCCCAGGTATAGCCCGGCACATCGCTGATCATGGCCGACTCCAGCGCGACGCCCAGCTCGCGCCCCAGGCGCCGCGCGCAGGCGAACAGCCGGATCAGCTCTTCGGGCCGGCACAACCCCGTCAGCTCATTGCCGTACATGGCGTCGAGATGAAAGCGGCCGGCGCGCACCGCCTGGGCCAGGCGCTGGCGCTTTTCGGGCGCCGCCTGCCTCAGGTAGCTGTCGGTGGCCCACAGGACTTCGCTGTTCCACTTGAACTGGGCCCCATCGGGATAAGACGCCGTACGCTCGATGATGTCCAGCGCCTCCTCGATGTACTTCCAGTGCAGCTTCTCGATTTCGGTCTGCACATTGGTATATCCGATATCGACATGGGAATGGCTGTGCAGGTGCACCGTCCAGTGGCGGACCGGCAGCAGGATCGCCTCGCTCTGGGCCAGGACCGTCCCCCCGCTTTCCAAAAACGCGGCCAGCCGGAGGGGCTTTTCCTCGGCCGGCACCATGAACTCGATGCTCTGTCCGCCAAACTTGAGGCCCAAGGTGCGACTGGCCGCTTCGGCCAGCCGCAAGGTGACCTCCAACGATTCGGCGTAAGGCCAATCCACAGCGACCCGGATCGGCCGCAGCAGCCGGCCTTGTTGGCGAAGCACCACAGGCCGACCGAAAAGCTTCAACCCGGCCTGGGCCGGTGTGGCCTGGAACTGGCCGGCGGCAAAGAAGCGGATTTCGGCCCCGCCCACCGTACCATACTTCTTCGGCCCAAGCGCGGTAACTTGCCACCGGACGTACCGGGCAGTGACTGGCGAGGGCAGGGCGAAGTGCGTCACCCCCCCAGGCGTATTCGCATGCCGGACCACGGCGCTTCCCGCCGGATGAGCCAAGTCGGGCGTGCTGCCAAACACCAGGCGCGATTCCGCTATCGTGGCCGGGTCCCGCCGGTCCACATGCTGGAATCCGCCCACCGCAACCGGATGCCCGAAATCGAAAACGATGAACGTCTCGGTCCCCTTGCCATTGGACGAATACTCGGTGGCTGCCAGGCCATCGATGATCCGCTGGACCCCGTACGCCCCCGGATGGGCTTCAGCGGCGGCAACGATCTTCGGAGCCGGAAGGGGTACGAGGGGCGTAAAATGCCCGGGCGCCGCTGGTTCGCTCGCCGACACCACCGCCCACATTGCCAGCCAATATGCAGCCGTCATGAGTTTGCCTCCTCGGGTCAAAATACGGGCCTGGGGGCCAAGCCGGACAACTGGCCGGCATTGTAGCAGCCTAAAGCTACGCCTGACATTGGCGGGGCAGAAGAGATCGCCCCCGCTTTCAGCGCGGCGCCGAAAGAGCTACGAGCCGGCGGTGTTCGGCAAGGGCTGCAAAGGGCTAGGCGGCTCGGTGGCCGTGCAGGCGAACTCCAGGCGCGCGGCCACCTGGCCACGCACCGTCACTTTGGCCCGGAGGAAGAAAGCCTCGGCCAGCCGATCGATCAGCTCCACTTCCAGTCGCACCGTGTCGCCGGGAAACACCTGCCGCTTGAAACGTACATCATTCATGCGAGTGGCCACGGGAATCCGGCCGGGGACGGCAGCCAAATAATCGGCCAGCAGGATCGCGCCCGCCTGCATCGCCGCCTCGCACAGCAGCACGCCCGGCACAAGGGGACACCCAGGGTAGTGGCCACGAAAAAAATCCTCCTTTCCCGTGAACGTCTTGGCGCAGACGATGCGACGCTGGTCCTGTTCGAGGATTTCGTCGACCAGCAAGAACGGCTCGCGGTGGGGAATGGCCTGGTAGATGCGTTGGCGGCTCATGGCCGAAAGTGTACCGGCCACGGCTGGCGGGGGTCAAACTCGGGCGAGGCAACTGCTTGGGCCAAGCCGGACCGCCCGCAGGGAGGACGGCGGCCAGCCAGGCGGGTGGGCAACTTGACGAGGATCCCTGCGGCGGGGTACACTCGGCTTGCCTCGACCGGCGCGACAAGGGCGAGTTGTTTTCGAGGAGACCCATCATGGATCGCAACACTACCTTATCGCGGCGCCAGGTGCTGGCTGGCGGCGCCGCCGTCACTGCCGCCGTGACCATCGTACCGCGTCACGTGTTGGGAGGCCCTGGGCAAAAGCCGCCCAGCGAGAAGCTGAACATCGCCGGCATAGGGCTCAACGGGATGGGGGCGGGCGACATCGCCAACTGCGCCGGGGAGAACATCGTGGCCCTGTGCGACGTGGACCAGAACGTGCTGGACCGCGAGGCCAGGAAATACCCCAAGGCCAAGCTGCATCGCGATTTCCGCAAGATGCTGGAAACTCAGAAGGATATCGATGCGGTGATGGTGGCCACGCCCGACCATCTCCACGCCGTGGTCAGCATCACGGCCATGCGTCTGGGCAAGCATGTGTTTTGCCAGAAGCCGCTGACGCATTCGGTGTACGAGGCCCGGTTGATGGCCAAGGTGGCCAAGGAGACCAAGGTGGCCACGCAGATGGGCAATCAGGGCCAGGCTAGCGAGGAACATCGGTTGATGGCCGAACTGATTTGGGCTGGGGCCGTGGGCACCGTCCGCGAAATCCATGCGGGTTCGAATCGCCGGCCATGGATCTCCCCCCGGGGCATCCCCCGGCCTAAAGAGACGCCCCCCGTCCCCTCCACGTTGGACTGGGACCTGTGGGTAGGCCCTGCGCCCATGCGGCCGTACCACCCTTGTTACCATCCCTTTGCTTGGCGCGGCTGGTGGGATTTCGGCACGGGAGTGCTGGGCGATATTGGATGCCACGAGCTGTCGCCGGTGTTCAAGGCCCTCAAACTGGGCCATCCGGCATGGGTCGAGGCCTGCTCCTCGAACCATCAGATGCCGCCCGAAGTGTACAACGAAACCGCACCAGTCTCGTCCATCGTGCGATGGTATTTTCCGGCCGAAGGGGACCGGCCGGCGGTGACCGTCACATGGTGGGACGGCGGCATGAAGCCGCCGCGCCCCGAGGAACTGGAACCCGATCGGCAGTTCGCCGAAGGCGACTGGCTATTGATTGTGGGCGATAAGGGCAAAATGCTGCACCACCGCCTTATCCCCGACAAGCGGGCCCGTGAGTTCGGCAAACCGCCCCGCGTCCTGCCGCGCTCCCCGGGGCATTACGTCGAATGGATCAATGCCTGCAAGGGGGGCCCGCCGGCCGGCTCGAACTTCGTCGATCATGCTGCCCATCTGGCCGAAGTCGTGCTGCTGGGGAATATCGCCATCCGCACAGGCGAAAAGCTGTACTGGGATGCCGACAACCTCCGCTTTACCAACAGCGAAAAAGCCAATGCCCTGATCAATCCGCCTTACCGGTCGGGCTGGAGTTTGGCATAGCCGTGCCACGTGGGGCGGTCGGGGTGCCTGGAAGCAGCCCGATCAAGCGGCGGCACGATTCCAAGCGTTCGGCTTGGGCCCGCAGCCGAGCGGCCTGGTGCTCGGCCTCGCGGCGATCGAGTTCCTCTTGGCGGTGGACGAGTTCGGCGGCCAGGCGATCGAGTTGCTCTTGACGCCGGACGGCCCACTCTTCCCACGCGGCGCGCTGGCGCTGCACCCGCTGGTAATGCTGATGCAACTCGGCGCGAAGCATCTGCAGTTCTTCGCGCTGGCGCGTCAGGTCCATTTCCGCCTGGCGGTACTCGTCGGCCAGCCGGGCGCGGAGCTCCGCCAGCGCCGAAGAGATGTCGGGGCTGGAAGTTTGGCTAGCCAGGCGGCTCGCGAGTTCCTCGGCCGCCAGCCGCATCTCTAAGGCCTCGCGATGCAAGCGCGCTACGTCTTCACGCATTTGCTGGACCGCCGCCCGGCGATGCTCGAGCTGCTGGCTGAGACGCCCCAGGGCGAGGCATTTCTCGTTGAGTTCTGCCAGCTCGCGGCTGCGGTAAGCCTCGAATTCCTGCCGCTGCGCCTGGGCCTCTTCTTCCTGCTGCTGCCGTTGAGCTACCAGCTCAGCATGGAGTTTTTCGGCCTCGGCCAGGATCTCGGCCACCCGGGCTTCGGCCTGTTCGAGCCACTGTTCGCGCGCGTCCAGCAGCCGGTTCATCTCCTCGACACGCCGCTCGCGGGCCAGTAGTTCGGGGGAAGGTTCGCTGGCCAACCGGCGGGCTTCCCGGATTTCCTCCTCCAAGGCCTCCCGCCGCGCGTCCCATTCGGCTTGCTGCCGCTCCAGATCGGCGCGGGCTTGGGCCAGCGCCGCCGCCTCGCTCCGCACACGCTGCGCCGCAGCCTCCACCTCGTCGAGCCGCCGCTGGAATTCGGCTTCGGCTTGGCGACGCTCCTCCTGCCAAGCCCCGCGGCTGGCTTCGAGTTCCGCGGTTTTGCGCTGAAGTTCCTTGTCGCGTTCAATCAGTTCGGCCTGGGCCTGTTGCCAGCGGGCTTCGATCCCTTGCTCGCGCTGGCGGACTTTGGCGAACCGCTCCAAAAACTCGTTTTCCAGGGTCTCGCGGCGAAGCTGCAAATCGGCCAAGGCTTCCTGCTGCTGTTGTTCCAGTTCGGCCACCCGTTTCTGGAACTCCTCTTCCAACTGCCGGCTGCGCGCCTGCACCTGCTGGGCGACCGCCGCCTCTTGCACTTCCACGGCTTGGAGTCGCCGGCGGAGGTCTTCTTCCATCGCCGCGCGATGTTGGGCCAGTTCCAGTTCGGCCGCCCGCTGGCGTTCACCCAGCGCTGAGCGCTGCTCCTCCAGCTCGGCTTTTTCCTGGCTGATCCAAAGACGCGCCGAGCGGATTTCGGCCTCCAATTCGGCACTGCGGGCGTTCAACTCGGCCTCGCGATGGTCTAAGTCTTTTTGGCGCGCGGCCAGTTGATCGGCCAACTGGGCCGCCTGAGCGTGCAGTTGCTGGGCCAAGGAGGCGGCCTCTAACAACCCCTCCCCGGTCAGCCGGTCCTGGTCTTCTGCCCCGGACCGCAAGTCGCCCGGTACGGCCGACTCGGCAGGAAGTTCGGCCAAATGCGTGTCGGGAGACTGGTGGGCGGAGTCGATCCGCAACCCATCGCCTCCTTCGGATGGGCTTCGAGTGGGCGCCGCTATCCGCTCCGCTTGGCGCTTCGACATGGGATGGGACCTCCGGCACATCCGCTACCGTCTTGGGGGGGTGACGCAGTGTCGAACACTGAACCGCCTTCTTTCATCGGCATTGCCGAAGGCGAAGCTCACACCAAATTGCGGGATTATGCGGATTGAGCAAACCTTGACAGGCGTAACCGGCCCTCGGATGCGCCAGTTTCTCATTCGGGCAGCTAACACCCACCAACCAGCCCGTCTATGGAGTGCAGAGGACCCTCGACTGAAGGGTTGGCGGGAGCCATTGCCAGGAGCTTTGGCCCACCCTGCCGGCGGGGTCGGCCGGGATTTAGAAGTGGCCGGGATTAAAACTTGAACTTGAAATGGTTCGATGAGTTGCCGGTACTAACCCTTCTTGGTCCAATCGAACCACCTGCCGGTGCCGCTACGCCGCGTTATCCAAAGCGTCCTGGAGCTTGCTTTTGAGATCGCTCACCGCGCCTTGAAACTGGGCTACTACCTCCCCATTCTTAAAAACCAGCATCGTTGGAAGATACTGGATCTTGTATTGTTCGGCAAGCTTCTGGTTTTGGTCAACGTTGACCTTGACGACTTTGGCCCGCCCCGCGTTTTCCTGGGCCAGCGCCTCCATCACCGGGGCGATCGCACGGCAGGGGGCACACCAAGTGGCCCAGAAATCCACCAGAACGGGCTTGTCGGCTTCGAGAACTTCGGTTTGAAAGCTGCTTTCGGTCACTTCCAGAACGTTGGCCATGCAATGCTCACTCCGAATGGGGATGCACTTGGTGGACCACTGACCCCCTATAGGTGGACAGGGTCAGCATAGCGGCCCACCGCGTGGATTATAGGGCACTGCCGCGGAGCGTCAACTACGGATAAAGACCGTTGGGTGGGTAGCCCGGCCGTGTGCCACTGCTTCGTCAGAAGCAGTGCCTCAAGCCACCTAGGCAGCACTGCTTGCTTGGCGGCAAGCAGCCAGTAGGGTGGGCAATGCCCACCCTACTACTACCGCTACTCCGCGTTCAAGGGGCGGCGGGCATGGGGCCAGTTGTGATACTTCTACCGGGTATGCATCCGTTGCGATTTTCCCGACCTGGTACCAATCGTGCTGGCCGATACTGCCTTGTGTGCGCTACCGTTGTCTTGATGGATCATGCTCGGGGACGCCGGATGGAAGTGGCGAGCACGCGATTCGGACGGATCGAGTTCGGGACCGAAGACACCCTGTTTTTTCCCGAGGGTCTTCCGGGGTTGGAAGACTGCCGGCAGTGGGTGATTTTGGCGGATCCGGAAGATGAGGTATTCGCATGGCTGCAGAGCCTTCATCGACCGGAGGTGGCGTTGGCCGTAGCCAGTCCTCGGCGGTTCGTGCCGGGGTATCAGCTTCGGGTGTGCCGCAGGGAGTTGGAGCCACTGGGCCTTGTCCGTGTGGAGGCGGCGTGCGTGTTGGCGATCGTGAGCAAGAGCGACGCGGGCCTGACCCTCAACCTGCGCGGGCCGCTAGTGATCGATCCCGATCGGCGGATTGGGCGCCAAGTGATTGCCAATGGTCCGGCGCCGCTGCAATACCCGATCGTGGCTGGAAAGGCGGCATTACGTAAAAGCGCATAATTCAATCGGAAAAGACAGCAGAGCGCCATCGTGCCGCGGTGGGGGCTGTCGACGCCGGCCCCCTTTAACGGCGCGATCGCGAAAGGAGGAGCGAGCGATGCTGGTGCTGTCCAGACAACGCGACGAGAGCATCGTCATTGGCGAGAACATTATCGTGACGGTGGTGGACATCCGGGGGGACAAGGTTCGGCTGGGGATCGAGGCGCCTTCCGAGATTCCGGTTCACCGCCGCGAGGTGTACGAGGCCATCCAGCGGGAGAACCAGCGGGCCAGCCAACTGGACCCACGCGACACCCGCACTGTTGGGGGCAAGCGTTCCTCGGAATCGGGAGGCTCGCCTCAGGGCTGAACCGGAGGGTGGTCCGACTTTGCGGGTTGTGTTGGCTGCACCGGCCGCGAATGCGCATGTGGCGAATTCCCGTCCGCCTTTTGCTTTGGCCCATCACCGAACATGCCGAGAAGAAATCCGGGGGGGTTAGACGAACAACCAGCCCGAGCGCAGGTTGCCGAAAGCGCGCAGTTGGTCCGGTCGAAGAAAGCGGTGAGCTATGTTGGAGCGCGGCGGCTGCGCGGGCCATGGCTCGGGCAAGCGACCGGCCAACGGGGGCAACGGAAGCCGTCATCCCCATTGCCCCGCCCCGATTGATCCAGGTCCCCACACAGAAGGTTCCGTAGCATGACTCGCATCAATACCAACGTCAGCTCACTTATTGCTCAGAAAACCTTGGCCCGCACCAACAATCAGTTGCAGCAGGCCCTGACCCGTTTGAGCACGGGTTTGCGCATCAATGTGGGCAAGGACGACCCGGCCGGCTTGATCGCCAGCGAGACCCTACGCAGCGACATCGTCAGCACCCAGCGCGCGATCACCAATAGCGAGCGGGCCAATCAGATGATCGCCACGGCCGATAGCGCCCTGGGCCAGGTCAGCAGCCTGTTGAACGATATCCGCGGGCTGGTGACCGAGGCCGCCAACGCGGGGGCCATGAGTGCCGACCAGATCGCGGCCAATCAGCTCCAGATCGACTCGTCGCTGGAAGCCATCAACCGCATCGCCCAGACCACCAGCTTCCAGGGCAAGCGCCTGCTGGACGGCAGTCTGGACTTCGTGACCACGGCGGATACGGTTTCGTCGATTACGGACTTGCAGATCGACCAGGCCAATCTTGGGGCGGCCGGACAGATCACGGTGGATGTGGACATCTCGGCGGCGGCCACCCAGGGCCGCATCACCACGTCGTCGGGTGAAGCGACGGCCACGGCCACGCTGTATTTCGCTCCGCGCGCTACGTCCACCATTACCGCCGCCACCAATGGCACGCTGGACATCCGCGCCAAGTCGCTCAGCCCCGAGTATGAGGGCGTATCGATCGTATTCAATGGCGCGGCCAGTTCGGCCTCGGCCAGCTACGATTCCGAAAGCAAGACGCTGACCGTCAATTTCGACGATGGCACGACCACGGTGGCCCAGTTGGTGTCGGCTATCAACGCCACCAACGAGTTCGAGGCCACCGCCGTCACGGCCAGCGGCGCGGTAACTGCCGCCACCAATGCCACCACCGCCCGGGAGTATCTGACCATCACCGCGCCTTCGGCCGGTACCGATTACAACGGCGTGGAGGTCAGCGTGCAGACCAGTTCGTCGGTGGCGGCCGGCTCGCCCGTGGCTACCTACTATTCCGACACCAAGCGCCTGGTGATCACGATCAACGATACCAACGCCACGACGCTTAGCGCCATCGCCACCGCGATCACCAACCAGACCGACTTTACCGCCACGGCCAGCACGGGCACTACCAACATTTACGGCAGCGGCACGGCCGACAAACGCGCGCTGGCCAGCACCCTGAGCAGCGGCTACCTTACCTCCGGGTTCTCTGCGGCCACGAATGCCTACGCCACGCTGAACTTCGCCGCGGGCAAGTCATTCACGCTGACCACCAGCGGCGGCAGCGCGGTGATCGATATCAAGGCCAAGGCCGTGGGGACGGCCGAAAGCGAAGTGAACATCATCCTCGATGGCTCGAAGAGCGCGGCCTCGGCGTCGTACAACTCGGCCACCAAGACGCTTACGGTCGAGTACAACGACACGACCACCACGGTCCAGGAACTGCTCGATGCAATCAACAGCGTCAGCGAGTTCGATGCCCGGATGCGTTCTGGCACCGCCAGCGACACGGTGAGCACTTCGTCGGCCAGCGGGACCACGGGCATCGACAGCATCAAGGTCACCTCGCTCATTCCCGGTGCCGACTTTAACGGCATGACGGTGCGGATTGCCCGGCAGGATGGGCTGGGCGCTTCCAACGCCACCGCGGCGTATGATTCGGCCAATAACGTGCTGACGATCACCATCGACAGCACGGCCGCCACCACCCTGGCCGAGATCGCCAGCGCCATCGACGCCGTGGAGGGCTTTAGCGCCTCGTACTCGACCAACGGTGCGGGCGTGATCTTCGGCGACAACACCGAGGCCACGGTAACCGCCAACACCGGCACCACCGGCGGCAACACGCTCAACGCCGATGTCGTGGTGGAGATCGCCGGAAACAAGGGGATGGAAGTCTTCAACTTCCAGGCGGGCACCTCGGTCAATCAGATGGTGGCGGCAATCAACCTGGTCAGCGACGCCACCGGACTTACCGCCAGCCAGAGCCTGGGCGTGATGACCCTCACCTCGTCGGATTACGGCAGCAAGGGCCTGGCGGCCATTACGGTAACCAGCGAGGCCAGCGGCGGCACGTTCAAGAGTGCGCTCAGCGCCACGCGGGCCAATGGCACCGACATCCAGGCCACCATCAACGGCGTGCAGGCCAACGCGGATGGCAACACCATGTCGATCAACACGGCCACGCTCGACATGACGCTGACGGTCTCGGCCGGCACTACCGGCGCCTTCCAGTTCGTCATTTCCGGAGGCGGGGCCTTGTTCCAACTCGGTCCCGACGTGGTCAGCAATCAGCAGGCCCGCATCGGCATTACCAGCCTGAATACGGCACGGCTGGGGGGCAACAGCGGCAAGCTGTATGAGTTGGCCTCCGGCGGGTCGGCGGCCCTGGCCACCAATCCTAGCAAAGCCGCGGCCATCGTGGACGAGGTGATTACCAAGGTGACCAGCCTCCGCGGCCGGCTGGGTGCGTTCCAGCGCACGACTTTGGAGACCAACATCAACTCGCTCAGCGACACGATGGAGAACCTCACCGCGGCCGAAAGCTCCATCCGCGATGCCGACTTCGCGGCGGAAAGCGCCGCCTTGACCCGGGCGCAGATTTTGGTGCAATCGGGTACGGCGGTGCTGGCCATCGCCAACCAGAACCCGCAAAACGTGCTGGCCTTGCTGCGGTAAGCGGGCTGCGGTCCAAACGACTAACCCCCCGTGCGCCGGTCCGGATCGTTATGACCGACCGGCGCTTTTTGTTCCCCATTCGGCGCATCCAATCACGCGGAAGGCGGGCCGCGGCGCCAGGGGACGTCGGGCTGGCCGCCGGCCGCGTTCGCCTGCCGCGCCAGCACGAACAGCAGGTCGCCCAGCCGGTTCAGATAGGCCAAAAGCACCCGCGAGACCTCCGCAGGGTTTTGGCGTACCAGCGTGACCAGCCGCCGCTCCGCCCGGCGGCAGACGGTGCGGGCCACATGCAGCAGCGCTGCCGCCCGCGTGCCAGCCGGCAGGATGAACTCGCCGAGCGGCACCAGTCCGGCGTCGAATCGGTCGATATGGCTCTCCAGGGCCGCCACATGGTGCGGGCCGATCGTTCGCGTGCCCTGCGCCACCGGGTCCGGCGAAGCAATCTCCGCCCCCACCTCGAAGAGTTCGCCCTGGATGCGGGCAAGCAGTTGGTCCACGTCGGCGCTGAGGGGTTCGGCCCGCACCAAGCCCAACACCGCGTTCAGCTCGTCCACCGTGCCGTAGGCTTCTACCCGCGCCACATCTTTGTCGACCCGCGGCCCGCCGAAGAGCATGGTCTGGCCCTGGTCGCCCGTCCTGGTGTAGATCCTCATGGGTACCTCCTTAGCCGGCAGGGCTGGCCAAACCGGTCATGGGTGAGCCGGCTCTTCGTGGCCTGGGCCGGCCCCCACGTTATCGGCTATGCGCACATTGCCGGTGCTGCGGTTGGTAATGCGCAGTTGGCCGGCCACGATGTTCTCGGCGATGACGGCCCGGCGAACGCCCTGGCCTAGCTCGATCTGCGCCTTGTCCTCGCGGAACTCGCAGCCCCGCACCAACAGCGTGCCGCCGGTGGCCTGGATGGCCGCCCGCCCCTCTTTCCTGGCGTCCCACTGCACGAACGTGCAGTCGCCAAAGCCGACCGTGCCCCGCCCGGCGATTCGCGCAATCTGGTGGCACGGCCCCCAGAACGCGCAGTTCACAAACCGCACCGTTCCGCTGTGCGTGGCGGTCACTTCGACCATCGTGGGATCAGGCCCACGAAAGGAGACGAACTGGCCATTGGCAATCAACAAGCCCATCGGCGCACTTTGTTCGACCACCACCGCCGTCTCGCAATCGTCGGCCCCCATACCCAAGAAGTTGCCGTTGCACACGCCGGCCCGGCTGGCAACGAATCGATATCCCACATGGTATCCAAAACAAAACGTGTTGAGCACGTACTGCCAGTCGCTGCGGGCGAAGACGAAGGCCTCGCCGTGGGCCTTCTGCCAGGCAAACAGCTTGGGCTTCATGCTCCACCAAGGATTGAAATGGACGTTCTCGATCCGGCCGATGTCGTAAATCGCGTCCACGCGCACGCCGCACCGCAACGGCTGCCCATGCACGTTGCGGATTAGATGCCGCTCGTTGTGCGTGGCATCGATCCCCTGATAGGGATTCAACAACTCGCAATCCAGCACCGCCGGATTCTTGCCCCGCATGGCGATGGCCCACGGGTACGGCTTGGGCACCTCCTCGGCGGTCTGTTCCGGATAATAAAGCACGACCCCTTTGAGCGTACTATTGGTATTCAAGGTGATGAATGGCGGGCCCTCCTCGCGGCCGGCACCCTCGGTCACCAATAGCGTCGTACCGTCGTCAGTAGGCTTTGGCAGACCCGGGTCGCGGAGCCCATTATGGGCGGGCACCGACTCCCAGATTCCCTTGAGCGCAACCGCAGGTGGCACATTCAGGTGCCCGGCAAAACGGTACACGCCCCGCGGTGCCAAGACAGTACCGCCGCCCGCCTTGCCCGCCGCATCGAGCGCCTTTTGGAACGCCGCGGTGTCGTCGGTCTGGCCGTCGCCTTTGGCCCCATAGTCGACGACGCTCCAAATACCCGAAGGCGTTTCCGCCGCAAGCGCCCCGGCGCACCCCACGATCCAAAGCACCACGAAATGCCATACAGTTCGCATCGTAATTGTCCGTCGCTTCAGCGATTCAGGAGCCAAGATAGGACTGCCAGCCGATTGTACGGGGCGGCCGGGCGTTGATAAAGCCGCCACACCAGGCCGGCTTGGAACGGCCCGGTGCCGCCGGCAGGATGCGCCCTGTGGCGTTTGCCTGGCGCACGTGGATCGAGGCGATCCGCCCTTGGGAAGGCCCGGCACGGCCACGTCGGAGCGTGTCGTTCCAGACTTTGGCCCCCCCGGGAATGCAAACCAGTCGTTGCATCGAGGCATGGGTGCCAAAAGCGCAACCTCGCTTGTCCAAGGGCGTTGCAGCAATTCTGGCCAACGTGGCACTGGTCAAGTTGGCTTGCTTTGGGTTTGTGCGGTTCCTATAATCGCGGCCCGCGCACGATCGGTGGTTCGTTGGCCAGGGCTCATAGTGCGCCGCGACGGTATTGGCGAGCCTGTTCGGGAGCAAGGATGCGATTCTGAGTTCCGGCGGTCGCAAAAGCGGACAACCCGGCCGGCTGGCACACGCCTTCCTGCGATTGGGAGGGTCCGGGGCGTGCCGCGCGCAAGCGCCACCGCCAAAGGCTTCGAGCCGGGCGGGATGCCGTTCGGGCCGCCGGGGGACTGGTGCTACCGGTGCCACCCGTCGACGAAGCGTGCCACCTGCTGCGCGGGGTCCTGAACCAGCTCCTCTTATCCACCCGGTTTCGCCAGTTTCCGCAACTGCCCCAGCCAAGCCAAAGCCTGTAAGCTGCGCATCAAACAAAGTTTGGGGGACTTGGAGGGGTTGTTGGGCGTGGCCAATCGGGTGCCTACTGCTCGTTTGGCTTCTGGCGGTGTGGGGGAGGCCCGCACTAGGCCAGATCGATCTGCCGCAGCCCAGCCCCGTGGAGCCTATCGTTATCAGCGGGCCGGCGGCGTCCCGCTGGACTGAGGGAAGCTACGAAGTATGGGTATTCCAAGAGGGCTGCCGCATCGAGCAGGGGCTCAGTTTTGCCCAGGGCCGCCAAGCGGTGCTTTGGATCGACCGGGCCAGTCTGCTGGAACCCGATCGCAGCAAAGTGATCGCCTATCTGGAAGGCGATGTTACGGTGGACGTGCGATATGGAGGGGCCCGGGCCAAACTTTCCGAAGGCCAGTGGATGGGCCGCTTTTACACGTCGGCCTCGGTGCAGATGCACGTGCCTAGGGTAGAGGGTCGGCCTTCGACGTTGCCGCTGGTGTATCAGCACGCCGATGCCCAGCGCAAGGCCGCCGCGGACCCGCAGGTCCGGCCGGCCCAGTTTCAGGCCGCTTTAGCGCAGCCGGCTGGGTCGGCTCCGCCGTCGGCCCCGGGGGGCTCGCTTCCGCCGGGCACGCGGCGCATTCGGGCCTTTCCCCGCAGCGACGTGCCGGTGCAGGTCCAGTGGTTCCCCGACCGCCAGACCAACCAGTGGATTGCCGTGGTCACCGCGGGGGTGAACCTGGTGATCGACGGAGTGGTTGTCGATACCGACCGCGGGCCCATGCCGCTGGGCTCGATCGATATCTCCACCGACCGCTTGGTGCTGTGGACCACGGGCTTGGAAGAGCCGGACCTTACGGGTGCGAAATTCCAGTCGCAGGAGACGCCGCTGGAACTGTACCTGGAGGGAAACATCGTCTTCCGCCAGGGCGATCGGGTCATCTATGCCGACCGCATGTATTACGACGTGCGGAACCAGGTGGGCACCGTAGTGGGTGCCGAACTGCTCACCCCCGTGCCCCAGTACGAAGGGCTGCTGCGGTTCCGCTCCGAGCTGCTGCAGCAACTGGGGCCCAATCGGTTCTTCGCCCGCGATGCCTTCATCACCTCCAGCCGCATGGGCCAGCCAGGGTATCGGCTTCAAGTGGGGTCGGCCTATCTGGAAGACGTGGCGGTACCGCGGACAGATCCGCTGACCGGCGCTGTCCTGGCCGACCCCGTCACCGGCGAGCCCGTGGTCGATCACCAGCGTCTGGCCACGGCCTCCAACGGCGTGCTGTTTCTGGACGACGTGCCCGTGTTCTACTGGCCGTACATCGCCACCGACCTCAGCGAATCGTCGTACTACATCCGGCGGATCCGCTTCCGCACCGACAACATCTTCGGGTTCCAGACGATCACCAATTGGAGCATGTACCAGATTCTCGGAGTGCGCCGCCGGCCCGTGGGCACCGACTGGGACCTGAGCCTCGATTTCTTGAGCGAACGCGGGTTTGGCCACGGCACGAACTTCCGCTACGACCGGGAGGGATTTTTAGGGCTTTCGGGCCACGCCCTGGGCATGATCGACTTTTGGGGCATCAATGACGACGGTCTGGACACCTTGGGGCTCGATCGCCGCGATCTGGAGCCGGAAAAACATTACCGCTACCGCCTGCTGGCCCAGCACCGCCAGATGCTCGACAGCGGCTGGCAGCTCACCGTCGAGGCCGGATGGACCAGCGACCGCAACTTCCTGGAGCAGTACTTCGAGCGGGAATGGGATGAGCTGAAGGACCAGTCGACCGGTGTGGAGCTGAAAAAGCTGGTCGACAACGCCTCGTGGAACCTGGCGGTCGATCTGCGGGTGAATCCCTTCTTCACCGACACGCAGTGGCTGCCGCGGGCCGACCACTTCCTGTTGGGCCAATCGCTGTTGAACGATGCCCTCACCTGGTTCGAGCACACCAGCCTGGGGTTTGCGCAGTTCAAAACAGCCCGCCCGCCGGAGAACCCGGCCGAATTGCCCGCCTTCCGGCTGCTCCCGTGGGAGACCTCGCCGGGCGGGGCACCCCTGGGTACCCAGAGCGAACGCCTGGTGACGCGGCACGAGCTCGACTGGCCCTTCCAGCTCGGGCCGGTCAAAGTGGTCCCCTACCTTCTGGGCGAACTGGGCCACTGGGGCGAAGACCGCACCGGCAACGACCTCCAGCGGGCCTATGGCCAAGTGGGCGTGCGGGCCAGCCTGCCGGCCTGGCGCGTGGACCCCACCGTGCAGAGTTCCCTGTGGAACGTACACGGCCTGGCCCACAAAGTGGTGTTCGACGCCGAGTTCGCCGTGACCGACGCAAGCAAGAATCTCGACCAGCTTCCGCTGTACGAGCCCCTGGACGACAACTCCATCGAGGCCTTCCGCCGGCGTTTCATCCCCAATACTTTTTCCGGCCCCATGGTTCCGCCCCAATTCGATGAACGGAGCTATGCCGTGCGGACCGGCATGGCCGGCTGGGTCACCGCCCCCAGCATGGAAATCGCCGAAGACCTGCTCGCCTTCCGCCTGGGAATGCGCAACCGCTGGCAAACCAAGCGGGGCGGACCCCTCTATGAGCGGATCATCGACTGGATCACTCTGGATACCAACCTGGTGCTGTTCCCCAAGCCCGACCGCGACAACTTCGGCGAGGTGCTGGGGCTTCTGGATTACGATCTCCGCTGGCAAGTGGGCGACCGGCTGGCGCTGCTATCGGCCGGGGCATTCGATTTCTTTCACGACGGCCAGCGGGTGATTACCGTGGGCGGGTTCTTGGACCGGCCGCCCCGCGGCGGGCTCTATCTGGGCCTGCGGATCCTCGAAGGGCCGATCGACAACCTCATCCTGGCCATGTCCTACAGCTACCGCATGAGCCCCAAGTGGGTCTCCTCGTTCGGCATGACCGTGGATTTGCGAGATCAAGGCAACATCGGCCAGAACTTCAGTCTGACACGCGTCGGCGAGTCGTTCCTGGTCAGCGCGGGCTTCAACGTCGATGCCGGCCGCGACAGCGTGGGGGCCCACCTCTCCATCGAACCGCGATTCTTGCCGAAAACGCGGCTGGGACAGGCCGGCGGCGCACGCATCCCCATCGCCGGCTCCAGCGGCCTGGAGTAGGCACAGCCTCACTGGACCGCAGCATCGCCGAAGGCGTCACGGCCTCCAAGGTGTTTGTCCGCCCCGCGGTCCACGCATCCGGCCACGACGGCCGTACCACCAGCTTCTCCACGAGCAGTTGCAGCATCTGGGGGTTGCGGTCGCACCCCGCACCGGACATGCTCGGCCAATTGGTTAATTGTCATTGGGAACAGCGATTCCCGCTCCATCTCGCCTGCCTGCACGAAGGCTGGGTCGGCTTCGGCCAGCGGCGTCAGCCCAAGTTCCCCGTACTCGTCGAACGATAGGCCAATCCTCGTTCGCTTCCCCCCACCGACGGCCCGAACAACCCGGCCGGGCACGGCCCTTCGCCCCTCTGGTCACTTATTACCCGAAGGGTGGCGGATTCGTAAACCCTGGGACGAGATTGTTCGTAACTGCCTATTCGACAATCACTTAAGTCTGCCCGGGCGCACCCCTTGAGCTTCGAAGCCTGTGGCCACCTCACTGCCGACACGGCGTAGCCCCGCCCGCGTTTCCTGGTACACGCGGCGTGCTCCCCACTCGGCCTGCGCCGTTCTTGCGGCCCCGTAGGCGGCCATGCCGGCCTGTGCTAAACTAATCCACATGAGGGCGGCCGGGCCCGGCAGAGAGTTGGACACTGGTCGCGCCGTCCGCAGCCCGGCAGACGGGTTGGCTTGCCGCCCCGGCGATCGCTAGGCGGAAACAGCCTATCACGCCGCGCGACGCGTGAGAAACGAGTAAACGACGGCTACGACAGAAGTTACAACAATCGGCTGCCTGCGTGATAGGCTGCAACGTAGCAGCCTACAGGCAATACACTGACCATTCTAACGCGAAGTTCGGCGATCACATTCAAGGAGTTTGCGATGCGCATGAAATATGCTCTGGCCATCATGGCTTTGCTTTATGTCTGCTTCGCCCTCAAATTGAGGCACGTCTATGCTCAAGACAGCAAGACACCGATTTTCCGCGACGACTTTGAGTACGAGGTATCTCGAGACGCCAAGAATGCGGAGGTCACGTTTCGTGCCCACGGCTGGACAGACGCCAAGGCCAACAACACATACTTCCGACGCGGCGCGGGTTACTTGTACACCCAGTACGACCCTATTTTGAAGTCTCGCGTACTTGTGATGGAGTCCCTTCCTACCCAAGCGCCCGCCCCAGAGGGATGGCGGTACGCGCAAACGGACTACTGGCTCAAGTACGGAGGGGGAGACAAGCCGCTGACCACGATTCCGGCGAACGTGTGGTTTCAGTTCTGGACCTATGCCACGCCTGAGAGTCGGTTTTACCGGCTGAAGTTTCTCTATCCCTCCCGTGGATCCTATCCCGCATCGCGCCGCGACGGGCGAACCGATTATATGTGGCTGCTAGGCTTCCAAGGCTCGGACCACACAGGCAGCGAAGGGCCACCGGGCTCACGTTTTCTGGCGTTTGAGGCATGGCACGCAGAGCGTGGTGATACCCCACACGACCCCAGTCAGAGGCAGCGACTGTTCCAGAATCTCGCGCCTCGCACCCCGCTGCTCGCAGGACGGTGGTATCAGGTCAAAATTCACATTGATGTTTCCGGGGAACAGGGAGTTTATGAGGCGTGGGTGCGCGAGAAAGATGAGCAATGGAAAAAGGTCGCAGAATGGAAAGGAGCGGTCACGAGGGATTTCTTCTGGCCTATCCCGGCGGAGGAGCGAGTGGGTTTGCGTGTGTTGGCGATGCCGACGACGGTGAATGCAGTAGACTCCAAGATGTACCTCGACGAGTTCGTGATGGCGTCCTCGGAAAGGGACCTGCCTTGACCAAGGGTGCTGCTGCCTGGATAGGAACGTTCCCAACAGCCGACTCGACCGCCGAACCAGGCGCTGCAGCGGACCGGGCGTCAAAGCCCGCCCGGCCGCTGAGCTTGATCGTTCGGCGGCAATCAGACGGAACGCACATCCTGGTTCGTAGCGTGTGGAGGACTTCGATGCACTGGATTTTGAACTACTGCCTTCCCGCAGCTTTCGTTGGAGCGGCGTTGGCACAGGAGCACAGGGACGGCAAGAACTTCACGGTGGATCGTGCCGTCGCACGAAAGTTCGGCGTCCACGAGATCGTCCTCACTGGCAACGGTTCCATGGCGAACCCGTTCGACATAGTGGCCACGGTCCGATTCACTCCGCCCTCGGGGGCAGCAAATGCCAAATCGGTGTGGGCGTTCTACGACGGCGAGAACACGTGGCGGGCACGTGTCTACCTTGGGGAGACCGGTGAGTGGACCTGGTCCTCGACGTGCACAACGGACGCGGGGCTGCACGGCAAGTCCGGGAAGTTCCAGTGCGAACCGTCCAAACTCCGCGGCAGGCTCCTGCCTCACCCGAAGAACCCGCGGCAGTGGGTGACCGAGGACGGCTGCTGGTTTCTGAACCTCAGCGACACCGCCTATTTCCTGCTCTGCAGGCACGACGGCATCGGCGCTCCTGTCTCCGATGACGCTGCCATTCGCTATATCCGCGACGATGTGGAACGTGGCATCACGTCCATTCGGTGTTTTTTGGCCAGCAGTCCTGATGGTTTTGGTTACTCCGCAAAAATGTGGACGGACTGGTATTTTCTGGACAATACCTACGCGCGGCTCCGATTGGACAACCTGCAGTGTGCCGACCGCCGGCTGCGCATGCTCCTCGACCGTCACCCGGAAGTCGCCGTTCAGCTCATTTTGTTTCCGCTCGAGGGATACAACCGAGACGACCGGTTTTGGGCGGCGTTAACCGCGCCGCAGCGAGAACGCCTTCTCAGAAACCTGGTGGCGCGATTCGCCGCCTATCCACAACTGTTCTGGCTGATCACCAATGATGCACACTATGGGGAGAAATTTCCCAACAACAACGCGATGGTGCGCGAGGTCGGCGCTTATCTCCAGAAACACGACCTGTGGCAGCATCCACGATCGACCGGGCATGCACGCCGACTCCCATTCTTTTTTGGAGGCGAAGACTGGGCAACCTACATCCACATCGAACACGAGCACGATTTAGGCGCGCAGCAATACGCCCAGTATCACAAATTCGCCAAGCCGGTGTTTCTCGGCGAGGATCGGTATGAGCAGGACCACGGTCCGATCCGAGATCCGGCACACATGCGTTATTGGCAACGGCGACTCTTCTGGTCCTGGTTGCTCTCCGGCGGGTCGGCCAACTATGGTGGTCGCTGGGCTGTCGTGCACCCGTACTCCGAAACCGCGAAGCTAACGTTCAGAAACAGGAACGTAACGTTTAACACCGCACTCACCGGTCTCGATTCAGTCGTTCATATTCGTGATTACTTTGGGAAGCGGGCCATCGACCTGGCCCTCTTCGAGCCGGACCACGCGCTCGTGAAAGATTCCGCCGGAGCCAACGGGAACCGGTCACCCAAGCTCATGCGCCGTGGACAGGATGAGTTCCTCATCTACCATCCCAACGCGGCAGCGGATGGCAAAGAAACAAGAGTAGAAGCTTCTCGAAAAGCCGGCCTGCGCGTCGACTTGCGAGGAGCCTCGGGACGCTTCGCGGTCGAGTGGTATCGCACTGCAGACGGAACGGTTCACGATGGCGGCACAGTCGAAGGCGGGGAGCAGGTCGATCTGAGATCACCATGGATGGGGGAGGACGTAATCGTACGCCTACTGAAGATGCCAAACGGATAATCCATCCTGTGATTCGCCTGATATCGAGTAGAAGACGCCGAACTAGGCGCTGCACCTGACCCGGCGGGCATGTATGCTTTCTGGAGTTCACAGCTCTACGTGCCCGCCGGGCAGGTGAGCTGGGTCGTTATCGTCCCACCACCTTGCCCCGCTGCCACGCGAACCGCACACGTTCCACACGGCTACCTCGCTTGTCCTCGCGGGTGAAAAACGAGCCATAACTCAGGAATACCCGTACACAGTTGACCCCCATCTGGCGCATTTGCAGCAGGTCGCGGCCAATAGCCTCCCGTCGAACCGCTTCCACACTTGGGGCGCCCAGCCCGTCCCCGGACGAAAGTAGTTCACGCCCCAAGGTACAAACGGCCTACCTGCCGTGGTCTCGAAGTTCCGGCCATCTTTGGCTACCCGGATTCGCGGGAGTTGGCGCGACGCCTGGGCCGGCTCACCGGCGGCCGGTTCGGCCGGGGGGTTCTCCGCCTGCCCGGCGCCAAGGTGGGCCAGAAGGACCGCGATTGCTCCGAAGATTTTCAATCTGGCTGCCATCGGACCGACCCTTTCCAAGCAGAACACCTGTCTGCGTACGACGCACAGGCAGAAAAGCAGGTCGCTTTGGTGCCGCCGGCGGCAGCGGCCTGGAGTAGGGGCAGCCGGCAACCGAGCCGGCAGCGTGAACTCCCGTGGGGCGATCAGAACACGCCAACATCACCGGGCGCTTACGCTCCCGGCTCGGCTGCTCAAACCCAGTCGCAGGGCGCATGAGGGGGCAAGTGGCTTTCACCTGGCGCGGGCTTGTTCGGCCTTGTCGAAGGCGGCGTCGAAGGCCACCTTGCTGGGCTCGAAGTCGAGTTTACGCACGAACTCCAAGGCTTCTTTGGCGCCGTGTTCGCGGTCCATGCCGCTGTCTTCCCACTCGACCGACAGCGGTCCCTGGTAACCGATGTCATTCAGCGCCCGGATGATCTCCTCGAAGTTCACGCCGCCCCGGCCGAGCGAGCGAAAATCCCAGCCCCGGCGGGGATCGCCGAAGTTCAAGTGACTGGCCAGGATGCCGCTTTGGCCGTCCAGGCGCACGATGGCGTCTTTCATGTGCACGTGGAAGATGCGGTCGGGGAACTTGCGGATGAACAGCGCCGGATTCATCCCCTGCCAGATGAGATGGCTGGGGTCGAAGTTGAAGCCGAACTCGGGGCGGTAGTCCAGGGCTTCCAGCGCTCGCTCGGCGGTGTAGATGTCGAAGGCGATCTCCGTGGGATGCACTTCCAAGGCGAACTTCACCTTGCACTCGGCGAAGACGTCCAGAATGGGGTGGAACCGCTCGGCCAGCAGCTTGAAGCCGTCGTCAATCATCTTGGGTGGCACCGGGGGGAACGAATACAAGAGGTGCCAGATGCTTGAGCCGGTAAATCCATTGACCACGCTCACTCCCAGGCGCTGGGCAGCCCGGGCGGTTTGCTTGAGTTCTTCGGCGGCGCGGGCATTGACCCCCTCGGGGCGACCGTCGCCCCAGACGTAGGGCGGCAGCACGGCCTTGTGCCGCTCGTCGATGCGATCCAGCACCGCCTGGCCCACTAGATGATTGCTGATGGCGAACACCTTCATCTGGTACTTATCCAGCAGGGCGCGTTTTTTTTCGCAATAGGTGGGGTCGGCCATGGCCTTGTCCACCTCGAAATGGTCGCCCCAGCAAGCCAGTTCCAGGCCGTCGAAGCCCCACTGGCGGCACTTGATGGCCAGCACCTCCAGCGAAAGGTCCGCCCATTGTCCGGTGCACAGCGTGATGGGTCGTGGCATGGGAAACTCCTCGCTCTTTGTGCCAGGTTGCGGAAAACGTGTCTTGTGCGACAAGAAAACCCCGGGCGGGTGGGGCAGCCGCCCGCACCGCCGGCCCGGTCCGGGTCCAAGCGGCCCGCCAAGAGGTTACTCTATCGGCTTGTGGATCACTGGTTTGGAATCGGCCCGAGGGGCCTCGAAACCACTTCTGGCTTACGCCTTTTTCTGTTCCGCTTTGTCGAAGGCGGCGTCGAAGGCGACCCGGCTGGGGGCGAAATCCATGCGCCGCACATACTGGCAGGCTTCGCGGGCCCCGTGGTCCCGGTCCATGCCGCTGTCCTCCCATTCCACCGACAGCGGTCCCTGGTAGCCGATGTCATTCAGCGCCCGGATGATCTCCTCGAAGTTCACCCGCCCCCGCCCCAGCGAGCGGAAATCCCAGCCCCGGCGGGGATCGCCGAAGTTCAAGTGACTGGCCAGGATGCCGCTCCGCCCGTCGAGTTTCACGATGGCATCCTTCATGTGCACATGATAGATGCGGTCGGGAAAGCGGCGGATGAACTCCACCGGGTCCACGCCCTGCCAGATGAGATGGCTGGGGTCGAAGTTGAAGCCGAACTCTTCCCGGTGGTCCAGGGCCTTTAACGCCCGCTCCGCCGTGTACAGGTCGAAGGCGATCTCCGTGGGGTGGACTTCCAGCGCAAACTTCACCCCGCACTCCCCGAAAACGTCCAGAATGGGGTTGAACCGCTCGGCCAGCAGCTTGAAGCCGTCGTCGATCATCTTGGGCGGTACCGGAGGAAACGAATACAGGAGGTGCCAGATGCTCGACCCGGTGAAGCCGTTGACCACCCCTACCCCAAGTTTTTGGGCTGCACGGGCGGTATCCTTCAGCTCTTCGGCCGCTCGGGCGTTGACGCCGCCGGGGTTGCCATCGCCCCAGACGTGCGCGGGAAGGATGGCCTGGTGGCGCGGGTCGATCAGGTCCAGCACCGCCTGGCCCACCAAATGGTTGCTGATGGCGAAGACCTGAAGGTTGTACTTCTCCAGAAGCTGGCGTTTTTTGGTACAGTAGTCCGGTTCGCGCAGGGCTCGCTGCACCTCGAAGTGGTCGCCCCAGCACGCAAGTTCCAAACCATCATAGCCAAACTCTCTGGCCTTGGCCGCCAAAGTCTCCAGCGGAAGATCGGCCCATTGGCCGGTAAATAACGTGACCGGTCGCGCCATGCTAGGTTCTCCTTACGGTACAGGATCAACCGCGGCCTGAGTTGCCGGCTCCGCCGCGGGCGAACAGCTCTTGTTCCACTGGCCGACAGGGGCGGACGAACCCGCCGGGGGCGTCTGCCCATTGCAGCCCGGGTATTGTGACACATTTCTCCGTGCGTGCAACGCCCCCTCCCGCAAGGGAGCATCGGCTTTACCCGCAGAGAAGTGCCCACCTGCGGCCGGCACTGTGCGCAGCCCACCCTTACTTTTCCCAGGCGGCTGGCAGATCGACGTAATAGCCTGCGATTTGCTTGGCCTCGGCGCGAATCTCGTAATCGACGACCAGCCGCCGCCTTGGCCCCACGGCCACAGAGACCGGATAGCTGGCATCGGCGATTGGCTGGCCGTCAGGCCGATACTGGTAGCAGCAAATCCGGCTGGCCAAATCCCAGCGGCGAAAATCGGGATCTCGCGAGGTCACCATCGAGACGGAAACCATGCGGCGGTCGGCGTAAGTCAGCACCGGCACCTGGCCGTGCATGTCCAGGTGGGCCGGCGAGGTGGCGCGGGCGTCGCGGACGTTGGTGCGTTGGGGCCGGTCCCATTTCTGTCCGCCATTGCGGCTTTCGGTCTTCCAGAAGTACCCATCGCCCGACCCGCTGTTCCGCAGGATGCCGACCAGCCGGCCTTTGGCGACCTCCGCCACCGACCATTCATCGCCCAGGAAACCGGGCACGTCGGGCACCGGCACCACCTGCCAGGTCTTCCCCCCGTCGGACGAGCGAGCGGCCAGCGCCCCGTTGCCCGGCGCTCGGTAAAAGGGAATGAGGATATCGCCCGTGCTGAGCGCCACCGGGGCGGCGCGCGTGCGGGCATCGAGGTCGGCCAAGGGGCGGGCAGCCGGCCACGTGGCTCCCCGATCGGACGAGACGAGCACCATGGGCCGGGACACACGCCCAGATGTGTAGGTGTTGTAGCAAACCATCCAGCGCCCGTCGGGAAGACAGACGATGGCCGCGTTCCGGTCGTCCACTCCCGGCGTATCCACAACCACGCGCGGAGGGCTCCAGGTGGCCCCGTCGTCGCGGCTTTCGCTCAAGAGCACTCTTCCGGTCGGAGAGAAATCGTGCACGCTGTCTTCCCGAAAGACACACACCAGATGGCCCTGGCCTGCCCGGGCCACCCACGGCCAGCCCGGATAACTGCCCCGATAAATCACCGCATCGGGCTGCGACTTGACCGGGGGTGGACTGGCCGCGACCTCGGCTGCAAACGACCCTCCCACTTTTGCCGCCAAGGCCAGACTGGCTGCTTGAGCTGCGCCGGCCAGCCACTGCCGGCGGTCCACCAGGCGTGCTTGCACGCGGTGCATATGCGGCTGCTCCGTCTCAAGCTTTTCGGGGCAACGCGGTGTGGAAACCCCAGGCGCATTCACGTCGTCGAACCACCGAGCCGACCTCTAGCGCGGCGGAAAGTCCCGCCTTCGAACTACGTGTTGCTCGCTGCGGCTCAGCAGTTCTTCGGCTCGCCGCAACAGCGGGTGCAATCCCTGCGAGGCATCCGAACCGCGAGTACTGCTCGGGTCCATAGCCGTCAGCCATGCACGACAATGCGGGCACATGACTTTGCGTCCCAGGTGCTCCACCCGAACCTGGAGGCGCCGCCCACACGTCGGGCACGGTTGCACGAAGAACGTCCCGCCGGACATCAGAATCCCTCCTGCAAGACACGCGGTCTTCCGTTCCAACCGAAACTTATCCTATGCACGCCGCCCGCTGCGCACAACCCCCACTGCCGGCCGAGCCGCACCTGGAAACGCCGCGTGCCACTGCTTCGCAGGCGGTGTGCCACTGCTTCGCCAGAAGCAGCGCTCAACCGAGCCCCACGCACGGCTTGCCCTGCGGCAAGCCGTGGCACACTGGGCGCTTTCCGCTTGCCAGGACTTTTGCTTGGCCCGTGGGTTTGGTAGTCTGGCGACTCGTGCAAAGGGAGTCATCAAAGCACCTTCCTGCCAAAAGGGTGGAAAGATGTTTCGATCTCGATGGGCCGCGCGTTTCCGGGCACTTGCGCTGCTCAGGCGGCCTGGCGATTGGCGTCAAAGGTTGGCCGGCGTAGTGCTTGGGATCATCGTATTGCTGGGGGCGGGGCTGGGCGCCGTGCCGGAGTCCCCGGCCCAGGGACTCATGGAAAGCCTGGCCCGGCCGCAGGAAGGTCGCTCGATGCGTGTAACCTCGACCATGCGCCAGGGCGAGGTCCGCCGAGGTACGGCGCAGCGCATGCGCGACCCGCAGGCCGCGCCCCGCGGCGACCTCGACGAGGCCAGCAACTGGGATAATTTCCGTGTCGAGCCCGGCGAGACCCACATCCTCATGGACGAAAAGGGGCCCGGCGTAATCACCCATATCTGGATGACCTTCCTCGGGCCGCAACCGCAGCGGTGGGCGCCCAAAGGCTCGGCCAACCACCAGGAAATGCTGTTGCGGATGTATTGGGACGATAACCCCCGCCCCGCGGTGGAGGCCCCGGTGGGCGATTTCTTCGCCAACTGCTTCGGCAAACGGAGCGAAGTCATCAGCCTGCCGGTCATCGTCGAAGATGCTGACTCGTACAACTGCTACTGGCACATGCCTTTCCGCAAGTCGGCCCGCATCGAGATCGAAAACCAAAGCGAAAAGCCCATCAGCCTCCTCTATTACAACATCGATTGGATCAAGAAAGAGCGCCTGCCCGACGATACGCCGTACTTCTACGCCCAGTATCGCCAGGAATACCCGGTCGAAAAGGGCAAGGATTATCTGATCCTGGAAACGCAAGGCAAGGGCCATTTCGTAGGCGCGGTGCTTGCCGTGCGCACGCGCAGCCCGGCGTGGTTCGGCGAAGGGGACGAGAAAATCTACATCGACGGCGAAACCAAACCCTCGATCTGGGGCACCGGCACCGAGGACTATTTCCTCTCGGCCTGGGGACTGAAGACCACCAGCACCCCGTATTTCGGCGTTCCGTATTTCGACCAGTGGGGCATCGTCGGCGGGCATACCAGCGCCTACCGCTGGCACCTCAACGACCCTATCGTCTTCAACACCGGCATTAAGGTTACCATCGAACACTTCGGCTGGATCTCGCCCGACGAGAATCCGGAGTATAAATCCACCAGTTGGAACGAACGGGAAGATGATTACGCCAGCGTGGCATTCTGGTATCAGACCGGCCCTTCGACCTTTTCGGCCCGCGCGCCCCACGCCCGGCAGCGGAGGCTTCCCAGTCTGGAGCGCGTGATCGTCCGGCCGGCGGATAACCCCGCCAGCCTGCGTCATGGCCAGGGCTCGGCGGTCGCGCAACAACTGGACCTTTATGAGGACAAACAATGGCTTTATCGTCCTTCCCAAGCCGACGGCGCCTGGCTGGAAATCCCCCTGGAGGTCAAGCGTAAAGAACCGCTCCGCCTGGTGCTGAACATGACCAAGAGCTACGATTTCGGCCGGTACCAGGCTTTTCTGAACGGCGTCAAGATCGGGCCCGAAATGGACTTCTACAGCCCCAAGATTGCCAATGAGGAATACCACCTCCTGGATTTCTGGCCGGAACCGGGCACCTATACCCTTCGATTGGAGTGCGTCGGCAAGAATCCGCAATCGCACGGGCATTACTGCGGCATCGAGTCGTTGCGGCTACGGGAGCGGCGGCCGCGGGTGGCCCAATACGGCCACGATAAAGACAAAGATTGGCGCAAAAACCCAATCCTCTACCA
>Ga0315298_1001691_pt1 | contig 39545 bp, 33 predicted proteins | sample WHS_1_MG_FD_203077 | JGI IMG/M metagenome (GOLD analysis project Ga0315298, IMG submission 203077) | Extremophilic microbial mat communities from Washburn Hot Springs, YNP, Wyoming, USA - WHS_1_MG | ecosystem: Environmental > Aquatic > Thermal springs > Hot (42-90C) | place: USA: Wyoming... | reverse complement strand
GGGTCTGTTTCGGTTTCTTGACGTACTCACTTGCAGCAAAACTCATCTGTTTCATGGCACCTCGAATCGGTCGTTGGCTCAACTGCAATTTTACAGGAAGCAGGACTTGTTCAGGGCTTCCCTAAGGATGTTGGAAGGGCGGCAGCGCCGACATCCATTCGGATGCCGGACTGCCTGGGGCTGCACACGGCAGGATGCCGCAACGTATTGGTTAATCGGGAATAAAGAATTCTCCCTCCGCACTCAGAACGCTTCGTGCCGCTATCGCTGCGTTGCCGACGCCCTTGCCAGCGAATCCTGCATCCGTTGCGATGCTTTCTTGGCCTCGCTCAGGAGCTGATTCCAATCATCAGGCGGATGCCCGCTTTCCAGCATCTTGCGGAACATTCGGTAGGCATCGTCGCTGCTCTCGTAGGCGCGCTTGGTGTCCTCGTCATTGACCCACGCATACACGATAACCTTGCTGGGCGCGTGATAGCGAAAGAACAGCCGGTACTGCTGGAAAAACTTCGCCCGGAACCAGTGCTTGTGATCGTCACCGAGAGTCCCACCCTGACGGTACTCCGGTCGCGCAGGATCTTGCGGGATGACATCAAACGCCAGTTTGGTGATCGCAGCCAGTCGCTTGCTGGCGTTTTTTTTCAGGTACCCGATCGGGTCCTTCTGCCTCAGGGTCTCGATCTGCTGTGCCAACGCTTCAATCTGCGCTAGAAACAACGGATGGGCGAAGATTGTCCAGCCGTGAATGACCAGGGGTTCGGACTTACCTGCAGTCATTCATCATCTGCCGAAAGGGCTGCATCAAGATCGACTTCGACTTCACCGACCAAGGACTGGAGCCGTTGGACGAGGCCAGCATCCACGGATAGCAGGCGTTCAGGATGGCGAGTGATGTCGTGGGCAAGGAATCCGAGGAACTGCCCGAGCACCGGGTCGTCTCCCTCGGAAGCTTCGGCGCGCGTCAGCACCACCTCGCCGCCGGGGCGGATGGTGTAGTGGATCTTGTCCCGCTTGCCCAAGCGCAGGGCAAGACGCACGGTTTCCGGCACAGTGGTCTGGTAACGGTCAGTCAGAGTGGATTCGACTTCGAGGATAGCGGCCATGGTTGCCTCCTGCGGTAATTGGGTTGATGCTTGAATGGTAATGCGACTGCATTGTCATGTCAATGCGATTGCATTACAGGGACATGGGTCGCCACTACCAAAATTCATCCCGGAAGCTTAGAATCAATATAGCCGCTGTCTGTGCCATGCCCGCAAAATTCACGCAAAAAAGGGCGGATCGCCAAACGGCAACAACCTGAGGAAGCGATTTGTTTTGGAAAGCTGACAAGTACAGGATCGGAATTGCAGGTTTCCTGATTCTGGCGACGTTGACAGTTGCAACAGGCAGTTCCGTTTATGTCGTCATGCAGCACCAGGCCCAATCCATCCTGAGCAAGAGCCTGGAAGCTGCCCTGAAGGGCAATGTCGATCTGTTTGAGGGCCAGATTGCCAGGGAGATGGGCAATGCCGCCATGATTGCTTCCCGTCCTTTCGTGATCGACAGCGAGATTCAGGTCAATGCCGGCAATATCAAGGGAAAAGAGAATCTGCAGCGGATCGCAGAATCTTTTATTGCGTATGGCTTCGATGGTGTGTCGTTTCTTGATGCCAGGGGCAACGAAGTGGCAAAGGCGGGCCGGTTCTCACGGAATCCCCGGCTGAACATTCCCATCGATACCCGGCACAGCACATTTCTGCTATGGAATGGGCAATTCATCCTGCAGACCAGCACCGGCATTTTCGATCCACAAGGGCGGAGCATCGGTGTCGTCAAGACGGAAACCGATCTGCGGCTTCTGGCGAGTACCTTCAACCGCCTGACATCCATAGGCAAAACCAGCGAGCTGGCCCTGTGTGGCCGGGTGGAAGGCAATCCGAAGGAAATGGACTGCTTTCTGAGCAGGATCTCGGGCAGCAAATTCCAGCGCCTGCAGCGGAGGGTGGGCGACAAGGCCCTGCCCATGAATTACGCCCTGGAGGGGAGCGCGGGACTCATCTTCGCGCGGGATTACCGCGGGCAAATGGTTGCTGCAGCCTATGCTCCGGTAGGCAATCGCGGCATCGGCATGGTGTTGAAGATCGATCAAAAGGAACTGTATGGTCCGGTAACCGAGCAGTTGAAATATATCGCCCTGCTCCTGGTGGCTCTGGTCATTCTCGGCGGATTGCTGCTGCACTGGATGGTGACGCCACTGGTGCGGCAACTGCTTGCCAGCAAACACGCACTGCAGCAGGAAAACGAGAAGAACATGGCGCTTTTGCGCAGCGCCAGCGACGGCATCCACATTCTCGATACCGAAGGCAATATCATCGAAGTTAGCGATTCATTTTGCGAGATGCTGGGCTACCGGCGCGAAGAGATGATCGGGATGAATGTTTCCCGATGGGATGCCGGATTGTCCGGCAAGGAGCTTGCTGCTGCGCTCGGGCGGCAGTTCGCGCAGCACGAGCGCTCCCTGTTCGAGACCCGCCATCGGCGCAAGGATGGCAGCGTTTTCGATGTCGAAATCAGCGGCTTGTCCCTCCGGCTTGAGGGCAGGTCCGTATTGTTCAATTCCGCGCGGGACATCACCGAACGCAAGGAAAAGGACGATCAACTGCGCCAAAGCAAGCGGCGACTGGAAGAATTGCTTGAGAACATGAGCAGCGGTGTGGCGGTGTACCGGGCCACACCGGATGGCGCCGATTTCGTTTTCGTCAATATCAATCGTTCGTCCGAGCGCATGGATCAGGTAAGGCGCGAGGATCTGATCGGCAAGACACTGATGGAAGTCTATCCCGGATCCGAGGAAATGGGGCTGCTCGGCGCATTTCGCCGGGTCTGGCAAAGCGGGAAAGCAGAGCATTTTCCGGTATCCCTCTATAGGGATGAACGAATTGCAGGCTGGCGCGAGAACTACATTTACAGGCTCGAAAGCGGCGAAATTATCGCCATTTACGACGATGTTACCGAACGCATGCAGCTACAGGAAGCCTTGCGCCATGAGCGGGATTTCATGGATGCCATATTCCAGTCGGCAGGCACCCTGATTCTTGCATTGGACAGGGAAGGGAATATCGTTCGCTTCAACAGGGCGGCGGAAGAATTCACGGGATACCGCTTTGCGGAAGTGAAAAACAAGCCTTTCTTCTGGAAGAATTTTCTCTTGCCGGAACAGCGGGGCGACGTGGAGGCCGTGTTCAATTTGGCCCTGTCGGGAACCATCAAAACGCGATATGAAAATGTCTGGGTGGCGCGAAATGGGGAGGAGCGGATATTCGACTGGTCAAATACCTTGCTGCTCGACGACAAGGGGGAAATGAGGTTTCTCATTACCGTGGGTATCGACATCACCGAGCGCAAGCGTGCGGACGATTATCTCAGGTTGATTTCAAGCGTGTTTCATTATGCGGATGAAGGCATTGTCATTACCGACAGGAAAGCCTCGATTCTCGAAGTCAATCCTGCTTTTTCGAGAATAACGGGGTATGACCGGGAGGAGGCATTGGGAAAGAATCCGCGCATTTTGCACTCGGACCGGCACGATCAGGCGTTTTATGAAACCCTGTGGGGGGAACTCCTTGAAAAAGGTCATTGGTCCGGCGAGATCTGGAACAAAAGGAAGAACGGCGAAGTTTACCCGGAAAGGCTGACCTTGTCGGTCGTCAAGAACGAAGAAGGCGAAACTCTCCGCTATATTGGCCTGTTTTCTGATATCACCCATATCAAGACCCACCAGCAGCAGCTCGAGCGCATGGCGCACCACGACGCGCTCACCGGCCTGCCCAACCGGATGCTGCTCAATGACCGTCTCGACATGGCCCTTGCCCAGGCGAAGCGCGGCGGTGAAAAACTCGCCGTATGCTTCATGGATCTGGACGGCTTCAAACCGGTCAACGATACCTTCGGCCATAAAGCGGGGGACATTCTCCTTGTCGAAGTGGCCAAAAGGTTGCTCGCGATATCGCGCGCCACGGATACCGTGGCACGGCTGGGTGGGGATGAATTCGTGCTGATTTTCCAGGATATTTCGGGTGAGGCGGAATGTGGCCAGATGCTCTCCAGGATAATGGAGGTGATCGGCCAGCCGTTTCATATCGACGGCCATGACATCAGGGTATCGGCAAGCATAGGCGTTGCACTTTATCCGGATGATACGGATGGGGACAGCCTGCTTCGTCATGCCGACCAGGCCATGTATGTTGCCAAGCAAACGGGACGCGGGCGATTCCATTTTTTCGATGCAAGCACCGACTGAGCCGATTCGCCAATTCGGACATCCGGCACCGCTTTTTTTCGCTCTGCGCAGGACGTTGCGGGAACATGATAACCGCGCGCAGGCCCCGCATTGCCTGCGCGAGAATTGAGTTTTGCGCGGGCGGCGGGCAAAATGCCCGTACATCCCGCCTGCGAGGGGTCAATTGAAAGGGGAAAATGAATCGCACCTTCTTCAGCATCAGGATGCGGGTGCTTCTACTGCTCGGTTCGATCTTCCTGATCATGCTCGGCATGTCGGCGTATTTCACGCTTGCCGAAAGGCAGAGCAGCCTGTCGGATGCGCGCGAGGATTTGCGCACCATGGCGTCCAGAATAGCCTTCCAGCAAAGCCAGGTCGTCGACTATGCCCACCAGATGGTCACCCTGCTGCCATTGACGCACGATATGGGCGCACGATTTCACGATGGCGACTGCCATCAATTCCTGGCGCAAATACTGGAGCGCGAGCCAAGGTTCGCCAATATCGGCATCGCCGACCATGAAGGCAGGGTATTCTGCAATTCTGCGGTCACGGAGAAGCCCGTCGATATTTCGGACCGTCCCTATTTCAAAAAGGTGCTCGCAACCGACAGGATTGTCATAGGCAGGGCGATGCATTCCCGCTCCACCGGGGCCTGGAGCCTTCCCTTTGCCAGGGCGATTCACGACGCTGCCGGGCATCTCGGGGGTTATCTTGTCGTGCTGGTCGACCTGAACTGGGTCAATCGGGAACTCGCTCAGGCGAAGATGCCGGAAGGCGCGCGCATCGGGCTGGTGGACGGCGACGGCACCATCCTCGCCCGATATCCTGATCCCGACAGGTGGGTGGGACGCAATGCCGCCCATACGGCATTCTTTGCCACGATCTCTGCAATGCATGGCTCCGGGACTGCCGAATCGGACGGATTCGACGGGGTTTCCAGAATCTACGGCTTTGCCAATTTTGCCCAAACCTCTTCAGGGCCGATCTATCTCTGGGTCGGCCTGCCCAGGCAAGATGTTGCCGGTCCTGCCGAGCGCAAATTCATCTGGACCTTCTCGGTCATCCTGCTGCTCTCTGCCATGACATTCACTCTTGTCTGGTTCGGCAGCGAACGCTGGCTGCTGCGCCCGCTTTCGATCATCTCGAATACCGTGCGCAGGCTGGGGCAGGGAGAGCACAATGCGCGCACCGGACTCGATCCCGGAGAGGGCGAGCTGGGCGAGCTCGCGCATTCGATAGACCGGATGGCGGTCGCGCTTCTGTCCAGCAACGAGATCATCCGGCTGAACCGGGCGCTCAGGGTTTTGAGCAGGTGCAACAAGGTCCTGGTGCGTTCTGAGGAAGAAAGCCAGCTGCTTCTGGAAATCTGCCGAACCATCGTCGAGACCGGAAATTACCGCATGGCCTGGGTTGGTTATGCCGGGCAGGATTCGGATAAAACGGTAAGGCCCGTGGCGGAATACGGGATCGACGAGGGCTACCTGGACGCGCTTGACATCACCTGGGCGGACACGGAAAGGGGAAGGGGGCCGACAGGCACGGCGATCAGAACCGGGATGCCGCAAATCAACCAGGATTTTCTCCATAACCTCGCCCTCCTGCCGTGGCGCGAGGATGCCGTCAAGCGGGGTTATCGGTCGAGTTCTGCATGGCCCTTGAAAAACGAGGCTGGAGTTTTCGGAGCGCTGACGATCTATTCGCCCGAATCCGACGCCTTCAATGACGACGAAATGCATCTGCTCGAGGAACTGGCGGAGGATCTCGCCTTCGGCATCGATATTCTCAGGCTGCGCGGTGCGCGCGACGAATGGGCTGTCAAGCTGGAACGCGCCATGGAGGGGGCAATCCAGGCAACTGCGACCATGCTGGAGAAGCGCGATCCCTATACTGCGGGGCACCAAAAAAGCGTGGCTGCGCTTGCAACCGCGATCGCGCGAGAACTGAAGCTTTCGGAAGACGAAATCCGCGGGATTCACCTTGCCGCCATGGTCCACGACATCGGCAAGGTTCAGGTGCCGGCGGAAATACTGGTGAAACCTTCCCGCCTCACGCCGATCGAGCACCAGCTGATTCAGGAGCATGCCGCAGCAGGTTACGAGATTCTGAAGGATATCGACTTCCCCTGGCCGATTGCCGAACTGGTTTACCAGCATCACGAGAGAATGGACGGTTCGGGATACCCGCGCGGGCTCAAGACGGGAGAATTGCTGATTGGGGCGAGAATACTGGCTGTCGCGGATACGGTCGAGTCGATGGCTTCCCATCGCCCCTACCGGCCTGCGCTTGGCATCAAGGCCGCCCTGAAGGAGATCCGGGAGGGGAGCGGCAAAATTTACGATCCCGAAGTGGTTGCCGTCTGCATCGCGCTATTCGACGAGAGAAGATTCAGTTTCGGGGCGTGACCGTCGGGTTCGATCCCTGATATCATCAGGGGCAGGGAGGGAAAAATAATGAAAAAGGCAGGCATTGCACTCGTCGCGCTCCTGATTGTTCTGGCGGGTGTGCTTTTCTGGCTGCACAGCAACATGGACAGCCTCGTGAAAAGCGCCATCGAGAAATACGGAAGCGAAATGACCGGGGCGAAGGTGCAGGTGGCCTCGGTCGAAATCAGGGCGGCGCAGGGAACGGGTATCGTGCGCGGCTTCGTCGTGGGCAACCCGCCCGGTTTCAGGACGCCTTACGCCCTGAAAGTCGACGAGATCGAGATGGATCTCGATGCATCCAGTATCGCAAAACCGGTGGTCCTCATCGACAAAATCGCCATTGCCTCTCCCGATATCATTTACGAGAAGGCAAATGGCACGACCAATTTCGATGCCATCCAGAAACATATTGCGGATCATGTCGGCTCGCCGGGCGGCAATGCGGGCGGACAGGGAAGCGGCAGGAAGCTGATCGTCGGGAAGCTTTCCATCAGGGATGCGAAGGCGCAGGCGAGCGCCGAATTCATGAAAGGCAGGACGCTTGCGGTGAAGCTGCCCGACATCACCCTGAACGACATCGGCAAGGCCGAGGGTGGGGTTTCCCCGGGGAAACTGGGGCAGAAAGTGGCAGGGGCCCTGAAAGCGAAGCTCGAAGCTGCGGTGAGTTTCGATGCCCTGGCAAAATCCATGGGGAGAACCCTGGAAAATGCGGGAAGCGCGATCAGGGGATTATTCTGAAAATGAGCGAGGCGATATGAAAATTTCCTTCCACGGCGCAGATAAAGGGGTCACCGGGTCCTGCCACATGATCGAATGCGGCGACAAGAAGATCCTGATCGACTGCGGCCTCTACCAGGGCGGGCGGGAGATCGAGGAGGAGAATGCCGAACCCTTCGGGTTCGATCCCGCGCAAATCGACTACGTCCTGCTCACCCATGCCCATCTCGACCATTGCGGAAGGATTCCGCTTCTGGTGAAGCGGGGTTTCAGGGGCGAGATCGTGGCCACTGCCGCAACCCGGGAGCTTTCCCGCCTCGTGATGCTCGATGCCGCCCACCTCCAGGAAGAGGAGGTTCACCACCGCCGCAATCATGCGCCTGCGGTCCCGCTCTATTCCCTGATGGATGCCTTTTACGCCCTCGACTTTTTCGGCCGCACGGCGAGTTACGGCAAATCCCTGGAGCTTGCCCCGAACATCAGGGCGACTTTTCTGGATGCAGGCCATATCCTGGGCTCTGCCAGCATTCTTCTCGAACTGGAGGAAAAAGGGAAAAAGCGCTCCGTGCTTTTTTCCGGCGATATCGGCAATTCCGGAAGGCCCATATTGAGGAGCCCCGTCACCCCTGAAAGCGCCGATTTCGTGGTCATGGAAACCACTTACGGCGACCGCCTGCACAGGCCCTTCGAGCCTTCCGTCGAAGAGTTTTACGGGGTCGTGGAAGACACTTTCGGGCGGGGCGGCAACGTGATCATTCCGACCTTTGCTCTGGAACGGGCGCAGGAATTGCTGTATTTCTTGAGGGAGGGGGTCGAGTCGGGGAGGTTTTCCAGAACCACCCAGGTTTACCTGGATTCGCCGATGGCGATTTCCGCCACGGAGATTTTCGGGAAGCATCCGGAATGCTATGCGCCGGAAACCGCCGAGATGTTCCGCAAGGGACGCGATCCCTTTCACCTGCAGGGACTGCATTTCACCCGCGAGACGGCGGATTCGATCGCGATCAACCGGATCAACGGCGGCGCGGTGATCATGGCGGGCGCAGGGATGTGTACCGGAGGGCGGATCAGGCATCATCTCCAGAACAGTCTGGGAAAGGAAAACTGTAGCGTCGTTTTCGTCGGCTATGCCGCGAACGGAACGCTCGCCCGCAGGATCATCGACGGGGCGAAGGAAGTGCATATCTACGGCAGGGAAGTGCCGGTGCGCGCACGCATCCATACCATCAACGGCTTCTCCGCCCATGCCGATCAGGCCGAGCTGCTGAAATGGCATGAGGGAATAGGCGGCGTCAGGACCACTTTCCTGGTGCATGGCGAAGAGGCGTGCATGAGCCGGTTCGCGTCCCTCGTGAAGGGCAAGGTCGTGATGCCTGCCCTCAACGAGTCCTTCGAACTCTGACCACCTGCCAACCATTGGAGAATATATGCTGAAGACGATTCCCGCGCTGGTTCTGGCGCTTTATGCAACTGCCGCCTGCGCTGACGGCTATCTGGACGGGAACAAGCTTTTCGAAAGATACCAGGCGAAAGAAAGAATGGTCCAGGATTCCGGCCAGCAGCTTGCCACGGATGCCATCGATGCGGGCTTCTACATCGGTTACGTGCAGGGGGCGACCGAGGCGCTCGCCGGTGTTCTGTGCATTCCGGAAAAGCTTTCCGCCTCCCACGCCGAGGAAATCGTCGGGAATTACCTCGAATCCCATTCGGGAAATCGGAAAATGGCAGCCAGCCTGCTGGTGAGGCAGGCGCTGCAAGAGGCCTATCCATGCAGGAAGAAATGACCGAATACGATCTTCGGCAGAAGATGGTCGCGGCCTCCCTGCGCCTTGTCGAACTGGGATTGAACCGGGGGGCCGCGGGAAATATTTCGCTGCGCCATGGAGCGCATTTCCTCGTCACCCCTTCGGCATTGCCTCCGGAGGCCATGCATCCCGAAGACATGGTGCTGATGGATTTTTCGGGCGAAGTCGTCAGGGGAGAGAGGCCATCCAGCGAATGGCGTTTTCACAGGGATATCCTGGCGAGCCGCCCCGAAATCGGCTCGGTCGTCCATGTCCATTCCCCTTTCGCCACGACGCTCGCCTGCCTGGGCAGGGAAGTGCCGCCTTTCCACTACATGATCGCAGCTGCAGGCGGAACCTCGATACGCTGCGCGCCCTATGCGCTTTTCGGCACGCAGGCGCTGTCGGATCACGTCCTTGCTGCGCTCCATGACAGACGCGCCTGCCTGCTCGCCAACCACGGCATGATCGCCGCAGGACGCGATCTGGATGAGGCGATGGGGCTTGCCGTCGAAGTGGAATCGCTCTGCGAGCAGTACTGGCGTGCGCTGCAGATCGGAGAGCCCGATATCCTGTCGGAATCCGAAATGAATGAGGTGATGGAGAAATTCAGGGGATACTGGAGACGGTAGCCCTTCGCGATGTCCGCCTCTCCAGCGGAACGGAGAGCTCCACTCTCGTCCCTCTCGGCCTTGCCGGATGCACGACAAGTGTGCCGCCGAGAGCCTCGGCACGCTCCGCCATGCCGAGAATCCCCAGGGATTTCGAGCCAGCGCTTCTTTTGGGGTCGATTCCCTTGCCGTCGTCGCTCACCGTCAGCACAATATCCTTCTCGTTCGCCTGGAACCTGACCCGCACGTTCGCCGCATCGGCATGGCGGGCGATGTTGGTGAGGGTTTCCTGGAAGATGCGGAAGATGCCGGTGGCGACGTCCTGCGGGACGGCGGGTTCCTTGCCCCTGGTCTCGATTTTGCAGCGGATGCCGGTTTTCCTGCCGAATTGGCCCAGTTGCCACTCGACTGCGGCGAGCAGCCCGAGGTCGTCCAGAATGGCGGGCCGCAGGTCGGTGCAGATCTTCTTGACGCTCTGGATGGCGGCGTCCAGCGCCCTGAATATTTCCTCGAACTCTGCCTTGTCGTCCATCTTCTCGACGGCCCAGCTCAGGTCGAACTTGATCGAGGTGAGGGCCGAGCCGAGCTCGTCGTGGATTTCCCTTGCGACGCTTGCCCTTTCCACTTCCCGCGCATGCTGCAGCCTGAAGGAAAGCTCGCGCAATGTGCTGTAGGATTGCTGGAGTTCCTCCTGGTGTTTCTTGCGCAGGCTGATGTCCGAAAAGGAAACCAGGATGGCGAAGGGATGGCCCTGGCTGGAAAGAATTTCCGAATCGACGCTGATCCAGGTCGTGTCGCTCCCGGGCCTGGAAAGCCCCATGACGACGTTTCTGCAGGTTTTTCCCGTGCCGAGCGTGATCGCATAAGGCAGCTTTTTCTTCGGGAAGGGGGCACCGTTCTCCTGGACGAAATCGAGCCCGATGCCGGAAAATTTATTGCCGAGGATTTCTTTGCAGGACAGGTTCAGAATGGATTCCGCCCCCGGATTGCAGTCGATGACGGTGCCGTCCAGATCCAGGAGAACGATGCCTTCGGCCAGGGCTTCGATCACGGCCCGGTATTTGCCGTCGCTGCCGGCTTTGCCTTCCATGAGCTCCCCTTTGGGATAGAATTAATCAATTATATGGCCGGGGATGGCCAAAGTGAAAAAGATCCTCAAATATGCGCTTATCGCGATAGCCGTCCTGTTCGCGGCGTTTTTGCTGTTTCTCGCTGATAGGCTGCTTTCTGTTACGCTGCTTTCTTGTCAAGACAAGAATTTTTGACTATATTGAGCAGTTCTGATAGGTCTGTTATATCGGCTCGGCAAGAGGAATCATGACACTCACGGAATTCAAATACATCGTTGCGTTGGCAAGAGAGCGGCACTTCGGCAGGGCGGCAAGATCCTGCTTCGTCAGCCAGCCCACCCTGAGCGTGGCGGTGAGAAAACTCGAGGACGAACTCGGCGTCACGCTCTTCGAGCGCGGCATGAGCGATGTTTCCGTGACGCCGATAGGGGAACAGGTCGTGGTCCAGGCAAAACGCGTCCTGGAAGAGGCGACTGCGATCAGGCAGATGGTGCACAAGGGCAAGGAGCAGCTGAACGGCTCGCTCAGGATAGGCGCGATCTATACCATCGCCCCCTACCTGTTTCCCCGGCTGATTCCGGTGCTGCACGATAAGGCGCCGCTGATGCCGCTTCTGATTCAGGAAAATTTCACCAACCGCCTGGCCGATCTTCTGAAGCGCGGCGAGCTCGATGTCGCCATCCTTTCCGCCCCGTTTTCGGAACCCGGAATCGTGACGCAGGAAGTCTATGAAGAGCCTTTCCGCGTTGCATTGCCCATCGGTCACAAGTGGGTTTCCAAAGCCAGCATTTCGGCTTCCCAGCTTGCCCAGGACAACCTTTTCCTGCTTGCTGCGGGCAACTGCTTCAGGGACCAGGTGCTGCAGGCGAGTTCCGCCCTGAGCCGCACCATCGCAGCTTCTTCGGGCCTGCAGAAAACCGTGGAAGGAAGTTCGCTGGAGACGATCCGCTACATGGTCGCATCCGGCGCCGGTATCACCGTGCTGCCTGCAACCGCAGCGGATGCCGAAGAGTCGAAAAATTCCCTGATAGCCATCCGGCCGTTTTCGTCCCCCGTGCCTTCGAGGCGCGTCGTGCTCGCCTGGCGCAAGAGCTTCTACAGGCCGCAGGCAGTCGAGGCGGTCAGGCAGGCGATCCTGGACTGCAATCTGCCCGGCATCATCCCGCTCGACGGGAAAACCGCAGGATCATAATCGATACCTATCGATACGGCATAAACAATCAATTGGACCGGGCGATTTCTCCTTTGTAACATGGTTCCTGAGCGTTTGCTCTTGTGTATGCAAAGGAGACCGAAATGAAATCATCGCCGACCGTCAGGAACATCGAATCCGCTTTTGCGGGCGAGTCGATGGCCCACATCAAATACCTCTATTTCGCCGGGCAGTGCCGCAGGGCCGGGGACATCGAAACCGCGCAGGTGTTCGAGGAAACCGCAGCCCAGGAAGTGTTGCATGCCTTCGGCCATCTCGAACTGCTCTATCCTGCGGATGAGACGACGCCGGAAAAATGCCTGAAAATGGCGATAGCCGGGGAAACTTACGAATATACCGAGATGTACCCTTCATTCAGGAAAGAAGCCGAGGAGGAGGGGAGAATCGATGCGCTTGCCGAAATGGACGGGCAGATAGCTGAATCGAAGGAGCATGCGCAAAGGTTCATCGCTACCTTGCAGAAGGCGGCAAAGCGTTTCTCGGCGTTGGCAAAGGTGGAGGAGCGGCATGCCGCCCATTACCGCGAGGCGCTCGAAGCGATTATCAACAAAGGAGTTCAGTCATGAAAAAATGGCAATGCGTGGTTTGCGGATTCGTTTACGATGAGGCTGTCGGCATGCCCGAAGAGGGTATAGCTGCGGGTACGAAATGGGAAGATATCCCGGAGGACTGGAACTGCCCGGATTGCGGTGTGGCGAAATCCGATTTCGAGATGGCCGAGGTCTGACATCTTGGAACCGGTCGTGATCGTGGGGAGCGGGCTCGCAGGCTACCAGAGCGCGAAGGAGATCAGAAGGCTGGACAGCAATGTTCCGCTCCTTCTGGTCTCGATGGATTCGGGAAATTTCTATTCCAAGCCCATGCTCTCGAACGCCTTTTCCTCTGGAAAAAGCCCGGATTCGCTCGTCATCAAGACCGCGGATCAGATGGCGGATGAGCTGGATGCGACAATCAGGACGGATGCCCGTGTGGATGCGATTTTTCCCGCTGACCACGCGATTTCGACAGGCGGAGAGAAGCTGCGCTATTCGAAGCTGGTGCTTGCTCTCGGCGCGGACCCGATGCGTCTTCATGCGGACGCGCTTTCAGTCAACGACCTGTCCGACTATATCAAATTCAGAAAAGCGCTGGAAGGCAAGAAGCGGATCGCGATAATCGGTGCGGGCCTGGTCGGCTGCGAATTCGCTGACGACCTTTCATCAAGCGGATTCGAAATCGACGTTTTCGACATCGCAAGCCAGCCGCTGGGCCGGCTCGTCACGCCGGAATGCGGGAAATGGATGGAGCATGCCATGAAGAGAGTCGCCTGGCATTGGGGGGCGAAGATCTCGAAAATCGAAAAGGGAAGCATCCTCCTCGAAGACGGCAGCGCTTTCCAGGCAGATATCGTTCTTTCCGCCGTTGGATTGAAGCCCAGGATCGGGCTTGCGCAGGATGCGGGAATGGCGTGCGCGAGGGGAATTCTGGTCAACCGGCAACTGGAGACGAGCGCTGGGGATGTTTATGCGATAGGGGACTGCATGGAAGTCGAGGGACAGGTTCTGCCCTTCGTGATGCCCATCATGCATGCATCGAAAATCCTCGCTCAAAATGTGCTGGGAAAAAGGGAATCTCTCGTTTATCCCGCCATGCCGGTCGTGGTCAAAACGCCTTCCTGTCCGGCTGTGGTTTCCCCGCCGAAACCGGGTTCGGTCGGCGCCTGGCATACTGAAGCCGGTACGGACGGCGTGAAATCGGTTTTCCTGGGCGAAGACGGAAAGATGCTCGGATTCGCGCTTTGCGGCAAGGCGGTGTCCGAAAAGAACCTGCTTGCGAAGGAGCTTCCCGCCGTCCTTTCCTGATTTCTTGCTATGCTGGAAAAAGAGGGGGGATCATGTTCGCTGACAGGGAGGAAGCCGCAGGGCTGCTTGCGAAAAGGCTGGCGCATTACAGGGGGAAGAATCCGTTGATACTCGCCATTCCGCGCGGCGCCGTTCCCATGGGCAGAATCATCGCCCTGGAACTGCAGGGGGATCTCGACGTCGTTCTGGTGAGGAAGCTGCGCTCGCCCTACAGCCCGGAATTCGCGGTCGGGTCGGTGGACGAATCCGGCTGGTGTTATGTCGCGGATTATGCGGCAGCCGAAGGCGCAGGGCCGGAATACATCGAGCGCGAGAAAGCGGCGCAGCTCGAAGTCATCGCCAAAAGACGTGCCGGATACCTGCCTCCGATCGACCCGGAAGGGAGAATCGCCATCGTCATCGACGACGGTCTCGCCACCGGTTCGACCATGATCTCGGCGCTGCATGCATTGCGTTCGAGAAATCCTGCGAAGCTGGTCTGCGCGGTTCCGGTTTCCCCTCCCGACACGCTGGAGAAAATAAGGCCGCTTGCCGATGAAACCGTCTGCCTGGAAGCCCCGGAATATTTCCAGGCTGTGGGGCAGTTCTACAGGGATTTTCCCCAGATCGAGGATCAGGAGGTGGTGAAAATACTGAGGGATGCGCGCGAGAAGCCGCTTTCCTGAGATTCAGGACTTCCTCGGGTATTTTTAAAGGAAAGGTCGATCATCGCCTCGCTTTCCAGTTCCTGAAGCAGTTCGATGATGCGCGACGACTGGTGCGTCAGCATGCGCATCTGCCGCGTCAGCTCGCTTCTGGACATGCCCTGTCTCGCCGATTCGAGCAGATCGAATCCTGCCTGATGCAGAAGCCTGTGCGGCTCCTCGAGCCTGTCGAAAACGGGGTGCCCGCGAAATGCCTGGCCCACGCCGTAGTACCAGCGCCCCAGCTTGCACTGATGGTGATCCACCTCCACGTTGGAAGCGCTTATCGTTGCCTCGTCGATCTTGCCGTTGAAGGCGAGAGAAGTCACCCGGGAGATGAGCTGCTGGCGCCATTGCACATGGTCGAGAATCGCCATGTGGATGAGTCCGGTGGGCAGCCCCGTCCAGATCTGATCCTTGCGGATGAAAGCCAGATAATCGTCCAGAGGCATCGGCCTCGCTATCCAGAAACCCTGAACTTCGGTGCATCCTGCGTGAAGCAGGAAGTCGTAGGCGGAGGCGGTTTCTATGCCTTCGGCCACGATTTCCATGCCGAGCTGGTGGGCCATGCGGATGCTTGCCAGGACGATGGTTGCGCTCCTTTCGGAATCGGGCATGCGGCTGATCAGTCCCTGGTCGAGCTTGATGATATCGAAAGGCAGGCGGCTCAGCGTGTCGATCGAGGAATAGCCCGTGCCGAAATCGTCCATCGCCAGACGGATTCCACTTTCGGCCAGTTCCCTCAGGTTGTCGATGGCTCTGCTGTTGTCCAGGCTGATCACCGACGCCTCGGTCAGCTCCGCTCCCAGCCGGGCCAGGTCGATTCTGCCCGAAGCATCCTGGATGGCATGAAGGAGATGCCTGTTCTCGAAATCCTTTGCCGAGAGATTGAATGCAGTGATGAGCTTCGCGTTGACATCGTTGATAATCAGGGCGTCGGTGACCAGTTTCGGGAACATTGTCAGGCTGATTTCGGTGACGAATCCGGTCGATTCGGCCAGAGGAATGAACCTGTTCGGCAGAACGATTTCCCCGTTGGGCCTGATCCAGCGTATCAGGGCTTCCGCCCCGCTGATTCTGCCTGTCACGAGGGATATCTTGGGTTGGTAGTAATAGACGAATTCGCCGTTTTCGAGGGCGGATTCCAGTTCATGCAGTTTCACGTCAGGGCCGCTCATGTCAGAAGCGCCATTCGCTGCGCAGCAGGGCGTGCAGGTCCATGTCGTGAAAGCTGCCCTTCCAGAAGCCGAATTCGCGCATGGTCCCTTCCATTTTGAAGCCCAGCCCCGCCAGCACCCTGATCGAGGCGGCATTGTCGGGATAGGTCAACGCATTGATCCTGTTGAGCCCCAGCGAGGAAAAGCCGTAGCCGAGCAGAGCCCTGAGCGCCTCGGTCATGATTCCGCGCCCCCAGTATTCCCGTGCCAGATCGTAGCCCAGGGATGCGGAGAAATATTCCGCATTGATGGCGAACAGCCCGCAACTGCCGATGATTCCGGAATCCCCCTTCAGGCCGATCCCGAGCCGCCCGATGGCCATGAAATGATCGAGCAGGCGGCTCGCCTCCAGGGGGTCGGTCATGGTGTCGACTTCGTAATATCGCGTCACCTCGGGATTGGAAAAAATCGACAGGAAGTCGCCGCTGTCCTCCTTTTTCAGGGGGCGCAATTCGAGCCGCTCCGTACAGAGCGATGGGGGATGGGTCATGATCGTCAATTTCCGTCCGTCACCAGTTTTGCAAACGCTTCGGCAGGCAGGGGTTTCGAGAACAGGTAGCCCTGGCCGTAATCGCAGCCCATGGCAAGAAGCAGGTCGCGCTGCTGCGTCGTTTCAACGCCTTCGGCGATGACCTTCAGGTCCAGCTTGTGCGCCATGACCACGATGGCTTCGCACAGGGCCTGGTCGTTGGGGTCGGTCGTCATGTCCCGAACAAAGGACTGGTCGATCTTGAGATAGTCGATAGGGTATTGCTTGAGATAGGAAAGCGACGAGTAACCTGTGCCGAAGTCGTCGAGCGATATTTGCAGCCCGGCTTCCCGCATGGCATGAAGCCGGTCCGTTGCACTGCTCTTCGTCTCCAGCAGCAGCCCCTCGGTGATTTCCACGGCGATGCTGCCGTCCTTCAGGCCGAGCTGTTTCAGGTAATTCGGCCATTCGCCGAAATGATCCAGCGCGCTGTGGAATTGTACCGGCGAGGTATTGACGCTGATCTGGAAGGCGGGAGAGAATGCCTGAAGCTGTTTCGTCAGGTTCGCCGCTTCACGGAAAACCCAGTCGCCGATTTCGTTGATCATGCCGGTTTCTTCGGCGAGCGGCACGAAATCCATCGGGCTGACCATGCCCTGCTCGGGATGCTGCCAGCGCAGCAGGGCTTCCGCCTTGCGAATGCAGCCTGTCGAAAGATCGACTATGGGCTGGAAATGGACTCTGAATTGTCCTTTGGCAAGCGCATTGCGCATGTCGGTGGTCAGCTTGAGGCGCTTCATGGCTTCTTCCTGAAGCTGGGGCGTGAAATAGCTGAAGCGGCTGCGCCCCTGGCTCTTGGCCTCGTACATCGCCTGGTCTGCATGCTTGATCAGGTTGTGCGCGCTGTCCGTATCGTCCGGATAGAGGGTGATGCCGACGCTGGCGGAAACATAGGCGACTTCTCCTCCGAGCTGGAAGGGTTCTGCCAATCTGGCGATGACGTTCTGCGCCGCCTGCTCGATGCGGGTTTTGTCAGACAATTCCCCCAGGATCACGGTGAATTCGTCACCGCCGAGACGGGCCACGATATCCGATTCGCGCACGCAGGACATGATGCGCTTTGCCGCCTCCACCAGCAGCTCGTCTCCGACATGGTGTCCGAGCGTATCGTTGATTTCCTTGAAATGGTCCAGGTCGATGAAGAAAAGCGCCAGGGAAGCGCCGTTGCGCTGCGCTTTCCGGATTTCCTGTTCCAGCTGTTCGCGGAACATGCGGCGATTGGGAAGCTGGGTGAGGGGGTCGAAGTTGGCCTGTCGCCAGATCACTTCATCCGACTGTTTTTTCTGGGTGATGTCGGAAAAAAGCGCCACCCGTTGATGCACCGATCCCGTATCGTCGTAGATGGTGCTGATGGTCAGCCACTTGGCGATCAGTTCCCCGTCCTTGCGGCGGTCCCATACTTCGCCCTGCCATTGTCCGGTCTCCGCCAGCATTTTCCACATCTGCCGGTAAAATTCGCTGTCATGGTGGCCGGAGCTCAGCAGGTTGGGGTTTTTGCCCATCATTTCTTCGGCAGTGTAGCCGGTCAGATGGGTGAAGGCCGGATTGACGGCGACGACGCGGTTTTCGGAATCGGTCACGGTCATCCCCTCGCCGATGTTTTGGAACACCGTCATGGCCAGCCGCTGCTCTTCTTCCCTGTCCCTGCGCTCGGTGATGTCCCTGCAGAAGACGAAGAAACGCCCGCCTTCCATCGGCCAGAAGCTGACCGCCACCTCGACAGGCCAGACTTTTCCATCCCTGGTTTTGTGCAGGCTTTCGAAGCGGTCGTAACCGTTTTTCATCACATTTTCGATATGCGCTGCGGTCTCTTCGGGGTTTTCCTTCGCTTCCAGATCGGGAATGCTCATGGCGAGCAACTCTTCCCGGCTGTAGCCTGAAAGTTCCACATAAGCGTCGTTGACTTCGAGGAGATGCCCCTGCATGTCCACTATCCAGAAGCCTTCCAAAGAGGTTTCGATGACGCCCCGATAGCGCGATTCCTTGGCTGCGAGTTCCTCTTCCATGCGCTTGCGCTCCGATATGTCGCGAACCACGCTGAGGATGAGCTGATTCCCGTTTATTTCGATGAGGCTGGCGTTGATTTCCACCGGCATCACCAGATGGTTCTTGCACACATGCGCCGCTTCGAACGAAGCGTAGCCCGTCTTCATGACTTTCGCGACTCTTTCCCGGACCCTGGGCGCGTGTTCGGTAGTATCGAATTCGGCGATTCGCCTTCCCACCATTTCTTCTTTGGAGTAGCCCAGCCTTTCATGGCCGATGCGGTTGATATCGACGATGCGCCCCTCTGTCGAAAGGAGCATGATGCAGTCGCTGGCCTCCTCGAACAGGAGCTGGAACTTCTGTTCGCTTTCCAGCAGCTTTCCGGTGAAGGCATTGTTTTTTCGGAATTCGGCAAGGATGCGGCGCGTGACCAGAAAAATCAGCAGGCTGAATAGGACGGCCAGGCCGCCCAGCAGCCACCGGATTTCGCGCACCCTGGATGCCGATTCGCTGGCCGCTTTCCTGGCAAAAAATTCGGCCCTTTTCCTGGCGAAATCGACGACGTAATCGGTATTGCCCAGAATTCGTTTGAAAAGCTGCTCTCCGGGGCCTGCCATCAATTGTCTGGCCTCACCCGGTTCGCCCTGCCGGATGAGGCCGGCGATCTTCGATCTGAATTGCTGCCAGTCGCCCAGTTGGCGGTCGATCTCGTCCACCCTGCCGGTGTCGCCGAGGAAGGCGGAATGAATCAGCTTCAAGTCCGATCTGATCCCTGCATCCAGCGCGAATGTTTCGCGAGAAAGCTCTGCCTGTTTTGCCGGGTCGTGCTCCAGGGCCATCTCCATCATGTCGTCGCGTATCGTGACGATCTTGGCTTGCGCATCCATTGCGGTGTTGCTGATCCTGAAGGGGTGGGTATAGAGGTCGCTGGAGAGGGACTGAAGATTTCCTATGGTCGAAACGATTTGCATCCCGAGCCCGAAAAGGAGCGCCAGGAGGATGAAATGAGCTGCGGATATCTGCAGCTGGATGTTTCTTGTGTTCGGCATGAATAGCTTGACCTGCCCGCAGAAAAACCACCCCCTAAAAGGGGAATTATGCAAGTTCGTGCCCCGCCCTGCAATCAGGCGGTCTTTTCCAGGGCTGCGGCGAAGAAGCCGTCGGTGCCGTGAATGTCCGGGCGAAGCTCGAGATATTTTCCCGTGTCCAGATCGATGTGCTGGGATTTCAATATTTCGGAAGCATCGAGCAGCCTGAATCCGGGATGGGATTCGAGAAAGTTCGACACGATTTCCCGGTTTTCTTCCGGCAGAATGCTGCAGGTCGCGTAAACGAGGCGTCCTCCGGGTTTCACCAGCACCGAGGCTCCGGCGAGTATGGCGGCCTGCTTCGCCTTGAGTTCTTCGAGGCTGGCTTCAGACTGGCGCCATTTCAGATCGGGATTCCTGCGCAGCGTGCCCAGCCCGCTGCACGGGGCGTCCACCAGCACCCTGTCGATTTTCCCGGAAAGGCGCTTCACCTTGATGTCGTTCTCGTTCTGGATCAGTTGCGGATTGACGTTGGAAAGTCCGGAACGTTTGAGCCTCGGCCCCAGCTTTTCCAGCCTTTTTTCGGAGATGTCGAAAGCGTAGATCCTGCCTGTGGAACCCATCAGCGCGCCGAGCATCAGGGTTTTCCCCCCGGCCCCGGCGCAGAAATCGACCACCATTTCGCGCCTTTTCGGCGCGAGGAGATAGCCCAGCAACTGGCTGCCCTCGTCCTGGACTTCCACCTTGCCTTCCAGGAACAGGCCGTGCTCGTTAAGCGCGAACTTGTCCTGGATGCGCACGCCTGCAGGCGACCATTTTGTCGCCTCCCCGCCGAGCTTTTCGAGCACTTCCTTCCGGTTCGCCTTGATCGTGTTCACTCTCAGATCGAGCGGCGCTTTCTGCTGCATGCTTCTGCCCAGGGAAAGGATGGCATTTTCATCCATGGCGGGTTCGAGCTTCGAGACGACCCATTCGGGAAGCTCCGCCTTGACTGCCAGGGGCAGGTCGTCCGCCGGGACGGCCTTGACCGAGTTGAGCCATTTTTCCTCGGATTCGGAAAGATAGGGTTTGAGTTCCCTGAGGTTCATGCCCTCGATTCTGGAGAGATGGGCGAGGGCGATTTTTCTGGGGGTGCCCGCATGGCCGTCCGCTTTCTGTATGACGTGGTCGAGGAAGCTTTTCCTTCTCAGGACGGAAAACACGGTTTCGGCGACGAAGGCGCGCTCGGAGCGCCCGATTTTCGGGTTGTCGCGGAAAAAGAAGCGCAGGGCGACGTCCGCGGGTTCCCTCAGGGGGAGAATTCTGCGCAGCGCTTCGACCGTCAGGTCGAGGCGCATTCCGTTGAGTTTTTTCATGAATATGACGAGAGGGTGGTTCGAGGAATCCCGGGATTGTACCTCAATCGCGCCTCATCGTCGTTTTCGGGCGCTATAAAGCTGGCCTTCGACGGGCTGCCCGCTCTCCTTGCGGATGGCGGCATTTTTTGCAAATGGCGGCTCGAATCCGGCTTCATCGAGCAGCCTCGCGACATAATCTTCGCTGTGGCGGTATCTTCCGGTGATGCCGAGTTCGTACTTTTCGCCGGAATCCGGGGCGAGTCTCTCCGTCGTGAAAACGAATTGCCCGCCGGGGGCGAGGCGCGCATGGATGCCGGAGAATACCGGCCCGAGGTTCCCGAAATAGATCAGCGTGTCCATGCAGGTGATCAGATCGAAGCGGTCGCGGCTTTCGTCGAGAAATGCGCAGATTTCGGATTTGAAAAGAAAATCGTAGCATTGCGTCTTTTCGGCTGCATCCAGCATCGCCCGGCTGATATCCACCCCGGTCAGGGTGTGCGAAACGAATTTCAGGATCTGCCCGTTGAGTCCCGTGCCGCAGCCCAGGTCCAGCGCTTTCGGGCTGTGCCGGGCAAAGCCCAGGCGCTGCAATTCTTCCCGGAGCAATCTGGGGCCTGCATATTCGAGCCGGGTCAGGATGGAATCGAATTGCACCGCGAATTTGTCGAAAGCGGCTTCGACATAGTTCTCGGAGCAGCGCTCTGGCGCATCCCCCCTGAATGCCGCCAGCATATGGCTTGCGACGGGGTTTCCCGGTTCTTTGAGCAGCCAGTTTTCCATGAGGGCAATCGCCCTGTCCTTTTCTCCGACTTCGCAGTATGCGATGCCCAGTTTGATTTTCGACTTGTCCCGGGCCGGGTCGGCGATGAGTCCCATGCTGTTGGAATGCCGCGCCTCCAGGAATCTTCCCTGTGCAACGAGAAGAGAAGCGAGCAGGTAATGGGCGTCCGGGCAGTGCGGGTCGAGTTGCGACGCTTCCCTGTAGAGCCGCTCCGCCCTGTCGATCTCCCCGGTTTTTTCGAACAGCGCGCCCAGGCTGGTTTTGCAGAAATAATTGTCCGGGGCGAGCTTCAGGGAATGTTCGAATGCCGCGATGGCCTCGTCGCAGCGCCCCAATTTGTCGAGGACGATCCCGTGGTTGTAGTGCCATTCGGAATGGGAATTGTCTTGCAGCAGGGAGGCTTCGATGAGTTCGAGCGCTTCTTCCATGCGCCCGGTCTGCTGCAGCAGAAAACCCAGATAATGCTTCGCTTTGGCCGAATCGGGCGCGATCCGCCGGTAAAGCGCTTCGCTTTCGGCGTGGCGTCCCGCGAGATGCAGCCTCATCGCCTGATCCATGAGGTCGTCGGCCATGGCTCTTCCTGTGGTGGAATGGTTGCAATCTACTCCGGCATTTCGCATCGCGTCAAGGAAAAAGCCCCGCACCGGACGACCACGCGTACAGTGGATGCGCCAATTTGTTGCAATCGGAACGATTCGGGATCAATATGGTGGAAAGTCGGGCGTGGGGAAAGCGACAAAAATCGAATCTGAGCTAAGGGCAGCCCTGTTTCATGCTCCCCGGCCAAACCCGCCTCACTCGATCCATTTTCCGCTAGTCCGGGTTAAAATCAGCGGATGAATATCGGACAAGTTCGAAAGCGACTGCGCGACCTGGGCGCAAAGCCCTGCCACGAAGACCGCCTGCTGCGCGGATGGGTCCAGGTTTCTTCCTGCGACAACAGGCGCAGCGCGGCGATGGATTTCTTTCCGGCGGCCCTGCGAAGGGAATTGCCCGCCATGGAAGCGGAGCTCGCATCGCTCGCCAGGCTTCGCAGCGAATATCCCGCGGAAGAAGGCGTGGCAAGATTGCTTGTGGAACTCTCCGACGGCCAGACGGTGGAGAGCGTGCTGCTGCCGCGGGGCGGCCTTTGCGTGTCGACTCAGGTGGGCTGCGCGGTGGGGTGCGTGTTCTGCATGAGCGGACGCGAGGGCCTGAAGCGCCAGCTTGGCAGCGCGGAAATCGCGGCGCAGGTGGTGCTCGCTCGAAAACGCCGCAAGGTGGACAAGGTGGTGTTCATGGGCATGGGGGAGCCCGCCCACAATCTCGACAATGTTCTGGATGCGATCGGGTTTCTCGGGCTTTACGGCAACATCGGCCACAAGAACCTGGTTTTTTCCACCGTGGGCGATCTGCGCGTTTTCGAGCGCCTTCCCCTGGAAAAAGTCAAACCCGCGCTCGCCCTGTCTTTGCACACCACAAATGAGGCGCTTCGCGCCAAACTGCTGCCCCGTGCGCCGCAGATTCCGGTCGAAGAGCTGGTGGAGCGGGCGGAAGCTTATGCGCGCGCCACCCACTATCCGACCCAGTATCAGTGGACCCTGATCGAAGGGGTCAACGACAGCGATGCGGAACTGGAAGAAATAGCGCGACTTCTTTCCGGGAAATACGCCGTGATGAATTTCATTCCCTTCAATCAAGTCGACGGACTCGCCTACCGCCGCCCCCCGATCGAGCGCGCCGAATATATGGCGGGCACCCTGAACCGGATGGGCATTCTGGCGAGGCTGCGCGACTCCGCCGGGCAGGAGGTTGAAGGCGCGTGCGGGCAGCTGCGCGCGCGGGCAGTGCAGAATGCGACAGGCGGATAAGGTTGCAGCTTTCGCCTATTTAATTTTCTTCTAGCTCTCCTTCCCTATAGTGCGGCTGGCACGGTCCACTTTCAGGGAAGCATGGTGAGCGGTAAAAAAACGATGCTGTCGGGTATTTTCATTATGGCAACTCTCCTGGCGTTCAGCACTCAGGCCCAAGCTGGCGAGAAGTCCGCGAGGGATGCCGGGACCCGCAGCCGGGCTTGGGTATACGTCGCCAGCGAAGCAGGTATCCTGTCGGTCTTCAAAATTCAAGGTAGTATGGTGGTCAGGATCGGTGAGGGACGGCAGGGTCCGAATGCGCATGTTGTAGCGGTCGATCCGGCAATCCATCGGCCCTATTTTCCCTTCAGGAATTTGAATGGAAAAACGGCGTTGCATATCATGAAGAATCGCCCCTGACTGCGTCGAGTTCAAGGAGAAATGATCGAATATGCGTATCCTGCTTGTCGAAGACGACCCCATGATAGGGGAAGCTGTAAGCGTCGCTCTAAAGGATGCCGCCTATGCCGTTGACTGGGTCAAAGATGGCGCCGCTGCCAGTCAGATACTGGAATCCGACGAGCACCAGGCAGTGCTGCTCGATCTTGGGCTACCCAAACGTGACGGTTTGGAAGTGTTGCGACTGCTGCGATTGAGCGAGAAGCAGGTGCCGATCATCATCATCACCGCTCGCGACGATGTGGAAAATCGCATAAAGGGCCTGGACCTTGGCGCCGACGATTATCTCGTCAAGCCCTTCGATTTGAACGAATTGCTTGCCCGACTGCGAGCTGTCGTCCGACGTCGGGGCGGACAGGGAAATCCCATCCTCACCAATGGCATAATAAGCCTTGATCCGGCTACCAGGGAGGCTCGCCGGGGGGATTCCTCTCACCTTTTAAGTGCTCGTGAATTCGCACTCCTCCACGCGCTGATGCTACGCCCAGGAGCAATACTCACCCGCACGGAACTGGAAGAGCGAATTTATGGCTGGAACGAGGAAGTGGAAAGCAATGTCGTGGATTTCCTCATCCATAGCGTACGCAAGAAACTCGGCATGGATGCCATCAAGAATATCCGCGGGGCTGGCTGGCTGGTTGCAAAATCATGAGGCATTCCATCGAGCGACACCTCTTGCGCACCCTCGGGATTACCATCATCCTGGCAGGATTGCTGGCAGGCGCAGCCTCGTTCAGGTTCGCCTATACGGAAGCACAGGAGTTCCAGGACGATACCTTGCGGCAAATTGCCGCTCTGGCCGATGCAGGTTCTTTGCAAGACCAGATGCATGCTACGGGCAAGTCGGGAATTGCCAACATCGACCCGGAAGTAAGAATAAGAGTCATGGATCTGGCCTCTGGCGGAAATCCGAAATGGCTGCCTGCCGATCTGAAGCCTGGTTTCCATACCTTGAATAGCGCAGACGGTTATTGGCGGGTATTCGTGCGGCAAACGGGTCATGGATCACGGATCGCGGCAGCCCAAGCGACCGAAGCGCGCAATGAAATAGCCATCGACAGCGCCCTGCGCACCCTTGCACCGTTGCTGATTCTGCTGCCCTTGCTGGTCTGGCTTGCCGTGCGCATCGTGCGGAAGGGGTTCGCGCCTGTGCATCGCCTCGCACAAAATCTGAACGAAAAATCGGTAGAGTACCCGTCTGCGTTGCCCGATGCAGGGCTTCCAGACGAAATTGCCCCTTTTGTTCATGCCATCAATCGCCAGATGGAGGGAATCAAACGGCTCATGGGGCAGCAAAGGCGTTTCATCGCAGACGCTGCACATGAATTGCGCACTCCGCTGACCGCTCTGTCGCTGCAGGCCCAGAATCTGGAACAGGCAGAAACTCTGGAGGCCATGCGTTTGCGTGTCGCACCCCTCAGAGCTGGAATTGAGCGGGCGCGGCGCCTTACCGAACAACTCTTGAATCTTGCCAGAAGCCAGACCGGCACCCTCGGTCCGGAAGCGGTCGACGTATCGAAAATGGCGCGTGAATTGATCGCCGAGTATCTGCCAATGGCAGAAGCAAAAGGGCTCGATCTAGGTCTTGAAGCCATGGAGCATGACATCCTTCGTACAGAACCGGAAACGCTGCTCCTGATTCTCAGAAACGCATTGGACAATGCATTGCGCTATACACCGGATGGCGGTGAAATCACCTTGCACATTTATACAGAAGGCGAGGATGCGGTATATGACGTGATCGATTCAGGTCCGGGCATCCCCGTTTCAGAACGGAAGCGCGCTTTCGATCCCTTCTATCGTATCGAAGGCGTGGCAGGCGAAGGCAGCGGGCTTGGTCTTGCCATTGCAAAGGATGCAGCGACACGTCTGGGGGGCAAGATCAGTTTGCATGATCGGGATTCGGGCTCTGGACTGGTATTTCGCTATCGACAGCGACGCGCTCGGTGATCGGATTCCGTCCGCTGGAAATTGTGTGATTTTCGATGTCCTAATTCTCGTCTAACTCTTCGCTTATATAGTGGCTGCATGAGTTCTCCCGGAATGCGTTTCTCTGGCAATCAGCGTGAAACTCATGCAGGGCATTTATTCATTTTCAAGGAAAAATCATGAACGGAAATAAACTCGTGTTATCGGCTGCCTTTTTGGCGGCAACGCTTTTCGCATTCAGCGCTCAAGCCTACACCGGCGAAAAATACGCCAAGGATGCAAAAATCAGCATCAAGAAGGCGCGGACCATTGCCCTGAAGGCTTTCCCGGGTAAAATCGTCGACCAGGAACTGGAACGGGAAAAGGGTGGCAGCGGGCTGCGCTACTCCTTCGACATCAAAAAAGGCAAAACGACCCAGGAAGTTGGCGTGGACGCCAAAACAGGGAAGGTGCTTGAGAATGATCCGGAAAGCGCCCATCCAGACTGAGTTCCAGGTTTATCAATCATAATCGACCTCGCCGCTTGCGGCGAGGTCGATGTTTGCCAACAACGTCAGATGGAACATGCCGTGAAATCGATGGCCTTTTTTGTCCTTCTGGGCGCACTAGCTGGATGCGCGAGTTATCATTCCGATCCGCTCGATCTCAAGCCGTCGCTCAAGACGGCGGTGCGGCGCCTCGACATCGACACATCGAAAATGCCTCTTCCCGGGCTCGCCGCACACAAGTTCGACCCCTCGGACGGGCTCGACATGACCGAAGTGGCGATGCTCGCGGTGGTCAACAATCCGGATTTGAAACTGGCGCGGGACGATCTCGGCATTGCCAGGGCGCAGGCCTTCGCGGCAGGGCTCCTTCCCGACCCGCAGATCGGTTACTCGCCTCAATTTCCCCAAAATGCGGCCCCCGGCGAGAATGTCACCGCCTTCGATCTGGGACTCTCCTACGACATCAGCGCTCTGGTCATGCATTCATCCAACGTGGCGGCGGCAAAAGCCGAGAACCGAAAAACCGATCTTGCGCTCCTGTGGCAGGAATGGCAGGTCGTCGGTCGGGCGCGTCTTCTATTCGTCAGGAACAGGGAAGAGCAGAAACTGCTGGAAATTCTTCAGGAATCGCGGGATCTCGCCATGCAGCGCTATGAAAAAGAAAAGGCTGCGCTTCGCGACGGGAATCTGACGCTTGCAGCGGCGACCCTGGACGCCAGCGCCCTGCAGGAGATCGACAGGCGGATCAATGAAGTTGAGCGCAGTCTCGACCGGAACCGCCATGCGCTGAATGCGCTGCTCGGCCTCTCCCCGGAGGTCGAACTGCATCTGGTGGGAAAACCGGACTTGCTGGCGCTGGATCGAGAATCCATTTCCGGAAGACTGGACAGGGTTGCAGCATGGCGGCCCGATCTCCTTGCGCTGCGCGCAGGTTACGAAGCGCAGGACGTGCGCATGAGGCAGGCGATCCTCGCCCAGTTTCCGGCAATCAATGTCGGCATAGTGCGGGCAAGAGACAATACCGGGATCAATTATCAGGGCTATTCCATCAGCCTCAACCTGCCGATTTTCAACAGGAACCGCGGCAATATCGCGATAGAAGAAGCGACCAGAAAACGCATGCACGACGAATTCCAGGTGCGCCTGAATAGCGCCTACGGGGAAGTCGCGCAGCTCGTCTCGGACCAGGCATTGCTGGAGAAGCAGTTGGGGCAAGTCCGACTTGCTCTCGCCAGACTGGAAAATCTCGAGGCACGGGCCGATCCGGTTTTCCGGGCCGGAAACATGGATCTGTCTGCTTACAGCAGCCTGAGAAATGCGCTGCTTTCCAAGAAAATCGAAGCAAACACCATCGAGCAGATCATGCTCGAGCAGCGCGTCGCCCTGCAAACGTTGCTGGGCGGCGATCTGCCTGAAAAAGGAAAAAACCCATGAAATGGATAGGCATGCTCATTTTCACCCTGTCGCTTGCCGCTCATGCGGAGAACGAGCCGAGCGTACTCGTCAAAACGCAGCCGATCCGGAAACAGCCCCTCGCCATCGAAGTTTCCGGGTACGGTTCGGTGATGCCGGGGGCGGGAGGCGAATCGAATATCAATTTTGCTCATGCGGGCCGGGTTCTGAATGTGGACGTCACACCCGGGCAGAGGGTGGAGAAAGGCCAGACCCTGCTCGCGCTTGCCACGGATCCTGCCGGTGTTCTCGGTTTCGAACAGGCAAAGTCGGCGCTGGAACTTGCGAAAAATGAATTCGCGCGCGTGCAAATTCTACGAAAGCAGCAGCTTGCCACGAATTCGCAATACGATAATGCGGCCAGGACGTTGAAGGATGCCGAGAGCGCCTATGCTGCGCAACGGAAACTCGGCAATGGCGTTGCCAAAATCCGGATCCGGGCACCCTTTGACGGTGTCATCTCCCATGTTTCGGTTGCGCCTGGGGCGCGCATTGCCGCCGGCACATCGGCATTGCAATTGATCCGGAGCGATGCCGTGCGGGTGCGAATGGGGGTGGAGCCGGAAGACAGCGTCAGGGTCAAACCCGGCATGCGGGTTTTGCTGGTTTCGGTTTTCGACGAATCGCAGAAAATGGGCGGTGTCGTGGAAGCCGTGCATGGCATGATCGATCCGCAAACTCAACTGGTGGACGTGCTGGTCAGGATCGATCGCGATGATGTTTCCAGGCTGATTCCCGGCATGAGAATACGCGGCATAATCAGTACCCATTCGGAAAACGCCTGGGCGGTGCCGAGATCGGCGGTGCTGCGTGACGGGCAGGGCGCCTATATCTTTCAAAACGACAGGGGGAGGGCGAGGCGCATCAATGTCCGGACAGGACTGGAAGATGGCGGATGGATAGCGGTCACGGGGGGCTTCGATGCGCGCCTGCCTGTGGTCGTGCTGGGCAATTACGAGCTGCATGACGGCATGCTGCTGCGCGAGCAAAAGCCATGAAGTTTGCCGCATGGGTGCAGCAGCACCGCCGCTCCATCCTGTTCTTTCTGCTCACGCTCGCGCTGGTCGGCGTCTTCGATACATTCAAGCTGCCGGTGACGCTTTTTCCCAATGTGGATTTCCCCCGGGTCGAAGTGACCCTGGATGCAGGAGATCGCCCTGCCGAGCAGATGGCTTTGCAGGTCACTTTGCCGGTCGAGGAGGCGGTACGCCGGGTGCCGGGGGTGCGCGACATACGCTCGACGACCAGCCGGGGCGCCGCCGAGCTGTCCGTCAATTTCGGCTGGGGAACCGATATGGCGATGGCCACCCTGCAGGTCAACGCTGCCATCGCGCAAATTCTGTCCAGCCTGCCTGCGGGCACTGCCATGCTCACGCGGCGCATGGACCCCACGGTATTTCCGATCATTGCCTACAGCCTCACTTCAGATACGGTTTCGCTGACCGCTCTAACCGACCTCGCACAATATCAGCTGAGGCCGCTTCTCTCCGGCGTCGACGGTGTGGCGCGGATTCAGACCGTGGGCGGCGCCATCGAAGAATACCGGGTCACCGTGGATCCGGCGAGGCTGGATGCCTACGGCATGACCATCGGCGATGTCGCAAAGGCATTGAGCGCGGCGAATGTGGTGACTGCCGTGGGGCGCATGGAAGACCATTACAAATTGTATCTGGGGATATCCGACACCCGCCTGCAAACACTCGAAGACATACGCCAGACCGTATTGCGCAGCGGCACCAACGGATTGGTGCGCCTGGAAGATCTTGCCACGGTCAGCACGGGCACCGTGCCGCGCTGGATGCGCGTCAATGCGGACGGCCACGATGCGGTGCTGTTCAATGTTTACCAGCAACCTGGCGGCAACAGCGTCAGGATCGCTCACGACATCGAGGAGAAGCTGCACGGCTATCCGCTGCCGAAGGGCGTGAAAGTTGCAAAATGGTACGACCAGAGCCGGCTGGTGGTGGAATCGGCTTCCAGCGTGCGCGACGCGATTCTGATCGGGGTTGGGCTAGCCGCGCTGGTACTCCTTGTTTTTCTGCGCAATATCAAAATCACCCTGATTGCCGTGATCGTGGTGCCAGCAGTCCTTGCGGCGACCGTCGTGGTTTTGTATTTCCTGGGAATGAGCTTCAACATCATGACGCTGGGCGGCATGGCCGCTGCCGTCGGGCTCGTCATAGACGATGCCATCGTGATGCTGGAACACATCATGAGGCGGCTGCGCGCATCTCCTGAAAACCGTCAGGTGATGGCCTCCGCTCTCGAATTCACCCGTCCGCTTGCAGGCTCTTCCGCGGCTACCCTGGTGATTTTCATTCCGCTCGCAGGTCTGACCGGCGTGACCGGCGCATTCTTCAAGGCGCTCTCCCTGACCATGGCCGCAAGCCTGCTGATTTCCTTTCTGATCACCTGGCTTGCGGTGCCCATTCTTGCGGATCATCTGCTCAAGGACCGGGATGCGGATCAGAAAGAGGGCGGTTCGATGACAACCTGGGTGCATCAAAAGTACGGCGCGCTGCTGGCGATCCTGCTGCGCCGTCCTGCTCTGCTTCTCGCTGGAATTCTCCCGCTTGTTGCCGCAGGATGGATTGCCTATCATCAGGTGGGGTCGGGCTTCATGCCGGCCATGGACGAGGGCGGATTCACCCTCGATTACCGTTCTCAGCCGGGGACCTCGCTCACCGAAACAGACCGCCTGCTGCGTCAGGTCGAAGCCATAATCAAGTCGAATCCGAACGTGCAGACCTATTCGAGGCGTACAGGCACCCAATTGGGTGGCGGGATAACCGAAGCGAATCAGGGTGATATTTTCGTCAGGCTCAAACCCCTGCCCAGGAAACCTGTGGATGAGGTGATGGACGATATCAGAAACAGGATAGAGACTCAGGTGCCGGGGCTCGATATCGAGCTTGCCCAGCTCATGGAAGACATGATCGGAGACTTGACCGCAGTCCCGCAGCCCATAGAAATCAAGATTTATGCGGACGACGAAAGCGACCTGCAGACCCTGGCGCTGAAAACTGCCGGATTGATCTCCAAAATTCCCGGCGTGGTGGACGTGAAGAATGGCATCAATCCGGCAGGGGATGCGCTGGAAATTCATGTGGATCGCGCAAAGGCGGCTCTGGAAGGCGTATCTCCGGACAGCGTGACGAAAATGATTTCAGATTATTTGACAGGTTCGGTTACGACCCAGGTGCAAAGCAGCGTCAAAATGATAGGCGTCAGGGTGTGGATTCCACAGAAGCTGCGTGCAACCGAAACCGATGTGGAAAAATTGATGCTGCGCGCCCCCGATGGACACCTGTTCCCGCTCGGGCGGGTAGCCAGTATCGAGACAGTGAGCGGCCAGCCCGAAATTGACCGCGACAACCTGAAGCGCATGGTGGCCGTGACTGCCCGGATCAGCGGGCGAGACATGGGCTCGGCGATACATGATGTGCAGCATGTATTGATGCAGCAGCTGCCGCAGGGCGTCTATTACGAACTGGGCGGATTGTACAAACAGCAGCAGATCGCATTCAGGGGATTGATCCGGGTATTCGCCGCTGCAGTGGCGCTGGTTTTTCTGCTGCTGCTCTTTCTTTATGAGCGCTTTAGAGTAGCCCTTGCAATCATGGCGATCCCATTATTGTCGATTTCGGCGATCTTCATCGGCTTGTGGGTGACGGGAATCGAACTCAACATTTCGGCCATGATGGGCATGACCATGATTGTCGGCATCGTCACCGAGGTAGCGATTTTCTATTTTTCAGAATACCTGAGCATCGAAGCGGGCATGGACAGGGAAGCCGCATTGATTCAGGCTGGAAAGAACCGCATGCGCCCGATCGTCATGACGACGGTTGCAGCGATTCTCACCCTGCTGCCATTGGCGCTGGCCATCGGGCAGGGTTCGCAGATGCAGCAGCCGCTTGCGATCGCCATCATTTCTGGATTGATCGTGCAATTGCCGCTCGTGCTTCTCGTGATGCCGGTGTTTTTCGATCTTTTGCAGGGAGTACGCGGGAAGCGCTAGGGAAGCCCTGAACAAGTCGCACATGAGCCGTGTTGCCGGGAAATCGAGATGATCGCACGAAGCACGACGCAGGTTGTAGCCGGGTCTACAATGCCCAGGAGGGCGACAAAGCGAGCGCTCGATCTTCACGCAACCCTTTCGGGACGGGGCTTTGCGGGCGATCCTCCTTGTCGCTCGATTTGCGAAGGGAATGACCATTCGCTGCGTCTCGCTTCGCGAGTCTCATCCCCCAAAGCCGACCGTCACGGCCACGCGGGACTTGTTCAGGGCTTCCCTAAGACATCGAAAGTGCGACCTTCGCAATCAGACCGGTTCCGTCCGGCCTGTTGGAAAGGGTGACTTCGGCCGATTCCCGATCCGCTATCGCCTTCACGATGGCAAGCCCGATGCCGCTCCCTTCTATCACCTGACCGCTTGCTCTGAAAAAGCGGTCGAAGACGCGCGGCAGCAGGTGCTCGGGGATACCGGGGCCGTTATCGGCGATTTCCACAAGGGCTTTTTCCCCTGCCGAAATCACGCTGATGTCGATCCTGCCTCCAGAGGGCGTATAGCGTATGGCGTTGTCGATGAGATTGTCGAACAGGATGCGCAATGCATCCGAATGCGCCTGGATGACGATCTCTTCGTCGCGCACCATTCCCAGGTCGATGCCTTTCTTCTCGGCAAGCGGAATGAGATTGCCGATGCAGTTTTTCACGATCTGGCCGAGATCGATATTGTGCTTGGCAGACGTATTCTCCGCTTCGAAGCGAGCCATTCTCAGCAACTGGTTGACGAGGTGGGAAGCGCGATGGACGCCTGCTTTCAGTTCCCCGATACGCGCATCCATATCCTGCCGGGCCTGGCAAAGGGAAAGGTTCTCGATCTGCAATTGAAGCGCGGCGAGCGGCGTGCGCAGTTCATGCGCGGCATTCGACACGAATTGGCGCTGCGATTCGAGCGCATCCCCGAGGCGCAGCAGCAGGGCATTCATCTCAGCGATCAGGGGAGCTACTTCCTGCGGGACATTGTCGGCAGGCAATGGGTCGAGGCTGGATGCATCCCGCTGGGTCGCCGCAGCTGTGACGGCGTCGAGCGGTTTAAGGATGCGCCCGACAACCACCGCCACGAGAATCCAGGAAAGCGGGATCAGCCCGGCTATTGGCAATATCGAACGCAGGGCGGCAGCGGTCGCGATTTCCTGGCGGACTCCCCCTGACAGGGAAACCTGCACGGTGCGATCGGGGTAAACGATGGTATAGGTTCGCCATTTTTTGCCATGCATAGTGGGATCAGTAAACCCGGTTTTATTTTCCCTGGGCAATATGAAATCGGGACGGGATGAACGAACCGGCTCACTTTCATACCAGGCCTGGATGACGAAATCGCTTTCCCGTTCTTGCTCGGTTTCGGAGAAGAATCTGGCTTGCATCGCGGGAAGCTGGGAACCCTCGTCGATGCTCCGAGCGACCTCGCGCATCTGGTGGTCGAGCAGCTCCCCGGCGTCGTTTTTGGCGAGCATATAGGAAATACCGCCGGCGAGCATGCCGACTATGCTCAGCAGTCCGACCAGCAGAATGATGAGCTGTTTCTTCAGGGAGTTCATTTCACTACCATCCAGCCGATGCCGCGCACGTTGCGGATGATTTCGCTGTCGAATTTCCTGCGCAAATAATGGATGATTACGTCGACGACATTGCTTTCGACTTCTTCGCCCCATCCGTAGAGGTGTTCCTCGATCTGACTGCGCGAATAAATCGTTCCGGGATGGGCGACGAGCGTGTGCAGCAGGGCGAATTCCTTGGCCGAAAGGATCAGGGACTTGCCCCGGTAGGTGGCCTCGTGGGATGCCAGGTTGAGGGTGATTTCGCCGTTGCCGACGATCGATGCGGCGTGCCCCCCTTGCCTGCGCAGGATCGCCCGTATCCTCGCCAGCAGTTCCTTGAAGCTGAAAGGCTTGACGAGATAATCGTCGGCGCCAAGATCCAGCCCTCCGACGCGGTCATCGATGCCGTCCCTTGCGGTGATAATGAGGAGAGGCGTGTCGATTCCTCTGTCACGCATCGATTTCAGCACGTCCGTTCCGGATTTTCGGGGCAGTCCCAGGTCGAGCAGAATCACGGCATAATGCCCTGTCTTGGCGGCATCCAGTCCCTGGATGCCATCCTGAACCCAGTCCGCGATCAGACCGGCTTCCTTCAGCGCCAGGGCGAGATTCCGGCCGATCATGGGATCGTCTTCGATAATCAGGACGCGCATATCCAGCTCCATTGCGGACCCTTATCCTACCATGAAGCAGGGGAAGTCGAGCGCCATTCGACTACAGCCTGGCACAAAGCAGGGACTGACCGCGCAGGGTACAGCGCACTTGCGGCTTGCCGTAGCGGTTTCGTTCGGTTATCAGCCAATGCTTGCCGATGCGCTCGATAGTGAGGAAGCCGATTCCCGTCCCCGAGATGATTCGGCGCACCATTGCCCCCGGCGCCGGCTGCGCACCTTCAGGCAGTGCTTTCGGAAGCGGACTGTCAGTTGCAGTTCCGGAATTCCCCGTCACGACAGCGGCAGGGTGATCGTCCGCAAAATCCAGCGCCTCGAAAAGATGGACATGGCCGTGAAACGCCGCATCGATGCCAGGCGAAAAAAGCCGTACCGGATGGAGCTCCTGCATGACCGATTGCAGGGCCCTGTTTCCGGGCTGGGTCACCCCGCTCTCCTGTCCTTCTCCCGGAGCGAAAGCAAGCACCGGTTGATGGCTGAGGAAAAAGCTGTGCGGCATCCTGCCCGCCAGTTCGTCCACTTTGCGGAACTGGGACAGGTAACGCTGGTAGGTGCTGTCTTCAGGGGAGTATGCCGAATTGGCAGCTTTCGACGAGTCGAACACGATCAACTGGGTGTCGCTTGCGATCGGCACTGAATAGGGTTCGCTGAAATCTCCCCGGGCATCGTTTTCAGGATTGTCGCAGGATCTTGATGGAGCAAAGGATTGTGTGTCGAAAAAGCGGAACCATCCCTGGCCTGCGCGAAAACAGGATTCGTGGTTGCCGCGCACCATTACCCAGGGTGCAGCCGCAAGGAGCCGTTTTGCGGGCTCGAAGAAATCGGCTTGCCAGGAGTCGAATCCATAGCCCCAGGGGCTGCCCGCGCAGCCTCTTGCTCCTTTAGGGCAGGGGCTTTCCCGGTAAAGGTAATCACCGACATGGATCACGAGATCTGGCTTGAAAGCTGCCGCTGCCGTGCTGATTTGCCGGAACGCCCACTTTTCCGGATCGGTGCAGGACTGGAATGCATGCTCGTTCAGGTTCATGCGGCAACCCGTATCTCCGATGACGACGATGCGCTGCGGATTCTCCCTGGGAACGGGCAGCGCCTTTCCTGCAACGCTGATATGTCTGACATGAAGAGGCAGTTTCGCTTCGCAGACCCGCACGGGAAACTGCGCATCCTTGAGCGACCCGGGGCGCACCGGAACGCTGGCAGGAGAGGCCCTGAGATGCATTTCCCCCGGTTTCCCGTCAAATTCGATGGAAGGACAGTCCTGTGCGCCGGTTATGACCCGAGCAATGCCCTGTCCATTGTTGCCGAGCACTACATAGGCCGCGTAGATGCTGTCATGCGCGTTTGCGTCCGGCATCCGGAAAAATGCCGTGGCCAGAATGGCGAATATCTGGATCGCGAATTTCATGCTATTGCACCTGGTTCTGGCTGAATCGCACCCATACCTGAAATTGCAGGGTTCGTCCCGCCAGCTCGGGAGGGGGCGGGGGATAGGAAGCTGTTTCGACGGCCTGTTTCGCGGCATTGTCGAGCATGGCATACCCGCTCGACGTGACGATCGACGGATTGCTGGTCGTGCCGTCATGATAGGAGAAGGAAACCAGGGCCTTTCCTGAAACATGCGCCATCCTTGCGGCGTAGGGATAACGGACCGCGGCCTGAACCGAGGCCCTTACTGCACTGCGGAAGGATGCCGCGATAACCGGTGCCGGAGCAGGGCTTTCGACTTTCGGCGGAGCAGGCGGTAGAGTGGGTGCCTGAATGGGCGAAGGTGCAGCATCGGCGATCTTCGGCTGTTCTACAGGATCCGGTCTGGGTTGCTGGTGATGCACGGGCTTGGGCCTGGAAACCGGTTTTTCCTGCTTTGGCGGGGTCTGGGGTTTGGGCGGATCGGGTAGTGCCGGAAAGGTCAGCATGACCAGGGGTTGCTTTGGCTTTTCCTTTTCCGGTTGGTGTTCCATGGCCACGGCAAAAACCACGATGATCAGGATTTCGAGCGCGAGCGCGATCAGACCAGCCTTGGAAAGTGCGAATTTCATGATCGTCTACTGCTTGCGGGCAGCCAGCCCGATCTGGGTGACCCCTGCAGAACGGCAGGCATCCATGACGTCCATCAGATGCTGAAGCGAAGTTTCCCTGGCACCTGCTATGGTGACGATGGTATTGGCCCCCTTCTGCTGCAGCATGGCGGTCAGCTCGGACGAACTGACCGTTTTGCCGTCGACGCCGATATTGCCCTGTTCATCCACACTCAGAACCACCTTGGGTTGATTGAGCGGGGTGGCGGTCGAGCTTTTGGCAAGGCTCGAAGTGATCCCGGAGGAGGGGATCATGTGCAGCGTGATCATGATGAAGAAGATCAGCAGGAAGAACATGATGTCGATCATCGGAATGATCTCGATCCGGGCCTTTTTGACTTCGAAATATTTCATGCCGCCTCCCGATCAGACCGCGCGCGATCTGAGGTCGGACACGACCTGCTTTGCCCGGATTTCCGCTGCATCCTGATAATGGGGATACATGCGGTTCACCAGCATCACTTTCAGCGTCTCCAGCTGGTGCATGATCACGCGGACCCGGTTGCTCAGCGCATTGAAGAAGAACAGGCCGAGGATCGCGATGAAGAGGCCGGAAGCCGTGGCGAGCAATGCTTCGGCCACGCCGCCCGTGACCTTGGTCGGGGCATTGCCCGGATCTCCCAGCACCTGAAAGGCGTTGAACATGCCGATGATGGTGCCCAAGAGCCCCAGGAGCGGGGCCATGGTCACGATCGTATCCAGGATCCAGAGGTATCGGTCTATTCCGGGCGCTTCCCTCATGATGGATTCATCCAGCTTGTCGGAAATGCGGTCGAAGTCGTGGTTGAGATCGTGCTGCAAGGCGACCGTCAGCACTCTGGCATGGGGCAACTGGGAAAAACTTTCCCCCAGGTGCTCCAGCGTTTGATGTTCCACCTTCGTTGCCGACTCCAGTTGGGACATGATCTGACCGCCCTGCCTGATCACTTTCCAGAGATACCAGCTGCGTTCGATGGCTACCGTCAGGGCTGCCAGAAGCAGCAGCCCCATCAGGTAGAGGATTCCGCCGGAAGTTTCGGCGACGTGTTGAAAAGTTTCGATGTTCATTCAGGTTCTCACAGATCGATCGACAGAGTCAGCTCGTAGTTGCGCTCGGGATACACGAAGTACATCGGCGCGTTGGTCGTCCCGTCGTTGGTGGCCGAATCGTAGATGTTGTTGTAGTTGAAGATGTTGTTGATCTGGAAGCCGACCTTTACATCCTTGCCCCAGCCGGCCAGCCCCTTGAAATCATAGCTCGAGTTGAAGTTCGTTACCGCGTAGCTCGAGAAGGGGATCGGATTGCCGTTGGCATCCTGTGCAAAGCCGTAGCGGCCGCCGATTTCCTTGGTGATCAGGGAGGCATAGGCCGGTCCCTGATTGTAGATCACGCCTGCCGTCGCTGTAAATTTAGCAACATCCGTGAGGTAGTTGCCCGCAGTGCTCATCGTGTAATTGTTGATGGCATAGTTGCCGTACAGGCTGAATCCGGAGCCCATGACATAGGTCGCCTCGCCCTCGACGCCGTTGTATTTCACCCCGCCGGTATTCTGGTAGCAGGTATAGGCGCCGCACGCAATGGCCTGCGCCTGATTGGTGTAGTCGATCTTGTAGACGTCGCCGGAAACGGTGAGCTGCTTGCTCTTCCAGGTTGTGCCGACCTGGAAGTTCTGCGTCGTTTCGGGATTCAGCTCGCTAGGCAGCGGGGTGCCGCCGGCTGTCGAGAACACATTGATATTGGGCGCCAAAAAGCCTTCGGCATACTGGGCATAGGCGCTCCAGTTGGGCTGGATCATGTAGTGCGCGACGAGCGAGGGAAGCGCCTTTCCCCAGGTCTGGCTGCCGGCATAGGCTGGATTGCCGCCGTTGTTTATGGGGGCATTGATGGTCCTGGTGAAGGATGTGTATTTCACCCCGGGCGTGACCGTCAGGGCATCGGATGCCTTCCAGTCGTACTGGGCATAAGGCTGAACGGTGGTCAGCGAGTCGGTCATCAACCTGCCGCCAGTCCAGCTGACGAATGCATTGCCGAGCGTCGCATCCGTGTTCCATGCCCCGCGGTTGTTGTTCTGGCGGTCCATCCATGCGCCGATATCCAGGCTGTCCTTGCCGATGGCATAGGAAGTTTTCAGGATGTCGCCCCAGGAACGATAATTCATGTACATTGCGCCACCGGGAACGTCGCCTGCAGAGAGCCCTCCCGTGTTGGGCTGGTTGATCCCCACAAGCGCACCGTTGAAGCCGTTGTGGTAGTAGGCATAAGTGTAGAGCTTGTTGTCGATCTGCCAGTTGCCCTGTGTGGTATTCAGGCCGATGTATTCGAAATCCGAGTTGATCGAATCGTAGTTGTAGTTGTAATAGTCCTGGCTCATCGGATTCGCGCTCAGTCCGTAATTCTTGCCGTACTGCGCAATGGTGGAAAGCGTCGCGCCATAGGGAACGTTCTGATGAACCGTGTTCTGCATGGTCACGAAGGTCAACACGGTATTGTCGGAAACCGGCTTCACGTACTTGACGAACAGGTTGCCCCGCTTCTGGCCGCTGTTGGTCAGGTAGCCGTCCGTCTGAACCTTCCGGTAGTCGATGAAGGCAGCGCCGTCTCCGTAGTTCTTCATCACGCCTGTGTCGAATTCGCCGCCCACCATACGGGTATTCCAGCTTCCGACCGTTGCATAAGCATTGAAATTGGTCGAAGCCATCGGATTCTTGGATTGCACGGCGAGGGTGCCGCCGAAGGTGGCATAGCCGATATTGCTTGCGTCCCCCGGACCGCGGTCAACCGTGATTCCGCCTATATCCTGGGCCATGAAGTAGGAGGTCGAATGGTGCGTGAAGTCGTTCGAGTCGCCCCATGGAATGCCGTCGAACGTGACGTTATATTGCCCGTCGTGGAAGCCCCGGATGTAAGGACCGCCGGACTGGGATTCCATCATGCCAGGGCCGTTCGGGTCAATGCTGTAGACGGATGGCGCGATGTTGACGATGTCGGTGTAGTTGGAAGTCGCCGAAGCGTTTTGCTGGATGTATTGCTGGCTGATGATCGACTGGGGCTGGGTTGCGACCAGTGAACCCTGGGTGGGCGCCACATAGGACGCAGTGCCGGGGCCTGTGGCGCCGGTGTCTCCCGCATTGCTCTGCACCGTTCCCAGATCCACCGCGTCTTGCGCGAAGGCATGGCCTGCTGCGAAGAGGCTGCCCAAAACCAGCTGAGCGATAAGCTTTTTCCTGAAACCGAATCCCTTTTTCATGCATTTCTCCCCTATAGAAGTCACAAAAAACCAATTTGTGGGGCGAAATTTACGCAGCTAGACTTAGAGTAACGTGAAAGAATTGTGAAAGAATTATGACAGGCTCGCTTGAAAGGAAGTGGCAACATGCATGTCGTTATCAAGTGTGGCCTAATATTTTAGGGGAAATTTTGGCAGGGTTTGTTTTTGTCAGGCATAGAGGTGGCCCCATTTATTCAGACAGTTTTTCCGGTTTTATAAGTGGAATCTTGCCGAAATTGCCTACGCCGATTTTGCCAGCGCAGGCAGGTTATCGAAGTAAAACCTATCCGGTGTTTTTCCG
>Ga0315298_1001690_pt1 | contig 39550 bp, 54 predicted proteins | sample WHS_1_MG_FD_203077 | JGI IMG/M metagenome (GOLD analysis project Ga0315298, IMG submission 203077) | Extremophilic microbial mat communities from Washburn Hot Springs, YNP, Wyoming, USA - WHS_1_MG | ecosystem: Environmental > Aquatic > Thermal springs > Hot (42-90C) | place: USA: Wyoming... | reverse complement strand
CTGGGGACAATGTTAATTTAACTGTAGAGTTGATAGCGCCCATAGCGTTGGAGAAGGAGTTAAGGTTTGCGATAAGGGAAGGTGGAAGGACTGTGGGTGCTGGGGTAGTAACTGAGATTATTGAATAAAAAGATTTTAAAGTGAGATAAAAGTGAACCAGAAGATTAGAATAAAATTAAAAGCATACGATCATAGGATATTAGATAGGTCTGTAAAGGAGATTGTTGAAACGGCACAGAGGACAGGGGCACGTGTGGCTGGTCCAGTTCCTTTGCCAACAAGGATTAGCAGGATTACAGTGTTAAGATCACCACATGTAGATAAAAAGTCGAGGGAGCAATTTGAGATTAGGACTCATAAAAGGTTGATAGATATTGTTGATCCGACACCTCAAACGGTCGATGCTCTAATGAAGCTTGAGTTAGCTGCGGGCGTTGATGTTGAAATAAAATTATGAAAAATTCATAACTTTTTATAATATTGAACTTCGGAGATGATATGGTAGGTTTATTAGGGAAAAAACTTGGAATGACTCAAATATTTACTAAAGATGGTGTTGCATGTCCAGTAACAGTTATTGAGGCAGGCCCATGTTGTGTTATACAGGTAAAAACTGTTGAGAGAGATGGTTATGAAGCAGTTAAGTTGGGTTATGTTGAATGTGCTGAGAAGAAATTGAATAAACCTCAACTTGGTGTGTTCAAAAAGGCTGGCTTAAAGCCATATAAATTCATAAAAGAGTTTTTTATGAGCGGTTTGAAGGTTGGGGATATGGTGACAGTAGAGAGGTTTAGCAAGGGTGATAAGGTGTCTGTTTCAGGAATATCTAAGGGAAAAGGATTCCAAGGAGTAATGAAGAGACATCATTTTGCTGGAGGGCCTGGTTCTCATGGCTCTATGTTTAATAGGGCACCAGGTTCAATAGGAGCAAGTTCCTTTCCATCAAGGGTATGGAAAAATCAGAGGATGCCAGGACACATGGGCTCTGAAAGGGTTACTGTAAAAAATCTTGAGATCATTGATGTTAAGGTAGATCAAAATTTATTGCTTATTAAGGGAGCGATTCCTGGTGCAAAAGGTTCAATTGTAGAGATTAAGAAGGAAGATTGATAGAAATGTACGAGCTTGAAGTTAAGGATATGAGTAATAATGTAGTTGGTAAGATTAGTCTAAATGAGAGTGTGTTTGGTGTGAAGTCTAATTTATCTGTGTTGCATGAAGCAGTTGTAAATTATCTTGCAAATCAAAGACAAGGAACACACGCTACTAAGACGAGAGGGCTTGTAAGTGGTGGAGGTAAGAAACCCTGGAGACAGAAACACACAGGAAGAGCTCGTGCGGGAAGTATAAGGTCTCCATTGTGGCGGGGTGGTGGAATAGTCTTCGGTCCACAACCGCGAGATTATTCTTATGATTTGCCAAAGAGAGTAAAAAGACTCGCATTTTTAAGTGCTTTCAACGAAAAGATTAAGTCTAATGAGGTAGTTGTAGTAGATAATTTGATGGTTGATAAGCCTAAGACTAAAGAGATGATTAAGATACTTAACAATCTTGGTATTATGAATAAGAGCGTTTTGGTTGTTTTATCAGAGAAGGATGATAATGTAATTCTTTCTGCTCGGAATATTCCAAATGTTGATGTGACAAGAGTTGCTGATCTTAATACATATAATATTTTAAGATACAATTTTTTATTGATAACAAAGGATGCAATTAAAAAGATTGAGGAAATAAAAGGGTCATGAAAGATATTTATTCAATTATAAAAAGACCATTATTTACCGAAAAGGGTGCGTCGCTGAAAGAACGTGAAAATAAGATTCTGATTGAGGTTTCAAGTGATGCAAATAAATTGGAGATTAAAAAGGCTATAGAAGAGATTTTTAAGGTGAAGGTAGAGAAGGTTGCTACGATAAATACTCACGGTAAATTGAAGAGATACGGTCGTAGTATAGGACGAAAACCAGATAGAAAAAAGGCTATAGTAACCCTGAAAAAGGGAGAAAAGCTCGACTTTATAGAAGGGGTATAATGGGAATTAAGACATTTAATCCAACATCGCCAGGTAGGAGATTTCAGAGCGTTAGCGATTTTGCTGAGATTACAAAGGATGAGCCTTTAAAGTCTTTAATTAAGCCTCTTAAGAAAAAAGGCGGCAGGAATAATGTTGGTAGAGTTACTGCATGGCATAGGGGTGGTGGAAATAAAAAGGCTTATCGAATAATAGATTTTAAGAGAGATAAATTTAATGTTAAGGCAATAGTTGAGTCCATTGAGTATGATCCTAATAGAACTGCACGTGTGGCGCTTTTAAAATATATGGATGGAGAGAGAAGATATATAATTGCACCTGCTGGTCTAAAGGTTGGTGATGAGGTAATGTCTGGTAAGGGTGTTGACATAAAGGTTGGTAATGCACTTCCATTAGGTGAGATACCTCTTGGTACCTTCGTGCACAATATAGAATTAAGACCTGGTGAGGGGGCAAAGCTTGTGAGGAGTGCAGGCTCATCTGCGCAGCTTATTGCTAAAGAAGATAAATATGTACAAATAAAACTCGGGTCCGGAGAGGTTAGATTAATAAATTCTGATTGTATGGCTACTATTGGTCAGGTTAGCAATGTTGAGCACGAAAATATATCATATGGTAAGGCTGGTAGAAGAAGGTGGCTTGGTATAAGGCCGCATGTGAGGGGTGTTGCGATGAATCCAATTGATCATCCACTTGGTGGTGGTGAAGGAAAGGCTTCAGGTGGTCGTCCAGCATGTACTCCATGGGGAAAGCCAGAGGGTATTAAGACAAGGCGTAATAAGAGGACAGATAAATTTATTATAAAGAGGAGGAAGTAGTTTGCCAAGATCACTTAAGAAAGGCCCATACGTTGACCCAAAATTGATGAAAAAGGTTCAAGCTATGATACAGAGTGGAGAGAAGAAATTGATTAAAACCTGGTCAAGACGTTCAACGATTGTACCAGAATTTATAGGTTATACATTTGCAGTGCATAATGGAAAAAAATTTATACCTGTTTATGTTACTGAGAATATGGTTGGACATAAATTAGGAGAGTTTGCACCGACAAGAACATTTAGAGGTCATGCAGGCTCAGAAAAAACTGCTGCTACTAAGACTTAACATTTGTGAGGATTAAGGATTTAATATATGGAAGCTAAGGCAATTTTAAAGTATGCAAGGATAACACCAAGAAAGGTAAGAAGGGTATTAGACCTTATAAGATATAAGAGCGCTGGAGATGCTCTACAATACCTTAAATTTATGCCTTATAGAGGGGCGAAGTTTGTGGAAAAAGTCTTGAAATCGGCTATGGCTAATGCAGAGCAGAAAAAGGCATTGAATCCAGAAACAATGAAAATTGCGGAAGCTTATGTTAATCAAGGTCCGGTGATGAAGCGGGTTGAGCCAAGGGCGATGGGAAGGGCTAATGTCATAAGGAAGAGGACTTCACATATAACAATAATCTTAAAAGAAGAGTGATCAGGAGGTAGGTTTGGGACAAAAGACGCATCCGATAGGGAATCGTCTCGGTATTATAAAGACGTGGGATTCAAGGTGGTATGCTAAAAGGGATTACGAAAAACAACTTCTTGAAGACATTACAATAAGGAGAAATTTGAAACAAAGGTTATATCACGCTGGTGTTCCTAAGATTGAGATAGAGAGAACTGGACAGAATATAAGGATTATAATTCATACTGCACGTCCTGGAATAATAATAGGTAAAAAGGGTGCTGAGGTTGAAAAATTACGGAAAGATTTAATGGATATGACTGGTAAAGAAGTTTCTATTGATATAAAAGAGATAAGGAGACCAGAAATAAACGCACAACTTGTAGCTGAGAATATTGCCTTACAACTTGAAAAAAGGGTTGCGTTTAGAAGGGCTATGAAAAAGTCTGTGGCTTCTGCTTTAAGATACGGTACGCTTGGTGTTAAGATAGCCTGTTCAGGTAGACTTGCTGGTGCTGAGATAGCAAGAACGGAATGGTATAGAGAGGGAAGAGTGCCTTTGCATACGTTGAGGGCTGATATTGATTATGGTTTCGCGCAAGCAAGGACTACTTATGGTGTAATAGGTGTTAAGGTCTGGATGTACCACGGCGATATCTTACCTGAAGGCAGGGCGAGAGAGGTGTAGGTGATAAAATGTTAATGCCTAAAAAAGTAAAATTTAGAAAGATGCAGAAAGGAAGGATGCATGGTAAGGCTTATAGGGGTTCTTCTGTAGCCTTTGGTGAATATGGTCTGAAGGCTCTTGAACCTGGATGGCTCTCAAGCGCACAGATTGAAGCAGCAAGGATAGCGATAACAAGGCATGCAAAGAGAGGTTGTAAGGTTTGGATAAGGATATTCCCTGATAAACCAATAACCAAAAAACCTGCAGAGACAAGGATGGGTAAAGGAAAGGGTTCTCCTGAGTATTGGGTTGCTGTAGTAAAACCAGGGCGGATTCTTTATGAGATGTCTGGTGTGACAGAAGCTATAGCGAGAGAAGCGATGAGGCTGGCTTCTCATAAATTGCCAATAGCAACCCAATTTGTTAAAAGAGGTGAGGAGGTTCTGTGAAGGCTTCGGAGATTCGTGCAATGTCAATTGAAGAGTTAGATCAGAAAGAGAAGGAGCTCAGAAAAGAACTCTTTAATCTCAGGTTTCAGAAGGCTACTGGAGAGATACAGAATCCTATGCGTATCAGGCAGGTTAAAAGAGATATAGCGAGAATTTTAACTATTAAAACAGAGATTTTGAAAAAGAAAAAAAATAATATCGTCGATTAAAGAGGTTTAAAAGTGAGTAAGAAGATATACACAGGTGTGGTTGTCAGTAATAAGATGGATAAGACTGTTGTAGTTGCTGTAACAAGAATGTTTCAACATCCAAGATATAAAAAGACTATAAAAAGGGTTACTAAATTTAAAGCACACGATGAAAATAACAAGTGTAAGATTGGAGATGTTGTAAAGATAATTGAAACAAGACCTCTCAGTAAAGAGAAGAGGTGGAAGGTTTTAGACTGAACGTGAAATGGAGTAGGTTGATATGATTCAGTTAAGGAGTATGCTTGAAGTTGCAGACAATTCAGGAGCTAAAAAGGTGCAATGTATTAAGGTGCTCGGTGGATTTCACAGGCGTTACGCTCGTCTTGGTGATGTGGTAGTTGTTAGTGTTAAAGAAGCTTTACCGGAGAGTAACATTAAAAAGGGTACAGTAGCTAAGGCTGTTGTTGTTAGAACAAGGAAAGAGCAGAGAAGACCTGATGGTTCATATATTAGATTTGACCAAAATGCAGTGGTTCTTATAAATGCGCAAGGAGAACCTATTGGAACAAGAATCTTTGGACCTGTAGCAAGAGAGCTTAGAAAGAAGGAATTTACCAAAATCATATCTCTTGCACCTGAGGTATTATAGATAGGAGAGTTATGGGTTTAAGTATTAAGAAGAATGACACGGTTATAGTAATTTCAGGTAAAGAAAAAGGCAAAAAAGGAAGGGTTTTATCTGTAAATCGTTCGAAGATGAGTGTAATTGTTGAGAAGGTAAATATAATTAAAAGACATATGAAACCTTCAAGAAAGTATGCTCAGGGCGGTATTATAGAGAGAGAAGCCCCATTACATATATCCAATGTTATGTTAATATGCCCAAAGTGTAATAAACCAACGAGGATAGGAAATACTATTTTGCAGGATGGTAAGAAGGTTCGTTCTTGTCGGAAATGTAGGGAGGTTATAGATACATAATGCAGCCAAGATTAAAAGATAAATATATTAATGAAGTTGTTCCAAAAATGATGAAGGAGTTTTCTTATAAAAATGTTATGGAGGTACCAAAGATACAGAAGATAGTTTTAAATGTTGGACTTGGAGAGGCTATTCAGAATATAAAATTACTCGATGCAGCTCAGAAAGAACTTGCAGCTATTACAGGTCAAAAACCAATTGTTACTAAAGCAAAGAAATCGATAGCTTCATTTAAATTGAGAAAAGGGGTTCCTATTGGTTGTAAGGTAACTTTAAGGGGAAACAGGATGTATGAGTTTCTTGATAGGTTAATAAGTCTTGCATTGCCAAGGATAAGGGATTTTAAGGGTGTATCTGGTAAGTCTTTTGATGGCAGGGGGAATTATTCAATGGGGCTTAAAGAGCAATTTATTTTTCCAGAGATAGATTATGACAAGGTAGAGATGATTCATGGCCTTGATATTACTATATGCACAAATGCAAAGACTGATAAGGAAAGCAAGGCTTTGTTGAGATATTTAGGTATGCCTTTTAGGAATTAAGTATGTTTAATGATTGGAGAGAATATGGCTAAGATTTGCATGATGGAAAAGGCTAAAAGGCCTCCAAAATTTAAAGTAAGGGCTCATAACAGATGTAAGCTTTGTGGGAGACCGCGTGCCTATTTGAGAAAGTTTGGGATTTGTAGAATTTGTTTTAGGACCTTAGCCCTTGAAGGGCAGATACCAGGCGTTATTAAATCAAGTTGGTAGAAAGAAATATACTTTAAGTAGGAGGATAAATGTTAACTGACCCTATTGCAGATATGCTTACGAGGATCAGGAATGCGACAAGAATTAAAGCTGAAAAGGTTGACGTTCCGATTTCAAGGCTCAAGCTTGAGATAGCTAAGATCCTCAAGGAAGAGGGTTTTATAAAAGGGTATAAGATTCTGAGGGATAAAAGACAAGGAATACTTAGGATTGTACTTAAATATGTTGACGGTGAGAGTGTGATCTCAGGTTTAGAGAGGGTGAGTAAGCCTGGTAGAAGGGTGTATGCTGGCAAAAAAGAAATCCCAAGAGTTATGGGTGGCATTGGAGTAGCTATTCTAACGACATCTAAGGGTATTTTGAGTGATAAGACGTGTAGAAGGGAAGGGGTTGGTGGAGAAATATTATGTTATGTCTGGTAAAGGAGAATTATTACAATGTCACGAATTGGTAAGAAACCAATCATAATTCCAGAAAAAGTAACTGTCGAGTTAAAGGATAGATTTGTTCATGTTAAAGGTCCTAAGGGGGAATTAACCTGGGAACATCCTGTAAATATTAAGGTATCTGTCAACGATGGTAAGGTAATAGTTGAACGTTCAGGGGATACAAAGTCGGAAAAGGCTTTGCATGGACTCACGAGGAGTATAATTATGAATATGGTTACTGGAGTTTCAGCAGGTTATCAGAAGGTATTAGACATAGTGGGAGTAGGTTATAAGGCACAGGTGACTGGTAATAAGATAATGTTGACACTTGGGTATTCACACCCGATAGAGTTTAATCTTCCAGAAGGAATTAAGGCATCTGTAGACCAAAAGCAGACTCAGATTACCTTAACAGGTATTGATAAGCAGAAGCTTGGTCAGGTTGCAGCAAGTCTTAGGGCATTGAGGGCGCCCGATGCGTATAAAGGAAAAGGTGTACGTTATTCACAAGAAAGATTAAAGTTAAAGGTAGGAAAAGCTGGTAAGAAATAATTTGGAGGTATCAGAGTGGCTGAGAGTAAGGTAGAAGGGAGATTAAGAAGGCATAAAAGAATTAGGAAGAAGGTTTTTGGCAAACCAGAGAGATTAAGATTGTCTGTATACAGGAGTCTAAATCATATATATGCTCAGATTATCGATGATACAAAGGGACATACCCTTGTAAGCGCTTCAAGTTTGGATAAAGAATTTAAAGATATTACTAACCATAAAGGGAATGTAAAGATGGCAAAACTTGTTGGTGAATTAATAGCAAAGAGGGCTTTGGAGAAAGGCGTTAAAAAGGTAGTATTTGATAGGAGTGGTTATCTTTATCATGGTTGCGTCCGTGCATTAGCAGAGGCAGCCAGAGAAGCAGGATTGGAGTTTTAGGAGGTATGGTGGAAAAGATAGATCCTCAAGGTTTAAATCTGAAAGACAAGGTAGTTTATATAAACAGAGTTGCTAAAGTTGTTAAGGGTGGGAGAAGGTTTTCTTTTACAGCCCTTGTTGTTGTGGGTGATGGCGAAGGGACAGTTGGCGTTGGGAAAGGAAAGGCTTCAGAAGTTCCTGAGGCAATAAGGAAGGCAGTTGAGCAGGCAAAAAAATCTCTTATAAGATTTCCAATAAAGGATGGGACTATACCACATAGGGTGATTGGTAAATATGGTTCTGGTCTGGTTGTAATAAACCCTGCATCTAAGGGTACAGGAATCATTGCAGGTGGAGCTGTTAGAGCTTTACTTGAGGTTGCTGGCGTTCAAAATGTTGTTTCAAAGTCTATTAGAAGTCATAATCCTTTCAACTCAGTAAAAGCCACTCTAAATGGGCTTGCAAGTCTTAAGGATCCAGAGGTTGTAAAAAAACTACGTGGAAAAGCTGAAGAAGAAGTGAATCAGGAGGCGCAATGAGATTAGAAGATTTAAAGCCGGCTTTTGGAAGTAGGAAGGAGAAGAAGAGAGTAGGTAGGGGGCCTGGTTCAGGGCATGGAAAGACATCTTGTAAGGGTCATAAGGGACAAAAGGCTCGTTCTGGGGGTACTAAAGGTCCTGGCTTTGAAGGTGGGCAGATGCCCTTACAGAGAAGGTTACCAAAAAGAGGATTTAAAAATAGGTTCAAGAGGGAGTTTGCAATCATCAATCTTAAAGACTTAAACAGGATAGAAGATGTGGATGTCATTACGCCTGATATTCTAATTGATAAAGGAATTATAAAAGATCTCAAGGATGGATTAAAGGTCCTTGGCGAAGGTGAGTTAAAGAGACCTATTACTATCAAAGCAGATGCATTTAGCGCCTCAGCCTTGCAAAAAATATCGTCTGTGGGCGGTAAAGCCGAGGTAATATAAAAAGTTGGGTATTTTTTCAAGCTTTCAAAATATATTTAAGATCCCAGAGCTAAAAAATAGGGTTTTATTCACCCTTGCACTCCTTGCAGTTTATAGAATAGGGGCACACATACCCACCCCAGGGATTAATGGCGAAGCATTAAGTAAATTTTTGATGGAAAAGGGTGGGGCTCTTATGGGTTTTTTCGACATGTTTTCTGGTGGTGCCCTATCACGCGTAACAATATTCGCACTTGGTATCATGCCTTACATCAGTGCATCAATAATTCTTCAATTGCTTACCGTTGTTATTCCATCTCTTGGTAAGCTTGCAAAAGAGGGAGAAGTTGGAAGAAAAAAGATTGTAAGATATACTCGTTATGGGACTGTTATTATAAGTGCGATACAGTCCTTTGGTATAGCAGCAGGTCTTGAGGGTATGGCAGGTGGTGCTTTTGTGCAGAATCCAGGCTGGAGTTTTCGACTTCTTACTATGATAACGTTGACATCTGGTACTGCTTTTATAATGTGGCTTGGTGAACAGATAACTGAAAGAGGCATTGGTAACGGAATATCTCTAATAATATTCGCTGGAATTGTTGCGAGATTCCCTAATGCAGTCGTTAGTACAGTGAGATTAGTAAAGGCAGGCGAGTTGTCAATATTTTTTGTGATATTCTTGGTCATAATGATGGTAGCCGTTGTTGGTGCTATTATATTTATAGAGAGGGGACAGAGGAGGATACCAGTTCAATATGCTAAGAGGATTGTTGGAAGAAAGATGTATGGTGGTCAGACCACTCATCTTCCATTAAAGATTAATACTGCTGGGGTTATTCCTCCCATTTTTGCGTCTTCTATTATTATGTTTCCGGCAACTGTAGCAGGTTTTATTGCTGTTCCATGGGTACAGTCTGTTGCAAGGCAACTGTCTCCAGGAACTATTTTATATACTTTGCTATATGTGTCCATGATATTTTTCTTTGCATATTTTTACACAGCTATAATATTTAATCCTGTAGATATAGCGGATAATCTGAAAAAGTATGGCGGATATATTCCTGGTATAAGACCTGGACAAAAGACATCTGAGTATATTTATAGGGTATTATCACGCTTAACATTTGTTGGGGCTTTGTATCTTGCTATTGTCTGCATAATACCTGAAATCTTGATAAAGAAATTTCACGTTCCTTTTTATTTTGGGGGGACTTCACTCTTGATAGCAGTGGGCGTTGCACTCGATACGGTTTCCCAGATTGAATCACATCTCATAACTCGTTCGTATGAGGGCTTTTTGAAGAAAGGAAGGTTGAGAGGCAGAAGGGGCTGATTTAAAAGCTTTTCAAAATGGTAAATGATAATTTTGAAATCAAAAAAGGAAATAGATAAAATGGCTGAAGCTTGTCAAATAGTTGCGATGACATTAGCGTATCTAAGTGAAAAAGTAAGACCTGGTATAACAACAAAGGAATTAGAACTAATGGCTGATAGTTTTATAAGGGAACAGGGGGCTATCCCTGCTTTTAAGGGGTATAGAGGTTACCCTGCAAGCATATGTACATCAGTAAATAATGAGGTTATTCATGGTATACCGTCTGAGAGGGTACTTGAAGAAGGAGATATACTTGGTATTGATCTTGGAGTTTACAAGAATGGATTTTATGGTGATGCGGCGTATACTTTCCCTGTTGGAAAGATTACACCTGAAGCGGAGAGGCTGCTTAGGGTGACAGAGAGAGCTCTTTATTTAGGAATTGCAAATGCGAAGGTTAATAATAGGATATCTGATATATCTTATACTATACAAAGTTTCGTTGAGTCTAATGGTTTTTCTGTTGTGAGGGCTTTTGTTGGACATGGGATTGGTAGGAATTTGCATGAAGACCCACAAGTTCCCAATTTTGGTGAACCGGGTAAGGGTCCAAGGTTGAAAGCTGGGATGACGTTAGCTATTGAGCCTATGGTTAATGAAGGTACACATGAGGTAGTAATACTTGAAGATGGTTGGACTGCTGTAACACTTGATGGAAAACTTTCTGCACATTTTGAACATACAATACTTGTAACAGATGATGAACCTGTAATATTGACTAAAATGAATTGAAAAAAGTATAATATTTAGCTAATGCCAAAAGAAGAAAATATAGAAGTAGAAGGTAAGATTATCGAAGCACTCCCCAATGCTATGTTTAAGGTTGAACTTGAGAATGGTCAGGTAGTGCTTGCGTACGTTTCGGGGAAGATGAGGATGCATTTTATTAAGATTTTACCAGGGGATAAAGTTACTGTTGAGTTATCTCCTTATGATTTGACTAAGGGACGTATTACATATAGATATAAATAAATGAGGTTAAGATGAAAGTTAGGTCTTCTGTAAAAAAGATTTGTGCTAAGTGCAAGATTGTTAAAAGAAAAGGTGTAATAAGGGTGATATGTGAGAATCCTCGTCATAAACAGAGGCAGGGGTAATCATCTTTGAATTAATGAGAGGAGTGTGAAATTGGCAAGAATAGCAGGTGTTGATTTACCAAAAAATGAAAGGATTGAAGTAGGCTTAACAAGGATATTTGGTATTGGAAGGTCTTCAGCAAGGAAGATACTTGAGGAGACAAATGTTAACCCTAATACGAGAGTTAAGGATTTAACCGATGAAGATGTGGTAAAGATAAGGTCAGTAATTGAAAGGGATTATAAGGTTGAAGGTGATTTAAGACGTGAAATATCGATGAATATTAAAAGGCTTATTGATATTGGAACTTATAGGGGTCTCAGGCATAAACTCGGGCTGCCAGTTAGGGGACAAAGGACAAGGACTAATGCGAGGACTCGTAAGGGTCCAAGAAAATCTGTGATGGGTAAAAAGAAAGAGGCTTAAGATATGGCACAGAGAAGGAAAGGAACAAAAAAAGAGAAGAAGAATGTTGTTTATGGTGCTGCACATATTCAGGCAACTTTTAATAATACTATTGTAACTATAACTGATCCTAATGGGGATGTGTTAACGTGGGCAAGCGCGGGCAATCTTGGTTTTAAGGGTTCAAGAAAGGGTACACCTTATGCTGCACAAATGGCTGCAACGGCAGCAGCGAAAAAGGCTATTGATATGGGAATGAAACAGATTGACATTTATGTTAAGGGTCCTGGAGCTGGGAGGGAGTCTGCTATAAGGGCTCTGCAAGCTGCAGGGCTTGAGATTAACCTAATTAAGGATGTGACACCTGTCCCACATAATGGGTGTAGACCTCCAAAGAGAAGGAGGGTGTAAATGGGAAGATATATTGGACCGCTTTGCAGGATATGCCGCAGGGAAGGTGATAAGCTTTTTCTAAAGGGCGATAGGTGTTACACGGAAAAGTGTGCGCTTGAGAGAAGAAAATATCCACCAGGACAGCATGGTCAAGGTTATAGAAAGCTATCTGATTATGGATTGCAGTTGAGGGAGAAGCAGAAGGTTAGGAAGATGTATGGTATTCTTGAGAGGCAGTTTAGAAGGTATTTTCATGAAGCAGAAAGAAAGAAGGGGATTACAGGTGAGGTCTTGTTACAACTTGTTGAATGCCGTCTCGATTCTGTGGTATATCGTATGGGATTTGCACCGAATAGAAGAAGAGCAAGACAGCTTATATGCCATGGTCACATACTTGTGAATGGAAAGAAGGTTGATGTTCCTTCTTATTCTGTTAAAGCTGGCGATATGATTGAAGTTAAAGAAGCAAGTAGAACCATACCAGAAATAGTAGATAGTCTGGCAAAGAGTGAACATAGAGGTATCCCTCAATGGTTGGAAGTTGATCCTGCTAACTTTAAGGGGAAGGTATTACACATACCAACTCGTGAAGAGATTCAGCTGCCAGTTCAAGAACAACTTATTGTAGAATTGTATTCTAAGTAATCTTTATAGATATAATAGATTAAGTATAGGTATTAAAAATTAAATTTCTCCATGAATTAGATTGAGGAGGCATTATGGATTTGAGAAGAATGGGGTTTCATCTACCTGAGGCGATCAGGTTTGATGAAGAAACCCTAACAGAGACATATGGAAAGCTTATAGCAGAGCCTTTGGAAAGAGGGTTTGGAACTACTCTTGGTAATTCTTTGAGAAGGGTTTTGCTTTCATCAATAGAGGGAGCAGCTGTAACAGCAATTAGAATTCCTGGTGCTTTTCATGAGTTTACTACATTAAAAGGTGTGAAAGAAGATGTTATTGATATAATTTTGAATATTAAGAAACTTAGATTTAAATTATTTTCGGAAAGTAAAAAGATTGCGAAGATTAATGTTGTAGGCCCAAAAATTGTTACAGGTGAAGACATACAACCAGATGCTGCTTTTGAACTTTTAAATAAGGATCAGATTATAGCCACACTTGATAAAGATGCTCATTTTGAAGCTGAATTGCATATCAAAAAAGGTAAAGGATATGTTCCTGCTGAATTAAATAAAGACAATGATTTCACTATTGATACAATAGCTATTGATTCTATATTCTCACCTGTAAGAAAGGTTAATTTTGTTGTGGACAAGGCGAGAGTAGGAAGGGCTACAGATTATGATAAATTGATAATGGAGATCTGGACGGATGGTAGTGTTAGTCCAAAAAGGGCGGTTTCACAGGCGGCGGAGATATTAATCGGCCATATGAATTTGTTTGTTCTTGAAAAAGAAGAGAAAAAGGAAGAAGTGGAAGAAGAACAAACAATCCTTTTAGCCCAGAGTTCTGTATCCGATAAACCGTCTGAAAAGAATGATGAGCCATATTTTAACTCTAACCTTCTCAAGAGTGTTGAGGAATTAGAACTTTCAGTTAGGTCATATAACTGTTTGAAAAATGCAAATATAAAGACGATTGCTGATCTTGTACAGAAGACAGAGCAGGAGATGCTGAGAACTAAGAATTTTGGTAGGAAATCGTTAAATGAGATTAAAGAGATACTTGCAAGTATGGGACTGAGACTTGGGATGAGGGTAGATATGGATGCATTGAATAAAAGTATGGCTTACAAGACTGGAGGTTTAGATATAAATGAGACATAAAGTTGATGGAAGATTGTTTGGTAGAACTGCAAATCAAAGGAAGGCGTTATTAAGAGGTCTTGTAAATTCATTAATAGAACATGAGCGTATAGAAACTACAGTAGCAAAGGCAAAAGAGACTAAGAGATTGGCAGAGAAGATGGTCACACTTGGCATAAAGGGAGATTTGCATTCGAAGCGTCTTGCCTTTGCATACCTATCGAATAGAAAAACCTTAGCTAAACTATTTAAAGATATTGCACCAAGGTTTTCTGGTAGGAATGGTGGCTATCTTAGAATGGTACAAACAAGAAACAGGGTTAACGATTCGGCACCAATGGCCGTGCTTGAATTTATAGATTATGAAGATAAGAGGGAGAAAAAACAGAAGTCTGAAAAGAAACCATCTGAGAATAAGTAATTAAAGTTGTATATACTTTCTGGGGTTAGGCTTGCATGGAAATGCAAGCCTAACCTTTTTTATTTATTGGAGATATAAAAGTGCATATTATCTTATAAAATAAAAGTAGATGTAAATATTCTAAGTAAAGTATGAGATTTGCTGCATTAAGTTACAGGGATTTTCGTTTATTTTGGTTTGGCCAGATTGTTTCATTATCTGGTACGTGGATGCAATCTGTTGCACAGGGATGGCTTGTTTATGATTTGACAAAATCACCTCTTTATCTTGGTATCGTTGCAGCGGCAGGTTCATTTCCTATACTTTTATTTTCACTTATAGGGGGTATTGTTGCGGATAGATTAAGAAAGAGGGACTTACTTTTAATTACGCAGGCAAGCTCAATGATACCTGCCTTATTGCTTGGATTATTTATTGATATTCAGATTATTAATGTTTGGTTTGTTATTTTATCTGCGACTCTATTAGGAATGATAAATGCGTTTGATATTCCTGCAAGACAATCTTTTTTGGTTGAACTCGTTGGAAAGGAGAATTTGACTAATGCAATTGCACTTAACTCGGCGGCTTTTCATGGTTCTCGAATGATTGGACCAGTAGTTGCTGGTTTTACCATTTCTTATCTTGGCCTATCAGCATGCTTTTACATTAATGCTCTCAGTTTTTTCGCTGTGTTAATAGCCTTGTCGAGGATAAAGGCAAGGGGCGAAGTTACAAAAGGTGGGAGTTTTAAAACTGATTTATATGAAGGATTAGAATTTGTTAAAGGTAACTCGATGATTTTTAACTTGATGTTTCTTATAGCTATATTCAGTCTTATAGGTATGCCTTTCATCACATTATTACCAGTTTTTGCTGGAGAAATTTTTAAAAATGGTGTTCAGGGATTCAGTCTTCTTGTAAGTGCAACTGGGATTGGTGCTTTTACTTCAGCTGTTTCCATCGCATATAAAAAGGATATTGAAAACAAATATAGTTTTATAATGTTATCTGCATTTCTTTTCTCTATTGTGTTATTACTATTTTCTCTTTCGCAGGTCTTTTTAGTATCACTTTGTTTATTGGCTGTAGCGGGTTGGAGCCTTGTAAGCTTACTTGCAATAGCAAATAGTTATATTCAACATGCTGTACCGGATAGATTGAGGGGAAGGGTGATGAGTGTATACACTTTGGTTTTCCTTGGAGCAACACCTATCGGAAATTCTATGGTTGGAACTGTTGCTGATTATATAGGAACTGTAAGGACCATAATGTTCTCATCAATAGCATGTCTATTGGTTTCGATATTGTTTGTTTTTAGAAAGGAACATTAAGACCTGAGGGGCAATTTTTTTTTGCAAAGCTTTCAGGTAAAATTTTATTTTCTGCAAGTACAAGAAAACTACTTTGAAAACTTTCAGGTATTTTAAAAGAGCCATAACGAATGAAATAGTTATTAATATCAATAACTTCATCAACTATCAGCTGAATAATTCTCTCAATGGCTCTTAGTTTTACAAAGTCTTTTTTTATTTAAGTGTCTGAAAATGAAAGTATATATTACAGCTCTTCATAATAGGATTTTATTAAAAAAATTTTTGATTTAACAAAATCTTTATCTATCACTCAAAAACTCCTTAAGTCTTTGATTCCTCATTTCATAAAGAATTTTTGATTCATCATATTCCCTTAAACTTGAAAGTTCAACCTGATAAAGAATAAAAGGTTCTTTTAAATAGAGAATTTTATATTTTTCAAAAATTTTTCTCTTCAGCACAGGTGATGCGGATTTAATATCTACAAGATCAATGTTTTCTGTTTTCAAAATTAGGATAGTTAAAAAGCTAAATTAATTTTTTCTTCTTCAGAAAGAACATGATCTGCATAAACAGCAATGTCTACATCACTGTCAGCTGTGTCAGTGCCTTCTGCTTTTGAGCCAAAAAGAAGCAAAAAATAAATGCTGAATTTTTTAGCAATTTCCTGAGGAAAATCCGAAGGAATCAATTTTTCATTATCTTTAACTTTATTAAGCATATTTAAGTATATCATAGAAGCTAAGGAAAATTTTTGACACTTGAAATCGCCGATTAAAGAAAGGCTGTCTTTCGCTCATGAGAGATTCCTGGACAGTTCTAAGCTCGCTCTTCTACAGCCGCAAAACTCACCCTTCGGGTTTAAACAGTTGCGGCTGTAGACGCTTAGCTTCGCTAAGTACTGTTACCCAAGAATCTCTAAAATCGCTCAAGACAGCCCTTTTCTATCAGCAAATTTAGGTGACATAGAAGTAGAGGAAATTTGGTAAAATGAATAAATGATAGACTCCTCAGGAAATTAAAAAGGCTTTGAAAAGATTTCAAGAAGCCTTTATTGATTATATTCTTTCAAATGAAGATCTAATAAAATAAAAAATATTTTATTTGGAGGACAAAATGAAACAGATAAAAATTATTGTAGAAAAGCATCCTGATGGATATATAGCTTATCCATTAGGTATAAAAGGGGTTGTGGTTGGTCAGGGTGACACATATGAGGAGGCTTTAGCAAATGTAAAATCAGCAATTAAGTTTCATATAGAAAGCTTTGTCAAAGAGGTTTATGATATAGAGCCTCCGGTTCTTGAGGCATTTATTGCTGAAACTGCGGTGGAGGTATAGTGGATAAATTTCCCGCAGATGCTTTTAAAAGATGAGTTATAAAGGCTTTAGAAATTTTGGGTTTCTTTATTGTTCGTGAGAAATAACACATTTCAATGATTCGAGAAAATTCTGATGGTACAAAAACTCCTTTAACGATGCCTAATCATCCTAAAATAAAAGCCTCAACATTGAGAATAATATGTACTCAGACAGGAATAACCCGTGAAGAATTTTTAAAAGCATATGAGCAAAAATAAAAATGTTTAGCAGGCTTGGGGCAATACTGAAAAAAAGAATTTAGAGAGCTTATCCGTGACCCTTTGTATCTTAGTCTTACTCTATTTGTTCCGGTGATTATTCTGATTTTAATGGGTTATGGATTAATTCTTGATGTGAAAAATATTCCTGTAGCCTTCGTTGATTTTGACCGTTCAGCCTTAAGCAGGGATTACAGGCATTCCTTTACAAATTCAGAGTATTTTAAGTTTCATTCATTAGTGGGAAGTTACAAAGAAGCCTATGAACTCATTCAGTCAGGAAAATGTAGAGTAGTTGTTGTAATTCCTCCTGATTTTTCAAGGAAACTTTACAGCGGTAAATCTGCAGAGGTTCAGTTTATTGTTGATGGCTCTTTCCCATCCCGTGCTGAAATCATAAAAGGATATGTCTCTGCAATTAACAATCAATTCAACCAGAACCTTCTTCGTGATTTTAGCTTAATGAAAGGAGTATCAATAAAATTTCCAATTGATGCAGAATTAAGGGCATGGTATAATCCTGCCCTTGAAAGCAAAAACTTTATACTTCCAGGAATGCTTGTTACGACACTTATGTTTTATCCTGTTTTAATAGCTTCATTGGTGGTTGTAAGAGAAAAGGAATCCGGAAGCATATTCAATATTTATTGTTCACCTGTTAAATCATGGGAAGTTGTTTTTGGAAAAGCAATTCCTTACATTACTGTATCTTTTGTTACTTATCTGATTCTTTTTGCCATTACTGTTGGAGTTTTTAAAACAAAATTTATTGGAAGCTTCTTTGTCCTTACGCTGGCAACTCTTCTTTACCTTGCATGCACTATTGGAGTTGGAATTTTTATATCAACCATTGCAAAAACTCAGATAACAGCGATGCTTATTGCCTTTCTTGGCACAATAACACCTTCATTTATGTATTCAGGATTTTTCTCTCCTGTAACAAGCATGGGAATTACAGGTCAGATAATGAGCAAATTTGTTACAGCAACCTATTTTATTGGAGTTGTAAGAGGAGTTTATCTTAAGGGACTTGGTTTAAGTCATTATCTGCCTAATATTCTATCGCTGATTTTTTATGCTCTGGCTGTTTACTGTCTTGCTATATTATTTTTCAGAAAAAGGATAGGATGAGGCTGTTATCACTTGTTAAAAAAGAGATACTTCAGTTATTGAGAGATAAGGTTTTGATATTTATACTTTTATGGGCTTTTACAGGCAGTAGTAGTATTTTCTTTGATTAGCATATTTCTAATGATTAAAGGAGTTTTCAAAGTTCCAATTCGTGGAAGCCTTTTTCTTTTTTATCCTGTGATGATTTTTTATGTTTTTACAATGTCTTCTTTGGGAATAACTATTGCTATTGTGGCAAGAAACCTTGCCCAATCAGTGATGCTTATGCTTGTGATTCTTACTCCAATGCTTATGCTTTCTGGAGCATGGACGCCACCAGAGTCGATGCACCCTATCATGAGATATTTAAGCCTTATTTCTCCAATGCGATATTTTATAGATTTTGGATATAGTGTTCTTTTTAAGGGTAATGGGATAAGATATGTATGGGATGATATTTTAGGAATTGTTATCATAGGTGAGATTTTATTTGCTTTTTCAGCCTATCGTTTCAGAAGGAGTTTTGTAAAGTAAGTTGGAAATTTCCTTGCTGCCTTTGTAGAACTTTCCGAGACTTAATCAGCACATGTAGTTTTTAAGCATTCATTTTAAGGTCTTCAGAAGAACTTGAGGCTAATTGTCCATGTTGCCTCGCATAAAAAACTAAACATATGTATAATGTGAATTACTTCTTCTATGGCAATTTTGTTTTTCTGATTTTCTTATCTCTTTTTATGAATAATCGTCTCAATCTTATAATATCTCTTTCTTTGCCTCTTAATGTATATTTACATATAATATAGTTATTTTGTTTCTGCCTTTTTCATTATTTTTAAACTAAACTCTCTGTTTTTTGAGAGTCTATTTCAGCAGGCTATTTTGATATTTTTCTCTTAGAAATTTTAAATTATGCAGTTCAAATTATTGACAATAATTTTTAATTTTGATATTAATTGAAAAGGTGTAATATTGAGACTTAGAATAAAATTTAAACCAAAAGTCTTTAATCTTGTTCTTCCATGTCAATACAATGGAATTGTACAAGCTTTTATCTATAAACACCTTGATGAATGGCTCGCAAATAAAATTCATGATAAAGGATTCACTGATCCTTTTACAAAAAGACAGCTAAAACTTTTTACCTTTTCCCGCTTGATTCCTGAAAATGGAATTAAGATACATGATAAACAGATATTTTTCAAAGGATGTATAAATCTTGTTGTTAGCTCACCTTATGATGAATTTATTCAATCTTTTGCTATAAATCTTTTGAGAGATGGAATGTTATATCTTGGTGAAGAGGCTCTTGAATTGGTCTCTGTTGAGGTCGAAGCTATACCACCTTACAAAGAAAAGATAGTAGTCAAAACTATTTCTCCAATAACGGTTTACAGCACTCTTGAAAGTGCTACTGGGAAAAAGAAGACATATTATTATAGCCCTTTCGAAAGGGAGTTTGAAGAACTACTACTTAAAAACTTACAAAGAAAATTAAGAACATGGTCTGGAGATTCTATATTGTCAGGTTCTATAAGGCCTTATAAAGTTAGCTCAAAAAATCAAAGAGTTGTTATCTATAAAAATACGGTCATAAAAGGATGGGATGGTATCTTTGAATTAACACTTCCAGAAGGGCTTTTCAGAATCGCATTTGAAGCAGGTCTTGGTGCAAAAAATTCGCTCGGCTTTGGGTGTATTGAGGTATGGAGGAGATAAGATGCTTTCAACAATTAAAAAAATTGGCAAATTAGCAGGTGAAGCAACAAAACAGATAGATGGATATCTTTTTACAATCGTGCTTGACGAAAATAATATTTTCAAAGATGTAGATATAGAGCAATTTCAAATAGAAAAAATATTTCGCTATCTATACAAAGGAGGAGAAAGTAAAGGGAATAAACCCGTACCTATTGCTCCTGTTACAGATGCAAAAAAGACTTTTAAAAAAATCAAAAGCTGGATAGATGCCTGTATAAAAATTCCTGTTTTGACGGATGATGAGAAAAAATTAATCAGGAGTATCTCTGGTGTATTAGAAAAAGAAACTCAAAAAATTATTGATTCTCTTAAAAGCAAAACAACTGAACTTCCCAAAAAAGAAGCCAAATTTTTAACCGTAAAACTTGATAATGGTCAAAAATACATTGGTGATTATGAAGTCTTCAAAAAGGTATATAAACACCTATCATTACAAAAAATTCAAAAATCTTCAGCAGAGAATAAAGCATGTTCAATATGTGGGGAAATTAAAGACAATGTCTCTGCAAGAACTTTTGTATATAATTTTGACACTGATGATAAGCCAGGTTTTATTTCGGAATTTAATAAGCAAAACTTCTGGAAAAATATACCTGTTTGTCAGGAATGCAGAGAATTATTAAAAAAAGGACGAGAATTCATAGATTCTAAACTTACTTTTAAGTTTTATGGGTTAAAATATCAGCTAATTCCGAAAACTTTATTAAATGAAGATGAAATAATCAGGGAAGTAATTGATATACTTTCAGACACGCATAAAACAATTTCTTTAAAAGAAAGAACTGTAAAGAGACTTACTAATGACGAAAACGAAATTCTTGAATATCTCTCTGAAAAAGGAGATGTTATCTCTCTTAATTTTCTCTTTCTACAAACAAAGCAAAGTGCTGAAAGAATTTTGCTTTTAATTGAAGATGTTTTGCCATCAAGAATAAGAAATATTTTTGAAGCAAAAGAAATTGTAGATAAAGTTTATGGTGAGGAATTTAATTTGGGCAAGATTAGAACTTTCTTCTCAAAATCAGATGATGAAAGAAAGAATTCAGACCTTGATAAATACTTTCTTGAAGTTATTGATTCAGTATTTAAAGGGAAAAAGCTTGACTTTTCTTTTCTTACTAAATTTTTTATGCAACCCATAAGGAAAGAATTCATAGCAGATAGTTATCTACCGAAAATTAAAGATGCTATGATGTGCATGAGCTTTTTTGAAAAACTTGGCTTGATTAATTTTGAGGAGGAAGAAGTGATGGGAAAAAGCATTTTTGAAGAAATTTTTGCAAAATATGGTAAATCATTAAACACTTCTGCAAAAAGAGGAATATTTTTATTAGGAGTTTTAACTCAGATGCTATTAAATAAACAGTATTCTGAGAGAAGCTCCAAGCCATTCATGAAGAAACTCAAGAGTTTAAAGATGGACGAAAAGGATATAAAATCTCTTTTGCCCGAAATTCAAAATAAGCTGGAAGAGTATGATGCTTTTGATAAAGGTAAAAGGATAATCGCCCAGGAAGCTTCCAAATATCTTCTTGAAGCAGGAAATAACTGGAAGATGTCCATTGATGAGATAAACTTCTACTTTTCTTGCGGTATGAATTTGTTTGAAGAAGTAGCACATGTAGTTTATAACAAGGGTGAGGTAAGCAAGGATGAGTAAAGTTGAGGTAAAAGTTCAATTTGAAACCATCACCCCTTTATGGACTGGTGATGCATGGATGGAAAATAATGAAATAAGACCGTCTTCTTTAATAGGGAGTTTAAGATTTTGGTTTGAGGTTATATGTTATTTTGGTGGGGTTTGTTCAGCAAAAGACTTTGATAAAGAAAAAGGCAGATTTGAAAAGGATATAAAAAACGATGAAATTAAGAAAAGATTATTAAAGCATGGCACTGATTTTGAGGGTCAAATTGAAGCTTTAAAAGAGCTTGAAGTTCCTTTGCCGGCGATAATTTTTGGAACAACTGGCTGGAAAAGTTTAATTGAGATTAAGGAGATAAATAACCAGAATAATCAAAATAGCACTAATAATTATCCTTTTCCCTTTAACAGAGTTGAGTTTGAAGAACTAAAATATAAAAAAGATAACAAAGAAATAAAACCAGCATGGTATTTTAAGAAAGGATTTTGGGGTAACTTTGAAGTAGTTTTTAGAGTTCCTGAAGAAATAAAAGAAACTATCTTTTTCCCTTTGCTTAATTTTATGGATAAATATGGCTATTGGGGTGGTGGTTGGAATATTGGTTATGGAAGGTTGAGAATTAATAGGGTAGAAATTATTGAAAAAGAAGTAAATAATGTAAAAGAAGTAAGCGATTGGAGAAAAGATGAATTTGATTTTTCAGGCTTTGGGAAAGAAAATGTTTATTTAGGAGAGAACGATAGCAAAGAAAATGGATTAATTAATCTTGCAACAACTAAAAATGCACTAGCAAGAAAAGATTTAAAAATAACATATTGGAAATATGATAAATGTAATTCAGATGTTAAAGAAGTATTAAAAAATTTGATTATTGAGAAATCAAATTTGAGAGTGGGAGTAAATGATAGAAAGCAAAGGCATTATATTTTTGGTAAAACTGGAAACATTCAAGGTGAAGATTTACCCCAAGGCTCTAAGATTTTGCCTTACATCAACAGGTTAGATAATAACTTTTATGAGTGTGGCTTCCTTTCTATAGCTGGAATTTTAAGCCTATATTAGGAGAGAAGGAAAATGAGCAACAATAAAACATTTGAAGCTTTACAGGAAATAAAGATACAGGAAATTGATAGCATAAATAGCTATTTAGCTTTTTGTAAGTATTATTACTATCCTAAAAATATAGGAAATTTAAAAGATTTTTTCGAAACGGAAGAAATCAAAGGGAAAAAGAAACCTAAATTAAAATTAAAAGATAATAACAAACAACTTTTAAAGGACACTTTCCCATATTTATGGCATTATTTTAACGATGAATCCGATATAGCTAATTTTATAAAAAAATATAAATCTAATGACACTACAAAAGATTTTCCTTTAGTTTTTCTAAAAGAAAAAATATTAAAAGATAAAGAGAATAATAAAGAATTTAGCTTTGATATATCAAAAATCCAAAATATCTCTGGAATTATAACTGATAAAAACAACATAAAAAATATTATAGAAAAACTTCCTAAATACTCATTTACTGTTTGGGTTAAGTTTAAATTACTTGAGCCGTATTTTTCAAGAGATGATGATGAATTTTATATTATTCAAAATCCTATTTTAAAAGAAACTGTCTTTAAAGTTCCTATGGTTAGGGGTTCATCTTGGAAAGGTGCTTTAGCTGGAACATTTAAAAAGCTTTTAAATGATAATAGTGAAAAATCTAAAATAATTGAAAGCTATCTTAGAATTTTTGGAGCTGGGTCAGAAAGTATTAAGGAAATCGAAAGCTATTTAAGAGAAAAGGCAAGTGATTTAAAAGATTTCAAGAATAATATTTTAGAGTTTATACTTTTTGAATTGGGGATGAAAGTTACAAAAGATTATATTGATGAAATTGAGGCTGAAAACAACGAAGATAAGCTTATTCAAAAATTACAAGAAAAAATTTCTCAGAAAATAAAGAAAAATGATTTACCAATAGAATTTCAAACGCACAAAGGAAGGGCAATATTTTATCCAACATATTTTGATAAAATTTCTTTAGAAATCATTAATCCTCATGATAGAAGAAAAAGAGCTGGAACAGTTCCAATCCATTACGAAGTTGTGCCAAGTGGAACAGAAGGAATTTTGCAAATTGTTTATATTCCTTTAGATGGGGTTTTAAAGAGAGATGATGAATTAAAAGAAGAAGTAAAACAAGATTTAAAGTGGCTGTGTGAGGCTATTAAGAATTTAGTAGATGAAGGTATTGGAGCTAAAACAAAGCTTGGTTGGGGAAAGTTTAAAATAGAAGAAAAATCTTTTTGTGTAAAAGAACATGAAATTTTTCAAATATGCGAGGGTTGGGAAAAATGTCAAATTTAAAGAATTTACTAGATTATAAAGATGAAATCTTAAAGGCTGAGATTGGAGCTTTACTATTTAATCTTGGTAAAACGCACATTGGATTTAGTTTTTGGCAAGATTATTTTCAGAATCTCAGTAAAAAATTTAAATGGAGTGGTTATAAAGAATATTTAAGCAAAGGTCATTTTGATAAAGAAATAAAAGAAGTTTTGCTTAGGTTTTTTGATAATATTGAAATCAACATAAATAATGTAATACAACAACTCAAAATAAAGGAAATAATGCTTGGTAAGGAGAGTAAAGAGAATTTTGTAAAAAATATCTTTTTCCGTGGATGTGAAAATATAAATTCTGGAATAGATAAAGGAAATCCTAAAGAGCAATTAAAACCACCTTTATGGCTGTCAAATGCTTTTGGAAGTTTTATGCATAAAATTAAAGAAGAAGATTTTGATGATGCAAGAATAGAATTTTTTAGAGATTTAGACTCCTTTTTAAAAGAAAATAATTATTACACAAATTCAAACTGGCAGGAGATTAGAGAATTTATTTTTAATAAAGTAAAACCCTGGTATTCAAAACTATTAAGTGATAGCAGATATCCGGTTAATGATGTTAGCTTATGGGATCAGGCATATATGACTGCTTCAATGTTTAAAGCTGTTTTATCAAATCTGGTTTTAGACAGTTCAAAACTCCAAGATTTTCAAAATAATCCATCATCTATTAAATGGAGAATTCTTGGAATTCAATACGATAAACTCGGATTGGCTGAAAAAGGCTTTAAACCTGCTCATATTGATTGGTATAGAAATATATCAAAAGAAATTGATAATAAAATTAAAGAGCTTTTAGAATATGAATATCCTATTGGTAATGAAGTTTACAGAGATGAAACGGGCATATATTTTATTGTTGGAGAGGATTTAGGGGATGGTGAAGGCGATTTAGCTATCTTGAGAAGCAATTTAAATGAAATAAAAGAAAAAATATTAGAAATCTTTAAAGAAAAGTCTTTAGACGAATTTTATCCAGCCATATTTTTAACAAAAGCATCAAGAGGTTTGATGAATCTTACATATCTTTTGGAAAAAGCCAGAGAAAACTTTTTAAAATCTGATTGGAGTAAAAAAGATTTAGCATTAAATCTTGGTGAAGGGTATCCTATCGGTATTTGTCAAATTTGTAGGCAAAGATTGTTTTTTGAAAATGATGAGAGACATGAAAATAAAAATGTTTGCAAAACTTGTTATGATAACAAGACAAAAGGTAGAGTAGATAAATGGCTAAATGATAGAGCAGGTGAAACAATTTGGACATCTGAGTTAAAAGATAAAAATGATAGATTGGCTCTCGTTGTAATGAAATTTGAGTTAATGGATTGGTTGAATGGGAATTTATTAAGTAGTGAGTTGATAAATGATTTAAAGAAATTCAATTTAATTAATCAAAACCTATCTTATCTTGATTTATTTGACAAAATGAAAAAAACGCTAAAATGTGTAAAAAGTTTATATCAGAAAAATGCATTTGATATAAATGAATATAAAAAAAATAGCCTTAATGATTTCTTAAAAAAAGTGGATTTGATTTTATCTAATGTAGGCATCTCGTTTAGAGGTAGATATGGATTAGAATTTGACAATTCACAGCAAATCTTTTTTTTGAAGGATAAGAATAAGTTAGAAACTATATTAAATAATCAAAAATTTAAAAACTTTGTTAAAATTTTTGACTTTGAGATTTTCAATATTTTATCTAAAGATGCATACGGAGGTTGCAAATCTAATGGTGAATCATTTGACGATTATATAAGACAAATTTTCTTTGCTTCAGTTATTGGCACAGAATGGGAAAAGTTTATAAAAGAACAGCAAATCAACACAAAAATAGATTGGAGTGAAGAAAAAATAAATTGGGAAAAGCTTGACGATAAAGACATAGACTTTTTATCTACTCTCATCCTCCAATTTTTACTCAGAAAAAACCCATCACCTGCAAGACTTAGAAGAATTTGGGAAAGCACACAGGAATTTTTTGAAGAGATAGAAGAAAAATTGCTGTGTGTGGCAAATATTCCAGATGAAAGAAAAATCAGGCTTTATTGGAATTTAAGAAGTCAAGTTAGATATGAGGGAGAAGATTGGGCAGGAAATTTAGAATTCTGGATAAGAGATGGAAAGGCTTTTTTAATCACATATGATGAAGAAATTATTAGACATTATAAAAACTTCAGATGTGTCCCAGAAAAAGATAAAAAGCTTTATCTTGAAAAGAGCAAAATAACGCTAAGTCTTCAGGATGCTCATTTTGAAATCTACAAACCTTACATGTCTATTATAGACCCAACTCCCATAAGCTGGCAGTTTATTATTCCAGCAGAATACGTTCCAGAGTTAATTAAAAACACTCAAAACCTTTATGATGAATACTTCAAATATGTTTATGGGAAATTGCCACTTCATATAGGGGTAATTATTCAGGATTATAAGAAACCTTTATATGTTGGGATAAACGCCTTAAGGAAAATTAGACGAGATGTTGAAGATAGAAAAAAGATATGGGAAGAAATAGAGGCTAAAGATTTTAAAGAAATATTCAATGACAAAATAAAAAAAGGAAAGATAGAAGAGCAGTGTAATAGTCCTGTAGAGTATTATTCTTTATACTTTGGTGGTTTGAGCAGTGGAGATTACCAATTTTATGTTGGTCCTGACAATAGTCCTTGCTGGATGAAAAATGTAGATAGATTGATTAATGATGAAAAAATAAATTATATTCCAAACTCATTTGACTTTGAATTCTTAGATACAAATACAAGAAGAAATGATATTTATTATGATGAATCTAAAAATTATACAAGAAAAGCAGATATAAAAACTAATAAACCATACAACATAGAAAAGCATTTCGATAAATTTGAAAAATTCAAAAAAGCCTTTTATGAAGGAACAAGCATTTCAAAATTACACAACATTATCAATATATTCTATGAAAAAGCAATATTAAAAGAAGATTTAGACGATGGAACTAAAAAGTTTTTAGCATCAGCAATAATCAATACGCTTGAACCAACCAAATCAGAAAAAGTTGAAGAGTTTATTAAAAAGTGGCTTGGCATTGAAAGAGAAGATATAACTTATAATGCAATTGAAAGCTCAATAACAAAAGAAAAGATAAAAATGTTCTTAGATATGTTTGAATTCCGGCATAAAGCATTGAAGGAGGTTTGAATATGAAACATAAAGATAGAATTGAGATAAACCCGGGTATCCTTGTTGGAAAACCAATTATCAAGGGAACACGCATTTCTGTTGAATTTATTCTTGAACTCCTTGCAAGTGGATGGGATATAGAACAAATTCTAAAGAATTATCCACAACTTACAAAGGACGATATTCTTGCTGCAATTGAATACTCCCTGGAAATCTTAAAAGAGGAAAAGGTTTTTTCTATATGAAATTCCTTGCTAATGAAAACATACCTCTTGAATTGGTAAAAGAGCTTAGAGATTCTGGTTACGATATTTTAAGAGTGGATGAGGTCAAAAAAGGGATGAAAGACAACGAGGTTCTTGACCTTTCTTTTAAAGAAAAAAGGGTTTTAATTACCTTTGATAAGGATTTTGGAAGATTGGCAGTGAAAGAAAAGAGAAAAACAACAGGTATAATTTTGTTAAGAATGCAACCCAAATCTATTCCATATATTAAAGATAAACTCCTTTTGCTCTTTAAGAAAATTAAAGAATTAGAAGGGAAATTTATTGTTGTTGAAGAAAATTTAATAAGAGAAAGAAAACTTAATCAGGAGGTTTAAATATGACTGATTTGTTGCTTAACTACCCAATTTTTGCATTGACAACAGACCCAGTTTATATAGGAACTGGAGGATACACCATAGGAAGAGTTGATAACACAATCGTTAGAGACCCAATAACAAAAATCCCAAAAATACCGGGCTCAAGCCTTGCTGGAGTATGGAGATATTATACTGTATTGGAAATTTATAATTATATTAAAGATAAAAATTTAGAAGGAAGAGAAGGAAAAAATGTAAAAGATATATTTAATAATAATGCTCATAAGTGGATAAATGAGTATGAAGGTAATAAATATATCAAGCTTAAATGTGCAGGGCAAGATGATGAACCTAATAAGACATTAGAAGAGTCTAAAAATAGTAAAACAGGACACTGTGGATATTGTTTAGTTTGTAAAGGATTTGGGTTTTCTAAAAAAGATATAAGTTGGCAAGGATTGATTTTCTTCAGTGATTTAAACATTCTATTTTTTCCAGTATTCACTATGTATGGAACAAAATGGATAACAACGGTAAGAAAATTAGAAGAGGCTGGATTAAAACCTGATAATTTGAGTGAACCCATTGATAATAAAGTTTTAACTAAAAATGGAAACGAAGGCCATATAAATCTTGGCTGGCTTTATTTAGAAGTTGGAGGAACACATTCTTTAAGCTCGAATTCAAAGATTAAATTTGGAACCTTTAGATTAAATGATACAGATATAGTAATTGTTCCAAAAAATCTATTCTCTCAAATAGTTAACTCTAATCTTGAAGTTAGAACTTCTGTATCAATAGACCCAATTACTGGTGCAGCAAAAGAGGGAGCATTGTTTACATCGGAGGCAATTCCAAGAGGAACTATTTTATACGGAAACATTAGAATCTTTGATAAAAATAGTTTTACGGGGATAGAAGGTAAGATTGAACCTCTGCCAGATGTTGAAAAGTTAGAATGTGCATTAAAAGAATCTAAGCATTTCTTTGAAACTCTTGGCATTGGTGGAATGACAACAAGGGGATTTGGAAGAATAAAAATTAAATTTATAGAAGAAATAGAAAATTGTAATAAAAAAGTTAATTCCCCTGATGACACAAAGTCTCAAAACGAACAGCAAACCAATATTGGTGGAGGTCAACAATGAATTTAGAATCAAAAATTTATGAACTCTCTTTTGAACTTTCAGAAGTTATTGATAAAAATGATTTACAAAAACTTCTCGGAGTTCTTTCTAATGACGGAGTTTATGCGATGTGGGTATATGCAATGGATAAGCTTAAAGAAGAAGCAAAGAAAACAGAAATGACTGATTTGATAATCAAATTAGATGATTTTGTAAAAATAAAGACAGGAATTGATAATAATAAAATACACAGTCAATACTTCCAAAACCTTGCCCAAGACCTAAACAAACTCCTTTTTATGAAAGACCTTTTAGAAAAAGTGTTTATTTATGCCCTCTACCATGCAAAAGCTAAAGGAGATTAAGAATGACATGGTATAAACTCGTATTTAAGCAAAACCAGCCGATTCATATAGGATCCTTAAACTGGGGTGTAATAAATCAGACACTTATTTTTATTCCCGGCTGGACAATGTGGGGAGCATTAACAAAAGCTTATAACATTCATAAAAAGCAATCATTTTCAGAAAATCAAGAGTTATTTGAAACTATAACTTGTTTCTATCCAACCTTTGACAAAAACGGTAATAATATTTTGTTTCCAAATTACAAAAATGGTGTTTTTAGTCTGGGAGATTTTTCAGAAGATAAATTTAGATATGCATTTACAGATACATTTGTTTCCACTGCTATTCTCTCAGAATCAAGAGGAGCAAAGGAAGAAAGCCTTCATGAAATAGAGATTCTATTACCAAAAGAAAAAGAGGAAGGCGGAGAATTATACTGGATTGGTTTGTTAGGTATAGATCATGATAATGTATCTAACGATTTCCTTAAAGAAGGATTAAAAATTTACATAGGCGGTGATACAAGATATGGCTTAGGTGAATTGGAGTTGCTGCTTAAAAATGAAGTTAGTAATGATGACTTAAAAAAGTGGCAAATTACTGAAGATGCAATGTTAAATAACTCATCATTAAACGAAGAACTTAAAAATTTCTTAGAATTTTCCACTGATTTAAAATTTCATGGTGAATTCATACTCCATTCAGAGTTTAGTTTTCTGCAAAATGAACCACAAGTAAAGGAAGCAAGATATTTAATCACTCCCGGAAGTAAATTAGATGGCAATTTAAATTCAACGAGTTATAGACTCATAAAAGGAAAATTTATAAAACAAGGAGGTTAACAATGCCAGAAATTATTAAAAACCGTTCAGAGATTTTGTTTCTTTATGATGTAAAGGATGCCAACCCTAATGGTGACCCTGTAGATGAAAACAAACCAAGAATTGATGAAGAAACTGGTGTAAATATTGTAACAGATGTGAGGTTAAAAAGAACTGTAAGGGACTATTTGTACGAATATAAAGGCCAGGAAGTTTTTATCCGTGAAATCAGAAAAGAAGATGGCAAGCTTAAAACAAAAGAAGAAAGATTAAACGACTTTGGTGATGCTTCTATAATTGACAGATGCATTGACATTCGTCTTTTTGGCTCTACAACTGCTGTGGAAGACCGAACCATTGCCCTTACAGGTCCTGTGCAATTTAAATATGGTAGGTCTTTACACAAAGTGGATTTAACTTACATCAAAGGTACAACAGTTATGCCGTCAGGGGCAGAGAAAAAACAGGGAACTTTTACAGAAAGGTATATTCTTCCTTATTCTCTGATTGTATTTTATGGTGTTGTGAATGAGAATGCTGCTAAAACACAAGGCATTCCACTTACCGAAGAAGATATTAACTTAATGCTTGATGCCATTTGGAACGGGACAAAGAATCTTATTTCAGGGTCAAAATTTGGACAGATGCCACGATTACTAATCCAGATTATTTATAAAGAAAATCAAAACTTTCATATTGGTGAACTTGATAGGCTTGTCTCTATAAAATCAGAAAAACCTGATGAAGCTATTAGAGATATATCAGAGCTAAAAATTGACATTACTGAATTTGTTAAAACTCTTACAAAACACGCTGACAAAATTGAAAAAATCAGGTTTAAATTTGATGATAGAGCTAAGTTTATAAAAGATGGACTGGACATGGATATAAAAACAGCTTTAAATGGATTTTCGTTAGTAGAACTTGTTTTTTAGGAATGTCTATGAAAATTCTGGCTTTTGACATATACGGAGATTATGCCCACTTCAGAAAATACTATACAACAACTTCCCCTTTAACCTTTTCTTTTCCACCTCCTCCAACAATTGCTGGCATACTTGGTGCGATTTATGGCGTCCCTAAAAATGAAAATTTGAAGATATTTGGATATGATAACTGCGAGGTTGCTTTGCAAATTTTAAACTCTGTAAAAAAAGTCCGAATGGGGATAAACCTAATAAACACAAAGGACAACAAATACTTTCTCTTATTAAAAGCAAAAAATCACGAGCCAAGGACTCAGATAAGAACAGAATTTGTAAAATCGCCAAAATATCGTATATATGTAAAACACAGAGATGAGAAAGTTTTTAATGAACTTGCAGAATTTATACAAATGCGTAAATCTTTTTTTACCGTGTCATTAGGTTTAAGTGAATTCCTCGCTAATTTCAATTTTATCGGTTTATATGATTATGAAGAAATCAAAAATTTTGAAGGATATATAAATACAGTAATACCTCTTGCAAAAATGACAGGTAATGGTATTCTAATAGAAACTGATAAAAAATACTTTAAAGAGAAAATTCCAATTAAAATGAATCCTGACAGAGTTGTGGAAATATATGGAGATGTTGTTTATGAGCCTGATGGTAAAAAAATAAAAGCTAATGTAGAAACAGCCTATCAACTTGAAAATGGAGAAACAATTACCTTCTTCTAATTTATATTCCCATCCCGAAAAACTTCTTTACTCACATCTTAAAAATGTGGCAGAATTGATGGAATTTTTTCTGGATGAAAAACCTGCTTCTATAAAAGATGAACTTTCCCCTATTGTTAGAATAATTGGATTTTCCCACGACATCGGTAAAGCAACTAAATCCTTTCAAAAATATCTTTTTGCAGAGGAAAATGAAAAAAACAAATTAAGAACAAAGCACAGTTTATTTTCGGCAATGTGTGCCTATTACTTAGCTAAAGAAATGAATCCAGAAAATAGGCTTTTTCCTTTATTTGCATTCATAACCGTAAAACGGCATCATGGAGACCTCATAAATGTTAAAGATGAAGTATCTTTGTTTAATGAAAAGGATGCTGATTTTCTTTTAGATCAGATAGATGATATAGATGACTCAGAATTTAAAATACTTGCGGAACATCTTTTTGCCTACGGGTTACCTATAAAGCTCAATAGAGATATAATTAAGCAATGGATACAAAACTTTGCTTATGAACTAAAATCCTTAAAGCGTGAATTAAGGCAAAGCTCTGAAATTAAAAATTACATAATTCTTAATCTACTTTACTCACTTTTAATTGATGCGGATAAAACTGATACAGTAATAGGAGACAGAAAAGCCTTTGAAAGAAAGACTTATGAAGACAAAGAATGGGTAAAAAACTTTTTATCATTATGTAATCCACCATTAAATTTCATTAATCAGCTAAGAAATCAGGCTTACCAGCAGGTTAATTCTCATATAATTGATACTAACCAGAAAATTTACTCTATAAATCTTCCAACTGGCCTTGGAAAAACATTAACAGGTTTTTCTTTTGCTTTAAAATTAAAAAGTGCCCTTAAAAATTCTGGCATTAACCCGAGAATAATTTATTCCCTGCCATTTTTAAGCATCATTGACCAGAATGCAAAAGTATTTGAAGAAGTTATCCATGAAAACGAGATTATACCTACATCAGACCTTTTACTTAAGCATCACCATTTATCAGAAATTTATTATAAAACCAAAGAACAAGAATATGAACCAGAGTCTGCTAAAATTTTTATTGAAGGATGGAATTCTGAAATCGTTATTACAACCTTTGTGCAACTCTTTCATACTTTGCTATCTAACAAAAATAGTACATTGAGAAAATTTCATAGACTTGCCAATTCAATAATTATTCTTGATGAAATACAGGCAATTCCAATCAAATACTGGAAAATAACAAGTAAAATTTTAACTACCCTTTCAGAAATGTTAAACTCCTACTTAATCCTTATGACTGCAACAGAGCCTTTAATATTTGAAAAGGATAATACTTTTGCACTTACAAAATCAATAGATTATTACAAGAAATTAAACAGAATTGAAATAATTTCAAATATAAAGCAATTAACACCAATTACCGAACTAAAAAAAGAAATTAGCCAGACAACCAGCCAGACAATACTTTTTATATTCAACACCATTTCATCTTCAAAGCAATTTTATAATTTAATTGATTTGCCAATAACAAAAACCTATTTAAGCTCTCATATTGTGCCCAAAGAAAGACTTAGAAGAATAGAAGATATAAAAAATGGAAAATATAAAATTGCTGTTTCTACCCAGCTTGTTGAAGCAGGAGTGGATATAGATTTTGATACTGTCATAAGAGATATAGCTCCTTTTGATTGCATTATTCAGTCCGCAGGAAGATGTAACAGAAACGCTCAAAATAAAAAAGGAATTGCGAAAGTGTTTAAACTTATTGATGAAAAAGGAAAAACTTTTGCAAATAGAATTTATGACCCTGTACTGATTGACCTTACAGAAAAGCTTTTATCTCGGAAAGAAACATTTCAGGAATTTGAAATTTACCAGCTTCTTGAAGAATATTTTAAACTTATCAAAGAGCGTATGAGCCAGGCTGAGTCAGAAGAAATTTTAGATGCAGTCTTAAAATTAAAATACGACCGTGAAGGGGATGATGAATTATCAGTAGCAGATTTTAAACTCATTGAAGAAGACTATCCCAAAATAGATGTATTTATTGAATACGAAGATGATGCGGAAAAAATCTGGGAAGAATTCCAAAAAATTAAACAAATCAGAAGTCCTTTTGATAGAAAAAAAGAGTTTTTAAAAATCCGTAAAGACTTTTACAATTATATAATTTCTGTTCCTCCGGAAAATCCTCCACCTAAAATAGAAGACACTTACTGTGTAACAAAAACCCAGCTTGAAGACTATTACGATATAGAAACAGGCTATAAAACTAAATCAGAAGTCATTCTATGGTAGCTATTTATTCCCTTCTCCCAGCTACCCTAATCTGGTATTATTACATATGTCCCCGAGAAGTTTGGCTTATGTCAAGGCAACTTACTCCATGGCAGGATAATCCTTTCATTGAAATCGGAAGGCTTATTTCCGAAGAATCTTATAAAAGGGATAAAAAAGAAATCCATCTTGAGAACATCGTAATAGACCTCTTAAAAACCGAGGGTGAAGATGTTATAATTGGTGAAGTTAAAAAGAGTTCTCGCTTTGAATTAAGTGCAAAAATGCAACTTGCTTATTACCTCTTTAGATTAAAACAGCTTGGCATTTCTGCCACAGGACATTTACTTTTCCCAAAGGAAAAGAAGAAGATTATTGTAACATTGACACCAGAGATTGAAAGTGAACTTAAAGAAGCTCAAGAGTCAATAAAATCAATAATATCAACGGACATGCCACCACCAGCCCATAAAATAAAGTTTTGCACTAAATGTGGTTATAAGGAGTTTTGCTGGTCATGAAACGTACGATTTATATATTCTCAGGCGGTGAAATAAAAAGAAAAGAAAACACCCTGTATTTTGAAACAGAGGAAGGTAAAAAATATATTCCTGTAGAAAATACTTCTGAGATTTTAATATTTGGTGAGGTTACAATTAATAAACGCCTTCTCGAGTTTCTTACAGAGAGTGAAATCATAATGCACTTTTTTAACCATTATGGATATTACATTGGCTCATTTTATCCGAGAGAACACTTAAATTCAGGATATATGATTCTAAAGCAAGCTGAACATTACCTTGACAATTATAAAAGGCTTGCACTTGCCAAAAAGTTCGTTTTTGGCGCAATTGAAAATATTAAGAAAGTGCTTGCTTATTATTCAGCAAGAGGGAAGCCACTTTCAGAAATATTTGAGAAGATTAATAGTATTTCTAATTCTATTCAATCATGCGAAGATACAAATGAACTAATGGCTATAGAGGGAAATATTAGAGAGCAATATTATTATGCATTTGATAGGATTCTTGATAATGAACATTTTATATTTGAAGAAAGAACAAAAAGACCCCCAAAAAATAGACTTAATGCATTGATCAGCTTTGGTAATTCTCTTATTTATACATATTGTCTGAGTGAGATTTACCAGACACATCTTGACCCACGAATTGGATTTCTTCATGCAACGAACTTTAGAAGGTTTACTTTAAATCTTGATGTTGCTGAGATATTTAAGCCAATTATTGCTGATAGGGTAATTTTTACACTTGTTAATAAGGGAATGATAAAGAAACAGCATTTTGAACAAAAGCTTAATGGCGTAGTTTTAAATGATAAAGGAAGAGAGATATTTATTCGTGAGATGGATGAAAGAATAAACAGTACAATTCAGCATAAAAGACTGGGAAGAAATGTGTCGTACAGACAGATGATTCGCCTTGAAGTTTATAAAATTCAAAAACATCTAATTGGAGAAAAAGAATATAAACCGTTTATTTCTAATTGGTAAATGCAAGTTATTATTGTTTATGACATAAATGAGAAAAGAGTATCAAAGGTTTTAAAAACATGTAGAAAATATCTTTATTGGGTTCAAAATTCTGTTTTTGAAGGTGAGATAACGGAGTCAAAACTTGAAAAACTGAAAATAGAACTTAGAAAAATTATAAAAGAAGAAGAGGATTCTGTAATTATTTATACATTTAGAACAGAATGGTACACAAAACGAGAAATAATAGGAGTAAAAAAAGGAGGTGAAGAACTTATTATTTAATATGTCGTCAACCTCAAATAATGTAAAAATATCAGAGGAACGACGAAATATAATTTTGTTGAAAAACAATCATTTATATGATATGGTATTAAAAATTATCTGTTCTTTGAAAACTTTAACAGCTTAATTTTATTATAAAAAAATGCATTGCGAGCCTACCTATAAGGAATTGAAACGTAGACATGCCTGATGATGTCGCATCGCAACTCATATTGCGAGCCTACCTATAAGGAATTGAAACTCATATTGACCAAGGTGAGAAATGCGAAATTTGGGATTGCGAGCCTACCTATAAGGAATTGAAACCAATTTCATTACTCTGAGCCATCAAGGTCAGTCAAAAGAATTGCGAGCCTACCTATAAGGAATTGAAACTTGTAAGAACCCATGAGAAGGGTTTGAATAGATTGTAAATTGCGAGCCTACCTATAAGGAATTGAAACTCCTGAAGTTGGGTAAATTTCATACGTTCTGGGTCTTCATTGCGAGCCTACCTATAAGGAATTGAAACGACCAAGTTCTAAGCAAGAATATGTCTCTATTTTGTCATTGCGAGCCTACCTATAAGGAATTGAAACTAAGGTTCGGTTTTTGACTATAACTGATACAAATGAGATTGCGAGCCTACCTATAAGGAATTGAAACTCTTTTCCGCCGACAAGTCATTAATCTTTGCATTATTATTGCGAGCCTACCTATAAGGAATTGAAACTATTCTCAGGAGATACGTATTTCTGGGTACAAGTTTATTGCGAGCCTACCTATAAGGAATTGAAACGCCTTGCTAAACAGAATTGCTTAATTTTTTGATACTGATTGCGAGCCTACCTATAAGGAATTGAAACTCCACAATAAATGCTTCCTGCATTTCATACTCAGCTATTGCGAGCCTACCTATAAGGAATTGAAACCCCGACAAACCACTTATAATAGAATACCCCATATCGGATTGCGAGCCTACCTATAAGGAATTGAAACAGGATAACCCAAATGATGTTTATATCGCTTACTTTTTGTATTGCGAGCCTACCTATAAGGAATTGAAACATCAAAAGGCCACTACAAAAGAAGTTCCATAGAGATATTGCGAGCCTACCTATAAGGAATTGAAACTTTTGTTTCCGTACAAGGATAGAAACCTTGTCAATATTGCGAGCCTACCTATAAGGAATTGAAACCTATATGCGCATAGAAAAATATTTGAAGAGCAATTATTGCGAGCCTACCTATAAGGAATTGAAACTACTCACAAACTGGACAAATGATGACATCTTCGGAATTGCGAGCCTACCTATAAGGAATTGAAACCACCTCCTTCCTAAAGTTTTCCAAAAACTTCTTTTATTGCGAGCCTACCTATAAGGAATTGAAACAAAAAACAAATTTGAGTAAAAAAAGCCCGTCAATAAAATTGCGAGCCTACCTATAAGGAATTGAAACAAAAATTAACTTTGTACTTGACTCCATCAAACTCAATTATTGCGAGCCTACCTATAAGGAATTGAAACCCTCCTCTAAGGCTTGCTTACTGCCTTACCTACCAATTGCGAGCCTACCTATAAGGAATTGAAACGTGGTTTGTGCTTTGAATAAAGAAAAGCCCGCTTCGGATTGCGAGCCTACCTATAAGGAATTGAAACTCCCCCATAAGGCTTGCTTACTGCCTCATCCTACCAAGATTGCGAGCCTACCTATAAGGAATTGAAACAATACAAAAAGTAGGAAAGAAAAAAATAAAGGAGTATTGCGAGCCTACCTATAAGGAATTGAAACCAAGAGGTATCCCTTGGCGTTTCTGAAAGGGGCGCCTATTGCGAGCCTACCTATAAGGAACATCTTTAGGCTTAAGGCTTTAGGCTGAAGGCTGAAGAAAAACAAGCATTCTATGAAATAAACCTTTGCTTATAACTCAAAGCTTTTATTATCCTTCAGCCTTCAGCCTATGGCCTATGGCCTATTTTCATTGCGAGCCTACCTATAAGGAATTGAAACAGTTCTTCTAAAATCCACACTTTCCCATCCCATTCATTGCGAGCCTACCTATAAGGAATGTTATTAGGCTTAAGGCTTTAGGCTTAAGGCTGAAGAAAAACAAGCATTCTATGAAATAAACCTTTGCTTATAACTCAAAGCTTTTATTATCCTTCAGCCTTCAGCCTATGGCCTATGGCCTATTTTCATTGCGAGCCTACCTATAAGGAATTGAAACTAAAATATCTACAATATGGGATACTTGCTTTGTTCTATTGCGAGCCTACCTATAAGGAATTGAAACTTTTGTGTAGCAAGCCATCATAGTAGATATAAATTGTATTGCGAGCCTACCTATAAGGAATTGAAACACACAATTGACGCAAAAGTTTGGGCAAAAAAATTCAATTGCGAGCCTACCTATAAGGAATTGAAACTCGCATATTGACTCAATCATCCCCTGAAATGTTTTTTATTGCGAGCCTACCTATAAGGAATTGAAACTGACATACGAAGAAATATACTCCAGATTTTGTAATATATTGCGAGCCTACCTATAAGGAATTGAAACTGTATGAGTTGAATAATGTTATTTTCGTGATTAGTAAATTGCGAGCCTACCTATAAGGAATTGAAACACAAATTCCTTCCACACATTGAAGAAAACATGTTTGCATTGCGAGCCTACCTATAAGGAATTGAAACAAAAGATAGTAAGGAAAGGAGGCGAAAAAATGAAACCCATTGCGAGCCTACCTATAAGGAATGTTATTAGGCTTAAGGCTTTAGGCTGAAGGCTGAAGAAAAACAAGCATTCTATGAAATAAACCTTTGCTTATAACTCAAAGCTTTTATTATCCTTTAGCCTTCAGCCTATGGCCTATGGCCTATTTTCATTGCGAGCCTACCTATAAGGAATGTTATTAGGCTTAAGGCTTTAGGCTGAAGGCTGAAGAATATGTTAAAATTTAACAATGGCAAATTACAGGAATCTTGTAGTATGGCAGAAAGCTCACGAACTTGCATTATTGATTTACAGGTTAACAGATAAATTTCCTATGCATGAGCGATATGCACTTACGACTCAGATAAGAAGGGCGGTATTATCAATTCCGACAAACATTGTTGAGGGTTATAACAGAAAAAGCAAAAAAGAATTTGTACATTTTATAGACATAGCATTAGGTTCATTGGCAGAAGTGGAGTATCTTTTAGAATTTTCAGTAGCCATGGGGTATATACACAAGGCATCTGTCAATGAAGTAGATGGGCTAATAGAAGAAGTTGGCAAATTACTATGGAGTATTCAAAAATCAAAACTTCAGCCTTAAGCCTTCAGCCTATGGCCTGAAGGAAGTTGCGAGCCTACCTATAAGGAATGTTATTAGGCTTAAGGCTTTAGGCTGAAGGCTGAAGAATATGTTAAAATTTAACAATGGCAAATTACAGGAATCTTATAGTATGGCAGAAAGCTCACGAACTTGCATTATTGATTTACAGGTTAACAGATAAATTTCCTATGCATGAGCGATATGCACTTACGACTCAAATAAGAAGGGCGGTATTATCAATTCCGACAAACATTGTTGAGGGTTATAACAGAAAAAGCAAAAAAGAATTTGTACATTTTATAGACATAGCATTAGGTTCATTGGCAGAAGTGGAGTATCTTTTAGAATTTTCAGTAGCCCCTCAAAGTCAAGGTAAATTCCATAGGTTCGGGCCTTTAAAATTCCATAGTTAAGATTTAAAACAAACTTCTGTAGAATCGAATTCACCAAATGCTCTAAAATCGATTTTCTAAGACCCACCCATA
>Ga0315298_1001689_pt1 | contig 39587 bp, 43 predicted proteins | sample WHS_1_MG_FD_203077 | JGI IMG/M metagenome (GOLD analysis project Ga0315298, IMG submission 203077) | Extremophilic microbial mat communities from Washburn Hot Springs, YNP, Wyoming, USA - WHS_1_MG | ecosystem: Environmental > Aquatic > Thermal springs > Hot (42-90C) | place: USA: Wyoming... | reverse complement strand
GATCGCCGGCCATGCGGCACCCGGCAGCACCGTCACCATCACCGCCAACGGCAAGGCGATCGGCACGGTGAAGGCGGATCGCTCCGGCAGCTTCGCCTTCGTCACCTCCACCCCCCTGCCGGCGGGGGGGCAACAACTCGCCCTGTCCGAATCGAGCCCGACCGGGCAGGTGATGGCGAGCAATCGCAGCGTCACGGTATCCGTGCCGGAGGCGCCGAACGAGGGGGCGCTCGCGGTGCTCAGCGGCACCGGCAAATCGCCCTCGCAGGTGCTGAGCGGCCAGGGGCCGCAACCCGGCACCCTCGGCCTTGGCTCGGTCGATTACGATGGTTCGGGCAAGGCCGTGATTGCGGGGACGGCGAAGCCCGGTGCCACCGTGTCGCTGTTCCTCGGCACCACCAAGCTCGGCACGGTGAAGGCCGATGCGGCCGGGCGCTGGACCATGCGGACCGACAGCCTGCCCGCGAAACCCGGAACCTTCAGGCTGGAAACCACGAGCCCGACCGGCAGCGTCCTGCAATCGATGCAGACGGCCTTCGCCCCGCACAAGGTCGGCAAACTGGCACCCGGCCAGATCGTGATCACCCAGGGGCAGTGCCTGTGGCAGATCGCGCGCAAGCTCTACGGCAAAGGGACGGATTATTCGCTGATCTACCGGGCCAACGAGGCGAGTATCCAGAATCCCAACCTGATCTATCCCGGCCAGCATATCGCCCTGCCGAAACCGGCGACAAACCCCGGCTGAACGCGGCGCCCCCTTGAATCCGGTTGCGATGTCCATATAATTTCTATATAGATTTCATATAAGGAGATCGCCATGCCCGTCACCAGTTTCGCGTTCGACGAACGGACCATGCAAGCCATCGCCGATCTGCGCAAAATATTCGGCGTTTCGAGCAATGCCGCCGCACTTCGCCGGGCCATCACGCTTTCGCGCGTCGTGGCCGACCAGCGTGACGACAAGAACACCGTCCTGATCCAGGGAAAGGATCATCCGCTCCGCGTCAGCCTCGACGGCTGATGCCTCCGGTCGAGCCGGTTGCGGCGGCCGCTGAAACACGGGTTTCGCTCAAGGCCCTCGATCGCAGCCTGACCGTTCCGGAGCGCATCGCTTTGTCCGATGCCGGCATCCGCCGCCAGATCGCCACCATCGTGCTCTGGCTGTTCGCGGGCACCAATATTCTCTCCGTCGTTTTCGTGATCGTGCTGTATTATTTCGATCAGCGCGATATTGCCGATCATTTGATCCCGGCGACCGCGCGGGTGATTACCCCCAGCGTGGTCATGAGCCTGCTCGGGGCCACCACGGTCCAGCTCGGGGCCATCGCGGTGATCATGGCGCGCGGCATTTTCAACGTGCCCATTGACCAGCCCTACCCGATCGTCGAAGAGACCTGAGCCAGACGGTTGGACGGCCGCCGTCACGAGACCCGAAAGGGTGTGACGGAGGAAAGTCCGGGCTCCACGGAAACACGGTGCCGGTTAACGGCCGGCGGGGGCGACCCCAGGGACAGTGCCACAGAAAACAAACCGCCCGCGCGCTTCGGCCTGCGGGCAAGGGTGAAACGGTGCGGTAAGAGCGCACCGCGCCTTCGGTAACGAAGGCGGCAGGGTAAACCCCACCGGGAGCAAGACCGAATAGGGGTGGCCGGCGGCGTGAGCGATCATGGCCGCAGGGGTGTTTTCGACCCGTCACCCGGGTTGGTCGCGTGAGGCGTGCAGCAATGCACGTCCCAGACGAATGGCCGTCCACCATCCGCGAGGATGCGGACAGAACCCGGCTTACAGACCGTCTGGCATCTATATCGGCAAGAGGAAGTGGGGCGCGTGGTGCCGGGTGAGGGATTTGAACCCCCGACCTTCGGTTTACAAAACCGCTGCACTACCACTGTGCTAACCCGGCGACCGGCTTCGCCCTCTTAACACGACCGTACAGGGTTTCCACCCCTTGCTTCACCCCGGAGCGCGGTTTATACGCCGCGAACCGGTGGGGCCATAGCTCAGTTGGGAGAGCGCCTGAATGGCATTCAGGAGGTCGGCGGTTCGATTCCGCTTGGCTCCACCAGGTTCATTTCATGCGAACGATGCGGCTCGAACCGGCTTTCCGCCGCGGATCGGATCGATCCGATCAGTTGGGTGGCGGTCAGGCCGATGAAATCGACCCCGCGTGCCGTCAACGCCTGCATCACGATCGTCTCGATCTCCGCGACCGGTGCCCGGCGCAGGGACGCCTCGATGTCGCGGATCGCGCGGGCCGGGGTGACGAAAAAATCGCCGGTGATCGCGCAATCGGCGATCCGGTCGCGCGCCGCCCCCTCGAACCGCAGATCGACCCGCACCCGCCCGCCGGGATAGGCGGTGAAACTATGGCCGCGGGCGGCATCGCTGGCGGCGGGCGGCGCCTCGCCTTCGATGAAGGCGGCTGTGCCGATCTCATGGTCGAACAATTCCGCCGCGCGCGCTTCCTCGGCCTCGGTGATCTCGCCCCGGACCGGATCGATCCCGAGCGTTTCGGCAAAGCCGTTCAGCAGCGCGGTCATGACCTCGCCGACCGGGGGTGCCGTGCCGCCGCCGAGCATGGCGAGCGAGACCATGCGATCGGCGATCGAAGCTGCCCCGTGTTTCGCGAGCTTGTCGGCGGCCACGTTGAGGCACGACACCATCCGCACCGGATCGACATCGAGCAGCACGGTGCCCTGAAAACTCACCAGCCGCCCGTCGAAAAATCCGCCGGTGCCGCCGAGCTTGCGGCCATCGACCTCGATATCGTTGCGGGGGCGGTAGGCCGCAGCGACCCCAAGCCGCTGGAGGCCGGTGCAGCAGGCTTCGCACAGGCGTCGCGTGGTCTCGGTCAGGTCGCCGAACCCCAGGGCGTGGCGGTCGAACACGAACTCCCAGCCGAGTTGCCCTTCATCGAGATAGATCGCGCCACCGCCGGTGATGCGCCGGCCCACCTCGATCCCGTTGGCGGCACAATAGTCGCGCTTGACCTCGTCGCGCAGCACCTGATGGCGCCCGACCAGCACGGTGGGGCGGAACCGGAGAAAGCGGATGGTGTCGGGCACCTCGTTCGCCGCCCGCGCCTCGATCAATGCCTCGTCGAACGCCATGTGGCGCTGACCGGGGCGGATACCGGTGTCGATCACGCGAAAGACCGGGCGCGGGGTCATGGCTCAGCTCTTGGTCGACGCAAGCTGGCGGCGGATCAACCGGACATCCTGCTTGTTCGGCTGGAACGGGTAGGAGGCGATGTCGCGCGCCGGCGAATCGCCATAGGGCCGGTCGCAGGCCGAGACGTCCTCCGCCTCCTTGCCCGGACAGCCCGAGGTGCGGAAGGCGACGCCGGCGTTGATGATGTCGTCGAGATCCGCCTGCGGCATCCCGTAATCGACCAGCTTTCCGGTGGTATCGAACCGCATGTCGTCGATCCGCCGGTCCCGGTAATCGATCAGGTAGCGCGCGAGCTGCACCCGCCGCCATTGCGGGCGGGGCACCGCGGGCAGATGATCCATCAGCGAGCCTTTTTCGGGGAAGAACGCGAACATGTGGCTATGGCCGCCCATGTCCCGGATGCGCTGGACCTGGGTGAGCACGTCGTGCTCGCTCTCTCCCATGCCGACGATCAGATGCGCGCCGAATTTCTCCGGTCCGAAAATCTCGGCGGCGGCCTTCATGATATCCCAGTACTTGTCCCACGAATGCGGCGACTGCACGCCACGGCCCCGTGTGCGGTCGAAGACGTCCGGATTGGCGGCATCGAGCGCGACGGTGAAAATATCCGCGCCGAGATCCTTAAGGGTCTGCACGTCGAGCCGGCTCATCGTGGTCGGGTTCGACAGGATCGAAACCGGCACGTCCGGCACGCGCTCGACCCAGCGTTTCAGAACGACCCTGGTATCGTCATCGGAATTCGGATGGGTGATCATGCTGATGCACATCCGGTGGAAACGGTCGCCGTCGCCGCCGCGCTCCATGATGTCGAGCACGTCGTCATACGGCACCGCCGGCCAGTCGACCCGGATGAAGTTGCGGTCGGCATAGTCGCGGCTCGCTTCGCGGTGGCGGGCGAGGCCGCAATAGGCGCAGTTGGCGCGGCAGCCTTCGGGGTAGGTCAGCAGAAGATTGAGGCAGCGCGTGCAACTCGTGCGATGCATGTAGCCGTTCATCACGCCGAGGGTGATCGCCGCGGCGGTCGACATCTGGACATAGGCGGGCGAGCGCATATGCGGCGTCAGGATGTTGTTGTTGGGCAAGTAAACGCCGGACGGCACCTCGTCGCGCTCCTTGACCCGGCCACCGTTGCGGGCATCGGCGGGAACCGGCGCGGGGGCGCGGGGGATCATGGCATCGGCGGTGTTATGGTCCGCCTTCACGCCGGGCCGGAAATCTGGCGCAGCATCGCGCGGCATTTCGAGACATCCCATTATCCGGTTTCCTTCTGGTTTTTCATGTGGGTTTCGGTATCAGGCGGCGCAGGCGGTGCGCCCGCGCAGACCATCGAGGGCGATCGAGCAACATGCATGGGCCTGTTCGACCGGGCGGCCGATCGCGGTGGCCAGCGCGCGAATTCCTTCGGCGGGATAGGCGATCCCGTCGAACCCGGCCATGGTGGCGTAGGCGTCCGTGATGAGTTTGTGCATCCCCGCCGGGCGGGCGCAGCCGAGCTGGACCGGCACATCCGCCAACCGCTCGCGGGCGGCCACGAACACCCGTGCCGCATCCTCCGGCGTCACGGTCTCGAACGGGCGGTTTGCCGGGGCGTAATACGGCATCACCACGACCAGGACGAGTGCGGACACCCGGTGCCGGGCGATGATGTCGAGGGCGTTGAATTCGCCGAGAATCCGGCCGTAATGCAGCCCGATCACGATATGCGGCACCACGTCCATCGAGGTCGCGCTCAGCGCCGCCAGGGTTCGTTCGAAATCCTCGACCGGCCGATCGAGGTGATAGACGTCGCGGATCGTCTCCTGCGCGCCAATGATATCGGTCATCGCGACATCGACGCCGGCAGCCTCCATCCGGCGCGCTTTCACATCATCGAGCAGGGCGCTGTGCATCGCGATTTTCAGGTGAGGAAACTCGCGCTTGAGTTTCTCCACGGTCGGGTAATAGCGCTCATACGGCACCTCGTTGCGGCGGTTGGAGCCACCCGACAGCAAAAACCCCTGCAGATCCTGCAACAAGACCAGATCGCGCACCTTCCGTTCCAGCATCGCCGGGTCGGTCGCCGGGATCATCGGATCGAGAATTTTCGCCTGGCAGTGATCGCAGTTGAGCGCGCACGCGCCCGCCGTGATCGAAAAGGCCGGAAAACTGTTCTTGTTGCAGCCTTTGACATCCTCGGTCCCGTAGGCCCGGAAGGTCGGCGTGAAGAACCGCAGCGGCGCGAGCGGACGGGCTTCCGCCGCAGCCTCCAGCGCCGCGACGATATCCGTATTGAATTCAATATCCTCGAACATCTCGATTGACGATAATCTGTCGTTCCAGGTCACGATTCCAAATCCCTCATTTGATTATTATACTGATCCATCATAACACGATCCGGTCATATGGAAACGATAACATGATCACACTCGGCGTTCTGCAACACACCGATTCCGAATATCTCGGCCTCATGGAAGACCATTTCGAAGGCCGCAACATCCGGTTTCACTATATCCGGCCGTTCACGCCGGGGGCGACGATACCGGCCACCGCCGAAGGTTTCGCGGGTCTGATCGTGCTCGGTGCCGGTCCGCGCGGCGCGGTCAGCGGCGATCTGCTGGCGAGCCTGGGCCCGGAACTTCGCCTGATCCGCGATGCGATCGCGCGGCAATTGCCCGTCGTCGGCCTCGGCCTCGGGGCCGCCATGCTGGCGACCGCAACGGGGGGCGGTGCCGAGGATACCAGACTGCGCCTGGAGGTTGTGCGTGCCCGTCGCAGCGATCCCGCGGCGCTGGGCGGCATGATGCCGGTGGAATTTCCGATCGTGATCTATGGGCGCGATCGTGCGATTCTGCCGCCGGGCGCTGAAATTCTCGCCACCACCACCGGCAACGAGCCGGCGGTCTTCAGGATCAACAATAATTGTCTCGGCTTCATCGGGCATCCGGGCATCAAGCGCGCCATGATCGAGGACCTCGTCATGGAGTTCGACGAAGCGCCCGAAGACATCACGCCCGGTCTTGTACGCCTGGGCGAGGAACAGCGGGCGATTGCCGATGCGCTCACGCCGATCATGGTCGGCCTCATAAAAGTCACCGGATGGATGGGCTGAACGAGCGCGGTTCATGCTGTTTCCTGTTGTGATCTGCCGATGATCGTGTGCGAACGCTGGCGGGTCAATAGGTTACTTTCGCTTTCGAAGTTGTGATGCAGTGCACCATCGATTTTCATATCATAATCTCAGAATATGTCTTGCCAAGCCCGGCGCATCGGGCTAGCGTTATATTCAACAGCACATTTTGACTTGCGGGGTCGCGAATCTGTGGCCCACGAAAATCTGATGACCTGACGACTATAATTAAAAATCGGGAGAAATGCGTGGCCAGAAAACTGATGATCATCATGGTCAATAGCGATCCGCGTAATGGCGAGGAAATGGGCGCGCCTTTCTTTCAGGCGACCGTTGCCGCCGCGATGGACTATGAGGTCGAGATCGTCTGCACCGCCACTTCGGGGCAGTTGATGAAGAAAGGCGTTGCCGAAGCGTTGCGGGTCAAGGCGGGGTCGGACAAATCCGTCTATGATTTCATCAAGGACGCCCATGACGCCGGCGTGAAATTCTACTGTTGCTCGCCCAATCTGGACTTGTTCGACATGACGGAAGCCGACCTGATCCCTGAATGTTCCGGCATTGTCGGTGGCGCACATGTGATCGAGGAAGTCATGGAAAACGATGATGTGAAGGTCCTGACTTACTGACCGACCCCAAGTATTGCGGATGAGCCTGGAACGACAACGGAGTTCGGACCATGGATAGTGGCATAGTTACAATCAGCGACCCGTTGAGCGGCAATTCGGGTGTGTCTTACGACAAGCTCGAAGAGATCTTCAACGATATCAAGGCGCACCCGCTCTACGATCAGGAGCTGTTCGGCTGCCTTAACTGCGGTATCTGTACCGCGACCTGCCCTTCGGCGCATTATTACGATTATTCGCCCCGCGAGATCGTGCAGCTGTTGTGGACCGAGAATCTCGAAGGCATCTACGATACGATGCAGGAGAAAATCTGGGCCTGCGCGCAATGCTATACCTGTGCCGCCCGCTGCCCGTTCCATAATTCACCGGGCGGGCTGGTGATGGTGATGCGCGAAGTCGCGATCCAGCACGGCATGCAATCCGCCAAGGATGTGCTGCGTCCCTTCACCCGCGTGCTGATGAAGCTGGTCTCGACCGGCAACCAGCTTGCGCCGAACATGATCACCCCCGATGCATTCCCCGACTGGGGGCCGAATATCGCGAAAGTGAAGGCCCCGCTCGATCTGCTCCGCAAGGCGATCCCGATGCCGACCATGCATACGACGGACACCGCCTGGGAAGTCAACATCAAGACATCGATCGAGCTTTACACGATCTGGGAAGAGACCGGCGTGCTGAAGCAGCTCGAAATGATCGATGAAAATCTGTTCGACGTGATCTGCGACATCATGGAAGAAAAACGCGCCGATTTCGAGGATTGGCAAGACGAGCAGGACGACTGATCAACCGCGTTGATCCGAAACGATCGAAAGGTTAAGGACAATGGCTGAGAAACCCGTAAAGACTGCCGAAGGCGACTTCACCGGATTCGGTTCCGAATGGCGCGCCAGCACCCTCTCTCCGGAAGATGCCCGCACGGCGACCGCCTGGGTCGAAAAGCGCATCGACCGGCGCGAGATGCTGACCCAGAAGGACAAGGTTCACGATGTCCGCGACGTGATGTGGGATCTGGAAAAGGACGGTGAAATCGTCGTCCACCGCATCACCGACCAGCACGAACCGGTCATCGGCCGCACCTTGTACGGCTGGGAGAAAAAAATCCCGACCAATCAGCTCTGGCACCACAAATCCTGCGGCCAGTGCGGCAATATTCCGGGCTACCCCAGCTCGTTGCTGTGGATCCAGAACCAGCTCGACATCCGCTATCTGGACGAGACCGACCAGACCTCCTGCACCGCATGGAACTACCATGGGTCGGGGATCGGCAATGTCGTGAGCCTTGCCGCGGTCTTCCTGCGCAATTTCCATCAGGCCTATGTCTCGGCCAAGGCGTTCGGCATGGATGCCGGGTATTACTACCCGCTGGTCCATTGCGGGACGTCGTTCGGAAACTACAAGGAAATCCGTCATTTCCTGCTCCATTCCGCCGAACTGCGCGAAAAGGTCCGCTCGATCCTCGCCAAGCTCGGCCGTCTCGTCGATGGCAAGCTGCTGATCCCCGAGGAAATCGTTCATTACTCGGAATGGTTGCATGTCATGCGCAGCCGGATCGCGGAACGGCAGGTCATCGATGTCAGCAACATCCGCGCCACGGTTCATCCGGCGTGCCATGTGCACAAAATGGTGCCGGAAGACGTGCTTTATGACGAGACCGTTCTCGATGGTAACCGCGTTGCGGTCTCGACCGGGTTGTTGCAGTCTCTGGGTGCTCAGGTGATCGACTACTCGACCTGGTACGATTGCTGCGGCTTCGGCTTCCGCCACATCATCGGCGAGCGTGAATTCACCCGCTCCTTCGCGATCGATCGCAAAATCAAGGTCGCGGTGGAAGAGGCGCGTTCGGATGTCATGATCGGCCACGATACCGGCTGCATCACCACGCTCGACAAGAGCCAGTGGATCGGCAAGGCGGTCGACAAGGTCTATGAGCTGCCGGTGATGGCCGATTGCCAGTTCGGCGCGCTCGCCATGGGGGCGCATCCCTACAAGCTCGCCCAGTTGCATTGGCACGCTTCGCCTTTCGAAAAACTCCTTGAGAAAATCGGGATCGACTGGGAACAGAAGAAGGCGGAATTCGAGGATTACCTCAAGGATGTCGCGGAGGGCCGGATCGAGACATTGTACGACCCGAAACGCGCGATCACCTCGGGGCCGGGCTATGTCGGCTTGTCGATTGAAGGAACGGGAGCAAACGCGTGAGTGATCCAATTCTGATCGTCGGCGCAGGGCCGGCGGGACTGTCTGCCGCCTATGCTGCCGCCGGTAACGGCAGCAAGGTGGTGCTGGTGGAAAAGGCGGACCGGCTCGGCGGTGCACCGATTCTGTCCGGCTATGCCAAACTGGTTCCGAGCCATGAATGGGCGAAGGACGCGATCGGCGGCATGGTCTCGCGGGTCGAGAGCAACCCGATGGTCACGGTTCATCGCGACACGACGGTGACGGCGTTCGACGGCCAGCCAGGCGCCTTCGTCGCGACGCTGTCGAGCGGCGAGAAAATCAACGCCAGTGCCGCGATTTTGACGACCGGCTTCACCCATTTCGACTCGGTGAACAAGCCGGAATGGGGCTTCGGTACCTATCCGGATGTGGTCACGACCACCCAGGTCGAACAGATGATCTCCTCCGGCCAGGGTGTCCGTTGCCCGTCCGACGGGCGCAAGCCGGAGCGCGTTGCGATTTTGCTGTGCGTCGGCTCGCGGGATCGGCAGATCGGGCGGGAATGGTGCTCCAAAGTCTGCTGCACCGTCTCGGCAAACATGGCCATGGAAATTCGCGAGGAACTGCCGAACTGCAACGTATATATCTATTACATGGATATCCGCACCTTCGGCCTCTACGAAGGTGAATTCTACTGGAAAAGCCAGGAAGAATACAAAGTCAAATACATCAAGTCGCGTATCGCCGAGGTGACCTCGAACGGCAAGCGCCTGATCGTCAAGGGCGAGGATACGCTGGTCAAACGCCCGATCACCATTCCGTTCGACCTCGTGGTCCACGCGATCGGCATGGACCCGAATGTCGATAATATGGTGATCGCCTCGGTGTTCGGCGTGAAGCTTCAGCAATACGGCTACATCGACCGCGCCTCGACCTACACGATGATGAGCGGAACCAGCCGCCCCGGCGTGTTCGTCGCCGGTGCCGCGACCGGGCCCGAAACCATCGATGACTCCATCGCCCAGGGCCAGTCGGCGGCGATCGCCTCGCTGAACATGAGCCACAGCGCCGTGCGCCAGGCCGCCGAGTAGTGGGACGGTCGGGCAACATCGTCCCGCTTCGCGGTCAGCACGGCGTCGCGCCCGTGCTCGACCTCGGTGGGCCGCAGTTGCGCGCCACCCTGCAGGATCTGGTGGAAGCCTCGGCTTCCACCGGCGGCATCGACGTTTATGTCAACGCTCTCGGCGTCAAATCCGCGCTGTTCACCGCCCTGCTGGGCCGCGATGCGATCGGTCGGCTCGACGAATCGCTGCTGCGCGACCTTCTGGCGCTGATGCCCACGGTTCGCCGGCGGGCTCGGCTGTGGCTGGAGCGGGAAGGTGCGTCGAGCCTTCGCGCACGCATCATCACCCTCATGGAAGGTCACGGGCGGGAACAGCCGATCGACGATCTGATCGCGAATTTCACCGCTCAGTTCCCGGATGGCAACGATTATCGCTGGACCCGCGATCTGGCGGCGGAAATCCTGCATTTCACCGCCCCCGACCGCTGCCCGCTGATGACCCGCTGGATCTGGGACGCCAAGGCAAAAACCGGGGTCTTGCGCGAAATCTGGTTCGACGATGCGATCGATGAAAAACGCGTGGTCGTGCGCGATGATTTCGCGACCTTCAAGGTGCTGGCCGACGAGATTGCCGGGTTCCTGCGGGAGAACGGTTTTTTCCGCGAACTTGCCCTCTGCCAGGACGTGATGTTCGCGCATGTTTACGCGCGCTACATCAACGACCGTGGCAACCAGTTCCTCAAAGGCGATTTCGGCGGCCCGGAAGATCGTATGGCTCATACCCGCCGGATGCTCGGCCTCGATGCCCCCGGCGCCAAAAAAGGCCGCGCCGCCACTGCCATCGCCCAGGATTCAGTGCCCGAACCTCTCCAGATCAACAGGACACGCCATGCCGATTCATGAAAAATCGCTGATCAGGCCGGAAAATTTACGTCGCAACGAGTCGCTGATCATCGAAGGCGTCGATGTCTCGGGCGACTGGAGCACCTTCATCGATTCCCGGGTGATCACCGACTATAACGAAACGATGCAGGACGAAATCGCCGCCCTGCCCGGCGGCGAAAACATCCATCGCTGCTGGCAGTGCGGTTCGTGCACCAATTCCTGCACGGTCAATGCGATCAACCCGGACTTCAACCCGCGATACTGGATCTACCTGATCCGCATGGGTTACGAATCCGAACTGCTGCGCGACAAGGACATCATCTGGCAGTGCGTGTCGTGCAACAAATGCACCTATGCCTGTCCGCGTGACGTGGTGCCCGAAGGCGTGATGAAGGCAACCGCGCACTGGCTGGAACTCAAGGGCCACACCGAGCCGTCCAACTCCACCAAGTTCGACGACGTGTTCTCGAACCAGGTGTTCGCCACCGGCAAGATCGAAGACGGTCTGGTGATGCGCGATTACTTCAAGGCGACCAATCAGAGCATCACCCAGCCCTGGCTGATCGCGATGGTGAAATCCCTGGTCAGCCGCATGCCGGTCACTCTGCTGATGAAACTCGGCATTTCCACTGTCATCCGCCCCCGCACGCGGGACTGGTCGCGCGCCCGCGAGGCGATCGGGGAATATGTCACCGAACGGAAAGTCAAGGACCACGCGACGGTCGGCATGCCGATCTCCCACGCCAAAGCGGCGCAGGGCGAGCCGATCAGCACCAAAGGATCGTGAACATGAAACACAAAAAAGTCGCCTATTATCCCGGTTGCGCCCTCGAAGGCACCGGCCACGCCTACAACCGCTCCACCAAGGCGGTCGGCAAGGCGCTGGGGCTCGACCTCGTCGAGCTGGAGAACTGGAATTGCTGCGGTGCCATGGAGGTCAAGAACGTCGACCCCAAACTGCAGACCTATCTTTCCGCCCGCAATCTCGCCATCGCCGAAGACATGGGCTTCGACACCGTTATGGCGCCCTGCAACGGCTGCTACCACAATCTGAAAAAAGCCGAATACGATCTTGAGCACGATCAGGGCTCGAAGGATGTGGTGAGCCGGATTTCGACCAAGGCGGGTCATAAGACCTATGAAGCCGGCAAGGTCACCACGATCCACGCGCTGGACTGGATCAAGGAATCGGTCGGCGAGGAAGGTCTCGCCAAGCTGGTGAAAAAGCCGCTGAAGGGCCTCAAGGTCGCCAATTACTATGGCTGCATGTATACCCGCCCCCGTCACATCTTTCCTGAAAAAGATCAGGGACCGGGTTCGGAATCGACCTCGAAGCCGCATTTCATGGACGATCTGCTCGCCGCCGCCGGTGCCACCAATGTCGATTTCCCGCTCAAGACCGCCTGCTGTGGCGGGGCGCACACCCTCTCCGACTCCGACACCTCGACCAAGCTGGTTCTGAATATCCTGATGGCCGCGGAAGCCTGCGGCGCGGATGTAATCGCCACCGAATGCCCGACCTGCCATACCGGGCTCGAAATGCACCAGAAGCGCGCCGAGACCAATTTCGGCAAAAAAACCTCGGTGAAAATCCTCTATTTCACCCAGTTGCTCGGCATGGCCATGGGCCTGTCCAAGCGCAATGTCGGGGTCCATGAAAACTTCTCCGACTCGGGCGATCTGCTCAAGGCGCGGGGTCTCGGATGACCACCGATCTCGCCTTGCCGATGATCGACCCGCGCGGCGAGGCCTGCGACGACCTGCTGGCGCTCGATCCGGCGGTTCTTGCCCAGGCCCGGTTTGCGATCATTCACGATCTGGTGGCCTTTGCCGAAGACCGTGTTTCGGTGTGGCTGCTGTCGAAGGGCAAGACCCCGGGCGATGCCGAGGTCGAGGGATTTCGCCTGCTCGGCCTGCATCGTCAGGCTGCGCAGGGCGATGCCAGCTTCAACGCCTGCCGCGAAACCTGCCGCGAACTGATCTATCAGACCAACATGGTGAAGGCCGCAACCGACGATGCCGAAGCCGCCCGGCACGTCCGGCTCGCAATCATGGTTGCCAGACATCTTGCTTTGTTCATAAATGGCAAACTCGAAGTTGCCGGCCTTGGTGAATTCTGCTGCTCTGCGAAAGGTATTCGCAGCGAAGACGCCGATCGGAACCAGGGCCATGATTTCGACACGACAATGACAACGCCCTGAGGGAAATCGAACATGGCAAATGTCCGCGGCTGCAACCTTCCTGACGATCTGATCTACGATGTCGAAAACAACATGTGGTACCGAGCCGAATCCGATGGCACGATCACTCTGGGCATGACCGCGGTGGCCGCCGCCCTCGCGGGCCAGCTCGTCGCGTTCACCCCCCGCAAGGTGGGGCGTTCGGTCCAGGCCGGCAAATCCTGCGCCACCATCGAATCCGGTAAATGGGTCGGGCCGGCGAAAATCGCCTTCGATGCCGAAGTCGTGGCCGTGAACGATGCCGTGGTCTCCGACCCCAAACTCGCCAACGCCGACCCCTACGAAAAGGGCTGGCTGGTCCGCGTCAAATCCCCGGGTTGGGATGAAGTCAAACCGAAACTCACGCCGGGCGCGCAGGTTGCCGCCCCATACGAAGCCAAAATGGTCGCGGACGGCTTTGCCGGCTGCGCACCCTGAGCCGCCTGATCGTCAACATAAAACGGAGGAACTCACGCCATGCACATGCTCGACGCCAAGGATCTGAACTGCCCTTTGCCGATCCTGCGGACTAAAAAGGCCCTCAAGGACGTCCCCTCCGGCGAAGTGCTCGAAATCCACGCGACCGATCCGGGCGCGGTCAAGGATTTCGAAGCATTCTGCCGTACCACGGGGAACGAATTGCTGGGTCATCGGGTCGAAGGAAAGGTTTATATCTTCCAGATCAAACATACGGCCTAGCGGCAACATCAAACAGGTGGGGGGAGGAGGGTCTTATGGAAAGACGCTCGCTAATAAACGCGGCAATGACCGCACCGATCGGCTTCATGGCGGCAGGGGTGATGAATGTCGCCCAGGCCGCCGATAGCAGTTCATTCGCTCAAAATGTCGTCTGGATGCCGTTGAAGGCTGGGGTAACGCCCAGCCTTTGCGTCGATTCGATGACCACCCAGGCCGATACCGTCAATATGAAGCAGGTCGGTCATCTGCCCTTGTCGAAACAGGTCGAGATGATGCTCGGCAAGAAGCAGCCTCTGATCGAGGTCTTCATGTTCTGCAATCCTCTGACCGCCGTGAAGATGGTCCAGGCCAACTACGCCTTCGGGGCCTACCTGCCCTGCCGCATCACGCTGCTCGAAGCCAAACCGAACGAATACGGCGTGGTAATGCTCAATCTGGACCCGTTGATCGCCCAGATCCCGAAAAACTCACCCCTTTTGAAGGCTGCGCAGGATGTCAACACATCGCTCCTGAGCATCCTGAAGGCCGGGGCGGACGGGTCACTGTAATGAACCCAATCAGGCACGCCCCGTTCGCGGCGGACGAGCGTTGCCCCTCCCGCCGCGCATAACACCAACAGAATGAAGGAACCAGTTCGATGTCCGAACCCACCGCGAACGCCAAGGCTATGTCGATCATCGTCACCAAGGGAACCCTCGACTGGGCCTATCCTCCCTTCATTCTCGCGACCACCGCAGCCGCGATGGGGCTCGACGTCACGATGTTCTTTACGTTCTACGGCCTCAACCTGCTGAAGAAAAAGCTCGATCTGGGCGTCAGCACCCTCGGCAACCCCGGCATGGAAATGCCGATGGGCGGCATGCACGTGAAAATGCCGAACATCGTCTCGATGCTGCCGGGGGTCGATGCCATGGCGACCTCCATGATGAAAAACCTGATCAAGAAAAAAGGCGTCGCCTCGATCGAGGAACTGCGTGAAATGGCCATCGAGGCCGATGTCAACATGATCGCCTGCCAGATGACGCTCGACCTCTTCGAGTACAAGCGTGAAGATCTGATCCCCGGCCCCAGCCTCGGCGGCGCCGCCTCCTATATCGAGGTTGCCCAGAAGGCCGGGATCAATCTCTACATCTGATCCGGATATGGCGACCGGTCATCAGGTCGATCTGCTGGTGATCGGTTGCGGCCCGGCGGGAGCCTCGGCGGCGCGCACCGCAGCCGAGGCCGGGCTTTCCGTCCTGCTGATCGATCGCCGGTCCAAAATCGGCGATCCGGTTCAGTGCGCGGAATTCGTGCCCCTGCCGATGGCGCGTCACGTCAAACGCACCGGCACCCTGGTTCAGACCATCGCCACCATGACGAGTTTTCTGCCCTCGGGTGCGCAGGATATCAGTGATTTCCCCGGCCTGATCATCGATCGCGGTGCCTTCGACCGCGCATTGGCGGCCGAAGCGGGCGCTGCCGGTGCGACGATCTGGACGGATTGCCGATTTCTCGGCTGGAACGGCGAGGTCGCCACCCTGCAACAGGGCGAACGCACCGTGCCGGTTTCAGCACGCTGCCTGATCGGCGCCGATGGCCCGCACAGCAGCGTCGCCGCTGCCCTCGGCCTGAAACCCCAGCCGATCGTGCAGACGCGGCAATACACTGTTCCCCTGCGCCGTCCCCATACCGCGACCGACATCTATCTCTCGGACCGTTTCCCCGGCGGTTATGGCTGGCTGTTTCCCAAAGCCACGGTCGCCAATCTCGGCGTCGGGGCCGATCGCGGGCTCGGACCCGATCTCAAGACCCCGCTCGAGCAACTCCACCGCGATCTCGCGGCGAGCGGTCTGGTCGGCACCGATATTCTCCACCGCACCGGGGGCGCGATTCCGGTGGGCGGTGCCCGGACGATGGTGCATGGCAACACGGTTCTGGTCGGCGACGCCGCGGGCCTGACCCACCCGATCACCGGTGCCGGGATTTCCGCCGCGGTGATCAGCGGTGAAGCCGCCGGCCACGCCGCCGCACGCTGGTGTGCGGGCGAGCCCGGCGCCTTCGTTGAGATGGAAGACGACATGCGGGAGTTGTTCGGGCCGACGCTCCAACGCGGCGTCCAGTGCCGGTCGCGCTTCCAGCCGCTCTGGCACAGCACAGCCACGCAGGACGACACCGTGATGCGCCACGGCTGGATCGCCTTCGAACAGTATTTCGCTCGGGCCGCCTGAGCCGGCCGCCCGGTCCGGTTACGCGGCGGCAACACCTTCGCGGGCGTCGAGAATACCCGGCGGCAGGAATTCCGGTGCCGCATGATCCGGGCTGCGCCAGTCGCGCCAGCCACCCCGCACCGAATACGAATGGGTATAGCCCAGATCGCTCAGCAGCTTCGCGGCATACAGGCTGCGCCGGCCGCTGTTGCACAGGCACAGAAAACAGGGACGCTCCTTGGCGAAATAGAGCTTGTTGAGGTCCATCACGAACATCGCCGCGTTCTTCCGGTCCGGCTCCTCGGCATCCAGCATTTCCTGCTCGTCCTGATCGAGGGGCTTGCCGAGCGAATTCTTGAACGTGAACAGCGGCACATGCACCGCGCCGGGGATATGCCCCTCAAGTTCGAGTTCGAAAGCCTGCCTTACGTCGATCAGCAGACCCGCACCGATCGCGATCATTTCGCGCGCAGTCGGGATCGAGACTTCGCATCGCAGCTCACTCATGGCCAATATCTCCGGTAGCGTCGGGCGGGGCCTCTGTTGCGGTGCAAGAACACGCACAAGTAGAGATCACGATTATCTTACCGGTCAACAACGTCGTGATCAAATCGGCGAGACGATCAATTTCATCTATTTTCATGATATCTGATCAAAAGATGATATTTTCGCTTTCCCGATGGTTTCGGGTGCGCTAGGCTCCGCTTAGTCGATGTCTGAATATGCTTAACTGATTCTGGCTAAGTATCCGGCTTACCTCTGTTTCGCCCTACGATGCCGGGCCTCGAATGCGTGCGTCCCCTCTCTGATTGCTACAGCCTGACCAACAAAAAACGATAATCCGGAGGATGACTGAATGAACACTCCGCTCTACGTGATCTGCCTGAGCGGCAACATCGAACATCTGCAGTTCTGCGCCATGACCGCCTCGGTCGCGGCAGTATCGGGCCGCAAGGTCTCGATCTTCGTCAGCATGAACGCCTTTCCCCATTTCACCAACAAGCCAGCCGAGACGCCGCCCACCACCGGCCCATTCGGCGACCTCATGGCCACCAAAAAAATGCCCCCGTTCATGGAGTTGTTCGACAACGCGGTCGAACTCGGGGACGCCGAGATCTTCGCCTGCTCGATGGCGATGGATGTGATGGGGATCGGCAAGGACGATCTCAAACCCTTCGTCGCCGGCGCGCTCGGCCTGACCAAATTCCTCAGCGATGCCGAATCCGGCCAATTGCTGATTTTCTGATCTGGAGACCTGAACATGAGTGAACCCAAACTCGTCGATGCCCGTGGCGGCTTCTGCCCCGGCCCCCTGATGGAACTGATCGCGACGCTGAAAACCCTCGAGGTCGGCCAATCGCTCGAACTGCTCTCGACCGATGAAGGGTCCACCGCCGATGTTCCCGAATGGGTCCACAAGGTCGGCCACAAGATGGGCCCGACCTCGAAGGATGCCGAGGGCGTCTGGCACATCGTGGTCGAGAAGGCGAAATAGCCGCATCTGACCACGGCGCACGAGGGTAGTGCATCCACCGCCGCCGGGCGCGCGTAAAGACAGACAAGAGACCGATCGCTGACACTACAGATAACGGTACCACAAAACGGAGGAAGTAATCATGCGTATTCTCGTCGTCGGTGGCGGCATGGGCGGCACCATTTTCGCCAATCACCTCGCCCGCCGCGTCAGTTCCGAAATGAAGCACGGCAAGGCGCGGATCACCATGCTGTCCGCAACCGACAAGCACGTCTATCAGCCCGGCTGGCTCTACGTCGCCATGGGCCGGATGACCCCGGATGAACTGGTGCGCGAACAGGCGAGCCTGCTCGAACCCGGCATCGCCTTTCATGTCGACCCGGTCGAGACGTTCAACCTCGCCGACAACAACGTGGTCACCGCCAGCGGCAAGACCCACGAATACGATCTCATGATCATCGCGACCGGCTCGCGCCCGATGCCGAGCGACATCCCCGGCATGGCCGAACACTCGATCAACTGCTACTCGGCTGAAGCTGCGGTCGATTTCTTCGGCAAGCTGAGCGATTTCAAGGGCGGACGCATCGTCGTCGCGGTCGGCCTGCCGCACAAATGCCCGATGATCCCGCTCGAAATCACCTTCGCGATGCATGATTTCCTCAAGGATCGCGGCCTCGCCGACAAAACCGAGTTCCACTACACCTACCCGATCGGCCGGGTCCATTCGCTCGAAAACGTCGCGAAATGGGCCGCCCCGGAATTCGACCGGATGGGAATCAAGTACGAAACCCTTTTCAATATCAAGGAAGTCGACGCGAATAACGGCGTGGTCCGCAGCGAGGAAGGCTCCGAGCTGAAATACGACCTCGCGGTTTCCGTCCCGCCGCATCGCGGCCAGGAGGTCATCGAAAAGAACGGCCTCGGCAAGAACGGCTGGATCCCGACCAATCGCTTCAACCTCCACATGGAAGGCGAGCACGGCAAGAACGTGCTGGTCATCGGCGACACCACCAATCTGCCGATCAGCAAGGCCGGTTCGACCGCGCATTTCGAGGCCGAGGTCGCCGCCGAGAATGTCGCCGCCGTCATCAAGATGGGCCGCCCGGTTCGCAGCTATGACGGCAAGGTGTTCTGCTTCATCGAAGCTGGCAAGGACCGCGCGACCTACGCGATGTTCAACTACACCACCCCGCCGCAGCCGCGGGCGCCGAACCACGCCGTTCACGCCTTCAAGATGGCCTACAACCAGCTGTACTGGGCGACCGCGCGCGGTCTTTTGTGAGCGGGGGCCGTCATGGATCAGATACTCGACCCCCCAGCCTCCCATCTGACCGATGAGCGCCGCCAGCACGCCGAGTTCGCCCTCGCAACGCTCGTCGAGCACGGCGACCTCGACGGGCTGGTCGGCCTCGCCCGTCTGGTCGGCAGCGCGCAGGATGCGACCAGCGACGATACGGTAGGGCGCTTCGCCGCGATTGCCGGCGAAGGGCTCGACCTGCTCGACAAGGTCAATCGCAGCGGCATCGCCCGGGCGCTTCCCGCCATCTCGGCTTTGGTCGAACATGGCGATCTCGACCGCATCGTCGGCCTCGCGCGGCTGATCGGCAGCGCGCAGGACGCAACCGGTGACGAAACGGTCGCGCGCTTCGCCGCGATTGCCGGCGAAGGGCTCGACCTGCTCGACAAGGTCAACCGCAGCGGGCTGTCGCGCGCCCTTCCCGCCATCTCGGCGCTGGTCGATCATGGCGACCTCGACCGCATCGTCGGCCTCGCCCGCCTCGTCGGCAGCGCGCAGGATGCGATGTCCGACGAGATGGTCAGCCGCATGGCCGCCTTCGCGGGCGATGCGCTCTGCATCGCCGATCGTCTGGTCCGTAACCGGGTGGTGGACCGGATGATGGCGTTGCTCAATGACGAATCGATGATGTCGATGCTCGACAATATCGGTCCCGCCATCGAGTCCGCCGTGCAAAAATCCCAAACGGAGCCCGCCCCTTCGGGCGGGTTATCTGGACTGTGGTCGATGATGAAGAAGCCTGAAACGCAGAAAACGCTTCAATTCATGCTGAACATCGGCACCGCCTTGCGCCAGCCCTCCCACCCCCGGAGCTGAAGCCGGCGCAAACCGGCCGGGGGCGATGATCGTGCGGATCGCACCCCCGGCCGACCTCACCCGCCCCACACCCACCACCCCTCGCGGCGCAGCCCGGCTGCGGCCCGTTTCGCGTGAGCGGCGGTTGGAAACAAACCAAAACACGTCGCACCCGAGCCGCTCATTCGTGAGAGCAAACAGTCCGGCTGATCCCGGATCGCCGCGAGGGCATCCCCGATCACCGGCTGCAACCCGATCGCCGGGGCTTCGAGATCGTTGCCGAACCGCGCAAGATCGCGCGCCATCGCCGCCGCGCTGTCCCAGCCGCGCGGCAGCAGGGCGGGCGGCGAGAACGCCCCGTGCCGCGCCTTGAAGATCGCCGGGGTCGAGACCGCGACCCCGGGATTGACCAGCACCATGCCATAAGGCGGCAGATCGGGTGCCGGTTCGAGCACCTCGCCGATGCCGCCCATGCGCGCGGGCGTGCTGGCGAGGCAGGCCGGTACATCCGCGCCGAGCCCGAGCGCGAGCCCGTCCGGCACCTCGCAGCCCCAAATGCGGGCCAGCAGCCGCAGCACCGCCGCCGCATCCGCCGATCCCCCGCCGATCCCGGATGCGACCGGCAGGGATTTGATCAAATGAAACGCATACGGCGCCGTGCATTGCCGGGCATCGCCGAACCGCCGCGCCGCCCGGAGGATCAGATTGTCGGGATCGGCGGTGAGCGCTCCGGCGAACGGGCCGGCGATCGTGAGAGAGGCCCGATCGGCGATCGTCATGCTCACATCGTCGCCGACCGGCGGAAACACCACGAGACTATCGAGCAAATGATAGCCATCGGGCCGCCTGCCGGTGACGAGCAGATGGAGATTGACCTTGGCGGGCGCGAATTCGGTGAGCTTCATCGCGGCAGGGTCACGACCCGTGATCGTCCCGCTCCAGCGCCGCCCGGATCTTCGCGGCCTCGGCGGGGTCGGGGTGGAGCGACAAAGCCCGCGCCCACTGGTTGCGCGCGGCCAGATGGTTCCCGGCGGCGGCGTAGATATCGGCGAGATGGGCATTGACCTCGGGATCGTTGGGTGCGGCCTGAACCGCGCGGATCTGCTCGCGCATCGCCTCCGCGAGCTTGCCACGCTTGAGCAGCACATAACCGAGACTGTCGATGATCGCGCCCTCGTTCGGGTCGATCTGCAACGCCTGCTCGATCATGCTCTGCGCTCTGGCAAGGTGGATGCCGCGCACCGCATAGGAATACCCCAGATAATTCAGCACGAAAGGCTGGCCCGGCTCGATCGCGAGGGCCCGTTTCAGATCGGCTTCGGCCTCCGGCCAGTGGCCGCTCTTGTCCTCCGCGATCGCCCGCCCGTAATAAATCGCCCAGGCCGAGCCGGGCGGGTTGGGACCGAGCCTTGCCAGCGCCTGATCGTAAAGCCGCAGCGCAGACGCATAATGCCCGGCATCGCGCTCGATATCGGCGGCCAGCACGATGGGCGTCGATACGTGCGGATGAGCGGCGGCAAGCGCTTCGAGCGCCGGCACCATCGCGGCCCCCTTGCCCATGCCCGCCAGAATCTGCGCCCGCTGCACCACGGCGGGACCGTAAAGCGGATCGCTGGCCGGTATCCGCCCCAGCGTCGCGGCGGCTTTGGCGGATTGCCCGCGCGCCATGTCGAGATTGGCCGCAAGCAGTCGCGCCGCCGACAGATCGGGGCGCAGCCGGAGCGCGAAGCGGAGCAGCAACTGGCGCAGCAGGATCTGCTGGGGCTGATCCAGCGATCCGGCAAGGGTCAGGTACGCCTCGGCGGCACCCTGCTTCGCGGACTCGACCATCGGTCGGCTGGCATCGGCTTCGAGCGCATCGAGCGCGAGGCGCAGATCGGGATGACTCCCGACCATCCGCACCAGAATCGCATCGGCGGCCTGATGCTGGCCCTGCCGCGCGCGAAAACTCGCGAGGGCCTGGGCCAGCCGCAGGTTGGGCGCGGGAAACGCGCGTTCGGCGGTCAGATAAAGCGGTGCCGCCTCGGCTTCGCGCCCCGCGAGTTCCGCGATCATCGCGGCATTGAGCGCATAGACCGGGCCGAACGGCGCCGTCGCCTCGCTCTGCTTCAGCCGGGCGATCGCCCGATCGAACTCACCCTCGCCCGCCTCGGTCCATGCCAGCAGCAACGGACGGATCAAGCCGGTCACCCCGGTGGGCGGCATGGTCTTGAACACTGCCGCCGCCTTTGCATTATGGCCGGATGCGAGCAGCGCATTGCCGCGCACCATCAGCGCCAGCGGATCGGTGCCCATCCGCCGCGCCAGAGCGGGCGCATTCGGGCTGTTGGCGAGCAGCGCGGTGACAAAGGCCTGATGCAGCAGCATCGGGTTGGTGGGGTCGAGGCTGTAGGCCCGATCGAAAAACCGGGCCGCCTCATGGTCGTGGCCGGTTCCCGCCGCGTAATTGCCCGCCATGAAAGCGGCATAGAGCGGCATCGACGCCGCCAAGTTCGGCACCTCGGGGGTCGAGGCCGTCTGGGCCAGCCCACCTGCGCAGGAGGAGAGCAGCAGCACGAGGGAACAGGCGGCACGCCGCAGCGTTTTCGATCCGGTGAGCATGAAACTCCCTAACCCGGATCGCCGATGCGGTCACGCCCGCCCCGCCCCGCCTTGTCCCACCCCGCCTTGTCTCGCCATGACACGAGGGTTAAACCATCGGCACAGCGGCGCGGTGCCTTCGCGCGCCGACAGGTTAGGACTGACCCATGGCGCGCCTTCCGGCGAACGAGCTTTACACGCGTGAAACCGCCGGAATCCGGATCACCATCCGGGTGATCTACCTCGCCGATCAGTCACGCCCCGATGATCGCCATTTCGTCTGGGCCTATCATGTGCGGATCGAGAACACCGGCACCCGGACGATGCAGCTTCTCCGCCGGACCTGGACGATCACCGACGGCAACGGCCATCTCCAGCAGATCCACGGCCCCGGCGTGGTCGGCGAACAGCCGGTGCTCGATCCGGGCGACGTGTTCGAATACACTTCCGGCACCCCGCTCGAAACGCCGAGCGGTTTCATGTCCGGCTTCTATCACATGCTCGTGGTGGACAGCGGCGAGGTCCAGGATGTGCCGACCCCGCCGTTCAGCCTCGATTCGCCGCATGCCGACAGCCGGTTGCACTGAATTCATCATCCGGCACCGGCAAAGCCCCGGCGGGTTGCGGGGTTGCGGTCTCCGACCATATGCCGATCGGAGCGTTACGATGCGCCCGCATCGCGCGCTGAACAAGGGAGAATGCCGGTGGATATTCACAGCCCGCGCGATGAGTTGAACAGCGCGCAACATGAGGCTCGTCCGACCCAGGCGGAGGCGGAAGCCGCCATCCGCACGCTGATCCAGTGGGCGGGGGACGATCCGGCGCGCGAAGGGCTGCACGATACCCCGGCGCGGGTCGCACGCGCCTATCAGGATTTCTTCCGGGGTTACACCGAAGACCCCGAAGCGATCCTCACCCGCACCTTCGAGGAAATCGAAGGCTATGACGAAATGGTGATCCTGCGCGATATCAGGCTGGAATCGCATTGCGAGCATCACATGGTTCCGATCATCGGGGTGGCCCACGTCGCCTATCTGCCCAATTTGCGGGTGGTCGGCATCAGCAAGCTCGCCCGCGTGGTCGATGCCTATGCGAAGCGGCTGCAGATCCAGGAAAAACTCACCGCCCAGATCGCCAATACGATCAACGAGGTGCTCCAGCCGCGCGGCGTCGCCGTGGTGATCGAGGCCGGGCACGAATGCATGTCGACCCGTGGCGTTCACAAGACCGGGGTTTCGATGGTCACGAGCCGCATGCTCGGCGCCTTCCGCGACGACCCCTCCACCCGGCGCGAGTTCCTCTCGATGATCCAGGGCCGGCGCTGCACCGGTGTGGAAACCTGAGGCACCAGCCCGCAGGATCAGCGCCCGGTGACGCCCCTCTTGGGCCGCCACCGGAGTTATGCTAAGGCCCGAACTCCGCTGCGGGCGTGGTGGAACTGGTAGACGCGCCGGACTCAAAATCCGGTTCCGAGAGGAGTGTCGGTTCGATTCCGACCGCCCGCACCACCCGGTCAGGATTGCGTCGATCGATGCGTCGGAGCTGAAGCGAGGGCGTTGGCGAAACCAATCAGCCCTTTCAGCAGAGTGACCGGATCGGGCGGGCAGCCGGGAATCCGCAGATCGACATCGAGGATTTGCGCCGCCGCGCCGATGCAGGCGGGGCTTTCGGCGAACACGCCGCCGGTGCAGGCGCAATCGCCGACGGCGATCACGAATTTTGGTGCCGCCATCGCCTCATAGGTCGATCGCATGGCCTCCAGCATGTTACGGGTCAACGGGCCGGTGATCATCAGCACGTCCGCATGGCGGGGCGAGGCGACGAATTTCAGCCCGAACCGTTCCAGGTCGTGGAAGGCGTTGCCGAGTGCGGTGATTTCAAGCTCGCAGCCATTGCATGATCCGGCATCGAGTTCGCGGATCGCCAGCGAACGGCCGAGACGGCCCCGCGCAATCTCTCCGAGTTCGGTCAGAAGCGCCATGGGTTCGGCCTCGCCCACCCGCGGTGCCGGTTCGGTCAGCTTGCCACGAAACAGGCTCTCGATCAGGGTTCTGCGCATGGGGTCCTACAGGTCGCAGCCGGAATAACTCGGGTTGAACGATTTGTTGCAGAGCGGGAAATCGGCGACGATATTGCCCTCGATCGCGGTTTCCAGCGCCGGCCAGAAAAACCAGGACGGATCGCGCAGCATCGCAGCCTCGACGAAGCCGTCACGCAGCCTGACATGGGCAAAGATATCGCCGCGAAACCCTTCGACCAGCGCGTGGCCGGTGGTGATGGGGGTATCGGGCAGAGCGGCCCGCAACGGGCCGGTCGGCAGCGTCGCCAGCAGGTCGCGGATCAGCGAAATGCTCTGGTCCAACTCCGTCATGCGGATCTGGATCCGTGCATCGACATCGCCGGCGGATACGCCCGGTACGGTGAACCGGCAGGTGTCGTAAGGCTGGTAGGGAGCATCGCGCCTTGCATCGAAATCCTGACCCGACGCACGACCGACATAGCCGCCGCAGCCGAGCCGGCGGGCGATTGCCGGATCGAGCCGACCGCTGGTCACCATGCGGTCCTGCAACGACGCCGTCTTTTCGTAAAGCTCGGACAGGCGACCCCACTGCGTGAGCAGATCGGCGAGCGTGGTGCGGATCAATGCCGCAGCGGCCTCCGTGAGGTCAGTCTCGACCCCGCCGGGAATGATACGGTCCATCATCAGCCGATGGCCGAAACATGTGGCGGACAGGCGCAGCACCCGTTCGCGCAGGGCGGCGGTCAGAGCGTTCATCAATGGAAAACCGCCATCGTTGCAGATCGCGCCGATGTCGCCGAAATGATTGGCGAGGCGCTCAAGCTCGGCCATGATGCCGCGTAGCGCGGCGGCGCGTGGCGGCACCACGATCCCGAGCGCCCGCTCCACCGCGCAGGCGAAGGCGTAGGCATAGGCCACCGTGGAATCACCGGAGATCCGCCCTGCCAGCTTCGCCGCATGCCCGATGGTCTGACCCCGCATCAAGCCGATCGTGCCCTTGTGGGCGTAACCCAGCCGGGCTTCGAGCCGGACGATGGTTTCGCCATTGACCGAGAATCGGAAATGCCCCGGCTCGATGATCCCGGCGTGGACCGGGCCGACCGGGATCTGATGGATACCGGGGCCGATCGCCGGTTTGAACGCATAGGCGGCCGTGTGATCGAGCCAGGCGCGCGGGTCGGGCGTATCATCCGCGATCAGCCCGTGCAGGTCGCACAGCGCGCGTTCCATCAGGATCGCACCCGGATGATAAAGCGCGATCGAGGGGAAATGCCGGTCATGGGCCATGAGGCTGAGCACCCCCACGTCCCCCGATCCGCGCGGGCGACCCGCCAGATGCACCACGCAGTCATCGCCCGCCGGTTCCGCCCAGAGAGCGACGAACACCGATGCGCCGCTTGCCAGATCTGCTGCCGCTTCCTGCCAGGTTGCCTGATCGATCATCATCGGCACCTCATCCCAGCAAGGTCGCGACATGGGCGAACCAGGCATAGAGAAACGCCGGCATCGCGAGGCCGACCAGCAGCACGATACCGAGATGAAGGAAAATCGAAATCGATGAGGCGGTGATCGGATACGAGACCTCGCTCGGTTCGCCGAAGCAGACCGAGGTCATTCGCATCAGCAACGCGCCGAACGCCAGCAGAATCCCGAAACCGAGCAGCACGGCGAGGAGCGGGGCACGGGCGAAGGTGGAGGTGATCAGCAGGAATTCGGACGTGAAAATGCCGAAAGGCGGCAGGCCGGCGATGGCGGCGACCCCGGCCACCAGGGTCCAGCCGAGCAGCGGATGGCTTTTGGTGAGGCCGGTGATCGCCGCGATCTTCTGGGTGCCCTTGGCCTGGGCGATATGCCCGACCGAGAAAAAGATCGCCGATTTGGTCAGCGAGTGCATCATCATCTGGAGCAGACCCGCAATATTGCCGAGGGGCCCGCCGATCCCGAACGCGAAGGCGATGATGCCCATATGCTCGATCGAGGAATAGGCGAACATGCGTTTGATGTCGCGGCGGCGATACAGCATGATCGCGGCAAAAAACAGCGAGAGCAGCCCGACCCCGATCATCAGTATCCCCGGCTGGACCGTCGCATGGCTCATCGCCAGCAACATCTTGAACCGCAGGATCGCGTAGAGGGCGACGTTGAGCAGCAGACCCGACAGCACCGCTGAAATCGGCGTCGGCCCCTCGGCATGGGCGTCCGGCAGCCAGGCGTGCATCGGCACCAGCCCGGCCTTGGTACCGTAGCCGATCAGCAGGAAAATGAACCCCACATTCAGCATCGCCGGGTCGAGTTCCGCCGCGCGGTGCAGCAGATTGGTCCATTGCATCGCCCCCATGCCGACACCGAGCACCGGCTTGGCCGCCAGATAGATCAGGATGGTGCCGAACAGCGCGAGGGCGATGCCGACGCTGCCGAGAATGAGATATTTCCACGACGCCTCGATCGAAGCCGGCGTGCGATAGATCCCCACCATCATCACCGTCGAGAGTGTCGCGAGTTCGACGCCGAACCACATCAGGCCGAGATTGTTGGTGATCAGGGCGAGGTTCATCCCCACCATCATCACCTGGTACATCGCATGATAGAACCGCAGGTACCGCGGCGTCAGATGCCCGGTTTGCAGTTCATGCGCGATATAGCTCGCACTGAACATGCTCGTGGTGAAGCCCACGAAGCCGTTCAGCAACAGAAACACGATGTTCAGATCATCGATCAGAAACAGCTCGGTCGGGACCGGCCGGTACCGGAGCAGGACGGTCGAGGCCGCGAGGGTCAGGAAGGTCGCACCGACATTGATCCCCGCCGCCAGGCGCCAGGACGGCACCACGGCAAGGATCAGCGCGGCGAGCGTGGGGATCGCAATGGTGGCGATCACGGCGTCGTAGGCGATGCCGGTCACTGGGCTTCTCCCCGGAACGCATCGAGTGCCGCGCTGTCCACCGTGTCGAACCGCTCCCGGATGCGAAACAGGAACACGCCGATCACGATGAAGGCAATCAGGATCGAAAATGCCACGCTGATCTCGACCACCAGCGGCATCCCCTGGGCACCCGCAGCGGCGAGGATCAGGCCGTTTTCGAGCGACATGAAGCCGACGATCTGGCTGACCGCGTTGCGCCGCGTCACCATCATCAGCATCCCCAGCAGAATGACCGCGAGCGCCAGCGCGACATCCTCGCGCGCGAGCGCATCCGCATGGGCCGCGGTACGCAGCATCACCACCAGCGACAAGGCAACCAATCCGATCCCGGCGAGCATCGTCACGCTGATACCGCCGACCGCCTCGATCTGGTGATGAATGCCCAACCGGATCACGATCCGCTGCAGCGCGATCGGAATGACCACCGCCTTGAACCCGAGGGCGAGCCCCGCGGTGATATAGAGTTCCGGCGCATGCTGGATATAGGCCTGCCAGCCAACCGCAACCCCGAGCACCGTCGAGTGCAGGGCCAGCACGTTGATCACGGAGGAGAGCCGGTCCTGATAAAGCATCATGAAACTGGCCAGCACCAGCGCCCCGGCCAGGACATGCGCGATGCTCAGCGTCGCGGCGGGTGAGATCAGGCTGCCCAGACCGGTCATCACAGCGTCGCCGAAACGAACAGGAGCAGCGTGCCGAGCAGACCGAGCATCAGGGCGGCCCCAATGAAATTCGGGACCCGGAAAATTCTCATCTTCGCGATCGTGGTCTCGAAAACCGCGAGCAGCACGGCACCGGCGGCGAGCTTGCCGATGTAGCCGACCAACGCGATCGCGAGGGCCGGCAAGGCGGCACCGGGTCCGGCCATGCCGAACGGGACGAAGATGCAGGCGATCAACGACATGTACAGGGTCAGTTTCAGCGCATGGGCAAGCTCGATCAGGGCCAGATGACGGCCGGAATAGTCGAGCACCATCGCCTCATGCACCATGGTCAGCTCCAGATGGGTCGCGGGATTGTCCACAGGAAAACGCCCGGTTTCGGCGAGGGCCACGATCACCAGCGCCACCAGGCCAAGACCGAGCGAAAGCCGGAGCCCGGCGGCCTGCGAGTGCATGAAATCGGCAATGGCCGATAACTGGCTGGACCCGGCAACGACCGCCACCGTGAACACGATCATCAGCATTGCCGGCTCGGCCAGCGAGGCGAACATCGCTTCCCGGCTCGCTCCCAGACCACCGAACGCCGTAGCGACATCGAGTGCCGCCAGCATCTGGAAAAACCGCGCGGTGCCGAGCAGCGCCACGACCGCGATGAGATCGCCAGCGCCGGAAAACGGAAGACCCGTGGCAAAACTCGGAACCAGCGCGGCGGCGATCCATGTGAGGACGAAAATCGCATACGGTGCCAGAACGACCAGCCATGACGCATCGCCGGCAACGATGGCATCCTTGCCGATCAGCTTGGCAAGATCGCGATAGATCTGCAGCAGCGGTGGTCCCGACCGGCGTTGCAGGCGCGCCTTCAGCAGACGCACGAACCCGGCAAGCAGCGGCGCCACCAGGATGACCAATCCGATCTGAAACAACTGAAGCAGGAGCGGAACGATCAGGTCCATAACGCGGTCCACATCAACAGCAACACCAGTGCCACAAACACGAACCCCAGATACTTGCGGATGCTGAGGAACTGCAGCCGGTTCATCCGCTCGGCGATCAGACCAATCGTGCTGACGAGCGGCGTATAGAGCGCGGCCCAGACCGGATCGGTCCAGTGATGCGTCAGGCGCGCCGGCCCGATGTCGCCCGGCGGTGGGAGGACGACATCGTCATGGGCGCGAAACATCAGCGTTGCGAACACGCGCCGGATCGGCTGCGCGAAGCCCGAGGGGCTGTATTGACCCGTCGCCCGCAGGGCGGCGGGATCGCGCTCCTGATAGCCACACGCCCAGACCGGGGCACGGCGCGTGACGCGAGACCCGAAGCGATAGAGGGTCAGGGCGGTCAGCCCGCCGCTGATCGCGATGAAAACGGCGATCAGCAGCGGGTCGTAGGAGCTCTGGCTGGAGGCAACCGGAACGACCGCCAGCCACGCGAGGCCGGCCTGGGCAGGCAGGCGCGCCCCCAGCAGCGCGTGGGTCACCGGGGCCAGAACATCGATCACCAGGCCAGGCAGCACACCGGCGGCAAGGCACAGCCCCGCGAGTCCGATCATGGCGCCGCGCGAAAACCTGTCGGTCTCATGGGCGGTGGCGGCCTCGGGGCTGCGCGCCCGGCCCAGATAGGCGATCCCGTAGAACCGCACGAAACAGGCCGACGCGAAGGCGGTCGAGAGCGCCACCAGCGCCCCGATCGCCGGCACCGCCAGCTTCAGGCCGAACTGCGGCAAGGCCGGGCTCAGCAGGATCGCCTGCAACAGCAGCCATTCCGAGGCGAAGCCGTTGAGCGGCGGGAGTGCCGCTATCGCCATCGCCGCGATCATCATCGGCACCGCGCTGATCTTCATCCGGTGGATCAGGCCGCCCAGCTGCGCGAGATCGCGGGTGCCGGTGGCGTGCTGAATGGCACCGGCCCCGAAAAACAGCATCGATTTGAACAGCATGTGGTTCAGCGCGTGGAACAGCGCCGCCGTCAGCGCCAGCGCCGCGGCGATCATCATGCCATCGGCCTTGAACGCCAGCGCCAGCCCCAACCCCACGAAAATCAGCCCGACATTCTCGATCGTGCTATAGGCCAGGATTGTCTTGATATCGTCTTCCATCAACGCATACAGCACGCCGAGCACCGCCGTCATCCCGCCGACCAGCAGCACGACCAGCCCCCACCACCATGCGGCGGGTCCGACCAGATCGAACACGATGCGGATGAACGCATAGATCGCCACCTTGGTCATCACCCCGCTCATCAGCGCCGAAACATGGCTCGGCGCGGCGGGATGGGCATGCGGCAGCCACACATGCATCGGCACCAGCCCCGCCTTCGATCCGGCGCCGATCAGGGCGAGGATGATCACGAGGGCCCCGATCCAGGACGATCGATGCGCGTTGCGCATCGCGGCGAAGGCGTAATGCCCGTGCGCGCCCGCGAGCAGGCCGAAGCACAGAAGAAGCGCCAGCGTGCCCGCGCTGGCCATCAACAGATAGATCGTCCCCGCCCGTCTGATCGCCGCATCGGTATGATGCGCCATGACCAACCCCCATGACGCGACCGACATCAACTCCCAGCACAGCAAAAACCCGTAGGCGTCAGCCGCGATGACGACCAGATTCATCGCCGCAAGAAATACCGGATAGAACGGCAGGATGCGCCAGGGCTCATGCTCGTGCCGGCCATAGCCGAGCGCGAACAGGCTGGCGGCGGCCGCCCCGAGATTGGTGATGATCAGAAACAGTGACGCGAGATCATCCATCGTGAAATGCATGCCGAGCCCCGGCAGGCCGATCGGGAGAAGGACCCGGGGTACCGGCGCAATGCCGAAGCAAAGCTGGGTCAGCGACGCCAGCAGCGCCACGCCGGCAACCGCGAGCGAGCCGCCGTAAACCACGACATGCCCCGATGGGCGGCGACCCAGAACCGCACCGAGGGCGCCCAGCAACAGGAAGGCCATGGCACAGACGAGGATGATCGGCGTCATTTCGGATCGCTCTTCAGGCGAACCCCGCGGCCGCCCGCCGCGTCGGAGATGTCACCGGGCCGGATCACGATGACACCGGCACGGTCGAGCGCATCGAGCAGTTTCATCAGCGAGTCCACATTGCCGCGGATCACGCCTTCACTCCCTTCCATCCGCTGAATCGTCGGCAGGGACAGGCCGGAAAGCTCGGCGAGTTCCTTCTGATCGATACCCAGAAGCGCGCGAGCGGCTTTGAGTTGACCCGCAGAAATCATGTTTTATGCATGAATAAGACCATAGAAAGCATCATAAACCATTTTTTCTCCATAGGCGCGCTGAATCCGCATCACTGCAATGCGGTCACGCCGCAATCCCGCCACCGATCCTGCGGCACCCCTTCCCGTCCCTCACGTCCCGAATACATCCGGCAGTCGGGTGGGGTTTTCGATGCGGAGCTGTTTGTTGACGCTCATCCGTCCGAACACGACGGTGATGGCGGCGGGCGGGACGCCGAATTCGCGGGCGAGGAAGCGGACCATATGGTCCGTGGCGCGTCCGAGTTTGGGGGCGGCGGTGACGCTGACCATGAGCTGGCGGCCACGGACCTTGCCGATGGCGTCTTCGCGGGCGGCGGGTTTGCCGAGAATGTTGACCACGAGGGTGGTGCCGTCCCAGCGGAAAAATCCGTCTTCCGCCGGGCGGTCGGGTTCGGGGGTGGGCGTTTTGGCTTTCGCTTTGGCTTTGGCTTTGGCTTTGGCCATTGCGGGTTTGCCGGGGGGTGAGGTGCGGGGTGCGACAGTCGGGCGATCAGCGTTTTTTCACGAACTCCGCGCGCAGGACGAGGCCTTTGATGGTTTCGTGCCGGCAGTCGATCTCTTCGGGATCGTCGGTCAGGCGGATCGATCTGATGACCGAGCCACGCCGCAGGGTCTGGCTGGTACCTTTGACCTTGAGGTCCTTGATCAGGATGACGCTGTCGCCATCGGCCAGAACGTTGCCGACGCTGTCGCGCACGGTGCCGGCTGGTTCGGCGGGTGTGGGGGTGGCGGAGGCCGCCCGCCATTCGCCGGTGGTTTCGTCATAGACATAATCTTCGGATTCACTCATCGCGACGTCTTGTTCCTGTTGCCGTCCGACCCGCACCGCGCGGTGCCCGCAGGGCCGCTATAGGACCCGGGCGGCGGTGGATCGAACCGGATCGTCCGGTTGCGGGTGACAACCAGAATGACGGCGACGGCGGCGGCGAGCCTGTGCCGCGCGCCGCGCGCCATGGACAGTTATGGCCTTCCCGATGAGTCCGGATCGCCTACAACATGTTGATCGGTATTTTCAGGTAGGTCGTGCCGTTGTCTTCGGCGGGTGGCATGTCGCCGGCGCGCATGTTGACCTGGATCGAGGGCAGGATCAGGCGCGGCATGCCGAGTGTCGCGTCGCGGGCTTCGCGCATGGCGACGAAAGCGTCTTCGGTGATGCCGTCATGGACGTGGACGTTGCCGGATTTTTCAGCGGCGACCGAGGATTCCCACATGGTGACGTCGCGGCCGGGGGGCCGGTAGTCGTGACACATGAACAGGCGGGTTTCGGGCGGCAGGGCGAAGATTTTCTGGATCGAGCGATAGAGCGTGCGGGCATCGCCGCCGGGAAAATCGCAGCGGGCGGTGCCGTAATCGGGCATGAACAGGGTATCGCCGACGAAGGCGGCATCGCCGATCATCCAGGTCATGCAGGCAGGGGTGTGGCCCGGCGTGTGCATGACATGGCCCTGAAGGCTGCCGATGGTGAAGCGATCGCCGTCGCTGAAGAGGCGGTCGAACTGGCTGCCGTCCCGCTCGAATTCGGTCCCGGCATTGAAGATTTTGCCGAAAATGCCCTGGACGATGGTGATGTTGGCGCCGATGCCGATTTTGCCGCCGAGCGCCTGCTGGATATAGGGGGCGGCGGAGAGATGATCGGCGTGGACATGGGTTTCCAGGATCCATTCGACGGTCAGGCCGTTCGCCTTGACGAAAGCGATGATCCGGTCGGCGAAATCAGTCGAGGTCCGGCCCGAGGCGGCATCGAAATCGAGCACGGAATCGATCACCGCGCAGGTGGTCGAGGCAGGGTCGCGCACCACGTAGCTGACCGTATTGGTCGGTTCGTCGAAAAATCCCTGGATTTCGGGTTTGGTCATGACTTCATCCTGCATGGCGGCGCTCCTTGATTACCTGTATGGCGGGGATTACCTGTATGGCGGGCAGGTTGGTCCCCGTGATGGTATATAGACGGTTTCGGGAGGTTATGCCCGAACGCGATCAACCCGCTGGCTCGATTGTTACGACATGATCGTGCGGTCAGCCGAGCCCATAGGCGACGCCGGCGATCGGGTCGATCAGCGCGAGATCGTCATGGACGCTTTTGACCCCGGCGGTGTTCTCCGCCAGCACCCGCAGAGCATTGCGTTCAGCCTCGCTGAACACGGTGCCGCCGAGCGACGCGACCCCGGCCACAACCCTCACAGTCACAGTGCCCCTGGGGGCCCAGTTCGACCGCGCGATGGCGGTGCGGATCATGGTCGCGATCGCCTCGTCCGTCATCGCGCCGTCATTGGCAACGATCAGCCGATCGAGCAGGGCGGCGAGAATGTCGCGCCGCGAAAGCAGGCCGACCAGCAGGCCATCATTGACCACGGGCAGTTGTTTGATCCGGCGCTCCTCCATCACGGCGACCGCATCGACCAGACGGGTCGTCTCGGCGACCGTGACGACCGATCGGGTCATGATCTCGCCGACATGCCGCCCCCTGGTGCGAACGAAAGCGCGGGCCGAGGTTTCAGGGGTCAGAAAGCCGCGCCACCAGCCGATTTCCGGCGCGGTGTCCAGTTCCGGGCGGCGCAGCAGATCGCCATCGGTCACGATGCCGAGCAACCGCCCGTCGCGATCGATCACCGGCAGGGCCGATAAATGCCGGTCGAGCATGACGCGCCCCGCATCGGCGATCGTGGTCTCCGGACCCACGGTGGTGGGCGCGACAGTCATGATATCCTTGATGTCCATTTTACCCTCCTCAGGATGTGATCCGAGGATTAGCGGGACGGCCAGCCGTGCGCCTTGATCCAGATCAAGCGAGGGTCATCACGCGAAAGTCTGGCCGATCGCTGCGAGCCGCGCATGGTCGAGGATCGAAATCCGGTGATCGGCCGCAACCGCAACAACGCCCTGCCTGCGCAGCGAGGCCAGCACGCGGGAGACGGTTTCGATGGTAAGGCCGAGATATTCAGCGAGATCGCCGCGCAACATCGGCAGATCGAGCGGCGCGCCCGGATCGGCGCACAGCGTCCGCCGGTACCAGCCCTCCAGGAACGAGGCGACCCGTTCGATCGCGGTTTTACGGCCGAGCAGCAGCATCTGCTCCTGCGCGATGACCAGCTCATGCGAGGCGATTTCGAGCAGACGTCGTTCGATCACGGGAAACCGGGCCGATACCGCGCGCAGTTCGATCCGGTCGAACCGGCAGAGCTGGACCGGTTCGATCGCCTCGGCGCTGAAGGCATAACGGGTGCCCGCCGCGAGGCCGACGAAATCGCCGACGCCGACGAAACCGGTAATCTGCCGCCGCCCGTCCGCAAGGTCCATGTAGAGTTTTGCGGCACCCTGATTGATGTTGAAAAAATTGCGCGCAGGATTGCCTTCGGTCACGAAGACCTCGCCCTTCGCGATCGCGCTCCGGTGGGCGGCATCCGACAGAAAATGCAGGTCGTCGTCGTGCAGCGCATCGCACAAGCCCTGATGCCTGGCATCGCACCGTTTGCAGGCTTCGAGCTCGTGCCGCGACAATATATTGATCGCCGCCGGGCGCACTATTGTCGCAGATCCAGACAAATCGATCCCCCCAACCGTCATGGCCAACAACGACATTATATTATTGTACCATCATAACCAAGTCGTTTTCCCGTCGCGGTTGCAAACGTGATGCTTGATCGAGGATCGAGCGGGTTCACGCGATCCGGAATGCCCGCTGTTTTTTCGGCGCGCGCAGTATGGATCCGGTGCGGTCGGGCCACCGGACAGGACGACGCAACTTAATATCGCGATGGATGCTGAAAAGGCTCTATAGAAACCAACAAACTGCGATCTCGCGCAATTCGATATTCCGTATAGTTGTGTCTTTACCACCCCCCCCGACCTGGGCGAAACACTTGACCCCCGGTCGCTTTTCGTCTGCGCCCCAACCTGCTTCGGCTTCACCAAGGAGAGTTCCCATGCCCGGCGGTCAACCGGACCCATTGCGCGGCCGCGCGCCCGCCGGACTGTGTTGCGTGCAGGCGGGACGGACACGCCGGGCCGCGCGGGCCGTCGTTGGACCGGCGGCGGTCGCGCTGGCGCTGAGCGTCGCGGTGGCGCAGGCGGCGGGCGAAGCAACGCCACACGTGCCGGTGACGCGGGTTCATCCCACCCGGTATCGTGCCACGGTCGAGGTTTCCGGTCAGATTGCAGCCGTGCAGTCCGCCACCATTGCCGCGCAGCGCGCCGGGGTGATCGGCACCGTGCTGTTTCATTCGGGCGAGACCGTCACCAAGGGCGAAGTGCTGCTGCGCTTCGACGATGGGGTGGAACGCGCGCAGGTCGCGCTCGATCGGGCGAAACTCGATCAGGCGGGCCGGACCATTGCGCGGGACCGGAAATTGCGCGCGATCTCGGGCGTGTCGGAAGCGCAGGTGGAAACCGATCAGGCGGGCTATGCCGAAGCCGCCGCGCAACTGGCCCTCGATACCGCGCGCGAGAACCGACGGATCGTGCGGGCCCCGTTCGGGGGAATTCTGGGAATCCGCCGGGTTTCCGCAGGGGATTACCTCGCGCAGGGGGCCACGATCACGACGATCACCCAGACCGATCCGCTGCGCGTGCTGTTCGCCGTGCCGGAAACCGAACTTGCGGGGATCGGCTTCGGCGATGCGTTCCGGTTTACCGCGCCCGGCGCCGGCGGGAATGACGGGACGGATGTGGCAGCGGCACAGACCGGGCGCATTCTCGCCCTCAGCCCGCAGCTGAACGCAACGACGCGGGCGCGGATGGTCGAGGGGCGGATCGCCAATCCCGATCATAACCTGATGCCGGGTGCGTTCGGCACCGTGACGATCGCGACGGGGACGCCGGTTGCAGCGTATCGGGTGCCGGCGACCGCGGTGGATTACGGGCCGCTCGGCAGTTTCGTCTATGCCGTCGATCGCCGCGCATCAAAATCGGTGGTGCGGGCGGTCTACGTCAAAATCCTGTCCACCGCAGGGGCGACCACGATCATTCGCGCGGCGAAAGCGACCCCGCTGAACACCATCGTTGCGATCGGCGGATTCAAACTTCAGGATGGCGAGGGCATCGTGCCGGAAACCGCGGGCGCGCTCCAGGCCGCACGCGTGAAACCGGGCGCGAAATCATGAGCCCGACGCGGGGATGGACCAGCCCGTGGGCGCGTTTGCTCAACCACCCGATCCTCGTGGGTCTCGGCGTGGCGGCGCTCATGCTGTTCGGGACGATCTCGCTGCTGACCCTGCCGATCCGCCCGAGCCCGCCGATTCCGGCCAACCGGATCAAGATCGTCACACGCTACCCCGGCGCCTCGGCCTCGGTGGTCAACCGCTTCGTGACGATCCCGACCGAAGCGAGCGTCGCGGCGGTGAACGGCGTGTCATACGTCACCGGCACGTCCCGCGAAGGACGCTCGGTCATCCGCGCCTATCTCGGCGGCGGCGTCGATCCCAATACCGTCTATGCCGAAGTGCTCTCGGCGGTGAATGCCGCGCGCAACGACCTGCCGAGCGCGGCGCGGTTGCCGGAGGTCGCCCTGGTGGGGCGGCAGAGCGCCAATCAGGAACTCAACGTCGCCGCCCTGTTCGCGCCGGGAATTTCGGAAACCGCCGTCACCCGCTACCTCAAGACCGACGTGATTCCCCGTCTGGAAACCGTGCCGAATATCGGGCCGGTGACGGTATTTGCCCCGGACCCCGCCATCCGCGTCGCGATGAATCCGGCACGGATGGCCGCACTCGGCGTCACGCCGGGAGAAATCACCGATGCCCTGACCAATGCCGCCAACCTGTCCGCCGCCGGTTCGCTGCGCAACGCGGCGGGCGTGATCCCCGTGGAAGCGCGCAACGGGCTCGGCGCGATCGCGAATTTCCGGCGGATTCCGATCGTGACGCGCTCCGGGGTCACGATCCCGCTCTCATCGGTCGCGGATGTCGCCCTCGGCCCGCCATCCAAGACCTTCGAGAACTGGTGGCAGGGACGGCGGGCGGTCTACCTCGCCGCCGGCGTGGCGCCGGGCGGCAATATTCTCGACGTGTCGCGCGATGTCCGCCGGATGCTCGCCACCATTCGCAAGACCGCGCCGCCGGGGCTGGAACTGCCGCTGATCTATGACGAATCGATCAGCATCACCCGCTCCCTGCGCGATCTGGGCTTCACCCTGCTCATCACCATCGCGCTGGTCGTGGTGATCGTGCGCTTCTCCCTCGGCACCACGCGCGCCGCCGCCGCCCCGTTCCTCGCGATCGTGCTGTCGCTGCTGGGCACCGCGATCGTGATGCATCTGCGCGGGGAAAGCCTCAACCTGTTCACCATCATCGCGCTCGTCCTGGCCGTGGGGCTCGTGGTCGATGACGCGATCGTGGTGGTCGAGGATATTTTCCGCCGGATCAACGAAGGTGAAACCCCGCTCGACGCCGCCTCGGCCAGCGTCACCCGGCTCGCCCCGGTGCTCGCCGCGATTTCATCGACGCTGGTGGTCGCCTTCCTGCCCCTGCTGTTTCTGCAGGGACTGACCGCCGCACTGTTCCGCCCCTTCGCGAGCGTGCTGATCACCGCCTTTCTGCTCTCGCTGCTGATCGCGCTGACCGTGGTGCCGCTCATCGCGCTCTGGGCGGGACGGCATTCCACCCGCGAAGCCGATACCGGGCCGATCGACCGGCTCCGCGACCTTTACGCCCGCATGCTCGCACCCGGGCTGCGCCACCCCGGCATGGTCGTGCTGGTCGCGGCGGTGCTCGCCGGGGTCAGCGGATTTCTCTACACGCAGGCCCCGCGCAATCTCACGCCCGCCGCCGATGGTCTCTCGGTCAATATTTTCGCCCAGGGCCCCTACGGCGCCTCGATCACCTACCTCAAGGCACAATATCACCAGATCCAGGCCGTGCTCGACCGGCTCGAACCCGGTATGCCGGACTGGATGGTCGCCGATGAAAACGCCCACGGCCTGTTCGGCGGCTACAGCTTCGATACGCCGGACGAAGCGCTCCACGCCACCAAAATCCTCGGCGCGGCCCTCGGCAAACTCCCCGGAGTCAAAGCCTATGTCAACGAAAACAACGGGTTACCCGGCCTCAACGGGCTGCCGATCGACGTGCTGATCTCAGGGCAGGCCAGCTACGGCAAGCTGCTCGCGGTGGCGCAGAAGGTGATCGATGCCGGCTACGCCAGCGGCAAGTTCGACTTTCTCCAGGAATCGCCGGGGGCGAGCCAGCCACAATACGCCATCTCGATCCGCCGCAACCTCGCCGCCGCACTCGATGTGCCAACCAGCGCGATCGGGAATGCACTGGCCGATTCACTCTCCGGCGGCACGATCGGCCATGTCAGCCTCGGGCATACCACCCTCGATGTGATCCCGACCGGGCCGCGCAATACCACCCCCGCCGGCATCGGGACCTACACGGTGCAGACCGCCAAAGGCGGGATCGTGCCGCTCGCCGATGTCACGCGGATCGCGCTGCGTCAGGAACCCAACGCGATCGGCTCGTGGCAGGGCCTGCCGACCGTGACCATCCAGGGCCAGCCAAAACTCGGCGTCTCGCTCTCGGATGCGCTCGCCACCCTTAACAAGGCATTCACCGCCCAGCACACCGTGGGCATGTCGTTCGGCTACGCCGGCCCCTCCGCCACCTTCCGGCGCTCGCAGCACGAAAACAACCTCCTGTTCCTCATGGGCTTCGCCGGGCTGTTCTTTCTGCTCGCCGGTCAGTTCCGCTCGCTCCGCGACCCGTTCGTGGTGATCACCACCGTGCCGCTCGCCAGCCTCGGCCCGCTCACCCTCATCGCCCTCGGCGGGGCCACCCTCAATATCGTCACCGAAATCGCCCTCCTCGCAGTATGGGGCCTGATCGCGCGACAAGGCATCCTGTTCGTCCAGGTCGCCCACGAACGCGCCCGCGACGGCCACCCGATCACCGAAGCCGCCCGCGACGCCGCACGCCTGCGCTTCCGCCCGATCCTGATGATCACCCTCGCCCTGATCGGCGGCGCCATCCCACTGATGCTCGCCAACGGACCGCAGGCCGTGATCCGCTACGATATCGGCGCCATCCTCGCGACCGGCATGGCCTCCGGCTTCATCCTGTCCCTGTTCGCCGTGCCGGCGATGTATTGCCTCGTCCACGGACGGCAACGATGAGGGATGTGCGCAGAACGGGGCTTCGCCCCGGACCCCAGCAGGGGCGCTGCCCCTGCACCCCGCCAAAGGCGGAGCCTTTGGAATCCGCTAGTTTCCGTCCGGAGGAGGGCGCTGCCACGGTGGTTCCATCGATCTGGTCTGGATCGCCCTCCTCCGGACGGAAACTCATGGGTTCTAAGGGCCCCGCCCTTAGTGGGGGTCCAGGGGGCAAAGCCCCCTGGTGGGGCTGGGGGCGAAGCCCCGTTCTGCTCACCGCCCTGATCCTCGCCGGCTGTGCCGTGCCGATCAGGCCGGTGGCGGTGGGTTCGGTGCCGGGGGCGTATGTGCGGGGCGGGCCGGTGGCGGGA
>Ga0315298_1001686_pt1 | contig 39635 bp, 37 predicted proteins | sample WHS_1_MG_FD_203077 | JGI IMG/M metagenome (GOLD analysis project Ga0315298, IMG submission 203077) | Extremophilic microbial mat communities from Washburn Hot Springs, YNP, Wyoming, USA - WHS_1_MG | ecosystem: Environmental > Aquatic > Thermal springs > Hot (42-90C) | place: USA: Wyoming... | reverse complement strand
TTTACGTAACAAGCCTATAAAAAAATCTTGACAATTATTTAAACCCTATGGTATTCTGGTTTCGCTTTTCTAAAACTACTTGAGGGAAGGTGAAATATGTTAGAGTTTAACAAGTGGTTCTTTGTATTAGCTCTTAATTTTATTCTTCTCATCTTTATTTTAAACGCTATTCTTTTTAAACCTCTCTTGAAAGTATTTAAAGAAAGGGATGATACTGTTAAGGGTGCGCTTGAGGCTGCTAAGGAGATGGCAAATAAAAGAGAAGAGGCAATCGCTCAACTTAATAGGGAGCTTGCTGAGACGAGGAGTAAAGCAAAAGAAACCTTCGAAGCCTTGAAAGCGGAAGGCATTAATAAACAAAAAGAGATAGTGGCATCTGCTGAGGCAGAGGCTGCTCAAATGCTTGAAAAGGCTCGAGCAGAGATAAGGGCTGAAGCAGAAAAGGCAAGGAAGGCTTTAAGGGCTGAGGTCGATAAATTCTCAGATGAGATTGTAAGAAAGTTGGTGAAGGTATGAGAAGAAATGATATTTTAAAGATGATAGTATCAGGGTTAAAATTATTTTCAGTCTTATTTATTGTGTTTTTGATAATTTCTGTCCCCGCATTTGTTTTTGCAACTGAAGGAGGGGAAGAGGCTCATACTCCTTTGTGGAAAGATTACATGTGGAAGATAATAAATTTTGGAATTCTTGTATTGATATTGTGGAAGTTCGCTAAAAAGCCTTTACAAAATTTCTTAAGACAAAGAAGTGAGCTTATTGAGAAGACATTAAATGAAGCGAAAGAAGCTAAAGAGGCAGCTTTAAAAGCATTGCAAGAGGTTGAAGAAAGATTAAAGATAAAGGATAAGGAAGTTGAGTCGATAATTTCTGCTTCTAAGAAGGCTGGTGAAGAAGAAAGAGAGAGGCTTATTGCAGAGGGTTATAAACTTAAAGAGAAGATTTTACAGCAGGCAAAGACTAACATTGAGTTCGAAGTTAAGAATGCGAAGGAGCTTATTAAGGCTGAGGCTGTTGAACTTGCAATGGAACTTGCTGAGAAGAAGTTAAAAGAGAAATTGACAAAAGAAGAGCAGGAAAGGCTGCTCGAAGATTCACTTATAAAAATAGGAGGCAGAGGTTGAAACCTATAAAACAAGCTCAAAGATATGCAAAGGCATTAATAAGAAATGTTGGTGTTGAAAATGCCCCTAAGGCATTAGCTGAGTTGAGTTTAATTAATGACTTAATGGTTAAGAGTAAGGAGTTCAAAAGTTTTCTTGTTAATCCAAGGTTTACACCAGAAGAGAGAGAGGCTGTAATCAAACAACTCGCTGACAAGCTTAAGCTTTCAGAAGGAACAGCAAAGTTTATATTGCTTCTTGCTGAACAAAGGGTTATTGTGGCGCTTTCTGATCTAATAAGATACGCTACAAATCTATATTATGAGATGAAAAAGAAAGCTAAGGTTACGGTCATAAGTCCTATTGAGATAACAAAAGATAAAGAGGAGAAGATTAAGGCTTCTCTTAAAAAGATAACAGATAAAGAGCTTGATATAGAGTATGTTGTTGATCCATCATTATTGGGTGGAATTCTTATAAAGATTGGTAGTACACTGTATGATACAAGCATAAAGGGCCAGTTAAGGCTTCTAAAAGATGAGTTAATAAAGGGGTGACATTATGGCAATTGAAGGAATTAAGACAGAAGAAATAAGTGAGCTGTTAAAGAAGCAAATCACTGACTTTGAAAAGAAAGTAGATGTCAGTGAGATCGGAATCGTCACGTATATTGGTGACGGTGTCGCAAAGATTTATGGTCTTGATAATTGTATGAACATGGAGATGCTTGAGTTTCCAAATGGTGTTTTTGGAATGGCGTTGAACCTTGAAGAGGATGCTATTGGTGCTGTTTTATTTGGTGAGGACAAGCTTGTTAAAGAAGGTGATATTGTTAAAAGGACTGCAAGGGTTATGGAGACGCCAGTTGGTGAGGCGCTTATCGGGCGTGTGGTTAATGCTATTGGTCAACCAATTGATGGTAAAGGACCAATAAATGCTAAGGAGACGAGAAGGGTTGAAGTTGTTGCACCTGGTATTATTAGAAGGCAACCAGTTAACCAACCTCTTCAGACAGGGCTAAAAGCAATAGATTCTATGATACCTATTGGTAGAGGGCAGAGAGAGCTAATAATTGGAGACCGTCAGATTGGAAAGACAGCAATCTTGATTGATACAATTATTAACCAGAAGGGTGGAGACGTAATTTGTATTTATTGTGCTGTTGGGCAACGTAGGCCTGCTGTCGTTAACACTGTTAAAAAACTTGAAGAGATGGGAGCTATGGAGCATACAATTGTTGTCGTTGCAACAGCGAGTGAACCAGCTCCGATGCAATATATAGCTCCTTATGTGGCGTGCGCTATGGGTGAGTATTTTAGAGATAATGGAAAGCACGCCCTTGTTTGTTATGACGACTTGACAAAACAGGCACATGCTTATAGACAGTTATCACTCATATTGAGGCGTCCACCTGCACGTGAGGCTTATCCTGGTGATGTTTTTTACCTCCATTCAAGATTACTGGAAAGGGCGGCAAAGATGAGTGATGAACATGGAGGAGGATCTTTAACAGCTTTGCCTGTCATCGAGACGCAGGCAGGTGACGTCTCGGGTTATATTCCAACAAACGTTATATCTATTACAGATGGTCAGATATACCTTGAACCTGAATTGTTTTATGGTGGTGTCAGACCTGCAGTTAATGCTGGTCTATCAGTTAGTCGTGTCGGGGGCGCAGCACAGATTAAAGCTATGAAGCAGGTTGCAGGTATGTTGAGACTTGACCTTGCACAATATAGAGAACTTGCAGCCTTTGCACAGTTTGCGTCTGATCTTGATAAAGCGACACTTGCTCAGATTGAAAGAGGTAAAAGGATGATTGAGCTTTTGAAACAAGATCAGTATGTTCCAATGCCAGTTGATGAGCAGATTATGCTCATATTTGCTGGTACTCAAGGCTTCTTGGATGATTTACCAGTTGAAGCGATTAGGTCGTTTGAAGAAGGTTTCTTGAGATATATAAGATCAGAGAAGCAGGATCTTAAAAAGGAATTGATGCAGAAAAAGGCACTTGATGATGATTTAAGAGCAAAGATTACGGATGCAATTACAACGTTTAAAAAGACTTTCCAGGCATAAATAAAAAATTTTGGAGAGGGTTATAAATGCCAACTTTAAGGGATATAAGGAAGCGACTTAAAGCGATACAAAGTACAAAGAAGATTACTGCTGCGATGAAGATGGTTGCAGCAGCAAAGATGAGAAAAGTCCAGGACAGGATGTTGAATTTCAGGCCTTATGCGTCGCGGATGCAATTAGTCTTATTTGATCTTGCAAAGGTTGCCGAAAGAGATATACATCCACTTTTGGCTTTAAGACCAAGAAAGACTGTTGAGGTTTTGGTATTAACATCTGACAAAGGTTTGTGCGGCGCATTTAATACAAATATATTAAGGGCTGCTGCAAATTATATTAAATCGCTCGAACATGAAGGTGTTCAGTTGAGTTTAAGCGTAGTGGGTAGGAAAGCTCGGGACTATTTCCGTAGAAGGAATGTAAAGATGAGAAAGGTTTGGATTGGTTTGTCGGGTAGGGTTACATATACAAATGCACAAGAGATTGCGAGTGACCTTGTAGAGAATTTTATAAACGAAACTTATGATGAAGTTGTAGTGATTTATAATGAGTTTAAGACGATGTTAAGTCAAAAGGTTAATATTGTAAAGCTATTACCAATTGGTGCTATAGAAGGTGAAGAAGCATCAAAAGAACCTTCCATGTTTGGGGATTATTTATATGAGCCTTCAAGACAGGTGGTTTTTGAAAGATTGTTGCCTAAATACATAGAAATCCAGATATATAGGGCATTACTCGAGTCTTCAGCAGCAGAAGAGGCTGCAAGAATGACCGCAATGGAGAATGCAACAAAGAACTGTAGTGAATTGATAAATAAGGTGACATTGCTTGCAAATAAGATAAGGCAAGCTTCTATTACAAAGGAGTTAATGGATATTGTTGGTGGCGTTGAAGCCCTAAAGGAAAAATAGAGACATGAAAATAAAGGGGGTATAATTATGAATGTTGGAAAAGTTTGTCAGGTAATTGGTGCAGTTGTAGATGTTGAATTTGAGGAACAATTACCAAAGATTAGGGATGCTCTGAAAATCGATATTCAGGAAGATAAGGCAAAAGGGATTCCCGAGATCCATTTAACGCTTGAAGTTGCTGCACATCTTGGAGAGAACAAGGTAAGGACTATTGCTATGGGTCCTACCGACGGTCTGGTTAGAGGGATGCCAGCAGTTGATACTGGTCAGCCTATTACTGTTCCTGTTGGGAAGGCAGCTCTTGGAAGGATTATGAATGTTGTCGGAGAACCTGTTGATGAGCAAGGACCAATAGTTGCAGAGGAGAGATGGCCGATTCATAGACCAGCGCCTGAGTTTATCGAACAAGAGGCAACTACAACTGCCTTTGAGACAGGTGTTAAGGTTTTTGACCTTCTTATACCATTCGTTAGAGGTGGTAAGATGGGGATGTTTGGTGGTGCGGGTGTTGGTAAGACGGTTATCATTATGGAGATGATACATAATATTGCTATGGTTCATGGTGGTGTCTCTGTGTTCGCAGGTGTTGGTGAAAGGACAAGAGAAGGAAATGACTTATATCTTGAGATGAAACATTCAGGTGTTCTGCCCAAAGCTGCTCTTATATATGGACAAATGAATGAGCCACCTGGAGCGAGGGCTAATGTTGGGTTAAGTGCATTGACGGTTGCCGAGTATTTTAGGGATCAAGGACAGGATGTCTTGATATTTATTGATAATATATTCAGATATACTCTTGCATGGTCTGAAGTTTCTGCATTGCTTGGAAGGATGCCATCTGCAGTTGGTTATCAGCCAACTCTTGGTACAGATATGGGTGCTTTGCAGGAAAGGATAACAACGACTAAGAAGGGAGCTATCACTGCTATGCAGGCTATATACGTTCCTGCAGACGACCTTACTGACCCAGCAGTTGCTACGGCATTTACACATCTTGATGGAACAGTTGTTCTTTCCAGACAGATTGCAGAGCTTGGTATATATCCTGCCGTTGACCCACTTGATTCAACTTCAAGGATCCTTGATCCAAAGGTTATAGGTGAGGAACATTACACTGTTGCCAGAGAGGTGCAAAAGACACTTCAGAGATATAAAGAGCTCCAGGATATAATTGCAATCCTTGGAATTGAAGAACTTTCAGAAGATGATAAACTTATAGTTGCAAGGGCAAGAAAGCTCCAGAGGTTCTTGAGTCAGCCATTCCATGTTGCTGAAACATTTACTGGAACACCAGGAAAGTATGTTAAGACCGCAGATACAATAAAAGGTTTCAAGGCGATTGTAGAAGGTAAGTATGACGATTTACCAGAACAGGCATTTTACATGGTGGGTCCAATTGAAGAGGTTGAGGAAAAGGCTAAGAAGCTTGGATGGACAAGGGAGATATAATTTTAAGCTAATTCAGGGAGAGTTGATTAATGGAGAAAGATAGTAAATTAAAACTTGAAGTAGTTACACCTTATGGTTTAGTACTGAGTGATGATGTTGATGAGGTAGTATGCGCAGGTAGTGAAGGTGAATTTGGTGTATTACCTGGTCATGTGCCTTTCTTCACGACTCTAAAGATTGGTATGTTGACGTACAAAAAAGGTAATTCTGTTAAATATGTATTCGTTAATTCTGGTTATGCTGAAGTAACTCCTGATAGGGTGTTAGTTCTTGCTGATAGTGCTGAGAAGGCTGAGGACATCGATGTCGAGAGAGCTAAAGCAGCTATGAAAAGGGCTGAAGAAAGGCTTAAGAAAATCGAGGAGTTCGACTTTGCAAGAGCATCATCTGCATTAGAGAGAGCGGTTACAAGGATACAGGTTGCTGAAAAGAAATCCATTTCATAAATAATCAGATAGTTTTGGATTCAGAAAAGGCGAAGGCTTTTTACAAGTCTTCGCCTTTTATTTTGTGGTATGTTTATTGCACATTTATTATTTAAAAAGCTTTATCATTTATTGAGATGCTTGTATTGATTATGCTAAAGAGGTTTATTTGTGGGTGAACCGAATTTCTATTTTAGGATTAATTTTTCATATTGAGAAATGAATATTAGTATATTAAAGGGTAGGAGATGATTAAAGAGAAGATATTAATAGTTGATGATGAGGAACCTATATTAAGGATTTCCAAGGAGATATTGAAGAGGAAGAATTTTCTTGTAAAAACGGCTAATAATGGTGAGGAAGGGATAAGATTATTTACGAGTGAGGACTTTGACCTTATAATTACTGATATTAGGATGCCTAATCGTAATGGTTTAGACTTGATAAGATACGTAAGAAACTATAATAAAGTTATACCAATCATAGTCTTTACAGGGTATGCGACACTTGAGATGGCTATAAGCGCTTTACGTTTAGGTGCTCAGGGTTTTCTTTTAAAACCTTTTACCCCTGCTGATCTTGAGAACGTTGTGATGGATGCACTCGAGAAGGTTCGTCTCATGAATGAAAATATAAGGATGCGTGCATTGTTACCATTATTCGAAGTGAGTAGAAAGATTATCGGAGAACTCGATATCGAAAAATTACTAAGGATGCTTGTTAATATTACTGTAAAGGAGATTAGTGCAGATAGTGTATGGGTAGCATTGTTGGAAGAAGGGACAGATTCGTTGTTTCTAAAAAGGTATTATAACTTGAAGCCAGAGTTTATTGATAATTTTAGTGAGAAATACCAATATATAGTGTCAGAGCTTTTTCTAAAGGATATTAAAGTTCATTGTATTGGCCCAGAGAGCATATTTTCGTCTCAGTATGAGGAAATAAAGAGGGTTACAGGTGCTTTATATAGTATATATCTACCCTTGACAATACAAGGGTCTATTATAGGGATATTCTGTGCAAGCAAAATTAATATTTCAAAACCTTTTCAACAATCGGAGATAGAATTTTTGACAATCTTAACAGGTCTAATTTCATCCGCTATACAGAACACAAAGCTTTATAAGAAGCTTGAGCAGTCTTATCTTTCGACTATAATCACATTGTCTGGCTTAGTAGAAGCAAGAGATTTTTATACTGATAAACATATGAAGGATATAGCTGAGTATTCTGTTGAGATTGCTAAAAAACTTGGACTTTCTAATGGTGAGATAGAAAATATTCGAAAGGCTGCACTTTTACATGATCTTGGGAAGGTTTCAATACCTGATAGGATATTGATGAAAAATGGAGCACTCTCGGAAGAAGAGATAACTATTATAAAAGAACACCCCGAGATTGGTGCAAGGATGATAGAGTCGATCGAGCCGTTGAGATATGCTAAGGATATCATCAGACATCATCAGGAATGGTTTAATGGTACAGGGTATCCAGGGGGATTAAAAGGTGATGATATCCCTCTTGGTGCTCGTATTGTAGCTGTTGCAGATGCATTTGGTGCAATGACAACGGATAGGCCATATAGGAAGGCTTTAACGGTAGATGAAGCAGTGAAAGAGCTTATGAAGAATGCAGGTACGCAATTTGACCCAGAGATTGTTAATGTGTTTATCCTGACGCTTAAGGAAAAAGGCATATATAATGATGGCTCTTAAGAAGTATATCTAACCCAAAAACGATAGTATTTCATAGGCGTTAAAATTTAGTTCGTAGGTTGCGTTCATTGCGTTTGTTGCGTTTATTGCGTTTGTAGCGTTTATCTAATTTAATGCTTCGCATTGGAAGTGAGACCTGCTCTGCAGGTCTGGAATTGAGTACCGCAAAGCGGTACTGGAAGTTAGTCGCCTTTGCGACTGGAATTAATTGCGTTTATTGCGTTTATAGCGTTTATAGCGTTTGTTGCGTTTTTTAAAGTGTAAAGCGCATGGGGCATGGAGTAAAAAAGGCTGGATATATAGTGCAGATATTGCTCGAAGATTTATTTAACTCGATGGGACTATTGGAGAGACTGAATAGTGTGCTTATAATGTATTTGTTAAGTGATAATAAGGATATTCATTAGGTTATACATAGGCGTTACTTAAGGTATCGAAAAATAAATCTTCTCGCAACATCTGCACTATTATATGAGTGAAGGATATAAGGCAATAACTCAATTTCTGAAACAAAATAAACTACCTTTATTATAGATGTATAGTTTATTGGGTATTGTGATGTAGTTATTTATAGTATATCTGAGGCTTACGCTTCGACTTCAGCCTCATTAGTGAAGACCCGTGATTTTGTTTCATAAATTGAGTTATTGCCATTGTTTTGGTTTTATTATATGAAGTTGGTTGTATAGTGCAGATATTGCTCGAAGATTATAGCGTTTATAGCGTTCATTGCGTTTATTGCGTTTATTGCGTTTGTAGCGTTTGTTGCGTTTATTGCGTTTTTTAATAAGGATGTTATTAGATGTAGAAAATAAGTTTTTTGCAATATCTGAATTATTTTATAAAAAAATATTTTCCTACATGTACACAAATGATATTTTCGTTACAATGCAAGTTTAAGTAATTGTTAGGGAAATGTAATAAAATATATATGTGGATGTAACACTGGATAGCATAAGGGATGTAAAGGTATACCAATCAAAGAGTGGTTATCGTTTTTCGGTTGATTCTTTATTGCTTTTCGATTTTGTGAATTTAAAAACAGTAAAGAATATTATAGATCTTGGTGCTGGTGTTGGAATTATTGGTCTTTTATTAGCTAATAGATATATTCAATCTTGTATAACGCTCGTTGAGATTCAGGATAATCTTGTAAAACTTGCACAAAAAAATATTTCATTAAATAGACTTGAAGATAGAGTTAAGGTTATACAATGTGATATTAAAGATATACCTGTTAAAAAGATAGTTAAGGAAAAATATGATCTTGTGGTTTCTAATCCTCCATTCAGGAGATTTTTAAGTGGAAGGTTGAATGTGAATGATGAGAAAGCAATTGCTCGACATGAATTGCTGATGGGCTTAAGCGATCTGATAAGGGCAGCATCTTTCATACTTCAAGAAAAGGGAAGATTTTGCATGATATATCATCCATATAGGCTTGCAGATGTTATTAATCTATTAAGATTAAATAATATAGAGCCAAAAAGGTTAAGATTTGTTCATTCATATCATTTTTCAGAGTCTAAGATGTTTCTTATTGAGGCAGTGAAAAGTGGCAAACCAGGAATGGTGGTCGATAAGCCTTTTTATGTGTATAATGATGACGGTTCCTATACTGAAGAGATGTTGATGATATATAATAAAATTTGAGTTTTATGGATATAGTTGATAGTTTTATATCATATTTATCAGCAGAAAAAGGACTTTCAAAAAATACAGTAATTTCTTACTTATTTGATATTGGGAAGTTTTTAGATTTCTTGAAGTCTAATAAAAGTGATTTAGTAAGATTTTCGAGGGACGAGTTGATAGATTTCCTTGGCTTGCTGAGACAAGAAGGATATTCTGTTTCGAGTGTTTGTAGGATAATCTCTTCTATTAGGGGTCTATGTAGATATATGGTTATAGAAAGGATTAGGAGTGATAATCCATCTGAAAACCTTGAAACGCCAAAGAAATGGTCGTATCTTCCAAAGGCTTTGACTAAGAATGAGATGAAATCTTTACTCGATTTATCAGATTCGAAAAAAGAAAAAAATCCTTTGTCTGTTAGAGATAGAGTAATGCTTGAATTAGTTTATTCTTCAGGATTACGTGTAAGTGAATTAATATCCTTAAAACTTGATGATGTCAATCTTGCTTCAGGTTTTTTAAGGGTTGTAGGTAAAGGTTCAAAGGAGAGGATTGTACCCATAAGTATGAGAACTGTTAAATTGATAAAGGAATACATTGATAATGAAAGAAGATTTATATTGAGAAAGAGGGATTCTCAATATTTGTTTATTACAAATAGAGGAAAGCCAATGACGAGACAGCGTTTCTGGCAATCAATAAAGGCAGTTGGTAAATCAGTTGGTTTGAAGATTACACCGCATATGTTAAGACATTCTTTTGCGACTCATATGCTTGAGGGTGGCGCTGATTTACGTTCTTTACAGAAGATGCTCGGCCATTCAGATATTTCAACTACACAAATATATACAAAGGTAACATCGGAAAGATTAAAACAAGTATATTTTAAGTATCATCCAAGGGCTTAAGATGTTTAAAGTCTGAATTGTTTAGGAAAGTAGATGAACATTGCCTATCTTTATGTTTTTTAATCCTTCTTCTTTAGAGATATTTAGACACTCAAGTGCCAGCTCTTTTTTTGTTAGGGGAATGTCGGACATATAAAAATGAGGATAGAATGCGAGGAGGTTAAAAGGATTATCCCTTATACAATTTAGGCAGACGCTAATTTCACTTGAGATCAGGTTAGAGAAAGAATTACAAATCTTATATCTGGACATGGTTTTTAAAACAAACAAAATGAATCTTTAAAATTTTCTTTATCACCGTCTTCTATAAATGCCTATGAGATAAGGGCTCCAATATTTTGAGTTTAGATTTTGCAAATATTTAACTCGTTTTGTTAGATTTAGCATGATCTTGAACAGCAGTCTGATAGTTCTATTTATAATAGTCTTATTTTCACATCTTTTACAGTGTACTAAATTAAAACCGCCAATATATCCTTTAAATAGTGGCTCAAGCTTAAACCTTTCTTCAAAGATCTCCCAATTTTTGAGGTTCATTGTATCAATATTGTGAGTTTTATATATGTTTGGTGAAGTTTTCTTGAGTATAATCTTTGTGAAACCAGAAAAGTTGGGCACCCCAAGAATCAATATACCATTATTTTTTAATAGTTCGATGTGTTTTTCGATGATGAGAAAGAAATCTTTAAAATGTTCAATAAAGCCAAGAGAGTAAACAATGTCGAAACGAGGAATATTTGACAGGCTGTCTTTAATAATGTCCATTTTATATATTTTTCCTTTAATATTCAGGCTATCAAAGTTTTCCTGCATTTTCCTACATCCAATATCAGAGTAATCGATTGCATAAATATCATAATTAAAATATTTTTTAAAATATACAAGCCATCTTCCTGGGGCTGCGCCTATTTCTAATATCTTGATTCCTTCTTTTTTGGGTAGTGTTTTATCGAAGATTTTTATAAGTTCTTTAGTAGTGGTACTCTGTGCATCTTTAGTTACCTCGTCAGGGATTTTTATCCTATTCCAGCGTAAATCCCAATTGTCTTTTTCTAAGAGTTCTAAATTTGCCAATTGTGTTCCTTATATTACTTTGTATCCTGACTGCCGACAGGTAGGTTGGTTAACTAACCAGTATTGATATATTAGACGATTCATGCACCACCAAAACCTATAGTAACCTTCCCTTTTTCAATGATCACTGGAACTTTTCGAATGCCATTAGAATACTCTAACATCTCTTTCAATTTGTTTTCGTCTTTTTTGACATCAAAATATTCAGCCCTTTCTCCATAAGCATCACGTGCCCTTTTTGTAAAAGGTCATCCTTCTTTGCCGAATATTATTACTTTGTCAATCATGTCATCACCTCAATTTTTAAGATATTTCTTAGGGTTCTTTGTAACACAGCTTAATATCATTTCTTTATTATAACCCAATGATATGAGTCTACTTATTGATTCTGTCAGTACCATGCTTCCACCAGAGAGTATTCCATCTTTATTGATTGGTTCATTCACATTTTTGTTTTTATATTTTGTTGCACTTATAGAATCAGATATAATTATTATCCTTTCTCGATTTTTTGTTTTGAATATTAAGTCGAGAATTGTTTTATTGATGTGATATGGGTCTGCAATTATCTCTACGTAAATGTCTTGATTGGTTAACCCAAAGCCAGCAATGCCAGGTTCGCGATGATGTATACCCCGCATAGCATTGAATAAATGTGTTATGCCCTTAGCACCAGCTTTATAAGCAGAATATGCTTCATTATACGTTGCATTTGAGTGGCCGAGACTAACTATTATACCTTTTTTTGTTAATATCTTGATAAGGTCGATTGCTCCTTCTAATTCAGGGGCTATTGTTATTATTTTTATTATGTCTTCGTAGCCTTCGATCAGCTCTTGAAGCTTTTTTCTTTCTGGTTTAATAAAATGCGATGGATTAAGTGAACCAGCTTTTTCTAAATTTAAGAAAGGTCCTTCAAGGTGAACACCTAATATCTTTGCAGAGTGTTTCATTTTCTTAGAATTCTTTTGAATATTCATTGCTTTTTTGATAGCTTCTATATTTTTTCTCATCTCTTTGATCTTGTTAGGGTATATTGTTAGAAGGATTTCAGAGATACCGTAAAACCCTTGAAGCTCAGCGATTTTTAGTATTTCCTGAGGTGATTCAGTTTTGGTATCTAAACCACAAATTCCGTGTGTATGAATATCGATAATCTTCAAATTAAACCTAAAATAGTATGAATATAAAAATTATTTTTGTTATCATTACAAATTAATGGATATGAGGGATATAAATCAACTGGAATATATAAATCTTGGGAAATTTTCTGAAAAAGAGCTTGATGAGATGTTGTCCTTTTCTTATAGTTTGAACAATTTATCATCGAGGATTGATTATTTATCGAGTAAGTTACTTGATATAGATTATAAGGAAAAAACATTAATTGGTGAGGAGGATGAGAGAGAGGTTTTTGTTGTTAATCTTGAATTCTTGGATTGCCTAACTTTCCTTGAGTATGTTGAAGCAATGCGATTATCAAGGTGTTACAAGGAGTTTGTAAGTAATCTTAAAAAGGTTAGATATATAAGAGGTATTGTCTCATATGAAACACGAAATCATTTTTTCACAGACTGGATTGAGTCAAACGCTGAAAGAATTATCGATATGACTTGTGATGTTGGAGGAGGGTATACGTTAAAGATAAATAAGTTTATTAATTTAAGGGAAGATAATACAAACTTTGTATCTGGCGTACCTGTTAAAAAAAGGAATATAAATTATATACCTAAAAATTGCATTGATAGGAGAATACTTGAAAGGTTAAAAACAGGCGATTATATTGGTATATATAGTGAATTAGAAGGGTTAGATGTATCTCATGTTGGTATATTTATTTCAAAGGATGGAGAATATCGGTTTAGACATGCATCATCGAAAATAGGGATAAGAAAGGTTATTGATCAGGATTTTTTGGAATACATAAATAATAAACCAGGGATAATAATATTAAGGCCGTATTAATAAATCGTGTGATTTAGCCTTCTTTTAGATTAATTATTTCTGTTTTTAATGTGAGTAGTAATATTATGCCTGGCAAGCCTACTAAGCATGTTAAGAGAAAGAAGCCTGGCCAACCAATTTTTTCGACTACAAAGCCAGATGTTGGAGAGATAAATATCCTACCGAAAGACGCTAATGATGAGAGTAATGCGTATTGTGTAGCTGAATATTTGTGGTTGCACATAGCCATCAGGAGAGAGACAAATGCAGACGTTCCCATGCCACCTGTGAAATTCTCGAATGCAATTGTAAATATAAAAAATCCATAATTTTTTCCAACTAATGCAAGTATGACAAAAGACAAGTTAGATAAAACCTGTAGTATTCCAAAGTATAATAACGAACGGTAAAGGCCAAGTTTCACCATTATTGTCCCACCGATTGTTGCACCTACAATCAATGAGATGAATCCCAATCCTTTATTGATTGTGCCCACATCAGTAGGGGTGAAACTTAAGGCTCTAATAAAAAATGGAGTTGTTAAAGAGGCTGCATATGAGTCTCCTAATTTATATAGTATTATTAGAATGAGCAAGATGATAGATGAATTTCTTTTAAAATAGTCCATTAGAGGACCTAAGACGGCTTCTTTAATATTTGATGGTGGAGTTATCTTTTCTTCTGGGACTGTTCTAAATAATGTTATTATTAACCCACAAAGCATGATAAAAGCCATTATTAAATAAGTATTTCTCCATCCTATATGATCTGACATGATTAGTGCTAAAGCACCTGAGACAAGTAAAGCAATTCTATAACCCATTACGAAGACGGCAGCCCCTAATCCTCTTTCCTTTTCATGTAGAATATCTGTTCTGTAAGCGTCTATGGCAATATCTTGAGAGGCAGAGGTAAAGGCAACGAATAAGGCAAAAATGATTGTTGTAATAAGAGTTTTTTCAGGTGAGCTGAGTGCAATGGTGGTGATGCCAAAAATAAGAAGGATTTGTGTGATAACAATCCATCCAATTCTTCTACCAAGGATTGGTAGAGTGAATCTATCCATGAATGGAGCCCAAAGGAATTTTATTGTGTATGGCAGTCCTATGATTGAAAGGATACCAATAATTCTAAGGTCTATGCCCAATACTGTCATCCATGCCTGTAGTGTGCTCCCACTTAGAGCGAGGGGAAGACCAGACATAAAACCAAGAAAAGAGACGATTGATATACGTTTACTTTTAAAAATCTTTAGGTATGATATTATTTTATAATTCATGGATTCCAGCGGATGATTTTTTTAAGGTAGTTTTCTAATTTGAAGAGATTATCGATTTCGTTCCCTATAATATTTTGGGCTGTTACAATTTTACTGTGGGGTATATTTGTTCTTATCCTATCACATAAAAAGTTTAAACATATTGCAGGTCTTGCTAAGAGTGAACAACCTGTCGGTGTTAAGTATACACATAAATTTTTAGTATATGTCTGCATATTAATTTGCACACCAAGTAGTCTGTTTATTAATAATAGAATAGAATCACATTTATATGAAGTGTTGAATCCGCAGCATGTTGAGTCATCGTATACTGAACATTTAAAACACTCCTCCGTAATCCCAGTATCTTTCATAACCTTTCTTGAGATGACAATAGATTCTTTCAAATTATTGAGTTGTTCTAACAGGTAGGTGTCTTTGAGGAGTGAATCACGATGTGATTTGTAAAGCTCCTCAGAATGTAATATTATTCCTTTAATGCAATTCTCATTGTATAGATTATTTTTAAAGATATTCCTCAATTCCTGTTAGTTTTCTCAACTGGAGATAAATTATTTCTGCTAACTTAAAGAGATTTACAGTATCTTCTCTGTTATATAATAACAATAGTTCTAATGCTTCCTTGCTCCCTTGTCTCGCATATTCCCATAACCTTACCGCATCATACCCGTCCATGTCTTTGACAGGTTCATCTCTTAATATTCCAAATTCTTTTTCTAATCTTTTTAGACCTCCCTTAAGACCAATCCTTTTCGCACTGAGACATAAATCAAAGTGTAGTAAATTAAAATCTATATTTGAGATAGTTTTTTGTATATAAGGAATATCAAATACTGCCCCATAAAATGTTATTAGGTATTTATATCCTGATAGGGCTTTTTTAATCTCTTCACAAGTTAAGTTGATTCCTTTTATAAAAGATTTATAATTTGCTCCATCGTATAAGCCGACGATTGTGATATATCCGCCACTGTTAGGCATGTATCCATTTGTTTCAATATCCAAACATATTGTTTTATCTTTGAAGATATCATATAACCTCCAATGCTCTCTTCTTTTAATAGTTTTTGCAAAATATTCTGCATTGTCTTTTTTTAATTCTACAGAAGCAGTTTTAAGGTATGAATCATAGGATATTTTTTGTTCTTTATTAATAAAAGGAAGTTCTGATGTCGATAAAAAGTCTTCCCATGTAAGAATACCGTTTTTCCATAACCGTCTCTCTATTCGCTCTCCAATACCATTCAATATACAAAATGTGTTTTTAATCATTTTGTTTTTAAGTTATCCAATCTTTTCAAGCCTTCTAATGCACGTTTATTAGCTGGGTTTAAATTAATTGCTTTTTGCAGTGTTGATCTTGCCCTGAGATTGTATCCAAGTTCTATAAATGTTAGGCCAAGTTCAGTTAGGTATTTTGAATTATCGGGTTCGAGTTTTATTGCTTGTGTAAAATATTTTCCTGCTTCTTGATATCTCCTACTATTAAGTAGTGTAAGACCAAGTTTATAAAAGTATTCTGGTACACTGTTGTCTAAGTAAATAGATTGTGCATAGAGTGATTCGGCTTTTTTATAGTCGCCCTCAAGATATGCTTTATCGCCCTCTTTGCATCTAAGTTCAGCAAGTTCTTTCTTATCATGGTATGTCGTTTTTGATTTATTTGTTAAACTTCTATCGTATTTTATCCTCGTTTCAGGATTTGATAAGGTTTTGTATGCCATTGTTATGTGTGAAAAGATTGTATTTAGTTTATCTTTTAAGTCATTAGTTGGTAAGTTGAAGTGCTTATCAGGATGGTATTCTTTAGCAACTTTATAAAAGGATTTTTTGATTTCATCATAAGTTGCCCATTTTTCAACACCAAGTATATTATAATAATCATCTGAATTGAGCCGATTATAAAGGTCTTCTACCTTCCTTGTGAATTCTATATCTATACTTTCTTCTTTAAGAAACTCTTCATGTATTGAATCGTATGATGAATCTTTCATTTTGTAATTTATTATTCTTGTGCTTAATAATGCGTATAATGTTTTCAGTGTTTGTAGGTTATTGAGTGGTGATAAAGTTAAGATTTCTTTTATAGTTTTTTGTCCATCTATGAGATCAAATATTTCTTTATCTTGAGGTAAAAGATTAATATTCTGAAATAGGTAGAAAGGGTCTTCAGAATAAATTAAGATGGCATCAAGTGATGGGATTGCATTTTTAATAATAAAAAAGTTATTTATCCTTTTAATCCCACGATATATGATATTTGCTGGACTAAGATTTAATTTTATAATATTTTTATCGATTACAGGACCTTCAAAGAAGATGAATTTGCCAGTTTCCCACTTAAAGATATCTAAGATAATCTCTTCTATATTTAATTGAACGGCCTTAATTATCTCGTCCGAATTTAGTATATCTTGTTCCAGAATTATTGTTGTATGACTTTTCCCTGTACTTTTAGATGTGTCTAATATTTGATAATATTGGTCTATACTTATCTTTCCAATTCTAAGAAGAACCTCAATAAATTTATCATCTGTTTTGTTGGACGTTGCAAATATCATATCACCATTATTGATGAATATTTTCTTTGTAGTTGATAGGTTTTTAAGTGTTAAGATACCGTCTTTGGAGCTTTTCTTTATGTCAAGTATAATATCTGCAAATGGGTAGTTTTTTAAGTCTCCACTTATGGTATCCCTTTCAATACCTCCTCTTATTGCTGATTTCAACTCCTTGGTCCAGATAAGTTTCCCTGTATCTTCGATATTAAGGTCTTTTGATTTGAAGTGGATCTTTGAACCGTTTAAAATTTGAAACTTTTTTTCTGTAGAAAAACCGATACCTTTAAGTGAGTAGTCGGTTGTTTTTACTTCGAATGTTGTATCCTCTAAAAAAAAGACTATTTCTGAATCGCATTTGAATCTTTTAAAGATTCTTTTGTCTTTTTTCGATGCCATTTCAGTAAATAAAAGAGCTATGTCGGATTTTCAGGTAATACTAATCTTATGACCTGTCCTCTTTGTCCAAGATTATTGTAATCTTTTCCATTATATATTAATCTTATACCACCAGCATTTCCTATTTTTAATGAAAAGTTTTTTTTGGCTGTGCATTTTATGGTTTCACCAGGTTTTAATAAATATTCTTTAGATTCTTCTCCGTCCGTTGTTATTAGCAACCATGTTGTTTCGTTTGCTATAATTTCAAGTGAATGGTTTTCTTCTATTTTTTTAGGAGGTGTCTGTGTGATATTATTAGTCGTTACTAAGTTAGGTTTTTGTTCGATTGTTTTTGTTCTAATGTCTGAGATATTTTTATCCTTTTCAACATTAGTTTCTATAGTTGTTTTCTTTCCCTGATTTATAGGTTTAGATTTTGTATTGTTAGTAAGATTAAATCTTAATAATGTAAGAACCGAGATGAGAACTACTAAAGCAATGATTATGTATTTAGTACTTAAAGACTTCTTCTTGGTTGGTTCAGGAGTAGTATCTGCTATTCTATTGGATTCTGGAGTTCTTTCTCTGTTATATTCGGATAGTATTTTTTCTGGGTCCAGTTCAAGATATTTTGCATAATCAGATATATATCCTCTTACATATACCTCTGCTGGCAGCCTCTTGATATCTCCTTCTTCAATGGCTTTTAAATAGTCATATTTTATCTTTAGTTTTTCAGAAATTTCTCTAAGGTCTTTACCAAGTTCTTCTCTTCTGTTTTTAAGTTTTTCACCTATCAAGCTGAACCCTCAAAATTATTAGATAATTTTATTTAATAATAATACCATATGGCATATACAAGAGCAACAAATGTTATTATTTAGATATGAGGAGAGTTGTAATTACTGGTATTGGAACGGTCAACCCATTGGGTAATACATTTAAGGAATCTTGGGATTCGCTGATTAGGGGTGTTTCTGGAATAGGTAGGATCACTAAGATAAATGTATCTAATAGTAAATGGAAGTATGCTGGTGAGATAAAACATTTTGACCCATGTAATTACATGAGTCAAAAGGAAGCGAGGATCTTAGATCCTTTTATTCAATATGCACTGGCCTCTTCATTGATGGCTTTGGAAGATGCTGGTCTTATTAATCATAAAAAGATTTGTAGTCAAGATTGTATAGGCTTGATTATTGGTTCAAGCAGGGGTGGAATATTAACACTTGAAAAAGAGATTGAAAAAATCCTTAAAAATAAAAATTCTACTCCGAAAAGATTAGTTTCGCCCTATGTTATGCCTGTTTCTACTATAAGTATGGCAGCATCGTTTATTTCACAAAAATTGGAGTTAAGCGATTATTCTATCAGTATTTCTAATGCATGTGCTTCTGGTACTATTGCAATAGGTGAGGCATATCGGTTGATTCGAGGCGGTTATAAGAGGGTTGTTCTTTGTGGCGGGAGTGAAGCACCTATATGTAGGATATGCATTGAGGGTTACGGAGTTGCAGGAGCATTATCTGGTATTAATGATTCTTCGGCAAGCAGACCTTTTGATAAGACGAGAAATGGATTTGTACTTTCAGAAGGTTCTTGTATGCTGATTCTTGAAGATTTGATGCATGCATTAAAAAGGAACGCTAAGATATATGCTGAGATAGTAGGGTATGGGAACGTTACAGCTCCTGTCCACATGACTTCGCCATCAAAAGATGGAGAAGTTCGAGCAATATCTCTTGCATTAAAAGATGCAGGTTTATCGCCTGAACAGATAGATTATATTAGTGCACATGGTACATCAACACCTTCAGGTGACAAGGTTGAGGCAGAGTCTATAAAACAGTTTTTTGGTAAGTATGCGCGTAGTGTTCATATAAGTGCCATCAAATCAATGACAGGTCATATGCTTGGTGGTTCAGGACCCTTAGAGGTTGCTTTTACAGCAATGAGTCTGAAAGAAGGTATTTTACCACCAATAATTAATCTTAACCATATAGACCCAGAATGTGACCTTAATTATGTCAGGAAGACTATGAGAAAGAAAGTAAAATACGCACTTTCAAGTTCTTTTGGCTTTGGCGGAGTTAATGCTGTTATAGTTGTAAAGAATCACTATTTTTAAACACATTCAAGGCTTCATCCTTTGGTGTTTCAGTTTTATCTCTATATATAGGTGAAAAATGCATAACAACGAGTTGCTTGACGAATGCCTCTTTTGCAATTGAGCCAGCTATTTTTGATGTTAGATGGTATCTTTCGATAGCCCTTTTTTCATCTTTATCCATGAAGTATGCTTCGCAATAAAGTGTATCGGAGTTTTTGACAAAATTGATTATTTTATTTATATTTTCTTCACTGATTGATACATCAGTGATATATGAAATCTTTTGTCCTTTGGTTATTGTTGCAAGCTTCCTTAATTCTCCGAGACTTAATCTCTTTCCATTGACGATAAATTCGTAATCATCTGGTTTGTTTTCTCTAATCATTTTCTTAAGTTCAGATAGCCACTGACCAACTGGAAGGGACATTTCTTTTAGGATAACTTTATTGATGTTTATATGATATTCTTCTTCAATTGAGAAACCAAGACATGGTATTTGATGGTCAAGTTCTACAGCCCTTACAACAAAAAGCGGCTCTTTTAGTAAGATTCCATCGAATTCTTTATCTCCTTTATCTTTCCTTTTAAAACAGTCCTCTGCAAAGAAATTGGATTCATATACCTTGTTGTTTTTTACAGAAAATACAAATATCTTAAATGGATATTCCCTTACAAGATTCCACGAGTATCCCTTTAGCTTTCCTTCGATACAGTCTATTATTGAGTCAGGTCCATAAACCCTTAGAGGAGTTTTTCTTCTAAGTAATGCCCTTAATAATGAGTCGAAGCCTATAAAATGGTCTATATGTGTGTGTGTAACGAACACGTCTGTTATTTTTTGTAAATCTTTTGGGTGGAGTCTGTTTATGTTCCCTATGTCAAAAAGCAATGCCCTCTTTTCTCTTATTATCCTGACAAAGAGGCAGGGGTCTTCAAAAGGTGGGTTGATTAGAGTGTGGATAAATGTGGGTTTCATTATTTTATAGAAGCCTCTTTCATGAATTTAATAAAGTTTTATTATGTTATAATATACCAAAAATTTGGTCATTATTTAATATTAAAAATCAATTATTTCAAGGTGGTGAATTTGTGTCAGAACTAAGAAAGGATCCAATATCAGGTAGATGGGTTATAATTTCTGTGGAGAGAGGTAAGAGGCCGACCGATTTTGTATCGCCTTCTCAAAGAAAAAGGGGTGGTTTTTGCCCGTTTTGCCCTGGTAATGAATATACTACACCAAATGAGATAATAGCTTTCAGGCCAAATCTTTCGCAACCAAACAGTCCAGGTTGGACACTCAGGGTTATGCCAAATAAGTTCCCTGCTTTACAGATTACTGGAGACTTAAATAAAACTGGTGAGGGGATTTTCGATAAGATGAATGGTATAGGTGCGCATGAGGTTATTGTCGAAACGCCTGACCATATGCAATCTCTCTCTACCATGCCATTGAAGGCTGTGGAAGATGTGCTTTGGGCATATTATTTAAGGTTGACTGACCTTAGAAAGGACAGACGTTTCAAATATGTTTTAATATTCAAAAATGAGGGGGATGCAGCAGGTGCATCGCTTGAACACTCACATAGCCAGTTGATTGCACTTCCTATAATACCAAAACTTGTAAAGGAAGAGATGGACTCATCCAAACGTTATTATGACTTGAAAGAAAGGTGCATCTTTTGTGATGTTATAAATCAGGAGTTAGAGTCAAGAAAAAGGATAATTTATGAGAATTCTTGGTATGTAGCACTCGCTCCTTTTGCGCCCAGGGCACCGTTTGAGACCTGGATACTGCCAAAGAAGCACGAATCAGGTTTTTATCCACCAGAAAATAAATTTTCACTGCTTGCTGAGATCCTTCAGGTTCTGCTAAAACAAATGGATAAGATACTTGACATACCACCATATAACTTTATGATACACACATCGCCTTTTTATGATGAGATTAATGAGTATTATCACTGGCATATTGAAATAGTGCCAAAATTGACGAAGATTGCAGGTTTTGAGTGGGGTTCTGGTTTTTATATTAATCCAACCCCTCCTGAGGAGGCAGCAAGATTTTTGAGGGAGGCAAAGATATGAAGATAGTAATCGCAACACCTGAGGCTGTTCCATATGTAAAAACGGGTGGTTTAGCTGATGTTGCAGGTGCCCTTTGTAAACATCTTAAAAAGCTTGGAGAAGAACCGTGCGTTGTTTTGCCCTTGTATAAAGTAATAAAAAATAATGCCAAGGATATTGTTGATACTGGTTTGAGTATAAATGTTCCGGTAGGTGATTCTAAGATAACAGGTAAGATTTATAAAAATAATGATAGTTCTTATTTATTTATAGATTGCCCTATTTTTTTTAATAGAGATGAGTTATATGGTACACCAGAGGGAGATTATGCAGATAATTGTTCTCGTTTTGTATTCTTTTCGAGAGGTATTATAGAGATGTGCAAAGAGCTTAATTTTAGGCCTGATATTATCCACTGTAATGATTGGCAGACTTCTCTCATCCCACTATATTTGAAGACACTATATAAATCTGACAAATTTTTTGAAAATACAGCCACATTACTTACTATTCATAATCTTGGTTATCAAGGTCTATTTCCACCCGAAGAACTATATATAACAAATCTTGGCTGGGATTTATTTACGCCTGAAGGTATAGAGTTTTATGGTAAGATTAATTTTCTAAAGGCTGGATTATTGTCAGCAGAGATTTTGACAACTGTTAGCCCAACATATTCAAGGGAGATATTAAAGGTAGAATATGGTTTCGGTCTTGATGGTGTTTTAAGAGTAAGGGAAAGTGACCTTTATGGAGTAATAAATGGCATTGACTATGATGAATGGAACCCTTCAAAGGATAGCTATTTACCTTATAATTATGATTATAATAACCTTGAAGGGAGAAAAAGGTGTAGAGTAAAGCTTTTCAAAGATTTATTTGGGTATTCTAAAAAGATAGATAAGGTACCAATTATTGGGATGGTTGGAAGATTATCAGAACAAAAGGGTCTGGATATTCTTTTGGATGCTATTCCAGACATACTTGCTTTTGATGTGAGGATAGTAATTTTAGGAAAAGGTGACGAGCGGTATCATAATAGATTAGAAGAATTGTTTGATAAGTTTAAGGGAAGGTTGTTTTTGAAGATAGGTTTTGATGAAAAACTTGCACACCTTATCTATGCAGGCTCTGATTTTTTCTTGATGCCATCTAAGTATGAGCCGTGTGGACTTGGACAGCTTATTGCGCTCCGATATGGTAGTATCCCTATTGTTAGGGATACAGGTGGTCTTTCAGATACAATTGAAGATTTTAATCCATTATCATTAAAAGGAACTGGGTTTGTCTTCAAGGATTTTAAGGCGTCTTCATTATTAGATGCTTTAAAAAGGTCATTCTGTTTATTTACCGAGAAAGATAAGATGATGAAGGTCATAAAGAATTGTATGAAGAGAGATTTTTCTTGGAAGAAGTCTACGGTGACATATCTTGAATTATATGAAAAGGCATTAGAGAAGAGATTAAGTAGGATTTAAAGATGTTAGAAAAGTTAAAAGAATATGCTGAATTGATATTTGATAAAATTCAAGATGGAGTTCTTGTCATTGATAGGGATTATAAAATAATTTCAGCTAATAAGGCTTCAGAGAAGTGGGCTAAAAAATCTCTTTTAGATATATTAGACCATAGTTGTATCGAGATATTCCACGATAATGATTATGTATGTCCTCATTGTGTTGCAAAGGTTACTTTTGAGACTGGTGACGTTAATGTAGCTGCACAGAGATTTCAGGCAAATGGTGAAGAACCCTCCTATGCTGAGATCTCATCTTACCCAATAAAACATGGTGATGGTGAGATTTCAGAGTGTATCGTTTTTATACGGGATGTGACTGAGAGGATGCTGTGCCATGAAGAGATACTAAGTTTATATAATGAAGTTATTCAGACTAAGGAATATCTTGAAGGTGTAATTGAAAATTCTGCTGATGCAATCATAACAACTGATCTTAATGGTATTGTTTCTTCCTGGAATAAAGGTGCTGAAAATATATATGGTTTTACTAAAGATGAAGTTATAGGGAAGTTTCTGCCATTTGTTGTTGAAGGTTTAATAGATCCAGAGTGGGAGAATAATAAGAGGATAAGAGAAGGAGAGGTTATTAAAAGAGTCGAGGCTATAAGAAAGAGAAAGGATGGACAGATTATAACTGTCAGCCTTACATTATCGCCTATCAAAAATACAGATGGCGAGGTAATTGGAATAAGCGGTATATCAAGAGATATTACTGAAATTAAGAGGGTTGAGCAAGAACTAAGGAGAAAAAACCAAGAGCTTGAAAGATTATTTTTTATCAGTTCAGCAATGAGGGGAACGCTCGAGCTTGATCGGTTGCTGAGGATGATATTAACTGCAGTTACAATGGGAGACGGTTTAGGTTTTAATCGTGCAATATTATTTTTCTATGATGATATAAACAATATCCTTGAGGGCGTCATGGGTGTTGGGCCGATAAGCCATTCGGAGGCTTATCAGATATGGGCAAAATTATCTATGGAAAAAAAGACGTTGACCGATATAATGCGGGAGATTGACGCAGGCCAGTCTTTACAAGACTCTCATTTTGATAGTATTGTTAAGAAGTTAAAGGTTCCTTTAGATAAAGATACAATTTTAACAAAGACAGTAAAAGAGAAGAGACCTTTTAATGTGGTTAACTCATATAGTGAGCCATTGTCAGATAGTGTATTTTCAGAACAGATAAAAGCCGACGCATATGCAACGGTTCCACTAATATCAAGAGATAAGGTTGTTGGAGTTTTATGGGTTGATAACTATTTTAACAAAAAGCCGATTGTCGATGAGGATATGAGATTTTTGATTGCATTCTCTAACCATGTGTCTTCTGCAATTGAAAACGCAAGGCTTTATGAAAAGGTACAGGTTGCTGAGAAGGAGCTTGAGAATATATTCAAATCTATAACGGATATGGTTTACATAATATCAGATGATTATGTAATAAAAGATGTTAATCCTGCGGTGTGTAAGAGAATCGGGAGATCTCGTGAAGAGATAATTGGAAAGAAATGCTATGAAGTGATACATGGAACTTCAGTACCAGATATTAATTGTCCTCATCAAATAACTATGCAGTCGAAGGTTTCACATGTAAAGGAGATTGAAAATAGTTTTCTTGGAGGCTCTTTCATAATTTCGAGTTCACCTATTTTCGATTTTACAGGAAGGTTTGTGGGTACAGTGAATGTTATGAGAGATGTTACTGAACTAAATGAGTTAAGAGAACGTCTCGTAAAGATTGAGAAGATGGCAGCACTTGGAGAGGTTGCAGCAAGGGTGGCACATGAAATAAGAAACCCTCTCGTTTCTTTAGGGGGTTTTGCAAGAAGATTGGAGAAGAAACTGGATGGGAGTCTAAAGGATTATGCAAAGATTATCTCGGATGAAGTAGGCAGACTTGAGAGCATACTGAATGATATACTCGGCTTCGTAAAAGAGATACGTCTATTCAAGGAGAGGATTCAAACTAAAGAACTTTTAGAGGATATTATATCAACTGTGGAATCAGAATTAGAAGGTAGGGACATAATGATTAAAAGAGAATATTTGGAATTACCTGAGATCTACGTTGATGCAAATAGATTACGTGAAGCCATTGTAAATATTATCAGGAATGCTATACAGTCTATAGATGGCAATGGAACGGTTACGATTAGGACCTACATTAGGAATGAAATGTTTTTGTTAGAAGTAGAGGATACAGGTAAGGGTATATGTGAGAAAGACCTCCCCCATATATTTGACCCGTTTTATACAACAAAAAAGGAAGGGACGGGACTTGGCCTTACTATCTCAAACAAGATTATAGAAGAACATGGGGGTAATATAGAAGTAGAGAGTGTTGAAGGTAAGGGGAGTATTTTTAGAATAACTATACCAATAAATATTTTTAATAGGGAGGCAAAAAATGAAAATTCTGGTAGTTGACGATGATTTACACATCCAAAGATTGTATAAAGAAGAGTTTGAGGATGAAGGTTACGAGGTTGTTGTTGCTTCAAATGGTCAAGAGGCCCTTGAACTATTTGAGAGAGAATCGCCTGATATTGTCACACTCGATATATTATTGCCTGACATAGATGGGATTAGGGTTCTGAGACAGATGAAGGAAAAGAATCCCAAGATACCTATAATAATGTCTACTGCTTATGATTATAGAGATGACTTTGCTGTATGGGCATCTGAGGCATATATCGTTAAGTCTTCTGATTTGAAAGAATTAAAATCTATGATTAAAAATCTCCTTGAAAAGAAATAATGCAACGGGATATCTACCTTGAAACAACACCTTTAAAGGAAGCTATATCTGTATGGCTTAATAGATTAAATTCCGAAGATCTTCTGAAACCTACTGAAGCAGAGATAATAGATGTAAGACACTCATATAAAAGGGTTACTGCTGAAGCTATTATCGCAAGAATTTCTTCTCCCTTTTTTCATTCCTCTGCTATGGATGGATATGCTGTGAGATTCAAAGATACATTTGGAGCATCAGAAAAGAATCCAATAAGATTGAAGATCGGAGAAGATGCATTTTATGTGGATACAGGAGACCCATTACCTGAGGGTTGTAATGCAGTTGTGATGATAGAAGATATAAATTATTTAAAGACCGATAAAGGAGAATTTATAGAGATTATTCATTCAGCAGCGCCTTGGCAGCACGTAAGGGTTATTGGTGAAGATATAGTTGCAACTGAATTGATAGTGCCAGAGAATCATGTGATAAGGGCAATAGATATTGGTGCGATATTGTCTGGTGGACATATAAATATAAAGGTGAGAAGGATGCCCAAAGTGTTAATAATACCAACTGGTTCTGAGATTGTGGAGCCAGAATCAAAACTTGAGAAGGGAAATATTATAGAGTTTAATTCAAGGATTTTCGAAAATTTGCTATTAGAGTGGGGTGCAAAACCTATAAGATATTCAATAGTGCCTGATGATTTAAATGAGTTGAAAAGGGTTGTAATGGAAAATGTAGATAAAGTAGATTTGATTGTAATTAATGCGGGTTCGTCTGCAGGCTCGGAAGATTTTACCCCTCAAGTTGTAAAGGAAGTTGGTGAGTTGATATTACATGGTGTAAGCATCAAACCCGGCGGTCCTGTTCTGCTTGGGATTGTTAAAGGGAAACCTGTAGTTGGTATACCAGGATATCCGGTTTCTGCATATATAACTTTTGATCTATTTGTGAAACCTTTGATATTTAAATGGCTTGGAATGGAAGAGAAGAAGAAAGAAGTTTTAAAGGCGAAGATGTCTCGACAGGTAGCATCTGTTCTTGGGAAAGAGGAGTTCTTGCGTGTAAAGGTTGGTAAGGTTGGTGATAATTTTATAGCAACACCTATCTCTCGCGGTGCTGGTGTCTTGATGTCTCTTGTTAGGGCAGATGGCTTTGTAAGGATACCAGCAATGTCTGAAGGATTGGGGTCAGGAGCTCAAGTTGATGTTGAGTTATTAAGAACAAAGGAAGAGATAGAGAATACAATTGTGTGTATAGGCAGTCACGATAATACACTTGATCTTCTTGCTAATATGTTAAAGATAAAAAATCCAAAATATTCATTGTCTTCTGCGCATGTCGGCTCTATGGGTGGACTAATTGCAATTAAGAGAGGGGAGGCACATATTGCTGGTACTCATCTTCTTGACGAAGAAACGGGTGAATATAATGTACCTTTTATCAAAAAAATTTTACCAGGTATTAGTTTATTTTTGATAAATCTTGTTTATAGGGAACAAGGTTTGGTTGTATTAAAAGGCAATCCTAAGAATATTAAAGGTTTTGAGGATCTTACAAGAGATGATGTTACTTTTGTAAATAGGCAGGGGGGTTCTGGCACAAGGCTTTTGACTGATAAGTGTTTGAGAGAGCTGGGGATACAAACAAATGTTATAAAGGGCTATGAGCGAGAAGAGTACACACATATGGGCGTTGCCTCAGCTGTCTTAACTGGAGTTGCTGATACAGGGCTTGCTATACTTTCAGCTGCGAATGCACTTGGTCTGGATTTTATACCTGTTGCGAGAGAAAGATATGATCTGATTATACCAAAGACATTCTATGATACTGAAATGATAAAAGAGGTTTTATATATAATAACAGAAGATAAAAAGTTTAAAGAATCAGTAGTGAAACTTGGTGGTTATGATGTTTCAGATATGGGTAAAATAATTTATGAATCCTGAGATTAGATAGACTACTTATCCTTCATGACCAATATTATTATCTAACTCGAGTATTCGTTTTGCACCAATATATCTTCTGAAATAATAAGGCGTGTCGAGACTATCTATCGTGACTTTCTTACTTCTTGATGATGCATGAATAAATAGATTATTGCCTAAATAGATTCCAACATGAGAAGGAAAAGATGCGTAAGTTTTGAAAAATACCAGATCGCCGACTGAAAGTTCGTCTTTCTCTACCGGGATCCCTTCGACATATTGTTCTCTTGCTGAGCGGGGTAATTCTATACCAATCAATTTGTAAACCTTTTGTACAAAGGCAGAACAGTCGAGACCAAAAATACTATTACCCCCAAATCTATAAGGAATATTTAAAAGTTTTTTTGAGAGTAGGATGAGCTTTTCTTTTGTACTCAGGTTCTGGTCTTCTGGTTCTATTTCTAAGATTGGTTCTTCCTCAAGTTCAGTTTTTGTTTTGATTACAGCGTCGTAGTTTTTTACAATTTTTTGCTCAAGTAATAATTTTTGGCCTGGTTTTAAGGTATTAGTGCTTAAGTTGTTAATATTTTTTAAATCTTCAATGCTAATGTTAAATCTTTTGGATATCCTGTAAATAGTGTCACCTTTTTTTACTATGTAAAAATCCGAAGGTGCTTTCTTCAAAAGCAATTTTTGCCCTTTATGAAGTTTGTTAGTATCAAGATTGTTTAAATCTTTGAGTTCTTCCACAGGTATTGAATACTTTTTGGAAATAGAATAAAGCGTATCTCCTTTTTTAACTATATAAAATTTTTTTGACTCTTCTTTAATGATGTCTCTTTTATTTGTGTTTTGATGTTTTTTTGCAATTTTGATTTTATCTGATGTTTTTTTATCCGTAGATTTTGTAGTTGATGGAATGGTAATTTTTCTACCCAGTTCGAGCTTTTTAGGGTTAAGTTTATTTATTTCTATTAATTTTTTTACATTAACATTGTATTTTTTAGCTATCTTTGCGGTTGTATCACCCTTTTTTATTATATAAGTTTCAGCAGATGAATAGTTAGGAAGGATAATAAAAAGGCATATTGAAATTATTAGAAGATATAATTTACTCATTTAACACCTCCTGTTTTAAGCGGCCTCTTCTTTATTGAATTCTTTAAGTGTTGGAAGCTCTGTTAAATCTTTAAGCCCGAAATATTGTAAGAATTCTTTTGTTGTTCCATAAAGAAAAGGTCTACCTGGCGCTTCCTTTCTACCTATTATTTTGATGAGACGCCTCTCGTGTAATGTTCGTATAGCACTTTCTGAGTTTACACCTCGAATCTGTTCAATCTCGGCGCGAATAATTGGTTGTTTATATGCGATTATCGCAAGTGTTTCAAGAGCTGGCATCGATAGTCTTTGAGATAGATGTTGGCTTTTAAATCTTTTTATCCACTCAAAATATAAAGGGTTTGTTACCATCTGGTAACCATTTGCAACTTCTACAATTAGTAGACCAGAATTTCTTTCTTTATATTCATTCATTAATTCATACATTGTGTCTTTAATCTCTGATTCTGGAATCTCAAGTGTTTCTTTCAAATTGGATATGTTTATCGGCTCTCCGGAAAGAAACAATATCGCTTCAATAATCGATTTTTTGTCCTTATTTTCCATGAGACACTAAAAATATACCAGAAAATGCCTAAAAAATCAAAAGAATTTTGGTTTTGGTGTTAATATTTTGTTTTTGATATTGTTGTGATATTATTTTTGTATGCTAAAGTCAACCACTAATCAATCATTTGATGAGAAGAGTTTACAGAAGATTTATGCTTATGGTGTTCGTTTTGTAAAGGGTAATAAGGTAGAGATTTTGTGGAGGGGTAGCGAAGCTTTTCAGATTATCATTGATTCATTAAAAGGGGCTAAGAAGATAATCTGTCTTGAATTTTACATATTTAGGAATGATGAGACTGGTTGTGAGATTGCGGAGATACTAAAACAAAAGGCAAGTGAAGGAGTTAAGGTATACGTATTATATGACCATTTTGGTTCTTTCGGAACACCATATAAATTCTGGGAGGATATTAAAAGAGCAGGGGTAGAAGTGAGGGCGTCACGCCCATTTAAATTGAGTTCTCCTTTTAAATACGTATATAGAGACCATAAGAAGCTGATTATTATTGATGGAGTTTTATCCTTTACCGGTGGATTAAATATTGCAAATGAGTATCGAGGTTATCATTTCTTGGGGCATATACATAAAGAAAAGATTGGATGGAGAGATACGGGAATTTTTCTTGAGGGCCCTATATCGATGGTCTTGTTTGAGATATTTAAGAAAAGTTGGTTTTTCTGGAAAGGGGAAAAGATAGATTTTTATACAGAAGTGAAACCAATACCAAACGGAGTACCAGTTATACCAATATTTGCAAGTTCTGCAAAAGGTAGGAGAAAGATGAGGAAGCTTTTGTATTATAGCCTTATGAAGGCAAGAAGGAGTATCTATTTGACCACCGCATATTTTACACCAAGTCGAAGAATGATGCACGTCCTTGAAGAATCTGTTCTAAGAGGTGTTGATGTTAGAATACTTCTACCAGGGATTTCTGATGTCCCGGCAGCAAGTTATGCTGGAAGAGCTTGTTATAAAAGACTTTTAAAATCAGGGATTAGGATATACCATTATTTAGGCAATATTTTGCACGCTAAGACGTCTGTTTTTGATGGTGTTTGGAGCATAATTGGTTCTGCAAATCTTGATTTTCAGTCGTTAAGGAGAAATGATGAAGGAAATGTTGGTATAATTAGTGAAGAGTTTGGAAAGAAGATGGTCGATATATTTAATGAAGATATTAAAAATTCTGTAGATGTTACTTTAAAAGAGTGGGAGAATAGACCTTTTATAGAGAAATTGAAAGAACAATTCTTTGCACTTTTTAGAAGAAGGTTGTGATGAATGTCTAAGACGGGTATAGCAACATTACCCCTTCATTATGGGAGTGCGCCTACCTGGTTATTTGAGAGGATGACTTTGCTTTCGAGGGAGATTGTATGTGCACTCGTAATGGAGTTCGGTCAAGATGCTTTTCTTAAAAAATTGTCTGATCCTTTCTGGTTTCAAGCCTTTGGTTGTGTTCTTGGTTTTGATTGGCATTCAAGTGGTTTGACAACGACGGTGACAGGAGCAATGAAAGAGGGGTTGAGGGGTCTTGAAAGGGATGTTGGTGTCTTTATAGCAGGTGGTAAAGGTAAGACAGCGAGGAGGACACCAGAACAGATAAGAAATTATGTGGAGAGGTATTTAATGCTTGACCCTGATAAACTTGTTTATGCAAGTAGGATATCCGCAAAGATTGATAATTCTGCTATACAGGATGGATATCAGATTTATCATCATGTTTTTATTTTTACAGAAAAAGGGAAATGGGCAGTAATTCAACAAGGAATGAATAAAGATAATAAAACTGCTCGAAGATATCATTGGTTGAGTGATAATGTTAATGATTTTGTTATTGAACCACATGCTGCGATTTGTTGCGATAAAAAAGGTGTGGCACTAAATCTTATTGCAAAAGAGAGTGGTGAAGCAAGGCAGATGTGTACTTTATTGTCGCGTGAGACCCCTGAAAAAATAGTAAAAGAATTTAAAACCATTCAAAGGCTTGATTTAACAAGAAGACATAAGATAACGATCGAGGATATAAATCCTAAAAAACTATATAGCATACTTACTAAAACATATGAGATTCAGCCATCAAATTTTGAAGAATTACTAAGGGTAGAAGGTGTAGGACCAAAGAGTTTGAGGGCATTAAGCCTTGTATCGGAACTTATTTATGGGGTTAGTGTAAGTTATAAGGACCCTGCACGTTTTAGTTTTGCTCATGGTGGGAAAGACGGAACGCCTTTTCCTGTTGATAGGCGAATTTATGATAAGACAATAGAAGTTATGAAGAAGGCTGTTCATTCTGCATCTATTGGTAATAGAGAAAAACTTAAGGCGATAGAAAGGCTTTCGAAGATCGAAGATAAACTCCAATAGATAAAAGTTTAGTCCTTAGAAGGATTTTATCCTACTCTTTTAAAGAAATTTCAGTTTTATCTTGAGAATCTTTTATTCTCTTACATGGTTTTAGTCAGATTTTATAAAGAATTTTCTTATAAAAGAATTTACTTCATGAGATGACTTGCGATATCTCATGGAGTAAAATGGGGATAAAAAAGAGAAGGAGACTTTTTGCTTCTTCTTCCGAAGATCATTAGTTTGTATTAAAAATTGGCTGGGAAGGGAATCGAACCATACATGTTATATTATTGATTTTAAATGAAAAAGATAAAAGAGAAAACGAAACTTACCGTCAAAGTTACCGTCAATATGCTTTTTCTGCTTTAATACTATAAAAGCGTTTATAGTTACACCCTCAGAAGCAGTAGCTGCGAAATTTTACCTGACACAGAACTTCCCTCAACAGAGGAGGGAAGAAATTAAAGAAATCATAAGGACTTTTAGGAAATTTTTAGGGCAAGAGTAAGCTCTTGCCCTTTTATTATTCTATAATTGAATTAAACTCACTCAAAGTTATTGCTGCCTGTTTTTCTGCTTCTTCAAAGCTCGCTCCTCGTTTCATGTAGTATTCTATCATTACGAGTTCTTCTTCTTCTGGTGTCATGTCTTCAGTTAAAATCGCTGCATTGAAAGGCTCGCCTGATATTTCTTTGTATTTTTCTTCAAGTATGTTTAAGAATTCAATTGCTTGTGGGTTTATCTTCATTATCCTCATTTTGATATTTTCTTTATATGCTGACATAACTCTCCTTTCTCCTCCCTTTGGGGGCTTTTTATTTTATTACTTTTTCAAAGAACCTAATTTAAGTATATATACAGTGTATATTGTTTGTCAAATATATAGGTTAGTTGGGGTCAGGTCTTGAATCTTGAATTTTTAAAAAGAAATGGTAGGCTGAACTAAGTTCAGACTACCATTTATAGATGAAGAACTTGAAAATTACTTGTAATAATTTAAATTTATATCCGATGTTGTGATGGTGAGGTTAAATTTTTTTGAGTAAAGAAATTCAAGATTCAAGACCTGACCCCATTTTTTCTATACATTTAATTCTTCAGGATAGGGGTCAAGATACTTCTGTATAAGGATATAATGGTTTTCAAATCTATAAGAAAGACTTCGGAGAAGTTCAGTTATCACTTTTAATTCAATCAATCCTTTACTGTATTTTCCAATCAGGCTGAGCAGATGTTCCTTTTCCTTTCTGGTTAATTGTTTTGAAATGTGCCCCATTATATGCATGAGAGTATTGGCATGTCTTCTGCGAGATGATTTCTTTGCAAAGGTTTGATAGAATATCATCTTGTATTTTGATAATTTTTGATTAACTGACATATTGCCGTCAGCAACAATTTTACCAAGTTCCTTTAAATTTTTCTGACTATAAGTCATAAGAAGGTATTTATATTTGGAATGAAACTCTACCAGACGAGAAGGAGTAGCATGATTCATTAACTCCCTGAGGTCAGAAAAGGCAAAGATTCTTGTTAAGAAATGTTTCCTCATTTGATTATCTCTTAGTCTTCCTTCGTCTTCTATTGGTAAATAAGGGAAAGTTTTTTTATTGCACTGGCAAAGAATCCATCTGTTTTACAAATCACTGCATCATTTTTATAAAGTTTAGTAGATGAAACACCACAGGATGGCGATTTTGCTTTCAGAACAAATCCGTCTACATCTTTTAAATGTCTCAAAACTTTGCTTACATACCAATTCATTATTTCTGTTAAATCTTTCCCTGTGTCGGGTTGAATTAATACTTTTTGTTCGTTGTTCTGCTTGATAATAATTCTTGGCCTTGGTACTCCCAAACCAATATCAACCTCCGGGCAGAAGTCAGTGTAATCTATGTAATGTTTTAATTTTTCAATAAAATCATCATTTATGATTCCGCCGTTATATCTAACAGGTTGTGAAAAACATCTGCTTAAAACAATTTTTGGTTTTTGATAGTTGTATTATAATTAAAAAATGATTGAAAATCTAACGAGTCTTTCAGCACCATTGCTGGCACTTATGGCTGGTTTATTTACCTGGGGGATGACTGCCTTAGGCGCTTGTTTTGTTTTATTTGTAAAAAGTGTAAACAGAAAACTTCTTGATACTGCTTTAGGTTTTGCAGCAGGTGTTATGATTGCTGCGAGTTTTTGGTCTCTTCTTGAGCCTGCCATTGAGATGTCAGAAAAATTAAGTATACCTTCATGGATACCTCCTGCAACTGGTTTTATATTAGGAGCAATATTTTTAAGGTTAATTGATATGGTATTGCCACATCTTCATCTTCAAGCACCAATCAGTGAGGCTGAAGGAATAAAAACATCATTTAAAAGAAGCACTCTTTTAGTATTAGCAGTCACATTACACAATATTCCTGAAGGATTAGCAGTAGGAGTTTCTTTTGGAGCCTATGGAATTGACCCTGCTAATGTAACCCTACTTTCTTCAGTAATGCTTGCGGTAGGCATAGGAATCCAGAATATTCCAGAAGGTTTTGCTATATCAATGCCTCTTAGAAGTGAGGGATTATCAAAGAAAAAGAGTTTTATGGTTGGACAGATTTCAGGATTTGTAGAGCCAATTTTCGCATTAATAGGAGCTTTACTTGTTAATATTATGCAGAACCTATTGCCTTATGCACTGGGTTTTGCAGCAGGTGCTATGATTTTTGTTACTGCTGAAGAATTAATTCCAGAGTCACAAAGAAATGAAAACTCTGACATTGCTACCGCGGGATTAATCATCGGTTTTACCTTAATGATGATTCTTGATGTAGCTTTTAAATAAATACTTAAAAAATTCCGATAGAGGATTTTTCTTATTCATAAAACCTTAAGCTTTCTCCTTCATCATCTCTATTACTCTCTACTAATTACTCAAATGGAATTAACTTACAAAAAAGCTCTACCAATGGAAATCAATAAGAATTATGATTAATTAAGAACAGAAAGAAAAGGAGGATATAAAATGGAAAGGGTTAATATAAGTAGCGAAGTAGAGGCAATTTTTACTTTTAAGTGGAAATCCGAATTTGGATTGCATGAGGAAAATTACTTCTGCAAAATAAATGTTTGGAGAGACTTAGACTTGCTTCCAGAAAAATTAAAGGAACAATTAATGGGAAGGGAAAATGGCGAAACTTTTAGTGTTTTTTTTAAAGGTGGAGAACTTTTCCCTTATTCAGACGAAAACATTATAGAAGTTGAAAGCAAGCAGTTTAATCCTCCAAAGCCTTTTAAGTTGTTAAAACCAAGATTGGGAAGATTTTATCCATTAGGTTTTTTCCAAGGATTAGCAGGAGTCTTTTCTGTTAACTGTAGTCCAGCAAGAATTATTGGAATTGATAATGAAAAATCAAAATTGACCATTGACACAAATATTCCAATTGCTAAATATGATGTAAATTTAACAATTTTTATTAAAAAGATTGTGAAAGAATTATCTGAGATTGGTGGAGAATGCAAAAACTGGTGTTTATTGCCTCTTGAAACCGGTCCTGGCATGCAAGTAAGATTTGATGGAATAGTGACTGATTTTGAGTTTGATAATTCAGAAAGGTTTAAACGGGAAGATGAAACTGAAGACAGTATTTTTTATAAAGAACCGAGGATAACAACTCATATAGATTCTCAATGTAATGAAAATTTAATTGAGCTTTACAATAGAATTTTGCCCAGGGAAGGTAAAGTGCTTGATCTTTTGAGCAGTTTTCAGTCACATTTCCCTGAAAACAGAGAATTTTATGTGATTGGACTTGGTTTAAATGATGATGAAATGAAACAAAATAGAAGTCTTAATGAATGGGTAATTCATGACATAAATAAAAATCCTAAACTTCCTTTTAATGATAAAGAATTTGATGTTGTTGTCTGTGATTTATCCATTGATTATATTACCAATCCATTTGATGTTGTAAAAGAAATAAGGCGAGTACTTAAGCCCGATGGAGTTTTAACTTTTAGTTTTTCAAATCGTTACTTTCCTCCGAAGGTAATAAAACTCTGGACTGATTTACATGACTTTTAAAGGATGGGATATGTTTTAGAAGTTTTATTAAGAAATGGAGGCTTTAAACAATTTCAAACTTTCTCCTATAGAGGATACAGAAGACCCTATGATGATAAACACTTTGGATGTACTTTTTTATCAGATCCTCTTTATGTAGTTTATGCGAAGAAAGCTTAAGGGAAGTATTGCTGTCATAGGTGGTGGAATAGCTGGTGTATGTACTGCTGAGCTTTTTAAAAGAAGAGGCTACGATGTAATTTTGTTTGAAAAATCAGAAGCTCTTGGTGGTTGCGCTGGGAGTTTTCATAGAAACCAATTTAGATTTAACATTGGTGCTACAACAGTTGCGGGATTACTTCCTTCTTTCCCAGTCAGAAAGATTTTATCCGCTTTCAATGTACTTGATGAAATCAAATTAAAAAATCCAGGACTTGTTGTGCATACAAAAAGAGGCACTATAAAAAGATATCAAGATTTGAGTGAAACTATTGAGGAAATAAATAGATTTTCCCCGTATAAGAAAAATAAAGAATTTTGGAGGACAGTATATGAGGTTACCAGAAAAGTTCTATGTCATGATTATTATTGTAATTTTAATAACATTTTTACCGGATTTAAAACTTTTTGGAATATGAAAGAGTTAATAATTAATAATTTCAGGCATTTTCTTCTACCAGCAGAATTAGGATTAAGGATGTTTTTTAGTAAAATTGACAGAGATTATTATGATTTTATGGACAGTCATGTTAAGATTGTAGCCCAAAGCAGTATTGATAAAGTAAATTTTCTTACTTTGCTGTTATCATTAGGATATCCTTTTACAGGTATTGGTTATCCTAAATATGGTATGGGATGTCTTATTAATAAAATAGCCAAGCAAACTCCATATTTTTTAGAAACTCCTGTAAAAGAGATAAAGAAACTTTCCGATGGATATCTTATAGATTGTTATATTAGCAAGCGAAAATTTAACAACATTGTAATTGCCTGTCCTATTTTCGAAAATATGAAGATGTTGAAAGATATAAGTATGAAAAATTATTTCTCTAAATTCCTAAAACTTCTTTCTGATAATTCAGCGGTGGTAGTTTACGGAGTTTTAAAAGATTTTATATCAGAAGATACTTTTAATCTTATTATAAATTCAGAAATATTACCAGATACCTCCTCAAGATATCTTTTTGTCTCTTTTGAAGACCCCATTGTTATAAATGGTGAACAGTATGTGACATTTACTGTTTCTACGCACACTTCTACATATTATTGGTCAAGTTTAAGCAATGAGGAATATAATAATAAAAAAGTCATGCTTGAAAAAAGAATTTTGGATATTGTCAAAGATACCTTTAATATTGATAAAAGCAAAATTATTTTGTCTTTTAGTGCGACTCCTGAAACTTTTTATAAGTATATTAATAGAAGAAGCGTTGGTGGAACACCTGTAGAAATTCAAAATCCCTTCTGGAAAATTCCTTCAAATTTTACTCCTTTTAAAGGAGTCTATCTTGTCGGAGATAGTTTTTTTTCTTATCAAGGCTGGATCGGAATCTCATTAGGGATATTAAATTTATTGATAGGATTAAATGAAAAAATTTGAACTGCATATAACATGGAAAGATTGGATTTTCATTATCTTCATTGCAGTTATTTTTTCCTTAATAATCTCAGCTCTTATTTATGAAAGCTTTAATTTGTCTTTAATAGATGGAATAATTAACGGTGCTATTTTAGGTTTTTGTCTTGCTCTTTTTTCCTTCTCTTTTATAACCATAAACAATAAACTTATTCTTCCCAGACTTAAAAGTCCTTTTGTATGGTGGATAGTTTCAGCTTTCTTTTCTTTTATGGCTGGAATGACAGGATTTTTTTTAGCTTTTATCATTAATCGTGCCTTTAATTTAGTTATACCTGATAAAGTTATTGAAAGAATAGAATTTTTTGCAATAATATCAGGAATTCTAAATTATATTGTAGGACTCTTAATTTATCTTTTTGTAAACATGAAATTAAAAAAAACAAGAACTTGAGATTTTAATCCTGGAAAGTAAACTATTATCTTTAAATAGTCAGCTAAATACTCACTTTTTATTTAATACTATAAATAGCATAATTGAGCTTATGAAGTTTGACGCGACAAAGGCAGAAAGGTCTTTGATTAAACTCAGTCAATTTTTAAGAAAGGTTTTAAAAAATAAGGATTTATTCACAGTTCAGGAGGAGCTTGAAAATGTAAAGAACTATATAGAACTTGAGAATATTAGATTTGGAGGATTAATAAGCTTAAAGATAAAGAATGAAGAAGAATTTTTAAATGAATTAGTGCCAAAATTTTCCATTCAGTTAATTGTTGAAAATGCTATTAAACATGGGTTTCAACGGAAATCTTTAAATATAGAAATTATTTTTGAAAAAATAGACAGCATAATGAAAATTTATGTGATAAATGATGGTAAAATTCCAGAAAGTATAAATTTTGGAACAGGCTTAGGTAATCTCTCTAAGAGAATGAAACTTTTATGTAATGGTAGAATTGAATATAAAACAAATCAAAACACGGTTTTTACACTTATTATGCAGAAATGAAAGTTCTTATAGTAGATGATGAACCTCTTGCAATTTCAAGATTAAAGAGGCTTCTGTCTGAAGCAGGAGTATCAAAGATAAATATTGCCAATGATGCAAAGGAATCATTATCAATTATTGAAAAAAATCCTGATATAGAAGTTGCCTTCTTAGATATAAAAATGCCTGGAGTTTCCGGGCTTGAGTTAGCCTATAAAATAACTTCTATGAATGATAGAATATTTATTGTTTTTCAGACTGCCTATGAGGATTATTCCCTGGAAGCATTTAAAATAGGGGCTATAGACTATATTCTTAAACCCTATACAGAGGAGGATATTAAAAGGGTTTTAGAGAGAGTTAAAAAGTTTCAAAGTAGAGAAAAGGATATTAAATTTATGGTAAAGAATATGAGAGGTATTTATAAAGTTATTGCTACTGATGATATTTATTATATAAAGGCAGAACTTAAGGATTCTATTATAAGAACCAAAGATGAAGAAATTTATTATCCTCTTTCTATCTCAAAATTTGAAGAAAGATTAAAGCAATACGGATTTTTCAGAATTCATAAATCTTTTTTAGTCAATATTAATAAGGTATCAAAGATTGAATCTACTTTTCAGAGTAAATTAATTTTCCATTTTGAGGGAATAAAAGATAAAATTAAAAGCAGTAAAGAAGGGGGTAAGCATTTTAGAGAGAATTTTAAGCCTTAAAAGTGCCTAAATTATGAATGGGCAACTAAGTTTGTATCACATTGATACAGCATATATTTGCTTTTTCATATTGATAATTTTTTTATTTAGGATAAAGAAGGTCAGTCGGGGTCAGGTCTTGAATCTTGAATTTTAAAAAATGGTAGGCTGAACTAAGTTCAGCCTACCATTTCTAAATGAAGAACTTGAAAATTACTTGTAATAATTTAATCTTATATCCGATGTTGTGATGGTGCGGTTAAATGTTTTTTGGGTAAAGAAATTCAAGATTCAAGACCTGACCCCATTTTTTCCGAGTATTCTTCCCATTCGCGTAATGTCTTTCCTTCAAATTCCTGAATAAGTTCACTCATCTGACCCACAACCTTCGGTCTTGTTCCCTGTGCATACTGGTTTGCTAAATTGATAAGCGGCGCAACATAATTAGGAAAATCTGGCGTTTCAATATCCAGATATTTTCTGA
>Ga0315298_1001684_pt1 | contig 39661 bp, 27 predicted proteins | sample WHS_1_MG_FD_203077 | JGI IMG/M metagenome (GOLD analysis project Ga0315298, IMG submission 203077) | Extremophilic microbial mat communities from Washburn Hot Springs, YNP, Wyoming, USA - WHS_1_MG | ecosystem: Environmental > Aquatic > Thermal springs > Hot (42-90C) | place: USA: Wyoming... | reverse complement strand
GACTAACGACAGGTTCGGAGTCTTAGTGGAGTATTTCACCGACAGGCAGAACTGGAGGTCGCGGATAGCTATGTGCGGATCCTACTTGGCTCCCAACGTCAGGGGCTTGAGCGCAAGCCTGCCGGTGCATTTCAACGATGGCTACAGCAACTTCGGCCACCCTTCTTTCACCACAGGCCCAGATGGGAAGCCTAAGGTTCTTTTCAGCTTCTTCATGTCCCACGCGCCCCCGTTTCCAGTTTTAGACTACAGCAGGCAGTGGAGGCATGAGATCTGGGTGTGGGAGCCGGGCTTCAATATTTTCGACACCAGGGCCTACGGGAGGATGTTCGACAAGCTGGTTTTCGACGATGAGACTACTAGGAATCCTCCTTTCTACGATCTCCTGGGGGCTAGGAAGGTGATGCTCGGAGTATCATGCCCGTCTAGGGGAACACTGACGGTTAGGGTTCAGCAGGCGGTTAGCATGAAGGAGCATTTGGAGGGGAATTTTGTAGAAGAGGTTTTCAGAGTGGTTAGGGGTTCTTGGAGAACCCTGGAGGACCCGCTTGGCACGCTTAGGGTAACTGTGGGCAAGGGTTCCACGGTATGGCTGGTCGCCGAGTATTAGCTTCTAACGAGTCGCGGAGGAAAGCTGTTTCCACCCGGTTTTCTCTTCTAAGACCATATGTTTCCCAGCTACTCGCGTAAGCTTAATACCTGCCGTCCGCCTGTTCTGAGGCTGCTCGGAGGGGCTGGTGAATGACTAGCCGTAGGAACCCGGTTAGGCTGGAGAATGCTGAACACGTGACTGTCTACCGTAGGGGTGACGAGTATGCCGGGTGGCCTTTCAACGGGGGCCTATGGGGCTTCGGAGAGGGCGAGATACTCGTAGGCTTCAACCGTAACAAGTGTGCATACGCGTCCCCCAGGGATGTTGAGCACAGTAGGGTTCAGCTGGGAGCCGGCCAGCTTGTCACGCTTCGTTCAAAGGACGGTGGCCGCACCTGGCCTGTTGAAGGCCTTAGGGTGGTCGTGGATAGCAAGGCTGAGCTGCGCGCGAAGGTTCTTCACTATCCTCCGGCTGATAGTCCCTTGCCTAAGCCGAGGCCGGTGGACTTTTCGAAGCCGGGTTCAGCTTTAGCTGTTGAAACCCCTCTTGGAAACGAGACTGGCCCGACAGCATACTTTCTAACGCGTGACAAGGGTTATTCATGGGAGGGTCCACACCTGCTCTTCGACCCCGTGTTTGAAACTATTCAAGCCCGGCCCTCATACGTTGTTCGCTCAGACGGTGTCTTGCTATGGTTTGTCCAGGGGAAGCGTTTCGACGAGGCTGCGCGTGGAGGAGGTTTTCCCGAGGGGAGGCCGATGGTTTTGGCGAGCACGGACGGCGCTGTCAGCTGGCGTTTCCTAAGCTATGTTACGCCGGAGGATTCTCACCCTCCTAAGATATGTCCCCACCCGGCTGTTCTCCCGGACGGCAGGATTGTCGCTGCCCTTAGAGCAGTATGGCCTGACTGGAGGCTTCACTGGACTGAAACATATGTTTCTGAGGACGGGGGGTTAACCTGGCGTTTCCAATCTAGGGTTAACGACTGGGGTGCTCCGGCGGCGCTCCTCACGCTTAAAGACGGAAGGCTTCTTTGCACGTATGGCTACAGGGTTCCACCCTACGGGGTGCGTGCCAGGATCAGCGGCGACGGTGGGGAGACATGGGGGAGGGAGATGGTTCTGCGCGACGACGGGGGCAGTCCTGACCTGGGTTATCCACGCACCGTGCTTCTCCCGGATGGCAGGGTTCTCGCCGTATACTATTTCAACAAGGCTGGTGACACTGTTGACTGCGAAGGCGGTGTCAGGCATATTGCGGCAACCATATTCGAAGCGCCGTATTGAGCCGGAATTTTTTCAACCAGTGTTTTTCGGGAAGACGGTCTACGTGGAACGGTTTCAAGAGGCTTCTCAAAAATCTTAAAAACAGGTTTGAACGGGTTAGGGAAGGGTAGACTGAGGCTTGATTGAAAAGCTGAGGGAGAAGGGAGCGGGGAACCCTTTTAAATGCGTGCAGTGCGGCTCATGCACCTCCGCCTGCCCCGTGAACCTCATCCAGGAGGGTTTCAACCCGCGCAGGATAGTCGGATCCTTAGCCAGGTTCAACAGGATTCCGGACCAGGACCCGTGGCTCTGCTCAACCTGCTCCCTCTGCTCTGAAAGATGCCCCCAGGGTGTTGACCCTTTAAGCATAATCCTGGTTTTGAGAGCAGTCCTTTATGAAAACGGGGGCACGGCTCCCGCGGGCGTCCTTAAGATGGTTGAGCAGGTTAAGGAAACCGGTTTAGCCTTCTCCCCCACTCTGGAGTCCCGTGAGAGGAGGAGGCTCCTGGGGCTGCCTGAGGCGGGGCTGAGCACGGAGGGTTTAAGAGAAGTGAGGAGGATCCTCTCGGAGGCCGGTTTCAAATGAGCCTAGCCCTATACCCGGGCTGCGTCATAAGGACTGTTCACCCTGAGGTTGAGAAGGCTGTTAAGGAGACTCTCAGCAGGCTTGGCGTCTCGTTCCAGGAGAAGACGGAGGCATCCTGCTGCGCCCCCTCCTGGTTTTTCTCCCTGAGCAGGGAGGCTTGGCTCAGGCTTAACGAGAGGAACATGAGGATTTTCAAAAGTACTGTCGTCACCGCTTGCGACGACTGTTTCGCAAGCCTGAGCGATGCCTTCAGGGTTTTAGCCAGTAGGAATGGTGTGAAGCCTCCTGAGGTGAAGCCTTTCCAAGCGTTGCTGCTGGAGAGGCTGAGGGAGGTGAAGCCGCGGCTCGGCTTCACGGGTTTAAGGTGTGCTGTCCAGCACAGCTGTCGTTTTCTAAGGCCCTCAGGCAGGGGCTTGGATAATCCTGAGGACCCTAAGATTGTTAAGAGTGTTCTCGAGATGCTTGGGTTTCTCCCCGTATCCTATGAGCGTGAGCTCGACTGTTGCGGCGGGTTCCTGTCGGATGAGAATATTGGCAGAGAGATGGCTAGGGTGAAGGCGGGCTCGGCGGAGAAGGCTGGGGCCGACTGCATTGTCGCAACATGCTCGCACTGCATGCTTCGCCTAAGCCCCGTCAGCAATATTCCCGTTCTACACCTTGCTCAGCTTTCAGCCTTCTCACTCGGCTTAGACCCGGTTCAGGCAGGCTTCCCGGAGGCCCTGCTCAGGAGGATGGTTAAGCGTTGAGGCGTGTGACAGTCGTGCTTTGCACCTGCTGCTCAACCCTGCTGGAGAAAATTGATTTCGACAGGCTTAGAAGCGTGTTTTCCAGCAGCCCCCTCGTGAGGAGGGTTTTAATCACCGATAGCCTTTGCGAGAAAAACGCTTGTGAAAACCTTGGCTTGAAGGATGATGGTAGGATTGTTGTCGCAGCGTGTTCAAGCAGGCTTCTCGAAGCTGCTTTCGAAAAGCCTAGTCTAGTGGAGTTCGTCAACATAAGGGAGCAGTGCGCCTGGGCTTGTGGAAGCAGGGAGGAGGCTACTTTAAAGGCAATCCGCCTGGTGAAAGGAGGTGTCCAGAAGGCCCTGCGCGTGTCTCAGCCCCCCGGCGTGGAGGGTTTGAAGATTACGAGGGAGGCGCTCGTCATAGGAGGAGGCATAGCGGGCGTCAGGTGTGCTCTAGACATTGCTGACGCCGGCTACCGTGTCTACATTGTTGAAAAGGAGCCGAGCATAGGGGGAGTGATGGCTCAGCTCGACAAAACGTTTCCAACTTTAGATTGTTCCATATGCGTCGAGGGTCCACTCCTCTCTGAAGCAGGCAGGAATAAGAACATTACTATTATTCCTAACGCTGAGGTTGTTGAGGTAAAAGGTAGGGTTGGCGACTTCAAGGTTAGGGTCAGGGTTAACCCTACTTATGTTGACCCTGACAAGTGTAACGGCTGCGGGGAGTGTGTTAACGTCTGCCCCGTCTACCAGCCTAACAAGTATGATGCCGACCTCAAGCCTGTTAAAGCGATATACTGTCCCTTCGCGCAGGCCGTCCCGCTGAAATACGTGATAAACATGGATCACTGTGTTGAATGCGGGCTCTGCATGAAGGCTTGCACCAGGGCGGCGATAAACCTTGGGGACGAGCCTAAGAATGTTGAGCTGAACGTTGGAGCCATAGTTGTCGCAGTCGGCTCAGACCTTTTCGACCCCAGGCTTAAACCCGAGTACCATTATGGCGAGTATGAGAACGTTATAACAAACATGGAGTTCGAGAGAATAATATGCGCCTCAGGCCCAACCGGGGGAGTACTCCTCAGGCGGGATGGGAAGCCTGCTAAAAGAGTTGCGTTCATCCAATGCGTAGGATCAAGGGAGACAGGACCCGGTATTTCAGAATGCTCATACTACTGTTGCGCCGCAAGCATGAAGGAGGCTAGGCTGATTCTTGAGCACGACAAGGAGGCCAGGGTCTTCATATTCTACAACGAGCTCAGGGCCTTCGGAAAGGGTTGGGAGGACCTTCTCTACAGGAGGTGTCTGGAGGATGGTGTGGTCTTCATAAGGTCAAGGCCCTCCGAGGTCAGGAGGACTGAGGAAGGAAACCTGCTTATAGTCTACGAGGATACTTTAACCGGTAGGCGGAGCATGCTGGAGGTCGACATGGTTGTCCTAGCTCTCGGCTTCAAGCCGTCTAAGAGGATGGCTGAGCTGGCTGAGAGGCTTGGGGTCACGGTGGATAGGGATGGGTTCGTAGAGGAGGCTCATGCTAAGATGAAGCCGCTTGAAACAAGGGTCAGGGGGATATTCGTCGCAGGAACATGCCACGGGCCAAGGGATATTGTTGAAAGCGCTGTCGAGGGTAGTGGCGCAGCCGCGTTGGTGACGAGCCTTTTCAGAAGAAGCATCCCCAGGCTTCCGGAGGTCGCTGAGGTTTCGGCTGAGAAGTGCACCGGCTGCGGGAGGTGCTTACTCTCCTGCGAGTATGGCGCCATAGTCATGGAGGGGGACAAGGCCAGGGTTCTAGGAAGCGTGTGCAACGGGTGTGGAGCATGCTTAGCAGCCTGCCCGCAGGAGGCGATAACCCTTGGAAACTGGGGCCTCGGGCAGCTAGCCCCACAGGTTTCAGCCATGCTGGAGGACTAGGGGGTTGGCGTGGAAGCCCAGGATAATAGTTTTCACATGTTGGTGTTCAAGCTCCGGGGTTGACCAAGCCGGGTTCGAAGGCTTCAAATATCCTTCTAACGTTCTAACCGTCAGGGTGCCGTGCTCCGCCATAATTAACCCAAGCCTAATCGTCAAGGCTTTCGAGAAGGGTGCTGACGCTGTTTTCATCACCGCATGCAGGCCGAGCGAGCTAAGGAGGGTTGCGCCCAGCAGGATTACTGAAGCCAGGGTGAGCCTCCTCCAGAGGCTTTTGAAGACCATAGGCGTCGATGAGGACAGGCTTAGGATACTCTGGATCTCCTCGAACGAGGGTGGGCTTTTCTCCAAGGAGGTTTCACGGATGATCCGGCGGGTTGAGGAGCTCGGGCCTTTAAACATAGAGGGGAGGATGGTTGAACAGGTCTGAGGCTGAGCTGAGGAGCATTGCTAGAAGCCTGCTTGAGAAGGGTGTGGTTGAGCTTGTGATAGGCTACGAGTCCTCAGGGAAGAGTGTTAGGCCCTTCTTCGCCTCGAGGCCTGAGGAGGCTGAGAGGCTAGTCTGGAACCCTGAATGCTGGTTCAACCTCGCAAGGTACCTGAGGGCCTTCAAGGGGAGGAGGGTTGCGATCGTGGCTAAGGGCTGCGACGGAAGGTCTATCGTGGAGCTTGTGAAGGAGAACCAGGTTGACAAGGGGAGCGTCGTAGTCATAGCGGTGGAGTGCAACGGGGTTCTTAAGCCCGTCAAATATGGTTCCTTCGAATCGGCTAGAAGAATGGCGGACTACTGTGAGAGATGCGCCACGCGGGTCTCGCCTGTCGCCGACTATCTTGTGAGTTCGGACAACCAGGGTTCTTTGAGAAGGGCTCCGGAGAGCGGGGAGTTTTCCAAGGACTGGTTGAGCATGTTTCAGAGATGTTTGAAGTGCATGGCCTGCGTCAAATCATGCCCCTTCTGCTACTGCACCGAGTGCTCTATAGAAGGCTTCAAGCCGGAGCTGGTCCACAGGCTTAGGGATACTCGGGAACTATTCACGTTCCACCTCACCAGGGCTCTCCACATGGCTGGCCGCTGCGTAGAGTGCGGCGCATGCGAGTCATCATGCCCCGTGGAGATTCCTTTGACAAGGCTATACCATGAGCTTAACGAGTGGTTCAGGGAGAAATACGGCTATGTTCCTGGAAGGAGTTTCGAAGAGCCTCCTCCACCACTAGTCTTCAAGGAGGCCGAGGAAGGGTGAGCCACATGCTCTTCATAAGCGAGGAGGGTTTGAAGCTTCTCCTGGAGGAGCTTGTTTCGAGTAAGACCGTTATCGCTCCGGTTGAGGCAGACGGCTACTTTGATTTCAAAACGCTCAGGCACGCTGGAGAAGCCTCCTTGAACTACAGTAACACGAGGCTTCCCCCGAAACGCTTCTTCCTTCCGCAGAGGGAGGTGGTCTTCAAGCATGGTCCTGGGGCTGGTTTCTCGCAGGAGCCCGAGTACGGTTTTGAAGCAGTGCTCTTCGGCGTAAGGCCGTGCGACGCATCGGCCTTAAGCATCTTGGACAGCATCCTGCTGAAGCCTCCAAACTCGGATCCCTTCTACGAGTCCAGGAGGAGGAGCATCACGGTGGTAAGCCTCTCCTGCACCAGGCCCATGGAGGAGTGTTTCTGCAACGTTTTCGAAACAGGCCCCCTCAGGGGTTCCGGCGAGGACGTAACCCTTACGCGGATAGGGGGTGGGTTCCTGGTTGAAGCCAGGAGCAGTAAGGGACAGGCCCTCGTAAACGGTTTCGAAAGCCTCTTCAGAAACGCTGACGCGGAGCACATGCAGGAGTACGGTGAGCTTTCACGTAGGCTGACGGAGGAGATGGGAAGCAGGGTTAAAGCGGTGAAGGAACGCCTGGTTAGGCTTGAGGAAACGCTTGACGAAGGCTTCTTCCAGCAGGCTGCTCAGAGATGTGTCGAGTGCAGCATCTGCTCATTCGTCTGCCCGGTCTGCTACTGTTTCGACACGGAGGACTATTTGGAGAAGGATTGTTACGTCAGGGCGAAGGGATGGGACACCTGTCTCTCCCAGTCCTTCACAAGAATGGCCAGCGGCCTTGATCCGAGGGCAAGCAGGGTCGACAGGTTATGCCACAGGTTCTGCCACAAGCTCAGCAGGATCCCTTTGGCGTTCAACGCTTACGGCTGCGTCGGATGCGGTAGATGCGTCTCCCTCTGTCCAGCGGGAATAGACATAAGGGAGGTTTTGAGGAGATGGGGCTGAACCCGTATGTTCCTAAGCCGGCTAGGATAATCAGGGTTAAGGATGAGACTCCGGACACGAAGACTTTCACCGTGGGCCCGAACCATTTCCAGGGCTTCACGCCAGGCCAGTTCGCAATGCTAACGGTCTACGGGGTTGGTGAGGCTCCATTCTCAATATGCTCCTCGCCACTCGACAAGGATTGCCTACAGTTCAGCATCAGGAGGATGGGCAGTGTCACGAGCATGATTCACGAGGCAAGCCCCGGGGATGAGGTTGGCTTAAGGGGGCCGTACGGCAGGGGGTGGCCTCTTGAAAGGATGAGGGGAAGGGATATTCTAATAGTTGGGGGTGGAATAGGCTTAGCTCCTTTAAGGTCCCTGGTTCTCTACCTGCTTGGGGAAAGAGGGGGATATGGGGAGATAGCTGTTTGCTACGGAGCCAGGACGCCTTCACTACTCATGTATAGGGATGAGTTTGAAGAATGGATTAGGCGTGGGGTTGACCTCCATCTAACCGTCGACGTGGGCGAGGAAGGTTGGAAAGGTAACGTCGGCGTTGTGACAACAATCCTAGATAAGCCTAAGCTTAATAGGGCTGATACGATAGTCTGCACATGCGGTCCGCCGGTGATGATAAGGTTCGTTTTGAAAAAACTCGTTGAATTAGGATACTCTAAAGAGAATATTTACGCCTCCCTAGAGAGCAAGATGAGGTGTGGAGTGGGTAAATGTGGGCACTGCCACTTCGGAAGGAAGCACATCTGTGTAGACGGCCCAGTTTTCAAATATAGCGAAATGTTGGAACTGCCCAGAGGCATCTCTCCATTCTGAGAAAGCGCATGGTCTCCCAGTATTCTCGACGGGAACCTGTGGCTAGGATTTGTTGTTTAGCGGAGCTTTGCGCGCTTTTTACTTAACCTCTATTCCTTTACTCTTTAGGAACCTGTTCATCATCATCCACTCGCTTAGAAACATCCTTCTTGCTTCGTCGGTTGCATCAATTCTTTTCATGACCTCGTTGATTAACTGCTCATCGCCCATCCAAGCTGAGTCGAAGGTTATGAGCGTGTGCTCGACTCCATCTATATTATCGCTATTATATCACCCTTCTTAAATTTCGCTTCACCATTGACTATGATATCCTCAAAGGCGGAAAGCGGTGGCATCTACTCCTCGAGTCTTTTTAGCGCTCTTCGATGCGTATTTCTCGAGTAGAGCTTTTCTGAACTCAAGGTATTTCTTATGGTTTTCCTCCGATGACCATCCCGTGAGATAGGCACTGTACGCGAGCTTGTACGCAGCGATAACTGCCTCAACCCTCTTCTTGATCTCCTCAAATTTTTCTTCATCGCTCATATTGCTTCCATTGAACTCCGATATTAATCCGGAATCATAATCGATCTCATCAATTTCCACCTTGACATCAATCCCATATTCCTTCGAAACTCTCTTAGCTACCTCATCGAACCATAATAGTCTTATGAAGGCTTCCCTGTAGTTCTTCTTAAGATGCTTCCCTAAGTTCTTCCTGTTGATGTAGTCCCTATATATCTCTTTCTCCTTCTTATCAAGGGCTTTCCAAACCTTATCCTCTTCCTCCTTACCCTTGGCTTCAGCCTCCTTAAACCTCCGACGATAATTCTTAACTAAGCGTTCACCTATGTAGTCCCCGCCCTTGTCCACCAGTTCTGATTCCACGGCTATCGTTCCATCGGCACGAAACTCTACAGACCTAACTGCTGTTATGCTTTCCGTATGTACCTCTAGGTCCCCTGTTTGATATTTCACTATTCTAAACGGCTTAAACCCAAAGTAGAGTGCCTCGTCCTTCAGCCTCTCATTCAGGTAATCCCTTAATTTCTCGAGGAAATTCGGGCTCACCTTCGGGGCGACATCGGCCGGTGTCTTTCCATCCTTATTCCTAATGTTAGGGTCAGCTCCCATTTTGATCAATAGCTCGACGATATGTGTATGAACCATTTTTGCAGCATAGTGAAGTGGAGTCCAACCATTATTGTCCTTAGCGTTTATATCGGAGCCCATCTCGATCAATAGCTTAACGGCATCGATGTGACCACTATGGGCAGCCTCATGAAGGGGAGTTAGACCTTTATTATCCTTGATATTCAGACTGGCACCTTTTTCTATTGATAGCTTGATGAAATCAGCATGACCATATGCTGCAGCCTCATGGAGGGGGGTTCGACCATCCTTATCTTTAGCGTTAACATCAGCACCCTTTTCTATCAATAGCTTGGTAATTTCAGTATTACCTCCCCTGGCAGCACAATGAAGAAGAGTTTGACCATCCTTATCCTTAGCATTAATATCAGCGCCCTTTTCTATCAATAGCTTAGCGATGTCAACGCAATTCTTCACAGCAGCAAGGCAAAGTGGAATCCTACCTTTATTATCCTTAGCATTTGCGTCGGCGCCTTTTTCTATCAATAGCTTAGCGATATCTGTGTGACCCTCCCAGACAGCGCAGTGGAGCGGAGTCCATCCAATATCGTCCTTGATGTTCGGGTCGGCACCTTTTTCGATCAACAACTCCGCAACATGAATATGGCCGGATTCAGCGGCGTAGTAAAGGGAGGTTCGACCATCCTTATCCTTAGCATTAATATCAGCGCCTTTTTCTATTAATAGCTTAGCAATATCTGTGTGACCCCGTTCGGTAGCACGGTGAAGTGGAGGTAAAACTCTCCAGCCCTTTGCTTCGGCATTTGGATTAGCGCCTTTCTCCAAGAGCTCCTTCACTTTCTCCACATCTCCTCTCCCAACCGCTTCAACGAGCTTCTCATCCAAATCCTCGTGAAGAGACGAAGTGCTCAATTTCTTCAACCCTTCTCCCTACTGAAGTACTCTATATGGGGATTATTAAATTCCCCTACCTTATCGGGATACGGTATGTCGCCAAGAATATCTTCAGGAGGCCAGCAGACGACTACGACAACTCCATGGTCACATCCTCCCCTCCAACTCTCCATGCGATCCTTAACCTGCTGGATCGCTTCGTTTAACTGGTCTCCGAATTCCCCCACGTCCTCAGGATCTCCTACGTACTTAGCTTCCACCACCGCGATTAATTTATTAGTTTCAGTACTATTTATTTCGAAATCAGGTCTTCCTGGTCCTCCCAGCTGCTTAGCTCTCAGCTTATCCTTCGGAACTCCGCTCCTCCTCGATATTTCGGAGAGAATTTCATCCATAATAAGCGTTTCATTCGTTATCGCCTCCCCGAGCCTTCCTTTCAAACCCATATCCCCGGGCTCAGCGAGGACATCTGCTGCAAGCCGCTTCAGACCCATGAGCTCCTTGTAGGCAACTATCTCTATCGAGGTTATTTTCCTCGCTCCACTGGGCACATTTACACTGAGTTTTTTATTTCCACAATAGACTACTTTACCGTCATCGAAGTGTATGAGAAGGATAAGCCTTCTATCCCCGCTAACATCCCTGCCAATTCTATCCTCGAGCTCCTTCAGGGCATCGTAGCCCAGTAGCCTGAATAGCCTCCCTTTTAATCCAACTCCTTTCTGACCTTCCTCAAGCGATATTTCATATGATGTTTTACCCATCTGCTCGCTAAGGGGTTTGAGATTGAAGCTGTACTCGCTAATCACTTCCTCTCTCTCATCGAGATATTCTATTCTTATTAAATCGAGTATTGCATCCACCTCAATCTTTTTAATGGAATGAGAATGTTTCCCATATTTAATCCTGACTTCTCCATCTTGATAGAAGGAGAGCACAAGGTTTTTACCATCCATGTTCTTCCCCTCGAGTCCAGTATTTACGCATATTCTCCCTCCCCAAACATCTGTACTCGGCTTAAACTTATAGCACTTTCCATCGATCTCCATCTCGTTGTTGAAGAGGTCTAGTTTGATCTTGACCTCACTGACGGAGAACTCGGTTGGGAAGGATAGCCTATAATCGAACAGCTCGACCTTGGTTACAAGCACTTGAGCTTCATCACTCCCTATTTGATTTAGAATCCGATCCACCTGCTCCTCAGGTATGTCGATTCTCGCCGATTCAACATCCTTAACTATTAAGAACCTCATCACCCCGCTCTTTCCATCGTACTCCCAGTAGACCCTAACCACATAGGTCCCGGGTTTCACCTCATTGCCTTTCCCAAGAGTCATGGCAACGTCCTTCCCCTTTTTCAGCGTTACCTTGTGTGGCTCTTCCTTGAATTCGAAGCTGCGTTGCGCTTCCATCAGCTCCTTTACTATTGTCGTTGCTAGCCGGCAGTTCACCTCCTTGCTCTCGGGGTACCTGAACTTCTCCTCGACGACCCTCTTCAGCTCAGCCTCGGCAACTTCTCTGCTTCCAGTTGAAGTAAGTGCTTTGAAGTAAGCATCTCTCAATACGTCGAGGAGCCATTTCGCAGCATCCGGCCCAAGACCAGGCGTGCCCTTAACATGGTTAAGGAGGTCTGAGACTTCGTTGGCTAGTTGAGCGTTGTAGACAGAGATCGATGAGCAAAACGCCATTATCTCGTTCTCAACGCTCTTAACGTATTCCTCGCTCTCCCTCTTAGCCCTCTCGACAGCCTCTTCAGCGGTCTCCCCCTTCTTAACGTAATCCGTTATCTTTCTCACCAGCTCTATCCTCCTCTCTCCGCTTACAGTCTTGAGCCACTCAACGTTCTTCGCTAAAGTGTTAACAACATCCAGTGCCTGCGAGTCGGTTAAGCCATTGAGCAGAATAGATTTGAGAAGCCCCTCCTTGAAATCGCTTCCAAGGATGCCTCCGAGCAACTCGCTAACGCTCTTCACCTGCTCGTAGAAAGCCCTCTTATCCACGCTTGTCCAAACAACCCTTGTCTCAACCGCCTGGATTCCTACGAAAGCCCCAGAGGAATATGAGAATAATGGTACTTGAAGGTCTTTGCCCGTGTAGATGACGGTTGAGGTTTCCCCATTCGGGTAGAAAACGTTCAGTAGTCCTAAGTCGGCTATACCTCTTTGAGCCAAATCAGCCCCGGTTATCGTAAGCGTCTCCCCGCTCGGCTTCGCAAGCAATCCAAGCTGGAGGCCGAGGGAGCTTGCTGATACGACGGCAGGCAAATAGCTTCCACCGTAAAATGCCTTAGCTATACCATCTTCGCCAACGATTACGTTCGTCCCACCTATTCTTCCTCCGAGAAGCATCCTGTTAAGCTCCCCTGTCTCAAGCGGGTTCTCATTGGGAACGAGCATCACCGAGGGGTCTTCAAGCCTTAGAACAGTGCCGTCCCCAAACCTCATGGAGCCATCCATGCTCAGGATCCCCCTATCCATGCTGAGCTTCCCTTCTGAGAGCCTGAAAGCGTTGAACCCGAAGCTTTTCTCAACCTGTTGCCCAGGGACGACCTTGATGCTTTGAAGGTCCTCCTTGAGGAGCTCGAAAATAGCTGAGGTATGCTGCTCAGCCTTGAACGCGAAGACAAGGTAGCTTCCTTCTCCCACGTTTTTCTCCCCGGCGTATGCCAGCATGCCTTCGATGACCACGTTTCCCCTTGCGAACTTGAATCCAACGACCGTCCCCTTCTGGATGCTTGGGTAGAGCTTGACCCCAAGGCTCTTCTCAACACCCACCTCTATCCCTTCGTTGCTTATGCTGAGTATCCTAGCAACGTCTGGGCCCAGCTTAGCCAGCTGCTCCAACGCTGCCTTTACCTCCGCTAGACGGCGCGCGCGCACTAGCATCTCGACGAAGTCTCCCCCAACGCTTTGGGACAGCTGGAGGGCTTCCTCGGGGCTTAATGGGAGCAGGGGGCTTAGCTCAGACATTAGCGACGGGCTTGCAAGCCATTCCATCAGGTTTCCAGCATGCTGGCTTAGGAAGCCCTCGTCCATCCCAGACATCCATTTAAGAATGCTCGCGACGTAGAGCGCTTGCTGCCTGCTCTTCAAAGCGTTGTCCAGGACCATGCTCAGGAGCTCCTCTGTGTTTGGAACGTGCAGATACTGGTAGAGTTTGCCCATTCTGTCTGCGATTGAGCATGCTAATGGCGTTCCCCATTTCTCCTCAATCCCGTAGAGCCTTCCGTAGATTTCGGGGCTGTTCCTGAGCTCGCCCGGCATCCTCATCATCGCAACATCCAGAGCTATCTCCCTCCCAACGAATGCTCCGAGCGGAACCCCGATAATGGCTCCTATTATCGAGGCCCTCGTCGCATCGTCCATAGTTGGGTCCGCTAAAGCCCTTAATGGGGCTATGATTACTCCGAACGGGCTTACCGTCAAGGCCTCGATAGCGTTCCCTGTCTGAGAGTAGACCAATAATGCGTTCATCGCGCTCCACCCAAGGCCGACGGCTGTTATCAGCCCCGCTAAAGGCTGGAGCCCCGGGATAAGCCACATCGCCGTCATTGCCGCTGTGGAGGCGAAGCCCATTAGGAAGCCGCTTATCGTCTCGAAGGGGTGTCTAGCTATGGTTTTGCCGACGTCGAAGCCCTCGAATGTTTCGAGAAGCCTTTGTTTAGCAACGAGCCTACCGTTCCTGAGAACCTTAACTACGAAGTCGCATCTCACCTGGGAGGGCCAGTATGCAGTGTCCTCGCTACGGCTTTCATATTCTCCCTCGAAAGTCCTCCTCACCCATGTTGTGAACGCTAAGGAGCATGAGGTTCCGCCCGGGGGAACTGGGAGGAGCCAGCTGCCCGGCTCAGCAATGGGTATTGAGGTTACCCTCTCAACAGGGCTTCCCAATAGCTGGGTCTGCCAGGCTTCACCAGCTATGTTCTCAACCCCGAGCGTGTTCTCAGCCTCTATTACAACTTGGTAGGTCAAAGTGTCTCCAGTCGGGTTGGCTATGGCAACTTTCATGGTGTTCTGCTTGCCTAGCATAGCCAGCTCGTTCCTCTCTATGGAGGCCTGTAGGACCCTCATGCTGAACCTTATCGGGTTTCCTTGGGAAACGCTTGCCCTCTTAACAACGTACCCCTCGCTCTCATACTTCTTAGCTAGGCTCTCGTCAAGGGTTTCGCAGACGAGCTCAAGCATCTCACCGCCTTCTACAACCCTTGGAACCAAGTAGTACTTTGTCGGGTCATTATACTTAGATCTAACAATGTTTTCAGGCACGTTGGATTCAATTAACATCCTTCCGCCGGCATCCATCTCAACATTGCTTTCAGCGAGCTCCCACCTCGCCCCAGACTCCTCCTTTCTGACGATAATTGGCACCTGGTATTTCTCCCAGTGGAAAACCCTGTACCTGATGAAGCCACCTTCAAGGTAGTAAAGCTTGTAGAGGTCTACGACGTAGCTCACTTTCTCCTTCCTGTTAAACTCCTTAATGTACGGCGGGGTTGGATACTGGTTTGCGACGCTCTCCTCGAAGGTCCCTATGAACCTTTTGTTCTCAATCCTGTAGAACGCCTCGTATTTTTCATTTGAGGGAACGTTGTCAGGCTTATTCTCAACATCGCCCTGGTAGACCCATTCTCCATAGCCGCCGACATGAACACTAATATCGTCGACATAGAGCTCGCTGTTCTCAGACGCTACGAAGGAGATTGTGTAGTATCCCGCTTGGCTGAAGACATCGCCCGAGCCCCTAAGAAACCTGCTCCAACCGCTGCTCCCGCCTAAAGCGAAGACATGTGCAGATTCGTCGGGCTTCTTTATCGCTACTGCCCCGCTTCCCCTTAGGATATACCAGAAGTCTAAGACTGGGCTTGAGCCTCCCGCGTCGAAGTAGAATGTCTGCCTCCATACCCCTCTTCCGTTCCTCGTTGCTATTCTGAGGCTGCTAGGGCTGCTCCGATACGTTGAGGAGCATACTTCTCCGCTTGCGTCCCCGAGGCTTTCGAAGCTCCAGTCCCCGCTGGATGAAACATTTCCGTTAGCGACGTACTCGTGGAACGGGTGGACGACGTACTTGTAGTAGTGGTATAATAGTTTCCATGTCGCGTTGTAAACGTCGTAGTAGGATATTTCCCTTGTTATCGTCGTCGTGTTGTGCTTCTCAGCAACGTAGTGGGGGTCCATGCTGGTTAAAAGCTGAGCCTCCAACTCGGTTACTATGCCCAGGTATGTTTTTGAGGTCCAGTTCGCAACCTCTGGGGCATAAATCCATGTTAGCACATCATAGTTCTCAGGAGTCTTGTTGACGTAGCCCTTGAACACCCAGCCCCACTTTTCCTCGTAATATGTTTCGTTCCAAGCCCTGTAGTACGGCCTAAGCTCGTAAACATCGTAGACCGGTTTCAAGAGTGTTGCGATGACGTAGTACTGCTTAACCTCCCTGGTGACTGTTTCAGACCTAGTAACGGTTTCTTCATAGGGCTCTACTCCGCATTCTTTGTAGATCATTCCCTGGCTGCTAACCCAGTTCTTCAGGCTCTGCTCAACAACCGTCTTAGAGCCCTCGGCCTCCTCCCTGGATTGGAAGCCCTTCGCATAATTAGGCAAATCATCTATACTAACCTTCTTCTCCTCGTAACCGTTTTGGACGACAACCTGGTAAGCCTTCCTTGTCTCCCAGTGGGAGGTATCGATTCTACGGTATATCCTCCACGCTACGACGTCGCCGTCCACCTGCTTCTCCCCTGTTTTATATAGCCTGGCTGAGTACGGTCCCTGCGAGGAGTAATAGAAGTATTCCTCCCCATATTCGTCGGTAGCCCTGACCAGTTCTCCTGTTTGAAGCATCTTCTCGAAGTCAGTCTTCTTTATCTCAACCGTCCCTAGGATGCATAGTCTTGAGAATGGGGCTGTCTTGTCGAAAACATAGATAGTTATCTTCTCCCTCACCTCCTCTATGACGTAGCCGTCCCTGCTCATCATCACAGCCTCATAATGGTTAGTTGTCTCCTTTACGAACTCAAGCCTGTATGACTCAACCCAGACCTGTTTCTCAACCTCTCTTATCTCAGCTATTCCGAACAGTCCCGGATGGGTGTAGAGGTAGTTCTCAGCATCCCAGTAGTTTTCGAACTCGGCCTTAACCTCGTACCTAGCCACCTTGACAGTCGGGACGATGGCGTACCTTGTCTCAGTCTTGGTGACCTCTCTTGTCTCAGTCTTTAGGACGGTGTTAGAAGTGATCCGCGTGGCGTTAGCGCTCTTCTTAACCTCGCTCTCCTTAGCCAGTGCTTCATCAAGTGTTTCAAAAGGGCCGTATGTCTCCTCTTTACTCCTATAGCCAACTAAAACGTATCTTTTATCCCCAACCTTAATCTCGCTCGAGCCGCTCTGAGAGTAAACATCGTAGACCGTTGTCTTGTTGCTCGTCCTCCTATATATCGCGTAGCCGGCAGCGTTAAGGGGTATTGTTACGGCTACGCTTCCAGCATCGTCCCTCTCAATAGTTATGCTGCTTAAATCATAGGTTGAAAGCATGCTCAGCTGGGGCTCGTTCTTAATGGCGCTGGCAAGCTCCCCGCTGCTCCAGCCCTCGGCAATTGCTTTTGAAACAATGCTTCTAAGCCTGTCCTCGCTGAACCTAGCCTCCTCGGCGAAGCTAAGCGAAATGCCTCTGAACGGTATCTCAGCGCTTAAGACCAGGATGGTCAGGATGATCCCGCTTGAAGCCTTCTTCACGCTTCTGCCCTTAAACCATGAGGGCCTGTTTTTCTTGCCCCCTGCCTTTTCACCGTTCTTGGCTACGATCCCTACGATGGTGGGGATTAGCATCGAGTCTATGAATAGGCCTGGGAGGCCGTATGCTGAGAGGATCGTGAGCATGAGGAGGAACAACGCTATCGTTGAAACGAGCCTTCCAAATCCTATCCAGAACCTCTCACCCGCTAAAGAAGTCAGCAGCCAGACCAGGGGAATAGCCAGTAAGATTGAAGCAATTACTCCTCCTCCATAGCTTATCGCTATTAGCCCAAACGCATCCTGAGGGCTTGCTGAGAATAAAGCGTGGTAGCCGATGGTGAGCATTATGGCTAAGCATGTGAGGCTTGAGATGGAGAGGAATGCGAAGCCCTTAACAAGCTTTCTACCGTTCCTCCTTAAACCCTCCATTATGCTCTCATGCCTAATTACGAACAGCGAGGCAGCGTAGGTTGACGCTAGCAACATGTTTAGGAGAAGGAAGGCAACAACCATTGTTAGAACCAGCTTAACAGTCGGGATGCCGCTGACGATCAGCATAGCGATATCCGGGGCGAGGAAAAGGAGCAGGCCGGTTATTGCAAAGTACGCTACTGCTGTGCTTGCGAGGCATATTGGCCATGCTTTAACAAGGCCTACGAGAGCCCTGAGCCTGTTCATAGCCCTACCCTTGCCTCCTCATATGCGGTAATGCCGTTTCTATTCTCGGCAGGGCAGATCGTCACCTGGAAGCCTGAGCCGGATATGCTGAACGAGACTCTTCCGTTAAAGTCCGTTACTCCGCTCTGGTCTGTTTCGAAGCACCTGACTCTTAACCCGGCTATGGGGCTGTTGTCGTGGGCCCAGGAAGCCCTGGCGTTGACACTACCACCATTTCTCTCGGCTGAGATTTTGATGTGGGTGAAGACAAGGGTTAGTTTAGGCAGCCTGGTTGTAAGCTCGAGCTCGTCGCTCCTATTCTTGGAGGAGAATCTTACTTTCCTGGAGACGTTGAGCTCCTCGAAGACCTTAACCGTAGCCGAGCCCGTTTCAACGCCACCCCTAACCCTCTCACTGATCCAACCATTTGAACAATAGTAGCTTATCGTCTGGTTGAAAGATATTGTTGAGCCGCTATTCGTCCATATCTCGGAGCCTATCAGCGTCCCTCCAACAACCCTGGTGTCCCTCTTAATCTCTGTGACAAGGTATCTAGCGGAGGTGAAGCCGACTTCGTCGCCATTGCTTATCGCAACAGAAATCTTATGGACACCGGCTTCCCCTGAGCCCTCGTCGTAAACAGCATCTATAGAGTAGCCTTCGCCGACGCCGACCGATGGAACACTTTCTCCAACCTTGATTACGACGGGGCTTGTGAAGGACCAGCATTCCCTGTTAACCCCTTTGAAGACTGCTTTCTGAACGCTCCCAGGCGTTCCGCAGCCTGTTTTCTCAAACCCCTTCCAAACAGCCTTCCAGCTCATGTTTCTAACGCCGCTAACCCCTGGGAGCCTGAACTCGAAGATGTGAGTCGCTTCTCCGTCCAGCGTTGCTTCAGCGGTGTGAGATTCAGCCATTATCGTTCCGCTTCCCTCGAGCCTTATCTCCATGCTTGCGTATCCTATGGTGAACGTGTCGCTACCAGTCCTGTTTGTCCAGACAGAGGCGTGGATTAATAGCCTGACAGTATGGTTCCCAGGACCAAGGGTTGCAGCCCTGGAATAGCAGTTTGACCACCAGTATCCGGTTAGCTCGTAGACCTTAACGTTGTCAACGTAGACCCTGAGGTACTTGTCGAAGATGCGCCAGCGATTATCGTAAGGAGGCGTTTGAGGATTATGGTCGTCGCCGCAGACGTAGACACCGCCTGAAACCCCTTGTGGGATGTTAACGCTGGCCACGCATTCCTTAGCGTCGCCATAGGTGCCAGGCCCATTCGTAACAATGCTGAGATAGCCAGTCCCGCCGTACCAGGCTGTTTCATCAACAGAGTAAGCTATGCTCACAGTATCTGCTCTAAGGCTACTCCAAGAGTAGGATGAGGGCGTTGCATAGACAGTTGGCCCAGTGGATGGGGGAGCTAGACTAGCTAGGAGGAGGGACGCGAGGACCGGTGAAAGCAATAGCGCATAGAGCAGGATCTTCAGGCAGGTGCGCCCAACCATTCCAAACATGTTTTGCGGAGGCCTAAGATAAAGGTTTTTCCAATCGTGAAGAAATCCTTAGGAAAGCAAACGCTTGAGGGAGAGGGTTGGGTGAAAGTGAACGCACCGAAGAACCCATCAGCCTTAGAAAACCCGTTCAAACCCTCTTCCGGCTATCATGCTTAAAGGCATTCCCCCGGATCGTCTCATCACAATAGTATACTAACTTCAATTAAATCGTGTTGAAAAAAGGGCTTATGATGCTCATTGTAACATGTTGTCTTTTTCGACAACAAACGCTTAAATCATGCCTTCTCGCTACTATAAAGAGATGTGCTCCACTGCGTACGACCTCGTGTGCGAAGAGTGCAGGAGGAGGTTCGACAGGATCTTCAGCGTTAAGATAGAGACCGCGGAGCAGGAGAGAAAGCTGCTCGCGAAATGGCTGAAAACCCTATGCAGGGATTGCAGGCGGATCCTGATGGAGGAAGGATTCATGGTTAAAGAGTAGAAAGCAATAGTTGAAAGAAAAACCTAGTTTTCTAAAACTTAAGCACATGCTTAACTTTAGAGTAGGAGGGCTTCTACTTCCTTCAACTGTCAGTAGTCGGGTCCACGGTTAGACCTAGCGGCTGGTGTCCAATAATAGAGATCTAAGAATTGTCCATATGGAATAATGGAACCGCTTAGCGCGCGTGTGCAAATAAACTTTTAAGGGCGCGCTAGGAGAAATATCAAGATGAGCAGCGAGCCAATCCTTAATGATAAGCTACGTGAGCTGGCTGCCCAATCTGATAAACCATTTGTACGTGATTCTGAGAAAATGATTAAATATCTTCTTCAAGTAGAACCAACATTACCCATGCGGTACGGTTGGCGTGTTATTGCTCCTGAAGACTTCCGGAAACAGCTTAAAAGCCTGCCTTCTCCTAAGGAAGTGAATCGCCTATACTGGACTTATATGGCACGCAACATAGAGGCTTATGACGTTATTCTGATTTGGCGGTCTATGGGTCTCCTAAAAACAGCCTTACACTCGCTTAATGCCGGAGAAATAGTTTCCTCAGCTGTGCTGAGCCGTTCAATTTTAGAACTTGCTGTAACAGGAATCATTAACAGCAATATGATTTATGACGCGGTTCAGAAGGTTACAGAAGTATTGAAGACTCATGACCACCGAGTGTTAGTTGTCAGCAAGGAACTTGAAGACTTTATTGCCCGGATGCTTTTCGGTACAAGAATGGGTGAGCCTCCCGAGCCGTTCAAGCAAAGAAATATATTGACCTACATGCAGCATTTGCTAGATAACCTAAAAAAGAATAACCCTGAGAATCCGGCTGTGACCGAGCTAATGCCAGTTTACGAAAATCTTTGTGAATTTACACATCCAAATTTGCTAGGGAATATACGATTTTGGGCAGGAATAGAAACAAAGAGTGAAGATGGAAGTGAGATTTGGCGAATAGAACGTAAAGCAGAATCAGAATTGACCTCCCTGTTTCAAGAAGATATTCTCTGGGCGCTTGGCTGGTCGGCGGTATGCATAAGAAATGCGTTCGAAATAGGGCAGAATGCTGTCTTAATGTTAACTCAATTGTTTAGAGAGAATATCTAAAAATAAGAGCATCATCCCCCTCAGCGTACGCTGTGGATTATCAAAGGAAAACTAGTAATTAGAATTTTCTAATGAAACTTAGCGCGCTAAGAATTTTTACGAGACAAGCATCTGATGCAATAGTGCAGGAGATTCTATATATTTTTAATATAGTCAAGAAGCTATATGACGTGGGTGCGGTAAATATTTAATGTATACCGTAAGACAGGTAGCGTGCTACTTTCTTCGTTGCCAGCTTTATCCACACTTCAGTATTCCAGCTTAATATTTGCACTCTCAATAGCCATTAGAGGTTGACCGTCTTCTCTAACTTTCTTAATGGGTCCATCGTTTATTCTATAGTATGTTTCCAAAACGCCGCTTTTATCATAGCTTCAGCTAGTATATTCTCCATAGTTTCATCTTTGCATACACAAAAAATTTAAAAGTAATCTAAAAGATACTAATGTATGCCTACCTTAACAGAAATTATGAATGAGGTGGAAGCAGGATTTTACACAGTTCCTGAAATTCAAAGACGTTTCGTATGGAAAAATCCTCAAATCCGTGATCTCGCATTATCGATATATAATAACCATCCTATAGGCGCTATCGTATTCTGGAATTTACAGGCCAAAATGATGAAAGATGAAAGTTTAAGGGATCTGTTTAGACCGCTTGCAGACGGTTTGCCGCTTGAAAATGGACGGTATGCTATAATTGATGGACAGCAAAGATTAACATCGTTACTTCTAATAAAGAGAGGAGAAATTTCGACCAGCGGAAAAAAGAGAAAAATAAAACTTTATTTTGATCCTATTGATGAAAGATTTGAACTTGGCTCTCGAGATATTGAGAAGGATCCAAAATGGTTTAATGTTACTGAGGTTTTGAAATCTCGCGATATTTACAAACTTATAGAAGATCAAGCACAAAAGTTTAATGACGATTCTATTAAAAATAACCATATTCTTAGAGAGAATTTGATAAAACTCCAAGAAAATTTTAAAACTTACGAAATACCTTTAATTTCAGCTAAATTGAGTTATGGAGATGATTTTCTTTCAACATTCGAGGAAATTTCTACAATTTTTATAAAGCTTAATTCGACTGGCACACGGATAAGATTACCAGATTTAGCGTTAGCACTTCTCACAGCGAGAATGCGGAGAGATATAGGAGATTCTTTCAGGAAAAAGTTTGAGGAGTTGCTTCAGAGAATGGAAGACTTAGACTTTCCTATAGATGAGGCGGTTCTTGTAAGGTTGTATTCAGCTATAGCTACTGGTACAACTAGGTTTAATGAAGCGAGAAAGGAATTAGAGAAAAAATCTGGCCAGGAGATTGATAACCTACTTAAAGATACTGGTAAGGCTATAGAAGAAACGGTAAAACTTCTTAAGAGAAATGGTGTAATAAGCAAGTTCCTCCAGTCTAGATACTTGCTTATACCCATCGCATATTTACTTCATAGAGATATTATTTCTACTGGCAAAGCGATATCTGAAGAGACAGAAACAAACATAATAAGATGGTTTTTGTTGGCCTCTGTAGAAAAGAGGTATACTGGAAAGCTTGAAACAGATCTTTTAAGTGATATTCAACAAATAGAAAGAGGGAAAAGTTTTTCAGGGCTAATGGAAAATTTAAGGATGAAAGAAATACCTTTATCGCAACTTGAGGGAGATTTTGATGATTATCATTTAACATTGCTTCTTATCCTTTATTGTAAGTTCAAGACTAAGGATTGGAATATTGAGGTCAGACCAAACATAAGGGAAGTCAACGAGCTAGATCCTGGAGATCTCCAAATTCATCATGTGTTTCCTGAGGAGTTTTTAAGCAGAAGAGGGTATACGGAAAAGTGGGATAATTTTGGCAATATAACTCTTATTTCAAAAAAGGCCAATAATTATTTTAAATTTAAGGGTCCATCAGTTTACCTCAATAAGTTAAAAAACATTGAACCAGAATTACTTAAAAAACATTTTATACCAATAGATAGTAGCCTTTGGAATATTGACAATTATGATAAGTTCTTAAAAGAAAGGATAAGCCTTATAGCAGATGCAATTGAGACTCTTGGCATTAAAGTCTTGAAGAGTTCTGAGTAAAGAAAAGGTTAAAACGAAAGCATTATTCTCATCACCTTGGAGGCGGTTGGCAGGCTCCAGTAGCCTTAGGGTTTCCGTTTAGTGCTCCTAATTATACCTGGCGCGCGCTAATCAATACTAACCAGAAAACCGGCGAAATGCTCATCCTGTGATTTAAAGGAAAAATATGAGTACGGGTTTAATAGTTTAAAGTGAAGGTAATAGTACTGAGCTTGAATAGAGGCTTTATATGTAATCTTTTTAGCGCGCTAATGTTTTTAAACAAGTTCTTAACGACTTCCAATGGGGCTTGTCGGGGCAATCGCTAGAAAGAAAGTTTGGCTATTCATTCTGGATAGAGGAGTTTAGGAATTTAGGGTATCCCATTACCGAACAGAAGTTAGACCTTGATTACCTTCGTAGCCAGAACGTTATCAAGATACCAAACGTTTCCGAAGTAAAACGCATCTATCTTGACGATTACACGGAGGCGGCCATTATCAGGGTGAAGGACGGTATAAGTAGAAGCTTATGCACCAGAATAGCACGTGAATGGAAGAGGAGAAGGCTTATCAGACCACTTCTAATTTTCACCAATGACATTGACAGCTATTGTATTATTGTTCCAGGTCCAGGGGTTGAAGGGGAGGCTAGGGTTCTCTGGCTTCACGGAGAAATCTACCGGACCGACAGAGAAGTATTAAACTCGTTAAGATACAGAGGGGATCCGGAGAAGCTTAGAGATGCTTATGACTCTGAGTTCCTTCCATACGAGAAGGTAAGGGAAGACTTCTTCTTAGGATATAGGGATCTATATCAGAAGATTGTGCAAGCTATAAAGAAGGTTCTTAAGAATGAAGCAGAATCATATGCTCAGCGGTTCTTAGGTAGACTGATGTTTCTCTACTTTCTTCAGAGGAAGGGGTGGTTGAAAGGAGACAGGCATTTTATAGATAGGATAAAAGACTACATGGAACTCAACCGGATTTTTTACGAAAGCCTCAATAGGCCAAACGGGGAGGAGGGAATTCCGTTTCTGAACGGCTCGTTATTCGAGCGGGAGAAGTACCTTACTAAAGATCTGGAAGCAAAGCTTTATCCCATTATGAATGGGATTTTCTCCGAAGCTAGGAGCTTCTTCAACAGATACAATTTCACGGTAGACGAAGCGTCGCCTATGGAGGTTGAGGTCAGCGTGGACCCGTTGCTTTTAGGTACTGTCTTAGAAAATATGCTCCCAGAGCACGAGCGGGGTAATAAAGGTACATTCTATACGCCACCGAATGAAATAGGGTTTATGTGTAGAAGAGCTTTAGCCACATGGCTGGGTATTGAGGAACGTGTAGAAGTTTTGCCTGATGGCTCAATGAGGTTTATAGATGGTTTATCTGAGTTTATGGAGAAACTGAAGAGTAGGAGAAGCGAGAAAGAAGTCAGGGAGTTTAGGGACAAATTGTCCTCGTTAAAAATATTGGATCCAGCTGTCGGCTCAGGAGGTTTTCTGATAGTGATGATGCAGACGATCCTCCAGCTCGTTAAAGAGGCTGAGGAATCTGTGGGATGGAGAAGCGACGTAGAAGGATACAAGAGGAGGATTATACCGAACCTCTATGGCTTCGACATAGAGCCTGAGGCTGTTGAAATAGCCAGGCTTAGAGTATGGCTTTCGCTCATAGTCGATCAGAAGGAGCCCGAGCCTCTGCCGAACCTCGACATGAACATAATGACGATAGATGATTCACTCGTATTCCCCAAGAATAATTCACGGTCCTTAGGCATTTACATGGATGAAAAATTCAAAACCCTTAGCGAGGAACTTGAATTAATCAAATCCAGATACCTCGAGGAGCATAGAGTTGTAGAGAAAGATAGACTAAGACAGAGAATAAAGGAACTACAAGAAGAGTTGAGATTAGTAAAGGGAAAAAAGATGCCTATAGAAGAGATGCCTATAGAGTTCTACCTGCCTACTTCTGCAGACATAATAGTCATGAACCCCCCGTATGTTAGGCAGGAGAGCATACCTAAGCATAAAAAAGAGAAATACGTGGCTGATTATGGCCTTGACAGAACTTCTGACTTGTACGCGTACTTCATAGTAAGGGCTATAAAATTACTAAAGGATGGTGGCGTGGCGTCGCTAATCACCTCAGACAAGTGGCTTGAAGTATCCTATGGAGAGACGCTTCAGAACATGCTTAAGCCATACATCATGGCTGTCTATGGGCAGAGGAGACGAAGCTTCACGGCAGATGTAAACACGATAATAACGGTTCTAAAGAAATCATGCCTCGAGAACCCTGTACAGTTCATCTACTTGGAAGCCTATAACGGCGATAAGGTTAGGAACTATAGGTCTCTGAAGAGGACTGAGCTTAGGCCTGGAAAATGGTATTATCTGAGAGCTCCGCGGATCTTTGAGGAAGTTCTTCTTCCGAGGATGAAACACGGACTAGGCGAATTCGCAGAAATACGACGTGGATTTACCACTGGTGCCAACGAGTTCTTTTACATGAAGGACATAAGTCATCTCTATGAAGCGGATAGACTGGCCAACCCTAGGAAATTTGAGGAGTGGGGAGTGAAAGCAAGGAATGCTGAGGAGCTGGAGAAAGAGGGGCTTATCTACATAGAAAATGAGGGAGGAGAGAGATTTGTGATAGACAAGAAAGATGTAGTTCCGGTGATTAGAAGCCCTAAAGAGGTTTATTCTTACATTATTAAAAAGCCAGTTTCTTTGGTCTTTAGACCCAATCCACCAGAAAGGCCAGGAAACTACTCAAAAAAGTATATAGAGTGGGGTGAAAATGTTATTATAGAGATAAAGAAAGGGAAATCTAGGGGCAAGAAGATAAAAGGATATAATAATTTGAGCACGACTAAAGCTCACATACCTTATTGGTTTAACTTACCTGAACTTGACCCTTGTCCTATAATACTTAATCGCTTCGTAGACAGAAGAAACTTCACTTTGCTGGCAAAAAAAGTTCTTGCAAGCGATGCATGTGCTTTAGTTTACTCCAAGCACATTAAGGCTGTCAATCTTTGGCTATACATGAACTCAACAATCTTCTACCTGACTGAGGAACTTTATGGAATGCGAATGGGTGGTGGGGTGCTTGAGATACTTGCTGGTGAGTATAAAAATTTCCCAGTTTTTGACTTACGGAATATTAATATAAATGATGGTTTAGTTACCTTATTAGACAGAGAACCACTTGAATATGATGATGAAGTAAAATGCCCACAGAGACGAGATCTCGATCTGTTTATTCTGAAAACTATGGGCTTTGATGACCCTGAAAAATTGCTTGATGACTTATATGCAGCACTTATCGAAGTAGTAGAGGATCGCTTGATCAAGGCTGGCCGAACTTTACAGGCAGCTAAAGAGCAGCTGGCGAAAAATATGAGGTCAGGGATTTAAATTGACTAGAGTAATCGATAACAAACGGGAGTTGCTCTCGGCCCTTCTTAACAAGGAGTTTCCAAGCATGGATGAGATCGCCATAGCCTCTGCTTACTTTAACGTTAGAGGATACGGTGCAATAGCTGAGGGCTTGGGAGATAAGCCTATGATGTTTCTACTTGGACGGGAGCCGACGGAGAGCGTAAAGTGGGAGGACGAGATACTTAGAGAACTCGAAGAGTGCGAGGACGAGCCGGCCTATTTCCTATTACTCCGGAAAGCAATTGAATACTTTAAGAGTGATAAGAGGATGGTTAGAACAATTGAAGGGCGTTTCTTCCACGGTAAGGCGTTCATCGGTGCATCCCCGAGTCTTAGAGAGGTTAGGAATGGGATAGGCGTTGTCGGAAGTAGCAACTTCACTTACGGTGGCTTAGTTAGTAACAGGGAGCTTAATATGCTTAATACAGATAGGGAGGTTGTTCAGGAGCTCTGCGAATGGTTTGGAGAACAATGGGCTTTGTCGAGAGATTTTAAAGAGGAGTTTCTCTCAATGTTAAGTAACTACGTAACTACTTGGAGCTCGTATGAAGTGGTGGCTAAGGCTCTCTACGAGACCTATAAGGAGAGTCTTGCTGAAAGGGAAGTCCGGATGCTGAAGAGCATGTTCCCGCACCAGCAGCTATCTTGTGCGGACGCGCTGGAGAAATTGGAGAAATATAACGGGGTTATAATAGCTGACTCAACAGGACTAGGTAAGTCGATGGTCGCTTTGGCGCTTGCACATAATGCTATAAGGGAGGGTAAGCGTCCACTCCTTATAGCTCCTAAGAGCGTTCTTGAAATAACTTGGAAGGACGAGATGAGAAGATTGAACGTAAAAGTTGACGAGCTTTCCACCGAGAAGCTATCCCAGGATCCGTCATGCATCGAGGAGTATAAGGGGGAATATGGGCCCAAGCTGATAATCGTCGATGAGGCTCATTATTTCAGAAGGCAATCTACAAACAGGTATGAGGCGTTAAGAGAGATGGTGGTGGCTAACGGTGCTCAAGTAGTTCTGGTAACTGCTACCCCTGTCAACACCAGCCTGATGGACCTCTACTCGCTTATGAGCCTATACCTTCCTGAGGATTGTATAGCTGACCTTGGATATACTTTGCGAGGCCGCTTCATATCTGAACAATCCAAATGGATCAGAGGCGAACCCATAAACATGGACGATGTTCTAAGGAGATTTATCGTCAGGCATTCAAGGGAGCTTGCTAAAGCACTTGACAGGGAGGGGAAGATAAAATTCCCAAACAGGCTTTTCGACGAAGGGATAGGGAACTACGAAATCACCACTGAGCTTCAGAAGATATATGACGAGCTTTCGAAACTAAACTTGGCATTCTATGATCTCTCTATTGAGAGGGTCTCATCAGAATTCCGCTTACCTGATGGAACACCCGTTTCAAGCCATGCTAAGCCGGAGCAGATGGAGAACCTGAAAAAACTTGTTAAAACAATATTTATTATAGGGCTGTTCAAAAGGTTAGAGAGCAGTTACGCGGCTTTCAGCGAGTCCCTAAAAAGAATGAAAAACTACATAAGAGTCGCTGGACAATATGCGTTGCAGCACAAAATCTTTATACCGCCCAAGATGCGGGGCGATATACTTGCTCTTTTCGGGGATGAAGAGGAACTGGAAGGCCTAATAGATCCGGATGAATTGTTCTCTAAGCCAAAGTACAACAGTCTTCGACAAAGATGTGATTTGAGCGACGACGAAGCTAAGATTTTTGCTGCAAGGTGTGAGGAGGATGAGAAGACAATCGAAAAGCTGCTTAATATGCTTCCACATGATGACGATAAATACCGTACCTTGGAGAAAAGGATGCGTGGAATAATTAGTATCATAAAAGGCACGACGAACGGTGTGATCGTGTTCACTCAGTATGCTGACACTGCTCATTACTTATATGGGAAGCTCAAGCAAGCTTTTGGAACGGTGATGCTAGTGACCGGTGCTGGAGGCTACGATGATAATGGGAAGTCTGCCAATGAGGCAGGTATTGTGAAGAGGTTTCAGAAGATTGGTGGTATACTCGTCAGCACGGATGTCCTGAGTGCTGGCCAGAACCTTCAGAATGCTCAATATGTTGTAAACTATGATTTCCCATGGAACCCCGTGGTCCTCATCCAGAGGATTGGGAGAGTGGATAGGATAGGCTCTCCATATGACCAAGTGTACCTTGCCAATGTTTTACCTAAAAGCGGTGACCCTGAGGATCCTAAGAGCCTCGAGTTCTTCCTAGGCTTAATGGAGCGGCTTTACAAGAGGCTGGAGGTGATCAGAAGCACTATAGGATTAGATGCTTCAACGCTTGGAGAAGAAGCCGCCCCTAAGGACTTCAGTATACAAGCAATGATAGCCAAGAAGGATAAAAAAGCTTTAGAACTATTAGAGAAAAGAATAGAACAGTTCACTAAAGACCCCATAGATATCTTGGCGAAGATACTTAACGAGAAGGGTCTTGACTGGGTTAAGAAAATACCTAATGGAATAGGAGCTGTGAAAGACGCTGACTTCAAAGGGCTATTTGTCTTATTAACGGACGGCACTAACTTTTACTGGAGGCTTCACAGGTATGATAATAATTCCATAATCACATCGCCAACAGAGATAGTAGACCTCTTGATGGAAGGTGAAAGTCAAAACAAAGGCGAGATGATAGATTATGAAACTATTATACCGTTGCTTAAGAAAAGCAAGGATGATCTGAAAAATGAGTTGGAGAAAAAGGAGCTTAGAGAGATAACGAGCATCGGCCCAGACAAGATAAACAAAACAATAATTGAGATCTTTGACGCGCTTTCCAAGCATGGGCCAGAAGGCGAGAAGCTAGCAGCCATGTTTAGAGAGTTATCAGACAGGCTTTCTGTTGTTAAAGAGTTGAAGAAAGCTAGTGAACAAGGAGAGCTTCTGAAAAAAGCTAAAGCAATATTGCCCACTATGATAGAGGCAAAGAGGAAAGAAGACTATAGGGCTACAGGTAAGATTAGCATGAAGAGGGTTTGTTGGTGTTATTTCAAGCCTTCTAATCCCTAGGCGCTCTATAGAATGCCGAGTTGAGCTTAGGTCTCGGTATGCTATGTAGGGTCTTAGGATAATCGCTTAGTTATATGAGTTGGAAAATATCTTGCTCAAAACGGGCAAAAGGTTTAGCATGATTTAATCGGAAAGGTGGAGTTGAAATCTGCTTTAGTGTCTATCAGTAACAAGATAATCGTTTAAAATGGGACTCATTAATTCGGAGTAATCGGATCACATGCTATGAAAAATTCACGAATGAGGAAGCATTTCAATTATTTGCCCGTATTCTTCTAACGTGTTACTTAATTAAGCTTCCTTTTCACATTGTTTTTAACCTTCTTTAGAATTAATCTCATGCACTACCTCAAACTTTTTATATTTAAGTAAAACCATGTTAGAAACAAACCTATGAATATTTGGATTGCAACAAGTTCTTCGCTTAACCCGAGGACTTCTCTCGAGAAGGACAGGTGGGGTGTTAACGCGAGGCTCAGGAGCACTTGAGAGAGGATTGTTGGAGGTGATCTTCTCCTTTTCTATGTTACTAGCTCTGTCTGCGGCATTGTCAGCATCGCATCTGTCAAGGGTAAAGCCATAGAGGACAATATTCTCTGGCACGACGAGGCTGTTGTCGGCAGGGTCCTCTACCCGTGCAGGATAATCTTCAAACCAGTATTCATACTTGACGAGGATAAATGGGAGGTTGGTAAAATCCTGATTAAAGACCTTAACATTAGCGTTAGAGCGGGTCTGAACAGTTTTGAAGAACCAGGATGCTGTGAAGAAGCTTCTGGACAGGGTTAGAGGATTGCGTGGTGTTAAGGTTTAGGGAGACGTGCTTTCTACTCTTTAACCATGAATCCTTCCTCCATCAGGATCCGCCTGCAATCCCTGCATAGGGTTTTCAGCCATTTCGCGAGCAGCTTTCTCTCCTGCTCCGCGGTCTCTATCTTAACGCTGAAGATCCTGTCGAACCTCCTCCTGCACTCTTCGCACACGAGGTCATACTCTGAGGTACAGCGCGCGCTAAAGTTTAAGCTCCTCCAAATGCTTCAAAACCTTTTCCTCCTTAGCATTTAGCATGAGCATCCCAACCACCTCGCTCTGAGGCTAATTACATGCGGCGAGCCATCTACTCTTAACAAAAGCGACCTTGAAAAGAAGAGGAGAATGTGCAAGCCGAAAAGCATAAGAATAACTTATAACATATTACCATATTTGGATAAAAGAATGAGTCAAACAAGCATGACGGGGTGCATCAAAGTAGATAAAAGGCACTTTGATAAGTTGATCTGGGCATTTGAGAGAGAAGGTTTTGATCCTCATGTCTTACAGACGAGAAAGCCTAGACAACTTTGGGGTGGAGTCAAGAAGGTTGATTACCACAATGAGTGGCACATTAGGATTCTCAAAGCCTCAGATGAGTATGAAGACTTTCTTCTAATCGAATCTGAAATAGAGGTTTCACGTGAATGGCTTGAACATATCTTGTATCCATCAGACCCATATTATGAGCCATTATTATATATTCTGTATTCTCATAACATTCCGTTTCAAATCATGGGTAACCTTCCACCCACTCCGAACCTAGTTAAAAGGCCCCTCCAATACACGGAATGGAAACCCTTGTTGTTGATCACATTACCCATCTGCGTTGGAACTGCGCTCATCTGGGCTTCAACAAAGGTCAAAGAAAATAGTGTACACCACGATAACTGAAACAGCTAGAACAAGTGTTAGAGCTCGCGTTGTAGCACACGTTAAAAGTTATATTAATCTACAAAGCATTGTAAACATATGCCAACACTCCTACTTAGGTTTACGATTATCTTAGAAGACAATAGTTCCCAAACCGTTGCTCGGACGCGCGCACGCTATAACATGTGGAACCTCTCGGTTGGACTCTACACGAAAGCAGGAGGGGTGCCATGGAAGCTAAAGGAATTTACTCACACAAAATCGTTCATCGGCATAGCGTACGGCATAAAGAAGACAGAGGCAGGACAGGCGGTATTATCAGGTTTAGCACAGATTTTTGATGAGTTCGGTGAACACGTGTCGATGATGTCTATCACAAGTGAAGCCTTTGGAAAAGATTTCATGCTAGAAACTGATGGCAGCTGTCATCTGAGTGAAGAGAAAATAGCTTTCTTAGTGGAAAGACTTATCGAAGAGTATAAACGAAAAATCGACAATCCTCCTGAAAAAGTTGTAATGCATAAAACATCGCTTTTCAATGAGGCTGAGAAGGAAGGAATCAAAGAAATATTTTCGAAGAGCAATACTAGCTCCTATGATTTAATACACATCATGGAAAATTCCTTACAAAGGTTGTTTTCAAGCGAAAGGGTAGCTCCAGCGAGAGGCACATTTTGGAAGATTGATAACGCGACTGCTTTACTTTATACTACTGGATATGTTCAGTCCTTAGGAACCTACCCAGGCATAGGTATCCCTAAACCAATAGAGTTTCATCTTGACGAGAGTTCATCTAAGCTAGAAACCATAGGAAAAGAAATCTTGGCCTTAACCAAAATGGATTGGAATAATGCAGCTTTCATGGACAGGGAACCAGTCACGACAAAATACGCATCAAGGATTGTGGAGGTACTTAAAGCCGGGCTACGTCCAGACGAAGTAGTAAAAGATATTAGATACTACATGTGAGCAGGAAGAGGGAGAGGCATTGTCAGAGGAAAAACTTCCGATCTCTGAGAAACTGAAAATACGAGACGCTGTCACACTCTATAAGACAAATAAGTGGTGGTCAGCCATAGCCCTTGTGGATTCTTTTGGTAGAACAGAAATAGCCCTGTATGTGTGGCTAAACAAGGGCGGCAAATGGAAACGAAACCAAAAATACATCATTCATAATAAAGGTGAATGGTCTCAGATTAAAGATGCTGTTGAGAAATTTGTCACGCGATTAGCCATCTAATTCTTCTACATATGCCGGCTAGGTGTAGTGATGATCCATATACCTCGCTCCAATAGGTTGCTCGCAGAGTTTCCGTCTTAGTGTCATTACTGGCTGACTGTCATGATTTTGGTCTTTCATTGATCCGTTCTTATTTACCGTTCTCTTTCCTCTTCAATTCTAGCGCGCGCTTAGATTAATAGACCAAATACCGATTTTAAAGTAGGGCGGATGGTGTTACTGATGCCCAGACCTAAGAAAGAAGTTCAGATCCGTGAAGGTGAAGTGGGAAGGGAAGAGGACATTCCAGAAGGGTATTGGACTTATTTTGCGGGTGAACGTGCTCAAGCTTCTGATTGTTTAAGATGTATGGAGGAAGTTAAAGAGAGTGGTAGACCAAGTGCTTTAGCTATGAATTGTTGGAAACTATTGGCATTTCCATCAACTTCTGAAAAACTAAGTTCAATAAAGGATTATCTTCTGAGTATGTTAAGAGATTTCCTTCAACCCACGGAAAATGGTCAAACCGCAAAAGTAGAGGAAGGTATGTAGTAGTCTGGTATTTCAGTTCAAAAGAAGATATGTGGAAGGCACGCGAGCTTATTACAGAAGAGTGGACCGGGCTAGGAATCTTACCAATTGAAAGTTCATACTATCTACCCTATCAAAGGAGTGGAAACTATTATGAACCAGAACTGGGGCATTGGAGAAGCTGGGAACACAAGTACTATTCGAATTTAAGAGTTAGTCCTGATAACGTGAGTGTCATCTGCCCTTATTGCGGGTCTGAGTTATCTTTACGTTCTGGAAAATCTGGAGAATTTTACGAATGCCCATCTTATCCTGAATGCAGTTTCACTGTTCCAAAGCTAATAATACTTGAAACTATCGAAACAGGTTATGCCGAGTATGAAAGATGGAAAGACCATAAAATCTTTTATCTAAAAAATGGATGGTAAACGAATTATTGTTCAGGAAAAGAGAATTAAAATCTAATTGCTACTTCGTTAGAGACTCCACCACAGTGCTGAGATCTCTATTCATCTTAAATGAGAGGTCGCTTAGAAATTTCATGTCAGATTCCACATGTTCAACGATTTTTTCATATTCTCTATTGTCATAAAAACTTCTAATGTCCTTGTTTGAGTATTTTGGCATCCTTATTCCTAACTTTCTCGCTAATTCTTCTGCTGAAAGTCCAACAAAGCTAAATTTATTAAATGGTAGGAGACAGTAACGAAGGTCTTTCCAATAGATTTTCTTGAAGTTGTTGAAGATATTTGCCAATTCATCTACTGTATGGAAGTATAATCTAACAGCCAGAAAATCTCTATCAAAAAGCAGTAAGTTGAAACCGATTATCATAACCGACCTTTCAATCCTCAGCTTTTCCTTTAAATACTTATAAAATTTGGAGAGGATGGTCTTCTCATCACTCTCCCACTCTTTTAATAGCTCCGATTTACCATCAACTTCTTTATATTCTATCGCTATAACTTTATCCTCAAAGCTTGGCTCTTTCTGTTGCGAGTATGTTTCGATGTCTAGATAGATCATTACCATCCTATTTTTCACCACTTACTTTTTTGACGAGTGAAGAATGATAGGCCTTCCATCTATCATACATATCATTTCCTGCCCTAGTTGGTCTGGATGTTACAAAACCATATAGCCTTCTAAGATAATTCTTGTCCATTCTAAAGGGCATTTTATGCTTTAAACCGAGATAACTAACAATCTCTTCATCACTCTTTCCCTTATCTCGCATTTCTCGTGTAATCCGAATTATATCGTTTTGATTGAATTTTGACTCTTTGTAAAGGTCAACAACGCCTTTAACCACACAACCTTGACCCGCATGTTTGATTAAGTTACACATTTGACATACTGTTTGAAGATTGCTTTCATCATTATTCTGAGAGTCTCCATCGATGTGATCTATTATCTGAAATTTTTCTGACCTATAGTCGCAATACTGACAAGTATAATTATCACGTCTAAGAATCTTTAATCTGAGTGCTTTCCATTCTTCACTCGCAGGCTTATCTCTTTCGCTCAAGCTCCTCCACTTCGCAGGGTCTGCGTAAGACAAAACAAGCTTCTTCATACACCAACGCCTTTTCTTCAATCAACCAATTCTGCAAGGTAACTCTAAATTGTCTCCAGCAGCTTAGCGCGCGCGCTTTGGGGATTGTTGTCTGGTAAAAAGAAGAGGTCAAGTTACTCGAAAGGTATGGCTGTAGAAAGGAAAGCGCGCGCTCAGTGAATATCCTGATGAAAAACATTTTAGAAGTGAGCAGGGAAAATACTTCAAACTGCTAAAAGATTTATTGAAGAGGCGAAGAGTCAATTCAATTAGAAACCATCAGACGGGTTAGCGCGCACTAAGTACTATCCAACTAGATGTTTTAAAGGAAAAAAAGAAAGCCCGTTGCAGGTCTAAGCCTGCACGAGCTGTAGCCGCTTTGCCTTTCTCAGCCGCTGTCTTCCGCCAAGCTGCTGTTTGATGTTGTCTCCCAGCACCCTGGTGAGAGGCTGCAACTGGGAATGGCTCGCAGCCACCTCCCGCCCAAGCCTACTCCCCGCGCCGGGCTGTATAGAAGATATACTTCGAAAATAGAAAAGGGTTTTGGAGGCTCTTCTTTAGTTGATACTCTAAAACTCTAGATTCCATGGAGAATAGTTTAATAACCGTAAGGCACCGCTTTTAGAGAAGGATTGCCGGGGAACAAGTTTGAAGAAGACGTTGAAGCCCTGGTTAACAGGATAAGTAGAAACGTCGACCAGGAGGTTAGGAGAGGGCTTGAAAACCTTAAGGAAAGGCTTATCGAGCTCAGCCGGAAGGGGCTCGTCAAGATAAACCATTCTGTAATGGAGCTCGTCTGCGCTAAACACCTCATGCTTAAAGGATACGAGGTGGATGTTGAGCACGACCTTGGCGAAGGGCTTGTCTGCGACGTCTACGCTGTCAAAGGACACGGGACGCTCGCCGTCGAGGTTGAAACAGGCTTCGTCCCCCCTGAAAACGCTCTTGACCCTGAGCTCTACTGCAGGGCTAGGGTTGCCAGCAAGATAACCAGGTATAGTGTTCGCGTGGACAAGTTCGGCCTAGGCATACCGCCCTACTACGTTCTTCAAATACCCCCATCCCTAGCTAAGCCCCCGAGGTTTAGGACAATGGGTGAAATAGAGGAGGTGAAGAGCCTATGCGACTTATACTACAAGAATCCCCCGGTCAGCCTTGAAGAAATAAGGAACTCTAGGCTTCACACTGTTTACATTATAGATGTTGCGGGAGACCTTGTTTCAGAGGTTGACCCCGAGCTCTACGTTTCTACGGTTAACGACCTGTTAAACATCACAGTGGCGGCGAGCCCTCCAGCTGGCGCGCAACGACGCTTTTAAGAGAAAACGGGGATGTTAAGCATTTTCTTTCCACAACAGTCTTTATACTTCTTGCCGCTTTCGCATGGACAATGGTCGTCCTGCTTAGTTTTCTTCCCGGCTTCCCCTCTGCAGGAGATTTCCCCGATAAGGTTCTGCTGAAACCGTTCTTAGTTTTTAGGAGAACGCTTAGATTCTAATAGAAGGAGTGAAAGACCGTGTGAAGGCTCAGGCAGTCCTCTTCTAAACCTTACTCTGACAACCCCGTTCTTGCCGTGGAGACCAGTGATCCTGCCGAAGAACTTCCTCCTCCTGCTTATTAGGCACACTACTTTCCTCCCGAGGAGGAGCCTCGCGGCCTTACTCCTGTCGGAGACTCCTTCAAACCTGGCTAGGTACTGGTGTTTCTCAACGCTTTTCATTCCGAGCCTGGGTCCCTCAACTATTCCGCGGAGAGCCCCCGCCCCGCTCATGGGGCTGCTTGGAATAAGCATGCAGATATATTTTTACCTAGGCTGTGGGGGGTTAATGGGAAAAGTTAATATAACCCTGTTATAAAAGGCTTCTTTCGAGCAAGGAATGATAGTTTCAAACGACATAACCGGCTTAATCGGAGGAACACCCATGGTCAGGATAAACAACATGACTCAGCCAGGAGACGCAACGGTTTACGCTAAGCTCGAATGGTACAACATAGGCGGCTCAGTCAAAGACAGGATGGCGCTCTACCTTATGGAGTACGCAGAGGTCTCTGGAAGGCTCAGCAAGGGCAAGACTATTCTTGAAGCAACCTCGGGCAACACCGGGATAGCCCTCGCGATGCTTGCCGCAGCCAAGGGTTACAGAATCACCATAATAATGCCTGAGTCAGCCAGCGTCGAGAGGAGGAAGATTATAAAGGCTTATGGCGCTGAGCTGATTCTCTCCCCTGGGGAAAGAGGAACGGGGGGAGCCATAGAGTTGAAGCAGAAGCTTCTGGCGGAGAACCCTGATATATACGTTGACCTAGACCAGTTTAAGGATCCTGCGAACATCTTGGCGCATTACCAGACTACTGGGAGAGAGATCCTTGAGCAGACCCGTGGAAGAGTAGATGTGGTCGTGGTCGGAATAGGGACGGCGGGAACCGGGGTTGGAGTTTCTATGCGCGTTAAAAGGTTTAACCCGGAGATAAAGATTGTCGGCGTAACGCCTAGGCTTGGGGTTAGCATCCAGGGGTTGAGAAACCCTGGGGAACCATATCCAACCAGGCTTTTCAAGAGAGAGTGGTTCGACGAGATTGCTGAGATAGGGGAGGAGGAGAAGAAGGAGGCCTTCAGGACTGCGCGGGAAACCGCTAGGAGGGAAGGCCTGCTGATAGGGATGAGTTCAGGTGCAATAATGTTTGTAGCCCTCAGGAAGGCTAGGGAGATTGGAAGCAGTAAGACGATCGTTGCAGTACTGCCTGACGGCGGGGAGAAATACTTGAGCACAGAATTGTTCTAGCTTGCGAGCTCCTATTTAGCATCAGCCGCTTCCAAGGTCTAGACCCTGTCTCAAAGATGTTTAAAAAGTTCTCAGGATTCACCTGCTATTTCGATGGGCTGGTTGCACGCGATTTTAAAGCTTAAATAATGTTTTCGGGTTAACCTCTCGGCTACAAGGTGGTGTGACATGTCCCGCCAATTCGCCGTTCGCGGAAAACAAGCCTAAAGAAAACATTGATATATAGACTTATTGTTGACCCCGTAGCCCTGCTTACAACGTACGTTCTGACGGGTGAGCTCACGGGCTCAATACTTGCAGTAGTACTGATAGAGGCTTTCTCAACAGTACTCTACTACGTTCTTGATAGGCTAATGTGAGCTAGGAGAAAGCGATTCCTTTTTTCTCTATCAAGATTCCTGTATGCAATTTTTAAACAGTCAAGGTAATCATTTGAAGCCGAGGATTTACTAGGACAGGGGTGCTCATCCTCTTTCCGTGTTCAAGCTTCCCCTGTGCGCTAGGCATCTTGCTATCAGCCTAGCCACCCTTATTGGCTCAGGTATTCTTCCAAAAACCGTAAACTTGTTCAAGACAAGCCTTGAATCATAATCATCTATGCCTGCGGTTCTAACGAAGACTTTGAAGCCGTTTTTCAGAGTGACCTCCCTCCTGGGGCCGAGCCTCCTGTAGGCTTCAATCTTTCTCTCCCAGTCATCGGGGAAATGCTTCTTAATAGCTTCCTCAATACCTTCGGAGGGCCTGTAAGTCACGGCTAAAACGGGCTTCCCGGTTTCCTCGAAAACCCTGTTCACGTCTACAATATTATACATGCTTATCACCGTTCCTCCGATCATTACCAGATTAACGTCTTTCCTGCTCAGCGAGCTGTAGAGGCTGATAACCGAATCCGTTGCGTCATCCCCGGAGATCGTCGTACGGCCAAGGGAGAAGCCATCTATTATTAGGTCGCTGCGCATTACTACTCCGGCTAGGAAGGCACTGGCAGAGTTTTTCCTGAAGCTTTCAGCCACCCCCAGTGCTCTTATCGCTTTCTTAGAAGCCTTTACTTTCATCCGTATGGATTAACCGCGTATCGGAAATATATCCTTTTTCAAAGGCTTTAGGCTAAAATTCCTGGGAAACTCTTTAAAAACAAGTTTTTAAAGGCTTTTTCCCGAGGTTTATTTTTCAGGCAAAAATTTAACTATCCTGTTTTAAATGGGGGTATAGAGGAAAACAAGGCATGGGAGAAGAAGCGAAGCCCGGAGAGGAAACACCGTTCTCACCGCTCCTCAACAGGAGCGACGTACAGGTGTTACTCAAGGCTTTTATAGACGGTGTTCTGGCTGAGCTGAAGCCTGAGCTGAACCAGGCGGGGGAGTTCGTCTACCCGGATGCTGAAAGGATAATGGGCTCCTCCTCCAAGAGTGTCAGGGATATCCTTGAATCCCTGGCTGACGAGGAAGTATTGTTGAGAACCGTCTCGACAACCGTGCTCGCCTGCCCTCAATGCGGCGACACCAGGTTTCTAGTTGAGCTCTCCGAAACGCAGGCGGCCTCAGCCGAGGCGAGGTCCAAGGCGATTGAAAGCATTGTGAGCAGTCTCCTAGGCAGGAGGATGGTCTGCCTGGCTGAGAAACATATTTTCCACGAGGGTGAGGGAGTGTCTAAGAAAATATATTCCTACAGGCTTAACGAGGATAAGAGGAGCCTCATAGAGAAATGGGTTATGGACCTCAATCCTCTCGTGGAGGCTCTCAGGGCTAAGGGCTGGAGGGTTGACTACCCGGCCAGGATAATAGGTAGGTCGGGTGTTGAACACGTTTTCACGCTGGCTGTTTCATACAGGGAGGACTCGGAGACCGTGGACGCTGTGATCGACATTATTGTGAGCAGTAAACCGGTTGACGAGTCTGCCCTCTCAATAGTTCTCAAGGCTATGGATGTGAAGGCGGATAAGAAGCTGCTTCTAGTTGTTCCAAGCCTCTCGGAAAGGGCGAGGACTCTGTTCGACTACTATAAGACCTACGACGTGTACATCCTTGAGTGTCAGACGATAAGCGAGATAAACGACGCCTTGTTCGACATCCTCACGAGCCTGGCTAAGATAAAGCTTAAGGAAGCCTGATTCTAGGGCAGCCCTGTTCAGCCAGTAGTGCGCTTTTACTTTAAGCGTGTTCCTTAAGGGTCTTCTCAGTGTTTGCAAGAACCTCGTCGCTTATTTTCACACCGGCTTTATTCAGCGCTATGAGAGATGATCCTATGAAGGGTGGGAACCTAGGCGTTGTCAAATAGGCTTTGGGAGCAACCTTGTGCACAGCCTCCTCCAGAGGCCCAGTCACAAGCCTGCCTGCCTTGAAGACTCCTCCGATTAACCCTATTGGGAACTCGTCATCCTCCATTTTAAGCCTCCTGATCACTCCGCTCACCGTGTTTGCAAGCTCCCTGCCAGCGTCATGCATTATTCTTACTGCAACCTCGTCACCGTTTAGGGCAGCCTCAGTCACGATGGGGGCTAGCTTGGCGAACTCCGTAATACTCATCCCTCCGGTGTAAACGTGCCATATTATTTCGTCAGGAGTCTTCGCGTTAAACTTTTTCAGCAGGAGGCTTGTTATCATGGTCCTCGGCCCCCTCTCCTCATACTCCAAGAGAGCCGCTACTATTCCTCTCTTAGCCAGGTAGAAGCCGCTTCCCTCGTCTCCAAGAATATACCCCC
>Ga0315298_1001683_pt1 | contig 39689 bp, 35 predicted proteins | sample WHS_1_MG_FD_203077 | JGI IMG/M metagenome (GOLD analysis project Ga0315298, IMG submission 203077) | Extremophilic microbial mat communities from Washburn Hot Springs, YNP, Wyoming, USA - WHS_1_MG | ecosystem: Environmental > Aquatic > Thermal springs > Hot (42-90C) | place: USA: Wyoming... | reverse complement strand
GTGCAGATGCCGGGCGCGCCGCGGCTCTACATTACAAATGCAGCGCCTGGGTACGCGACAATCTGGTGGGAACCGGCTGTGCCAGGCTGGACATTGCAGGAAAGTCTGAGTGTAGCACCGAGCACCTGGACAAACTCACCCACTGGCACAAACAACCCGGTTACCGTGCCGATAACGCACCCGACAAAATTCTACCGGTTGTTCAAACCGTGAGGCTGTCCTCGGGTTTTGGAACGTCGCGGGCGCTTATGTATCCACCTGGTTGCTAAACTCATTCGGTATTCGGATACGAGCCGAGTACCTTGATGAAGTTGCAGTGGCGTTCGAGCAACCGCAGCGCATTTGCCACGCGTTTGTCGTTTATGTGGCCGTCGCAATCAACAAAGAAATAGTATTCCCAAGCTTTGCGCTTGCTCGGGCGCGACTCGATCTTGGTGAGGTTGATGTTGTACCTCCTGAAACATGCAAGCGCAGAATGCAGTGCACCCACACGGTCTGTAATACCGAACAGCAGACTTGTCCGGTCGCGGCCGGTTGGCGGGCTGCATTGGTGCCCGAGCACGAGGAACCGCGTGGCATTTTCGACGTTATCCTGGATATCGGCCTCAAGGATACGCAGATTGCATTTCTCGGCAGCCAGCGCACTTGCGATTGCAGCCGAGTTTGGTTCAGTTGCAGCAAGTTCGGCAGCGCGAGTGGTTGAAGATGTCTCTACTATCTCTGCATGGGGCAGATTGTTTTGTACCCAGAGCCGACATTGCGCGAGTGCTTGTGGATGTGAAAAAAGTTTCTTGATCTGGCTGCGTTTACAGTTGCTCAGCAGACAATGTTGAATTCGCATCACGATCTGCGAGACGATTTTCAGGTCGCTGTCAACCAGCATGTCAAGTGTATGCGTTACAACCCCCTCAGTCGAGTTTTCAACAGGGACAACCCCGTAGTCAGCCCTGCCTTTGCTGACCTCGGCAAAAACGTCTGCAATGGTTTTTTGCGGCGAATAGTTCAGGCTCGAGCCGAATTTTTGTATGGCAGCTTGGTGCGTGAACGTAGCTTCAGGACCGAAGTATGCGATGGTGAGCGGTTTTTCCAGCGCAAGTGCAGCCGACATTATCTCGCGATAGATGGCGCGCAGTGATTCATTCTTCATCGGGCCGGTATTGAGCTTGGAGACACGGTCTAACACGGCCTGCTCACGATGTGGCGAATAGATTTCCTCGCCTGCCTTACGTTTCAACTCGCCGATTGCAAGCACGTGTCGGGTCCGTTCGTTGAGCAGACGCACGATCTGTGCATCGAGCTTATCGATCGCTTTGCGATGCGCTGAAATGTTCATAACCAACCCCAAAATGCATGATCCATCACGCGGAATCAAACCGGTTTAGGTCACGAATGTTTTTCAGTCTGAAGCTGACAGGCGGTCGGATCTAGGCACTTTAATTCGCTCCGTGCACACGTAAGGCGCGCAAAAGTGCATCAACATGTGCTCTTTTCTCGTAGCATGTCGGCGAGAGTTTTGTTTATGCCGCCTTTAGGTTGAGTCACCGGTTCGGCGCGTTTCCGGCGCTGGTTGAGTCGGTGCAGACTGATTTTCGGGCACTGGCTGAGGCTGTGCCTGCGCCGGTTGGCCCTGCTCGGGCCGGGTCAACTGTTCAGGTGGTGGCGTAGCCAGGCCGGCCTGTGCGGCGGCTTCGACCGTTTTTTGTTCAAGTGGCCGGCGCAGTTCATCTGCTGCGGGTAGATCGTCCAAACTACGCAGGCCGAAATACTCAAGGAACAAGTCCGTTGTGCCGTACAAGACGGGTCGGCCTACCACATCCGCCCGGCCAACCTGAGCGATCAAACCCCTCTCGATCAAGGTTTGCATTACGCCGTCCACGTTCACGCCGCGTATCTGTTCGATCTCAGCCCGGGTGATTGGCTGGCGGTATGCAACTATTGCAAGCGTTTCGAGTGCTGGCATCGAGAGACGCGGCGGACGCGGTTTTACGCCAACCAACACTTTCACCCAGGGCGCGTACTCGGGTTGCGTAACGAACTGCCATGCACCTGCGATGCAGACGAGTCTGTAGCTACGTTGCGCAAGCTCGTGTTCGCGCGCAAGCTCTTCGAGCGCAGCTCCGATCTCTTGCTCTGTTACATTACGGAACAGACGCGCGTTTTCGTCTGCAGACTCTTGCTCGGCTGCTGCAATCAACAACTCGCGCAGTTCCCTTGCGGCAAGCGGTTTCTGCGCGCTGAACAAGAGCGATTCCAAGACAAGCTTTAGTTGCATGTCACTGAGCGAATGAATTTGAGTCGCCGGTTATAGACTGCCCATGTTGCGCCGGGGCGGCCTCCGTATGTGCATCGTCGGCTGTTGCATGCGTTTGCGTCCGGTCAGGTGAAGGTTGCAAAACCACCTGCACAGGCGCACGCGTAATTTGGATTTCGCCGAACTGGACCGGTTGGGCAGCAACAAGCTGTTTGAGCCTGACAAGTTCAAGCAGAGCAAGGAACGTCACAATCACCTCGGCCCGGCTCGTGATCGGTTCGAACAGTTCTGAGAACCTCACTACACCACGTTCGGCGACGAGTCTGAGCAACAGCTCCATTTTCTCGTGCACAGTCCACTTTTCATCGGTCACATCGAGCGCATCGTTGCGTGCCTCAAGCCGTTTCAAAACGTTGTTGAGTGCGCTCAACAGATCGAAAAGCGATACATCGAGCTTTTGAGGTGGCATTTCGACTTCGAGCTCGGGTTTGGGCGCCACGCGCCGAAATACATTTTCCTGCTGCAATTCAAGCTCTTGAAGTTTTGCTGCGGCATCTTTGAACTTTTTGTACTCGACCAGCTTGCGGATCAGTTCCCAGCGCGGATCGGGTTCTTGATCTTCACCTTCGATTGTGGCCTGTTGGTCAGTCGGCAACAGCTCACGGCTTTTGATGTACATCAGCGTTGCAGCCATGACCAGGAACTCACCTGCGATATCCAGGTCGAGCATCCGCATCAACTCGATGTATTCGATAAACTGGTTGGCTAACTCGGTGAGGTTAACCTGGTAAATATCCACCTCCTGCTTTTTGATCAGATAAAGCAGCAGGTCCAGCGGCCCTTCGAACACATCGAACTTGACCTTGTATTCTGTCATCGCCCATGCAGCATGAACTGCACGGCCATGCATCATGATAACAAGTGCCGTTGACTGCAATGCTTTTAACAAAAACCGACCCGGCAAAAAACTGAGATGCGAAGCTGCGCAAGGGAATTTTAACGCCGGTTGTGTGCAGATTCGTGCAACCTGCACGCGGCGCAGGTAAGCAAGTCAGGCGCTGATCTCCGTTTAACGCCGTGTTCTTTTTGCCTTTTTTGCAGTTGCAATGACAGCGTAATATGCGGGTTTGGGCTGGTAATTGCGGTCGAACAATAACGGGTGGTTGGTACGCCCCGGCATCGGCCAATAATTCAGCCATGAATCGCGGTCTGTTACACCCCAGAAAGTCACCCGGCTAACAGTTTTGCGGTGCTCGACTAGCACATCAAAAATATCTGCGTACCGTTTTGCAAGCGCCTTTTGGATGCTGTCGGGCAAGCCTGATGTGTACGGGTTCAGCTTTGGATCAATCTCGTACCTGAGCATCAGATCGGCGCCGCGGTGACGGTCAGGGCGTGGCAACACGTCAATGTCAAGCTCGGTGATCATGACTTTGACACCAAGCGCTGAGAACGCACGGATAGTGTCAGCCAATTGTTTTTTGCTTGGCCAATCCAGCGTGTAATGCCCTTGCAACCCGACACCGGTAATCGGCACCCCTTGCGCCTTGAGTTTTTTGATCAGGGCCACCGCGCCATCGCGTTTAGGTTTGTTTTCGAGCGAAAAATCGTTGTAGTAAAGCTCCGCATCTGGGTCGGCCTCGTGCGCAAACTCAAATGCTTTTGCGATAAAGTCCTCGCCAATTATCCTGAGCCATGGTGAATTGCGCAGCTTACCGTCCTCGTCCAGGGCTTCATTTACAACATCCCAACCTTTGACCCGACCTTTGTATCTGCCGACAACAGTATGTATGTGTTCACGCATCCGTTTGAGCAATGTCTCCCGGTAAACTCGTCCGCCTCGCTCATCCTCGAACACCCATCTTGGCGTTTGGTGGTGCCATACAAGCGTATGGCCAACGATAAACATACCGTTTTGCTCACCGAACTCGACAAATTGGTCGGCTAGCTCGAACTCGTACATATCCGCGCGCGGGTGTATCACGCCCCATTTCAATGCGTTTTCCGGTGTGATGCTATTGAAATGGGTCTTGATCAACTGGACTGCGTTGGTGTCGCGTCCCGTGAAATGTGACGGATTAAGCGCCGCGCCAATGAGAAAGGCCTCGTCAAACGCGTGCTTGAGGTTGTTTTGACACGCCGCAGTACCGGGATGTAACAACAATGCAATTGCAAGAAGCGAGTGATTAGTGAACTGGCAAAGTTTTTTCATTTGACCGCCGCCTTTCGGGTCATAATCGAATCACAGCTCCTACGATCACGAACTACTCACTATTCTGTTGCCGGCGCGCAAGCAGGTCTTGCGCAATCTGCACAAGCATCTTGTTGTTCAACGGATAGAATAACATCAACACGCACCCCATTGCGCCTGCAACGGCTGGGTAAATGCTCATGAGCAGCTTTATACCAAGCAAACCCGCTGTAGTTTGTTCGACATTGGGCTTAAACCCATGGAAGTCCAGTAACCATGCCATCAACGCACCACCGAGCGCAATGCCAAGCTTAAGCGCGAACAACGACGCGGCCATAATCAAGCCTGTGGCGCGACGGCCTGTCTTCCATTCGGAGTAATCTGCGGTGTCGGTGTACATTGCCCATTGCAGTACGGAGACCGGACCCCATGCAAACGAAGCGATAAGCTGCAGCACAAACATCAGCGCCAAGTCACGTGGGCTAAGAACGTAGAATAGCGCCGAGCAAATTGCCGCAAGCCCAAGTCCGCCATAGTAACAATTCGGTTTGCCGAGCATTTTGCTCAATTTACTTGCTACGAGCGCACCGACAACAGTCACAAGCGTGCCTGAGAGCATAAAAGTTGAAGCCAGTGTCTCAAATGAGAGGTCGTACGTGCGGCCCAGGAGTGTGACTTGTTGGTTCTGCACGAAATACTTGAAGTAATACATGATGCTGCTACTGCGGATGACGATGAAAATGAGCTGGAATACGGTGGCGGAGCCGATTAATAGCCAGGGTCGGTTGCGCAAGAGGTCCGAGAGGTCTTGTAGCAGCGGTGTTTTTTGCCCCGGTGGCGGCGTGACACGTTCCTTTGTTGTCGCGAAGGTTACCCAGAAGAGCACGACTGCAAGTGCCGCGAGCGCGGTCATTGCCCATTGCCAACCCAGTTGTTCGTTACCACCTCCAAATGCCCGCACCAGTCGCAAAACAGAAAATTGCACAATAAACAAACCCGCGAACGCGGCTACGAACCGATACGATGAGACCACAGTGCGCTCGTCCGGGTTCGGCGTGATCACACCCATCAGGGCCGAGTACGGGACATTAATGACCGTGTATGCCATCATCATGAGGTTGTACGTGATGAATGCGTAAACGGCTTTGCCAGTAGGGCTGAGGTTTGGCGTAATGAACATCAGAAAACCCAAAATCCCAAATGGCAACGCACCATACAGCAGGTATGGTCTGAACTTGCCAAACCGCGTGTTTGTGCGGTCTGCGATCATGCCCATTAATGGGTCATTAACTGCGTCCCAGATTCGGCCCACAAGAAAAATTGTCGCAACCGCGCCTGCAGAAATCCCGAATACGTCCGTGTAAAAATACGTTAAAAACAAAATGAACGTTTGGAAAAATAAGTTGGAAGCCGTATCCCCAACACTGTACCCGAGTTTTTCCAAGAAACTCAGCTTGCCTGTCGTGTTGTTCATTGTGAGCAGTTATTTGCCGTGTTTTTGTTTCTGTGCTTGCTTGGGCAGGTCGGTTTACTTTGCCCTACCATTTCCGCAACAAACGACTGCAACTTGGCCGGCTCGACTTGTTGTTTACCGGTTTGTTCCTGTAGATGTTTTACGTGTTGAATGGCGAGCTGGGTGAAGATTGCACCCGGGCGCGGGTACCCAGCCACGATATAATGCGGGCCTTTTTTGGTTTCACCCTTTTCCTTCTCGAGCGTCGGCCGGACACTCTCGGGACTGATCAATGAATGGCCGTGTTGGAAGATCACTTTGTCCATCTGGGCGTACACGGCCTTGCTTTCGCGGCTCATGCCGTAGTAATCGAGCAATTGCGCCAAAACGTAATTCGACGCCAACCAAACGTCTTTGCCCTGGTCGGACTTGACCGGTTTGGCCTCTTTTGTCTGTGCCGTGGACCACCCCATCATGGTGCGGTTATTGATGTAAATTGTTCGAAGCACCTTTCGCACCCGGTCAGCCGGCATAAACGGTTCCTCGCCCATTGCAATCAGGTACCATAACCCGTCGAGCTGGTTCGTCCAGACATCGGTATTTTTCTTGCCTGTCACAGGGTCGTAGCAAGTGACGTAATATTCGAGCTTTTGCCCCTGCCGATTCCGAGTTACCGTCCAGAGCGTTTCGTACACGCGCAGCGCTTTTTGGAAGATTTGCTCGTATGTCTTCTGCGCGGCGGTATCGCCAACCATTTGTGCCATTCGGATCATGGCGTAGCAACCGGCCAGGAACACGTTTGCCGAGTATGCATCCACGCCAAACAGATTAATATTGTCGAAAGTGTTTTTGACCTCGTCGGGGTGGCCCTCGGGCACGCCGTCGTTGTCGAAATCGAGCTTCATGAGGTAATCGAACCCGAACTTGAGCGTGTCCCAGTTACGTTTCAAAAACTTGGTGTCGCCTGTGAACTTGACGTTCCGCAACACACGCAACGCAAGCTTAGGGAAAAGGTCTGTCCAATAGTTTGTGTTGTACCAGGCGTATTCGCTGCGGTTGCGCAATGGACAACCGAACGGCATTGCACCAAGGTCATGTGCAACGCTGCCCTTGATTTTTGCAGGCGCCCTGATGTGAGTGAGTGACACCCCCTGGTATTCCTCGGGGTGTTCTTCGAAATGCTTCCGCGCCTCGACAAACGAAGCGTGTATGTGGTAGTACCGTTCTGTGAGGTCCTCTTGGAGGATCGAGTCAATAGTGCGCTGGCACAGCTCCTGTTCAACACCAGGAAACAGCCATAGCAATACCATCGAGTACCAGTCAACGTCAGACGAGTTGTTATACGGATAATCGAAGCACTCGACAAATCGCGCTACATCGTTCCCGTTTTTGTCTTCAATCCAGACTGACGCATTCGAAATCGGCGCACTCAGCTCGTTAAGAATCAGCCGTGTGAGCCTGAGCGCACCGGCAAGATCATTTTGATAAGCCGGGCTCCACCTGACCTGCTCAAATACGCGCCGTTGGAATGCAAGGGTGCGCTCGCGCCACAGGTTGTAATTATCGAGCGCAAGTTTGGCCATCTCAAACGCGCGCGTCGCCGGATCAGTAAAATGTTTAACGTACTTGCGCTCGACAACCGTGCCGTCTTCGAACCATTGTTCAGGGAAATCGAGCACAACAATAAACGGTACGACCCGCGTTTCATTCGGCCGGAGCGCAAATGTGACACTTATTGCACCGCCGTAATCATGGTGCGGCTTACCCTCAGGTTTTTGATAAAAGCTGCCATCAGCCCGCAGAAGCAGGTCTTGTTTCAGACTGTTCAGCCTGAAGTACGGTTGTGTGTCAATGCCGACTCCGGACGTTTCGGGCACAGCTATCACCATTCGTTCGGGGCTTTCCGTGCTGCCCATTATTATCCCCCTAAGCTCGGCGTGGCGGAACTCGTGGTGCTTGTGCCCACTCACCGCAGGTGCACACAGGTAGGCACTGTCCTGATCAATTGGCCTGTATTTTTTCTGTTGCAGATTTGCCAACGATGGCCGCGGTAAAAGCAGTGTTATTTGTTGTTGTGATCCGGAGGTGTTTGTGATCTCGAATTCTTCAACGCCAACCGGCATTAAAGCGTGGGTTGAGCCGCCCAGAAACGGCGAAATAAAACGTCTGCAGACTCTGACCTTGGCGAGCTTGTACGTCAGCTCGGCAAGCGGCGGCGCAATCGAGAGCGTCACCCGATTCAGCGGAACCGGTGGGTGGTAATACCGTTCGGCGACCGGAATATCGTCCGGGCATTCGGTTATTTCAGGCCGCTTTGTTGTCAGCATCAACAGCTCGTCGTCAACGCCGAGCACCGGCGCTGAAGCAAGCTGAATTGCTTTTTGATTCAGGAACACAAGTCTGCCGGCGTCGTTAAGCCTGTTGTACAACCCATCGGGCGATATACCAATCGAGCATGTAGGTGCACCCTGCAAAAAGATTGTTTGCGGGAATTGCATTGTCTTGGACATGCCCTGAAAGTGCACCGTCATTTTGTTTTTGACGTATATGGTGTGAATTTGTGCACCGGAAATTGTAAACAGGTCAGCCGGATTAAACTGGTACTGTTTTGCCATGGTTACTGATGTCGTTTGAGCCTGTGCCGGAAAAAGTCTGCAGGAGTTGCGTTTTGCGCTTAGATTTTTATTCGAAGTGTGTTTATCGGGTTGCCGGGCGATTCCCAAAGGTTGTTGGGGCGCAAGCTATTACGGTTACGGTCAATTGTCACAACGCAACTTACCCCGGCGCCAGTTTTACCTCTGGGAGTCGCCCGGTGCATGCATTTCATTCACGAACAAATCGCGCCCCGCCGATTTCAGCAATACGCCATGCCAAACCGCTGTTTCTTCGCCGGTTGTGGCGGTTTTACCGGTGTTTCTTTTTCATCGGTTAGCCGAACCGGGACCTTGGTTGACTTGGGCGGTTTGATCTTGCCGAACAGCAACGCTGCCGCAGCGCGGATTGAATCAGGCGTTGCACTGAAATTGCAAACGACCGCATCGGCTTCTTTGGTCGTGCCTTCGATGTACGGGTAGTTTGTCACCACGACAACCTTGTGCCCGGCCTCTTTTAGTTTCTTGACAAGCAGGCGGTTGTTGCCCGCTTTGACAATCCGGGCGTAGTAATTTGTCATCACGACTAGGTCAGCCTGTTTGGCAAGCTCGAGTGCCTCGGCAATGTCCGCTTCTGTTGCAGCGAACTCGGTGTCGTCCAGGATCAGGTTTGTCGAGTGATTCGCCATCGCCTCGCTGAACATGTAGGAGTGGTGATATGGGTCCTTACCCACGAACTCGTATGGGATGCGTTGTTCTATGACGTGTATTTTTTGTTTCGGCGACAATGGCAAGAGTTTCTTGTCATCCCGCATCACAACAAGTGCACGTGTGGCTACGTCCCAACTGAAATCAACCACGGCTTTGCTTGTTGCATAAGCCTGGGCCTTCTTCGGATCGTTTTTGCCCGCAGTCTCGAACAGCCCTTGCCGATATTTCATTCGCAACACACGCCGCACAGCCTCATTGAGCCGTTCCTCGGAAATTTCGCCCGTCTCGACTGCGTGCTTGACACCAAAGTAACACTGCGTGCGCGAATCATCATCAGCCTTCAGTAGTATGTTGTCGCACCCGGCTTTGATTGCCATGACGCATGCACGCGGTAACGGCCAGTTCTTCAAAATCGCAGCCATCCCAATTGCGTCCGACACTATCACACCGTCAAAGCCAAGCTCCTCACGCAGCAGCCCACGAAGGATTTTCTCCGACAGCGTAGCCGGGTACTTGTCGTCGTAAGATGGATAAACCGAGTGTGCGGTCATGATCCCCATTACACCCGCATCAATCGCAGCTTTGAACGGTACTAGCTCAACCTCATGCATACGTTTCTTGTCGGCCTTGATCACATCCAGAACATCGTGCGCATCAGTGGCCGAGTCGCCTCTGCCGGGGAAATGCTTTGCTGTGGCCGCAATCCCGCCGGCCTGCAAGCCGTTGACCAACGCAACTGCGTGTTTGGCGCATGTCTCAGGATCATCGCTGAATGAACGCACGCCAATTTCAGGGTTCTTCGGGTTTATGTTCACGTCGCACACAGGTGAGTACATCTGCGTCACACCAATTGCGCTCAACTGTTTGCCAATTGTCAGCCCGATTTTGTAAGTGAGCTTGACATCGCCTATGGCAGCCATGCCCATCGGCGGCGGGAACTGACGTATGCCGCCCGACATGTAGTCGTTCTTAAAATCGCCCTCGAAATCAATCGTCATGTGCAACGGGACTCGCGAGGGCCTGCTCAATGCGACTTTTTGAAGTTTGTTGAGGTCTTTGGTGTAATCTTCGGGTGTGATACTTATGCCAAATGCACCCCCAGCAAAATAGGTCTTTGCAATTGTGAAATACCCGGGCGGTTCCTCAAAATTTGGGTCGAGCTGTGTATTGCCCCAGTAAAGGTTTTTGCATGTCTCAACCGCGTACGGTTCGAGGCACAACCCGCCGCAGTACAACCTTGTTATCGCCTCATATATGCTGGGCGTAAACATCGCACCGCGTCGTGTGAAGGTCAGCAACTGCCCGACCTTTTCTTCGAGTGTCATTTGACTAAGCTTCTTTTCGACCAGCTTATCAATGTTCGTTTTCGGCATGGCTTAGTTCTCCTTTCTTATTCGGTTTCCCATTTGCCACAGTTGTTCGGGCCTACCCAAAATTCGCCTTGTTTGCGCCATCCAGGTTCGGTTATGCGCATTGGTTTGGTTTTCCAGCCGGCTTTGATTCGCCTTGTCAGGTCGTCGAATCCTTTGTTCCAGGACAATCCATCCGGTACGGTCACATTCATGCTGCCTGCTGCATTTGCATAACGCAAACACGATTCGATTGTATGACCTCTGACAAATGCAGCTAGAAAACCCGCTATCGCACTGTCACCTGAGCCGAGTGCACCTACGAATTTCTCTTCCTGATAAACCGGGAACCACAACTCGCGCTCGGCCCAGTTGTCTGGGTCGGCGCATTTTGCTGCGCCCATTTTACTTAAACGCTCCTTGCCGGCAGTCCGGATGTACAGCCCGCGATGGCCACACTTCACCATTGCAATTGCTGTACCCATTCGAATCAGCTCCGCGCCAACCTGAGCAATCTCACCCACGCTCAGATGTTCCAGTACACTGTCACGCGGCCCAAGTCGAGCGCGCTTTTGCAGGAAACTCTCCTTGTACAAGAAATAAAAAATCTCCTCTGCGCTCGGTACCATGATGTCGGAAAGCGGCACCCAATCCTCAAGAATCGCGCGCCAGTTAACCTTGCCAGCCTCGCTGTCTGCGTCGGGTAACGACAGGTCCAGCGCAGTTGTCGTATTTAACTGTTTTGTCTTTTGGAGAATCTTCGTCAGCTCACGTCCGCCGTTGCTGTAGAGTTTTTTCATCCAAGGCGGATAACCGAACAACATCAGTTTCGACCGCGCCACTAGCCCGAAGTCCATGTCGTCGTAACCGAACGTATCGTTTGCACCGCAGTGGTGAAGGTAGAACCTGTCAATTCCAGGGATGCAAATTGCAATTGTGTAGGAGGTGGATTCACCTTTAACCATCCTGATACCCTTGAAATGGCCCTCGTTGCGTTCGTACCAGTCAATCACCAGCCGGCCAAAATCGTCATCGCCAACCTTGCCGATTAGCTCGGTCTTGATGCCTAGCCGGCGGATTGATACACCTGCATTTGTGACCGGGCCGCCCCCAGCCACGACGCATTCACCCATGTTGATCATTTTGCCCGGCACAAGCACATCGGTCATCTTTCCAACCTTGCGCTTGATCGTGAACGCCGGGATCAGGTCCAGACACGTATGTCCGGCTGAAACAATCTCGATATCCTTGGTTTTTCTCATTTGTTGTGCCCTGCAACTTTTTAATGCAAACCTTATTGCTTCCGTCCAGCTTTTACACTCTTTAATCTCGTGTCGCCTTATAACCCTTCATCGCCGGTTTCCGCTGTTACTACAACGCAAAACCAGCGCCCCGCCGCTCAATATTCCTGTCCGGAATTACTGATTAGCCTTTGGGCGGCCCAAAAAATGCATGGCCAACAAAATGTTGTCAACTGTTTGTTGGAAGTAAGCAAAACCACGCCTTCGGCCAATCGCAAACCTGCCAATTGACAGTTTTCGTGCGCGAAAATGCACGAATTTCATAGGGTTTAACCTGAATGAGAGGCTACCGAAAATACGCCAGACACGGCATTGTACGTTAATTGCCAACCGATGCCGAAATAGTTGTGGCACAAAATTAATTCGCTCGGCGCTCAAACGCAAACACTGTCACAACAGGCAAAAAGTGGTTCCCACGCAATACGCTCGGTCTGGCGGACTTCTGCACCCGGCTTTAGTTTTCGCGCTCAAAAACTTTTTCCTTGATTTTTTCCGGCGTTTTGGTTGAAATTGGCGCCGAAATTAACCTGTTGCGTTCAATGAAGACTCGTTTTTTTAATTTCGCATTGGTATGCGCTTTGGTTGGCTTGATATTAACTGCCCAAACAGTTGACATCCAAGCCGGCCCATTTACACCGGGAAATCTTGTGGTAGTGACTGTGGGTGACGGCACTACTGTCCTGACCAACTCCGCAACGCCCGTATTCCTGCGAGAATACACGTTGAGCGGTACTCTCGTTAACACTGTTGCGTTGCCAACCACCGTGAGCGGCAACCATCGTAGGTTCACTCTTTCGGGTACTGCCACATCTGAGGGGGCCCTGACACTTTCTGTGAACGGTCAATATCTAACAATGATTGGTTACGACGCACCTGTTGGAACACCAACAATAGCCAGCACGGCCGCGACTAGTTACAACCGTGTTGTTGCCCGGATCGATATGTACGGCAATATCGATACGACAACGGCCCTGAGCGATGCGTACAGCCAAAATAATCCTCGCAGTGCCGTGACAACCGACGGGATTCACTTCTGGACGGCTGGCAACGCGGGATCAGGCTTAGGCTCAACCGCCGCTACAAGATATACCACCTTGGGCAGCACAACGTCAGTTCGGTTGCATAGCACAAATACGAACATGCGCGTGGTGAACATTTTTAACGGTCAACTTTATGTATCCTCGTCAACTGGTTCGTTCCTCGGTGTAAGCACGGTTGGCAGCGGTTTGCCGACTACTCCCAACCAGCCAATTACGCAACTGCCGGGTACGTGGACAAGTGGAACTCATTCAGTCTTCGACTTTTGGTTCAAAGACTCTACCACGCTGTACATGGCCGATGACGGGTCCGCGACTAATCTTGGCGGCATACAAAAGTGGACATTCGACGGGTCAACCTGGACACTGCAGTACACATTGCTTAACAACGGGTCAACTACCACCCCGTGCCGTGGTCTGGCAGGCTACGTGAATGATCAGGGATACGCCGTGCTTTTTGCTACAACGGGCGGCAGTTTAATAACAGTAACCGACACTGGTGCTGGGGCAACTGCAAGTGTGATCGCTACCGCGCCAGCAAATACTGCGTTTCGCGGTGTCGAATACTTGGTACCCGAACCCAGTGCAATTGTTATGATTGGACTTGGTTTGGGCTTGGTTGCCATTTTCCGACGAACCAGGAAGTAGAGTAAGCATAACGCTTGTGCATTTGTAATTTCTGACGGGCGCAAAGGGTGTGGTGCGGCCGTCATATTTTTCGTGTGGGAATTTAGTGTTACACTCGGCACGCCTGAACAGTGCGCAGCGCCCAAATTCCGCGTAGCGAAGAATGCCGGTTAGCTTTCACCCGTATCTCGATCCTATTTGCCCATGCCTGTCAGGTAACGTTCAGCCTCAATTGCCGCTGCACAGCCCATACCCGCAGCAGTTACAGCCTGCCGATAAATTTTGTCCACACAGTCCCCAGCGGCAAATACACCCGGCACATTCGTCCGCACGCCGTTCCGTGTGATTATGTAGCCGGCATCGTCCATTTCGAGTTGGCTGCGGAAAACCTCCGTGTTCGGCACGTGACCGATTGCAATAAATACACCTGCACATTCCAATACAGATTCCGCTCCGGTTTTTACATTCCTGAGCCTCACACCTGTTACCCTGCCCTGCGCCACGTCGAGTATTTCGGTCACGACGCAATTCCATACAGGCACGATTTTGGGATTTGACAACACACGCTCCGCCATGATCTTTGAGGCGCGCAACTGATCGCGTCTGTGCACAAGATAAACCGCTGAGGCAAATCGCGTCAGGTACAATGCCTCTTCGCAGGCGGAATCGCCGCCGCCTACAACAACCAACGGTTTGTTACGAAACACGGGCAATGCACCGTCGCATGTTGCACAGTAACTAACGCCTTTGTTCTCGAGTTTGGCCTCGCTTTCGAGTCCGAGCCGACGATGACTTGCGCCACTGGCAACTATGACAGCTTCGGTCTCGATCCGCTCGCCATCAACAACAAGTGCAAATGGTCGAGCCGACAGATCCGCCGATTCGACCGTACCAAGCCTGATCCGCGCACCGAACCGTTCGGCCTGCTTCTGCATCCGTTCCATTAGCTCGTATCCGCCGATGCCATCTGGAAAGCCGGGATAATTTTCAACTGTCGTCGTTGTGGTAAGCAACCCGCCCGGTTGCGGCCCGGTGACAACCAACGGCTGCAACCCAGCTCGTGCCGTATAAACTGCGGCTGTTAACCCCGCACACCCAGCACCAATAATCACGACCTTTTCCATATGCCCCCGCAGACTAGTTTTAAGCTGTGCCTTTGACAAGAAAAGTTGACGTGTTGCAGCCGCATGCGTAGGCTTTAGAGACGAAGCAAAATTCTCAACAAGCGCATGACCATCACTTTCGATGGTTCGTCAGACTGCCTGCTGAACTTCAAGTGGCAAAAACTCGAAGCGTACCGTGGCATGCTTACACCCGCACCAAGTGCGTTCGTGCGCTGTTTCAGGTGCAGTGCGCGAAGCATCGCATGGCTCGTCGAGTGGTTATGCTTGGCGCTTCTGACGCGTCTGATGCACGTCTAAATCCTGGAAAAACCGTTTCAAACTAAAATCGGGAGCGAATAATTGTGAAGATCAAATACACTACTGCAAGTCTTTTGACTGTTGCTATGCTTAACTGGCCGGTGTTAGGTATGGCCAACGGTCGAGAACCGAAGGTTCAGAACGAGCTGACAAATAGAGCAGTCGAATTTGTGACTTCGCTGGCAAGGGAGTTGGCGTGGCTGCACCGCAGGTCACAACCTTGAGCGGGCGCGAAGCTGAGATCCACATTTCCAAAGATGACCTCAGCGGGAAGTCGTTCGGCGCGTTTGCCACGCAACCCTCCGGCGTCGCGTTCAAGGTGCTGCCGGAGATTGATGACCTTAAACCCGGTCACATCCGCTATTCGATTAAGGTCATGGTCGCCGACACAACGGGCAGACAATCAAACGACCATACCCAAGCAGCGTCTAGCACGGCCCAGGAACTTGTTGCCACCTGCAGTGCAGAGGAAAACGTGCCGGTTTTGTTTGAGCTTGGCAGCGTCGGAAAAGAGCGAAAACGAACAGCCGTGTTCATCTTCAGATCATTACCCCCCACAAGAAACTGCAATTCCACCTGCTCAGACCGCACAATTACTATCCTTTGGCCTAGTGATCGAGCCGGCGAATCCAGAATGGCGCGCGCTATATCTCGCCTTAAGCAATTTCGTGACACCCGGCCCGGGGCGGAAGCTGGATTTCTCTCAGGTGCATCTGATGGCTAAAACCATTCCGCCAAAGCATCTCAGCGACTTCCGCAACCCAGGTCTGCTGGGGAAAATGAATTTTCGTCTTGGGCTGAACAGTTGGAAGTTGCCCTGGCGGCTGAACTGTTGCCGGACGCGAAGGACGCGGAACGGTTGCGTGGCGAATACAATATGGCGGTGAATCAGATGCTTAAATCCCCGGCTGGCTGGCGAAGTCCCGAAGGCGTCCGTTGCGTTTCCCTACCGCCCGGCGTAGCCGACGGAACCACACAGCGCGAACTGGCTCTTCTGATGAAGGCCGGCACGTATTAAGGCATCACGCAGTTAGATGATCCAGCTTTGAGCGAGTTGTGCGAAGCGCTCACGCTCGTTATTCGCCAGCGTGATGTCAAAATATTTGAAGCCAAGGCCATGCTGTCATTTAACACGTGGTGTGCCATTACCGAAAAACTATTCGCCGGTTCGCGCCCGAAACCCTCGCGCAAAAACGCCGAGGCATGGTGGGACGAATTGCACGGGAAACTCGTCTCATCTGCCGAGCGCGTGGTCAGAACGACGAACAAATTCGGGATTGATCTCGAAAAAGCCGACATTCTGGTAAAGGAAATCTCTTTTGCGTCGCTTTATCCGCGCGCCGGATCCGGCACAGTGGAAGATCGCCTTGCAGGCAACCGCTTCAAAATGGTTTTGGCGGTAACTACAGACGGCAAAGCGACAACGGGAAAAGGTCTGTCTGGCAAATACGTTCTTGCGGCGGAAAAAGCCATGCGGTTTGGAGGCCGCTGGTTGATCAGTCGCAAGGTGCGCTGGCGGAAATTACCCGCCGGCGTAGTTGACGCGAACACGGCCGCAGACCTGGAGTTTGAGAATTACGTAGCCGAGCAGGCTTTGATCCAGCGCTGCCGCGTTCACAAGTTGCACAACGTGCCGGAACATCTGCCCGAGGAAAAACAGCAACAAGCCGCTTGGAGGTTGCGCGGCGCGTGGGCCAAAGCCCACGCCCCATGAAGCCTTGAAAAAACTGCGCGCGCTCCTGAAGTGGCTCGATGCCATCGGCCCATAGGCGGCGCGCAGCCTGCAAGACGGACTGGAAGAAACGCTCACGCTCCATTGGCTGGACCAGTACGAACTACTGCGGCGCAGTCTCTCCTCGACCAACCTGAGCGAAAGCTGCTTTTCGCGCACGGCGGCTTGGACGCGACGGGTGAAACGCTGGCGTAACGGCAAAATGGTACTGCGGTGGGGAGCGGCAGCGCTGCTGGTGGCCGAGGCGGGCTTTCGCCGCATTCAAGGTTATGCGCATTTACCTCAACTCAAAGCCGCCTTGATGGCTCATCAAAACTCTCAACTTGAACTCTTGAACCAAGCCGCATAATGAATTCATCTACTAACCGCTTTTCAACTAAACGCGGGACATTCCCCCACCAAATCCGCACAAGCCTGCCGCTGCTACCCAGATTACCGGCCCGATAAGGGCCACAACACGGCCATCCGCGTTGTGCGTTCGACATTCGCCGTTCGGTGTTCGGCGTTCGACGTTGATTCTTCGATGTTCGAACGTCGAACTTTGAACTGCGGATCCTAAACCAACAGTGCAGCCGCCAGCACCAGCCACACGGCCATCAGCAAAACGTAGGTGTTGGGATTCTGCCACGCGCCGCTTCAGCGCGGCTCGCCACGATATTGGAATTCTGTTCCAACCGACGGCTGCCCTCCGGCCGCCGCCCGATGAAAAGAAACGTGACGAAGTAAATAGTCATGCATGCGGCGACCATCCATTGCCTCTGTGCGTCCCGACAGGCCAGGTGCACCTCGAACGCGACGGTGTGCAGCCAATCTGGAGCGGAGGGCAAGATCAGGTATTCGGAAAGCAACACGTGTCCTGCGGCCCCCAATCAGCACACAGAAGCCAAGAGAGCGTTTAAGGCAGCGCTACGTCATTACAGCGAGAAGGCCGGGACCTCAGGCAGAATGAACCCGAAAAACGAAGTGGATCGGAGCGCGGACAGCCTGCCCGCAGAACTTCGTGTTTCGGAATGAACTTGGCGCGGCTCACACCGCAACCACAAATAAGAGCCGCGCAAGGCCACAGCGTGGTCAAGACGCAACCAAATCGTCATCCTAATCGATACGCGGGAAACCGAGGATGCAGGCGGGAACGAGAACGAAGAGGAAAAATCTTCGGCAAAATGAGCGAATCTGACGGAGTGCAGTGTAAAGAACACAAAGACGCTGCTTCTTTTCTTTGTGTTCCCTGTGTTCTCTTGCGACCAGTTTTTGCGGCCAAAACAAAGACTTGCATGATTGTCGTACGGATTCCAGCAGCCCTGCCCACCAAAGCGTTTATCGAATCTGAACCTGCGCACCCACTGCGGCTCACTGGCCGTCCTCACTGCCGGGGTAGCACCAGAGCCGGTTGCGGGTGGTCTAGGCTTCCTCAAAATACCAAGCGTCAATCTTGACGAAGCCCACCTGGCCGCCGAACGCCGCATGAATCGCCCCCAGCGCATGCCGCGCGCTCACGCCCTCTCTCGGACAACTGGCCCCGTCATTGAAAAAGTGCGGGACCTTCTCATCCGATTCCCAGAAGACAATGTCCTCCGCCTGGACCGCCGCCAGCCGCTCCGGCGGGAAACTCGTGCGGTTGTAGCCGATGACCGCGCCGTTCATGACGTAACTAGAAATCTGCTGCTGCCGCCGGTTGAAGCTTGGCACGTTGAGACCGTCGCGGGGAAAAAACAGTTTCGGGTCGTGTAGAACCGGCCAGAACAACCCGGTCTGGACCTTGAACCTGGCGGAGCCGGTGGCCGAAGCGTCCAAGGTGTAAAGCCAGCCCGGACGATCCCGCCGGTCGCCCTCGGCCCAGTTGGGCCACGGCAAGGTGTCATTATTGTCGCTGGCAGGAAGGTGCGTCGCCATGGTATGCTGCTTGAGGCTTTTATGGCCGTCACAAGCATCGCCAGCTTTGGCCTTGCTCAAAAGACGAACTCTCTGCCGGAGCGCATATGCAAGTTGCCTACCACAAAATCAATTGGCAGCCATTTGGACGCTTTTGAGGACCAGATGTAGCGGACTCCTATTGGCAGCACCGGGTCGGGCGGGCTAGGTTCCACAAAAAAGTAAAGCTCCACTGCTAAGCCTTTACGATTTGGAGGCGTCTGCCCGCTTTGTGGGGAATCGCAAAAATAAAAAGAGGGAGGATACTCCTTCAGGCCTGCATGAAAAGTGAAGTGTACCGCTTCAACACCAAACCCACCCCATTGCACTTCTTCACTCACGTAAATTCCTGCTTTCGCCGGTAACCCACCATAATTGGTAGTCCCAAGCGTCTTGTATATCGCCTGTGCGTCCAAGCATATCCGTTGCCAAAAGCCTTTGTAGTAATCGCCACCAGACTGTTTTGCGACCCACCACTGAAATAGGTCAAATACGTCGTTGGGGGGATCAGAGCCTCTGCCTTTCTTCCAATGGGTTCGAATAACGCTCATCTGGCTTTCATTAGGCGTGTAATCCGCACCCGGTGGCAAGCGGAACTCCATGTACGCTTGAAAAGACCCGAGACTAAAAGCATTCACCAATGCAAGTATTGTCGAATACAGTTTTTCGCGTTGATCCTCAGTAAGGAGTCTTTCCCCCGTGATGGGAACGGAACGTAGATAAAGCATTAGATCATTTCGATTGGTAATGGAGACAAAGGGAAGCTGCTCCCACGCAGACATGGCGTCCATCTGCAATTTGAGGTGAGGTTGGTTGGTACGCTTTTCTGGCGTGCCACTTCTCTTGATAATGCCGACGAGTAAAACCGTTAGAGGCAAAACAAACCACAGTAGAACCAAAAGTCTCCTTCGTATTGACTGGTGGCCGGCCGCTTCGGACATATCTTACCTCTGACTTAATGCCGCTACTACCGACGAAGATGAGCTTGCTACCGATGGAATAGTTTTTCGTGTCAATCTATGACAAAACTCATCTAACAATCGATTTCGTAACAGCAACTGTTGCAGGATTTCGGCGCGACGCACCCGCCCCCCTCAACGTATGTATCGCATTGCCCGCAAAACGGATCATGAATTGTAGTGTCGATGCTCTTGGAAACACATAGCCACCGGCATATTGTGCCGTCCGCTTTTTGGTATTGGCACGATACGACTTTGGCATCCGCTGACATGCCTGTGAGGACGAGAACAACTATCGCCAGTTTAATAAGTTTATGTCTGATCATATTTCACCTTTCTTGATCAGGTATTAAACGACTTTAGCTTACCTAGCCGCTTCCAATACCGTAAAGCGGAATCGCATGTCAAAAAGCGACATTCCATGTCAGAAGGCGATATTTGCCTTGTGTGCTGCCCCGCAACTGTTTGCCGCGGGTCATCGCAAACTGCCCTGGAGAACTTCCGGCGTAGCGCCTGAACGCTCGCGAAAAATTGGCCGGGTCCTTGTACCCAAGACACACTGCCGCTTCCTTGACCGAGCACCCTTCTGGCAAAAGTCCCATCGCCCGCTAGTGCCGCTGCCCATGCAACAAGCACCGCGGGGATTTGCACTGCGACACCAGGAAATACCTCTGCAACGTCCGCAGCGAAACACCACACTTTTGAGCAAGCCCCTCGCAGACCGGTTAGCTTGCGCCGCCAGTCCCGCCCAGTTTTCAATGCTTTCCAATCGTGCTTTCATCGTCTTCTCCGCCAACATCGGTCAAAGGCAGCTCAGGACCGCTCCTCAACCGTTACCCACATTTCCTTGAACACATCACTGGCCGTCCTCACTGCCGGGGTAGCACCAGAGCCGGTTGCGGGTGGTCTGGGCTTCCTCAAAATACCAAGCGTCAATCTTGACGAAGCCCACCTGGCCGCCGAACGCCGCATGAATCGCCCCCAGCGCATGCCGCGCGCTCACGCCCTCTCTCGGACAACTGGCCCCGTCATTGAAAAAGTGCGGGACCTTCTCATCCGATTCCCAGAAGACAATGTCCTCCGCCTGGACCGCCGCCAGCCGCTCCGGCGGTAAACTCGTGCGGTTGTAGCCGATGACCGCGCCGTTCATGACGTAACTAGAAATCTGCTGCTGCCGCCGGTCGAACCTTGGCACGTTGAGACCGTCGCGGGGAAAAAACAGTTTTGGGTCGTGTAACACTGGCCAGAACAAACCTGCCTCCACATTGAACAGGGTTGGGCCACTGGCCACGGGGTCCAGTGTCTAAAGCCAACCAGGCCGGTCAGGCCTATCGCCCTTTGGCACAGTTCGGCCGGGGCAAAATGTCGCTGTTATCGGCTGCGTGCAGGTGTGGCCTCGCCCACATAACGGCGTTTCCATTCCTTGAGCGTGGAATAGCTGATGCCAAGTGCGGCGGCAATCTGCGTGCCGGGCTAGCCGCTCCGCAGCCAGTGCTCGACAGCCTGTTTTTTTGAAGGCCTGGTCGTAGCGTTTGGCCGGCCCAACCGCAGCGGGTTCAACGGTTTGAGTATTGTTGTGCGAGTTGGTTTTGGTCTTGGCGTTGTTGATGTGTGCTTTTGGTTTAGCGCATCGTCACCAAGGTGTCTGTCAAACCGGGTCAAGCCCAACACGGCGTTGGCCCGGCGCTGTTTTACCCCTGCAGTTCAAACTGAAACGATTGACTAATGCACGCGCACGAAACCATGAAACCAAGGGGCCTTCTTCGGGAAACTCATACCAAATCATGGGTCTGGCGAGGGCACATCCCGACACCACCACCGGCGCGCGGCCGTCTTGGCCACAGCGGCTTCCGGACATCGCACAGGGCTGCGGCCCGGGAAGGCCGCGCCCCTGTCAAGCGCCCATTCTACGGTGGTACTATCAAAATGCAGCCGTAAGGCGATGCGGATTCCCGCTCGCCCGGACTTCTTCCCCCCCTTTTTGCCCCATCGGGTGGCGCAGGCCGTGGTGAGTGGGCGATTCGGGGTAAATTGAACGCGATTTCGTATTACTTCCTGACCATGTGAGCGGCCACGATCGTGGCTGTCACCCTGCCGGGCTGCGGCAAGGAAGGCGGTCCTGCTGGCAAATCACCGGCTACGAACGCGCCAGCCCAAACCGGCATATTAAGCACAAAACCGCCGCTGGAACGAATCCTCGCGGCGTGGCAACTGGGCGACACAACCAAGGCCATCCAGCAGTTCCTTGAGGCGGACTTGAAAAGCAGGCCGGTGTTCAGCTCGGGTTCACCACTGAGCCTTCGGGAGAGCGACCTGCCTGGCATGTCGCAGACCGAGCGCGAAAAGCTGTTGGCGGAGGTGCACGCGCAAGTTAACGACCTGAAACAGCTCGCAGCCGCCATGCGGGACAAGGGCCAAGCAGCAGCTCGCAGCGACCCGGCGTTGGCCCGGCGCTGTTTTACCAAGCTCGACGAGCTTAGTGCTGCGCTTGGCCAGCCCGAGGGCTTGAAAATTGTGCTGTTGCTCGGCCAAGCCATTCGCAAGATGCCTGCCGCTGAATCTGCGAAGCTCACCGCCACGAACAAGTGAGGCCGCAAACGCCGATGTGAGAATAGCTCGCAGGTGTAAAGTAACCGCTAACCGTTTAACGCTGCCGATCGTGCCCTGTACAAGCCACGGCGCTCGTTTCGGAAAAACGACGCCGCGCGCGGTGGTGGTCAACCGCCGGTTAAACTTCAATCGAGGCGAGTCTTTGTTCTAGCGCGTGTGCCATCAGCGGCTCGATAATCTGGTCAAGGTCACCGTCAAGCACAGCCGGCAGATTGTAAATCGTCAGGTCAATTCGATGGTCAGTAACACGGTTTTGGGGGAAGTTGTATGTGCGGATTCGTTCGTTACGTTCGCCGGTACCAACCTGTGCGCGGCGTTGCGCGGCAAGCTTTGCATTTTCTTCGGCGCGCTTGGCGTCAAGCAGACGCGTGCGCAAGACTTTCATTGCCTTTGCCTTGTTTTTCTGCTGGGACCGTTCGTCTGCGCAGCGCACGATCATACCGGTGGGTTTGTGAAGAATTTGGACTGCTGAATCGGTCGTGTTTACGCCCTGGCCGCCGGGACCAGAAGCGCGGCATACAGTTATTTCTAGGTCCTCGGGCTTGATTTCGATGTCAACTTCTTCAGCTTCCGGCAAAACCGCCACCGTGCACGTGCTCGTATGGATCCGGCCCTGGGCTTCTGTGATAGGCACACGCTGTACCCGGTGCACACCGCTCTCAAACTTGAGTCGTCTGTAAACTTCCGTGCCGCTGACCTCGAAAATTACCTCTTTGAACCCGCCGAGATCGGATGGACTTGAGCTTAGGTTTTCAACCTTCCAACCGCGTGCTTCAGCGTATCGAGTGTACATCCGGTAAAGGTCTGCCGCAAACAGCGCGGCCTCCTGTCCGCCCGTGCCAGCACGGATTTCGACAATTGTATCGCGTGAGTCGGATGGCTCCGGGGGTAAAATGCCGAGCTGAATTAGTCTGAACAATCGTTTTTCTTCCTGCTCAAGCCGCGCGATTTCGTCCCTGGCAAGCCGCGCCAGTTCAGAATCTGCGTCCTCGGAGTCGAGCAACGCGCGGTTAGCAGCAATATCATCGCGCACCTTGGTGTATTGCCGGCCAATCTCAACAAGTTCCCTTAATCGGGCGTATTCTTTCCCAAGCTCTTGTGTGCGTGCAGGGTTAGCAAAAACTTTCGGATCGGCCAGCGCCGATTCAATCTCGGCAAACCGCCGCGTCAGTTTCTCTATGTGAGGCCGCAAATCCATCCCACCCGACTCCCAGTTATGTGCCCGTACCAAAAAGAATTCCGGGCACCTGCCGATACGTAGAAACGGCAGGGATTATAACTGCTGCAGCGTTACCTTTTTTTCTTTTTGGTTGCAGCCAGCGCGGCTTGGACGGCCTGTGTTTTTGCAATCCGTTGCTGGAACTTGTCAACGCGGCCGGCCGTATCAACAAACTTCTGCTGGCCGGTGAAAAACGGATGACACTTGTTGCATATACCGATCAAGATCACAGGCTTGGTAGAGCGTGTTTTAATCACGTTACCGCACGCGCACCTGATCTCGGCATCAACGTACTTCGGATGTATGTCAGTTTTCATAAAAACCCTTGTTACACTACCACCACATGAATGCTTCGCAAGCCCAATATAACGCGATTTCGCCCCGCCAAACAATGTCAATTTGCCATTTGGGAACAGATGCAGTCCGCCAGCAGACAACTCTCCTTCGACTTAGCACTGTATTAGACACTTCGAACCAAGATGAGTTTCTCGTTTTCTGGTTTTCATACCGACGCCCTCATCCGCCGAAACGGTTGGCCAACCTCAAGAGTAACCCACCCCATCAATTCGCCACACCTGCGCTCTCGTTATACTCCACCGAGTGTCCCCGGTGTTAACGCCTGGTCCTCGGGACGGCCAGGCTAATTTATTTTTTGTTCACCAGCTTTATGCTTAAGCCTACCCCGCACCTGGAACTTTGGACTAAAATCGGGGCGCTTTGACCAGGTAAAAGCATGGTCGGGTTCCTCAATCCAATACCAAGTTGATTATTCGAAGTCGAGGACGTAGGCGTACACGCGCCCATCGAACCGCGTGCTGATCTTGCAGTTGCTTTTCGCAAATACAGCCTGCATGCCTTTGTTCTCGGCAAGCACTTCAGCAGTAAAGCCACGTATGCCGTTGCGCCGCGCTATTCGGATGAGCTGTTGCAGCATGAATGTACCGATACCTTTGCGCTGCCATCTGTCGTGCACGACAAATGCAACTTCAGCCCGGTTAGTTTTTGGGTCGAGGTAGTAGTTGCCCAGCGCAATAATATCCTCGCCATCCGCAGCCGGGATCGTCCCCACAAGTGCAACTTCATTGCGGTGGTCAATGTACACGAAATCCTGAATCTGCCGGCGCGGTATAACACGAAGATTGCTCATGAAACGGTAATAAATGGTCTGTTGCGACAGCGCATAGAAAAGCTCGCGCATAAGCGGTTCGTCTGTGGGGTGGATTGGCCGGAAGACAATTTGTGTGCCGTCCGGCATAAGATACGTTGCGCGGAACTCTTTCGGACCGACCAAGATTTTGCCTTCTTTGTCGGCCATTGTTGCGGACAAATACTTGGCCTCGATGGCTTCCTTGAGCAATTGCGCGCGGAATTTCGGATGCGCAATCGTGATCAGTGCAAGGGCGCGTTCCTGGATGCTTTTGCCGTGCAGATACGCCACGCCATACTCGGTAACCACATAGTGCACGCCGGCGCGTGTGAGAACGACACCCGCACCGGGACTGAGCCGCGTGACTATGCGCGACACGGTGCCGTCTTTGGCTGTCGATGGCAACGCAATAATTGCCTTACCGCCGGGTGCTTTTGACGCGCCACGGTTGAAGTCAACCTGCCCGCCCACACCCGAAAAGAACTTCGTCCCGAGCGAATCCGAACAGACCTGGCCAGTCAGGTCAATCTCAAGTGCGGTGTTAATCGCCACCATCTTGTATTGTTTTGTGATAACCGAAGGGTCATTAACGTACTCGGTCGGGTGAAACGCAATAGTCGGGTTGTTGTTGACGAAATCGTAAAGTCGTTTTGTGCCCAGGCAAAAACTGGTCACAATTTTGCCCCTGTCGAGTGTCTTGCGTGCACCGGTCACAACACCCGCTTCGACAAGGTCAATTATGCCGTCTGAAACCATCTCGGTGTGAATCCCGAGGTCTTTCTTGTCGCGTAGAAATCCCATCAACGCTTGCGGGATGCGCCCGATACCGAATTCGAGTGTCGAACCGTCTTCGATCAGTGCGGCAACATGCTCGGCAATCTGGCGTGTGGTCTCGTCAACCTCAGGTGGAACAACCTCGATGATCGGCTGGCTGCTCGGCACAAGCACGTCAATGTCGTACACGTGCACAAGCGAATCGCCTAAGGTGCGTGGCATGTTTGGATTAACCTGTGCAATTACAAGGCCAGCATTTGCAGTTGCACTTTTAACAATATCAACAGACACGCCCAGACTGCACATGCCGCGCGTATCTGGGGGTGTAACTTGAATCAGTGCAACGTCAAGTGGCAACCTGCCAGAATCGAACAAGCGCGGAATGTCGGACAGATGAATCGGCGTGTAATCACCAAGGCCTTCCTGGATAATGCCACGAACATTTTCCGCAATGAAAAAACTGTTTACGCGGAAGTATTGGGTCATTTCCTTGTGTGCATACGGCGCCTCGCCGAACGTAAGCAGATGCACTATTTCGGTGTCGGGCAGCTCGGCTGCACGCCGTGTCAGCGCTGCAACTAGCTCGAGCGGTTCGGCTGCACCCGTGCCTATGAAAATGCGCTGGCCGGGCCGGATCCGCTTCACAGCCTCATCAGCCGTGGCGATCATTGATCTATATTTATCCTGCCAACTGGGATCGTACGTCTGAAAGTTTGTTTCGGCACTCATTTTGCAAACGGAGGTTTTACCGAGTTCGAAAGTGTCATGCGCGCATCAGCCACATACGGTTCTGTACCAACCGGACCGACTATGAACGGATTAATGTCCAGTTCCTTGATCTGCGGATATTCGGTCGCAAGCTGGCTGATGCGCTGCAGCGCGTCTGCAATTGCGTTGAGGTCAACCGGCGCCTGGCCGCGTGCACCCATTAGCAATGCATAGGAGCGCGTGCCCTTGAGCATTTGCATTGCCTCTTCCTGTGTTATAGGGGCGAGGTGGAACGTGACGTCTTTCATTACCTCGACGAATATGCCGCCCAAGCCGAACATCAACAGCGGGCCGAACTGCGGGTCGCGTGTCATGCCAAGAATCACCTCGCGCCCGCGCGCGCCCATCTTTTCGACGTAGGCACCCCGAATGTTTGCGTGCGGGCTGCGCCGTTGCACACGCAACATCATCAGGTCAAATGCATCACGCACCTGTTCGGCGTTGGCCAGGTTAAGTCGCACACCGCCAAAGTCTGACTTGTGAATAATGTCCGGCGACGAAATCTTCAGCACGACCGGGTAGCCGATTCTGTCAGCAATTTCAACCGCTTCATCTGCGGTTGTGGCAAGCGCGCCGTCCAAGATCTTAAACCCGTATGCGCGCAAAATTTCCTTCGCCTCGACCTCGCCTACCTGATGTATGCCACTGCGGATATGCCAGAGAATCACGCGGTCAACACGCCGCAAGTTAACTGGGAACCGCGCCACCACACGCGGCGGGCGGCGTCGCCACGCCGCGTAATCACACATTGCCCTCAGCGCCGCCACGGCCCGTTCCGGTGACGCATAGTTGGGCAGACCAAGCTCCATGAGCTTTTCCTTGGCGGCTTCGACCTCTGCACCGCCCATGAACGCGCACAGGACAGGCTTCTGACGCTTGTGTACTGCGGCAAGTTTTTGCGCCAGCTCAAGCGGCCGTGTCATGTTTTGCGGTGTGACAAGCACGATGATCGCGTCTATGTTGTCAGCCGCCTGCAATATCTCGAATGCCTTTGTGTAACGCTCTGGATCAGCGTCGCCGATTACATCAACTGGGTTGCCAAGCGCCGCTGCTGGGGGTAACAGCTCGCGCAGGCGTGCCTTGGTGTTTTCGTCGGGTACAACAACTTTTAACCCGGCTACTTCGGCGGCGTCTGCGCCCATGATGCCGGGGCCGCCTGCATTTGTTATGAAACAGACCCGATCGCCCTTTGGCAACGGTTGCAAACTGAGTGCAAGTGCGTAATCGAACAACGCCTCGAAATTTTCAGCCCGGACAACCCCCGCACGCTTGAAAGCGGCCCAGTATGCCATGTCTGCCCCGGCTAGGCTGCCCGTGTGAGACGAAGCTGCTTTTGCACCGGCTTGTGTTACGCCAACTTTCAGAATAACAACCGGCTTCGACGCAGCAGCTTCCTCGGCAACACGCATGAATTTGTCGCCTTCGGTTATGCTCTCAAGGTATGCACAAATGACATTCGTCTGTTTGTCCTGGGCCAGTGCGTCAATGAAATCAACCTCGTTGAGGTCCGCCTTGTTCCCGATGCTAACCACCTTGCCCAAGCCAACCTTCTCCCGTGCGGCCCAGTCAAGAATCGCGACGCACAATGCACCGGATTGCGAGATAACAGATATTTGACCTGTGGGCGGCATTGCAGGTGCAAATGTGGCGTTCATGTTGTGATGCGTGTTAAGCACGCCAAGGCAATTCGGCCCCATCAACCGCACATTCGCAGCCCGACACATCTCGACCAGCTCGCGTTCGGCTGCAGCGCCTTCGGCTCCCACTTCTTTGAACCCGGCAGTGATTACAACCACAGTTTTGACACCTGCATTGATCGAATCTGCAACAGCTTGCTTAACATACTTTGGCCCAACCACGATAATCGCCAGATCAACTTTGCCGGTGTACTCACTCAATCGTTTGTAACACCGCAGCCCAAGTATCTCGGTTGCTTCCGGGTTGACGGGCACGATTGTGCCTTTGAACCCGCCCCTGACCAGGTTCGACACTACTTCATGGCCGACCTTGCCGGGGTGACGCGACGCGCCAACGACGGCAACCGCCTCAGGATAAAACAGCGACTCAAGCATAAATCTTCAGTTGCAGACTGTGTTGTGTCTGCAGACGGTTACACTACCCTGTTTAAGCGGCTTTGCAAACATTTTGATCTTTTGCAGAGTTGCGAAAGGGAGTCTGCACTCAGACCGGTAACTGGCGTGGCAGGTCTGTAGCAGCCAAAAGCCGCGCCCGGTTAACACAGCAGTTCGCGTTGCCAGCTCATGAGTTTGGCAGCGTGTTGATGCCAGCTTTGAGCAAGTCGAACCAGTGTCTGTCTGCTCGCAATCAACGACGGCTCTATACCAAGTTGCGCCGCGCGCGCGTCGCGCCGTCGTTTCAGTTCATCGAACCTAGCACGTTCGCGTTCGCTGAGCGGGGTTGACTCGGGCCGCACAGGTTCAGGTTGTTGTTCTGGGGGCAGTGCAAGTGCGCGTTGAACGGCTTTTAGCAACGCGTCTTTGCGCCGATTAGAAAATCTGCCTGGGACAAGGTGCTGGACACGACGAGAGTCCGCTGCCGCTGCTGCAATCGCAATTAACAGTTCATGGCTCAGGATGAAATACGGCGGTTTATTTGCTGCCAGAGCCTCTTTTTCGCGCCAGAGCCACAGCTCGCGCAACACTGCCAAGCCGCGTCTGTTAAGACGCGCGCTGCCTTTGATTCGCCACGCCGAATCTGCGTTTACTGAGTTTGTGCGTGCACAATCCGCAACCAACCGCGCGCACGATTCTTCCAACCAGCCGAGCCGGCCCTTAAGTTCCAGTTCATGTTTGAGTCTGGCCGAAAGCGGCTTAAGATATTCAACATCGCCAAGCGCATACCGTTCCATGCGCGGTGTGAGGGGGCGTTTTGCCCAGTTAGCTTTTTGGGGTCCCTTTTCGAGTGTGATCCCGAGATAATGCTTCACCAAATCGCCCAGGCCGAACTTTCTATGCCCTAACAGCCGCGCTGCAAGCATTGTGTCGAAGACACGGCTCGGCACGAACTGCTGATGTTTGCGCAACAGACGCAGGTCGTAATCTGCGCCGTGCATGATCAACTCATGCTTGCGCAACAGGGCGAAAAATTTTTCCAGACGCAAATCGCTCAGCGGATCAACAAGCCATGCCCCTGCCTCGGTACAAACTTGGATCAGGCACAACTTCTCCGGGTACGCATGCAGACTGTCTGCCTCGGTATCCAACGCAACCCATTGCCCGCCGCGCAATTGCTCCAACAATTTAGCCAGTTGTTCATCCGTGCAAATCACGCCAATCAAGATACGTGCCAGTTCGGATTTGCAAAATCAAAACATTGAACGTGCTAACAGAACAATCAGCCAATCTTCTGATGCGCTTGCCGCAAGGTTCATTGTAAATGGAATCACATACTCCAGGACCGCGTTTTGAGTTGCTGAATCACTCGATGGCAGGTATTTGTTACCGCAAAATGACAGGAACGCCAGCCGTACCCCGGGCGGAACGAATGCCGTTGTTGCGGCCATCGGTATTGGTGCTGATCGTAGCGAACCTGGTGCCGATACTAGGTGTTGTCTGGTTTAGATGGGAAGTGTTCCCCCTGGTTTTTCTCTTTTGGTTCGAAAATGTTATCGTCGGGGTATTCAACGTGCTCCGGATGCTGTTAGCCATGCCGCAACACGGACTTGGGTGGGCGGCGAAACTGTTCATGATACCGTTTTTCTGTTTTCATTACGGGATGTTCACGTTTGTGCATGGTGTGTTTGTGATCGGGTTGTTCGGCGGCGGGTTTCGTCACGGTGCGCCATTCCCAAATGAGCATGCCATTCTACAGCTCGTAATTGAGAAGCATCTTACCTGGGCAATTCTGGGACTGGCAATCAGTCACGGTTTTTCATTCGCGTACAATTACCTTTGGCTTGGCGAGTTCCGCCGGGCTGCGCTTCCGGTCCTCATGCAACAACCGTACAGTCGAGTTGTGGTATTGCATCTGGCAATTCTCGGCGGCGGGTTCTTGATGGCTGCACTTGGATCACCTGTAGCCGGGCTTGTTTTGCTTGTCCTGCTCAAAATCGTCGTGGACGTGCGTGCTCACCTCCGCGAACGACAAAAACTCGCCACACTGCACGCTGCTCCCGATCAGCCCAAAGCGTCCCATCCAGCTTAAACGCTCAGCAACGGCTGGCTGCGCGGCAACCGCACGACCACCGTGCCTACGAGTTTGTCATGCCACGATTGTTTGTCCCGGTCCCATGCGATCCACAAAAACCCCAGGAAAAGAACGATTACTGAAAATGCGGCTCCTAATGCGCGCACGAGCGCAACGGCGAAAGTCACCGGTTTGCCGTCCAGTCGCACCACCTTCAGATTAAGCAATAAGCCGCCCACTGTTGTGCTGCGCCAAGTCCACATGCCCGCAAAGTACGCAAGCGCAATCAGTAGCCAGAGCTTGCCACCACCCGCTATTCCACTCACTACACCGACCAGCACAACGTCAAGAAACGCTGCGCCGATCCGGTCCCAAAAACCCGCGCGTGGAAACTGAAACGCTTCGGGCACAACCATCTGCGGCGGTTGAATACCCGCCTGGGCGGTCTCTGCCGCCGGTGCCAGCGCGGGCGCGATACCAAAGGGAACCTCGCCGGGTTGCAGCGGCACCTGTTGAGGAGCCAATGGCGGTGTAACCGGTGCAGCGCCAGGTTGCGCGGCAAATGCGCCCACGGCTTGCCCAGCGGCCCCAGTTTGTTGCGTGTACTGGACCGCTGGACCCACCGGCGCGGCCGGTCGCGCTGGTGCCTCGCGGCGCAGGCCGCTGAACATTGCCAAGACGGCACTACCAAGCGCCCACACACCGGTAAATCCGAGCACGAGCAGCCCGAGCACGGGCACCATGTACAACAGGGTGATGACCATTGCCCCCACAAAAAACGCAAGTACAGGCTTTTGTAACGCTGTCAGTCCAATGCCGCGCGCGAGCTGTTTGCCGATGTATTCCAGCAGAGCCGTCTTCCCGACAATTGCAGCCAACACAAGCGCAATCCAAACGAATGGAATCACAAATACGCCAATACCAGTCGCAAGTAACAGCAACAGCACAAACGGCAGCAGCAGTTTGGTAAGCAGACCAATTGCAAACGTTGTGGCCGGCCTGTTCATCAGCTCGTCCACACACGCCTGTACTGGGCGCCGAAATACAATCGCAACAAGCAAATAAAGCAGAATGAACAATCCCCAAATTACCCAAACCCAACCAACCTGCGGTGCCAGTGGACGCAACTTAAACACGCATTGTTTGACCCAGGTCTGTAGCCATCCAAAGTCTGGCAATCCAAATGCACCAGAACCGACTTCTTGGATTTGGCCCTTGATCAATGCATCATCGGCAGTGTCAAGTTTACCGCCAACTGCAACAACATCACCACCCACGGCGGCTTTGGTGTTTATCTTTACATTTCCCATGAGTGCAACAACTGCGTCGCCAACGCGTGCATTTGTGCCCAGCTCGACATTGCCCAAAATAGCTACAGCAGCTTCGCCCACTTCACCATATACGAGTGCATTCCCACCAATTGCAACCACAGCTTGGCGCACTTTTCCGTGAACCTTTGCCGACCCGCCAAAAACGACTACCGCTTCCGCCGTTTCACCGCGCTCGAGCACAACGTCTCGCCCAAAAACAACGAGCGCTTCCCGGTTTCGGCCTGAGCCTGTTTGCAGAGCGCCAGGCCGAGTTTCTTTGTGTGCCGGTAACCCCGGCGCTTCAACATCGTTTGTTTGTGTCAGGTCAGGTGCCCCGGCGGCAACCTGCTCATCGGATGTGTCCGAGGCACAAATTACATTGTTGCTCAGCCAAAGTGCGCAGCCAACCAGTACTGCACCTGCAAAAGTTCTGAGAACTGTAGTTGTCGTTTTCATTGAATGGTTAATTTTGAGAGTTTCGTGCCCAGGCAAGCCGGGCGAAAATTGTGCCTAACCCAACACATGCGGCGTAGCTAAGCAATACAAGCACGCCGCAGGCGACCAGCCAACCGGTGCCAAGCCGCGCCAAGACCAACGAGCCTGCATTGGCAAGCGCAATTGCCACCTGACGACCAGCCGACAGCGTGCTCAGCACGTCATTGAGCTGTGCAGCGACGTGTGTACCGCGCAGTGCATTGGCAATTTGTCCAATCCCGACGTACAAACCCGCGCACAATGCGATCGCTACGCACAGCAACGCCAGTTGCAGCGCACGCGGCCACGTCTGCCACGGCCGGCGATACCACCGCATGCTCGCTGCAGGTTCAATTGCGGCAAGCACACGCGGTATCAATGTGTCCGGCGCTTTCAGTGGCGGTAGCGCTTTCAGCACGCGGTCAACCGCAGCTTCAAGTTGCTGGTCGTTACCGTTGTGCATTTGATGTTCCGGCGTGTTCACATGTCGCCAAGTTTAAGACGCAGTTTCCGGCGCAGAGTCTCGCGCGCGCGGAAGATATCGGTTTTAACCTTTCCAATCGAGACGTTCAGCTTTGCTGCAATTTCCTCGTAGGTAAGCCCCTCGAGGTGAAACAACACAAGCGGTACGCGCTGCGCAGCCGGGAGGTTTTGCAGCGCTTTCTCGACCAACGCATATCGGTCGGCGCGCGCCAGTGTTTCCGCCACATCGTCCGGCGCGGCAAACTCGATGTGGTGATCATCCGAGTTTTGCTGGTCTGAATTTGTAAGCTCCGAAAATGACAACCAACGCCAACGATGTCGCCTTAGATGGTTAATGCACAAATTTGTCGCGACAGTTTTCAGCCACCCACCTGCGGTTGGGCTGTCCCGCAACGTATCAAAGCGCTCGAATGCCTTCACAAACACCTCCTGCGCAATGTCTTGTGCTTCAGTATCGTTGGCCAATAAACGCATGCAGGTGCTATAAACCATGTCTTGATATTGTCGCATGAACACCTCGAATTGTTCGGTATCTGTCATTGACCACGCACAAGCACGCGCAACACATCGTAGGCATTCCGGCCGTTCCAGTGCAATATCCTGTTGCCATGTTGATTCTCGGCACGCCACATGTACGATCAACTCGAAATGATACCCGCAACCCATGCGTTAATGAGTGGCCAGTTTTGTACATAATCCAGCATGCTCCACAACCCGTACGCAATCGCTGCACCGGCCGCCAAAACAAGCGCGCCGAGCAGGACTTTCTCAAAGCCTGTATCACCAGCCAAAGGTATCCAGAGGCTGCGCGGGTTGTATCTTTTCGTAATTACCGCACGATGCTTCCCGACACGTAAACGTGCCCGGGGAAAAACTGCGGTGTCTTGTGTCCCGCTAAACCCGTGCCTGCCAACAACAAAATCATGTGCACGTGTTTTTGTGCCCAGACCTTGCGTTTTTTTCGAACGTATGTCGGTTCCTCCCGCAATCATTGTTAAGCTTGTTTGCACATTAAAAGAACACAGCACACCCGGACTTTGTTTCAACAATTCGCATTTACGATCCAGTGGCTTACCGACACGACCATGGGCCAACCTCCAATTCACTTACCCCCAATCGTAAGAGCGCGGAGCACAAGATTAAAGCCAAGAAACCGGGTCTGCGTTACCCCTTATCGCGCACGGTGGACTGCGCGTCCTACCAACTCACCGCTTCTCTGCGTTTCCGCGGTAAAGAATTCGGCGAGAGATTTTGGAGTGCGGTGGCAGACCAAGCCGCAGCGAGCGCCGACACCGCTTTCGGATCCGCCCCCAGAACACTGGCCAACGACTCGTAGCCGCGCTCGTAAGAGCGCGGAGAGCAGTATTCCAGCCCAGAAGCCCCGTCTGCATAACCAACCCCGGCGCACAGTGGACTGCGCGCCCTACCTTAACTCTGCGCCTTTGCGCCTCTACGATTAAACCAGAAGTAGTTGGAGGGACGACCTCTGCGCCCTCTTGAGTGTGGTGCAGGCCGAACTGCGCACGGCAGCCGGCTCGGCCGTAGTCCCACCACCATCGCGCGGTTCTTACTGCGCCCCGGAGGGGCGCGCTCCGTCCCAACCGCTTATCATCGCGCGGACCACGCCATGGACTACGCGCCCTACCGACTCTGGGCCTTTGCTTGTAGCCGGGCTCGTAAGAGCGCGGAAAACCAGATCCAAGCCGAAAGACCGGGTCCGCACGACCAACCTCCGGCGCGCGCCCATCTTGGCCGCAGCAGCTCCTGTGACTGGGACAGTCGCTCGCCTGGGCAGATTGGCGCGCGGCCATCTTGGCCGCAGTGACTGCGGGTGACTAGGATTGGTTTGAGGTCTTTTTGCGATGTGGAATTGGCAGACCAGTGGGAACGGTGATGTAGTGGTGTTAAGCGCAGTGTTGTTTCTGCGGGCGCGGACGCCCGCGCGCCTTTGGCAAGATTTGTCGCGCGGCTATCCTGGCCGCAGGTGTTCTGCGACTTTGGGTTCCTGTGGTGAACAATTAGGGGGAAGATTTTGGAGTGCGGTGGCAGACCAAGCCGCAGCGAGCGCCGACACCGCTTTCGGATCCGCAGCCCAGAACACTGGCCAACGACTCGTAGCCGCGCTCGTAAGAGCGCGGAGAGCAGTATTCCAGCCCAGAAGCCCCGTCTGCATAACCAACCCCGGCGCACAGTGGACTGCGCGCCCTACCTTAACTCTGCGCCTTTGCGCCTCTACGATTAAACCAGAAGTAGTTGGAGGGACGACCTCTGCGCCCTCTTGAGTGTGGTGCAGGCCGAACCGCGCACGGCAGCCGGCTCGGCCGTAGCCTCACACTCACCGCGCGGTTCTTACTGCGCCCATGGAGGGGTACCCTTCGTTAAAAACATGATTGTCGGACGTACACCAGGCGAAAGTGATGGATATGCATACGGACTTGGGCCGGCCGTATCCATAGAAAGGCATGGTCGTACTTGTTGGGCGCAGACACGGGCTGCTGGGTGCACATGTTTGTCTTTGGTCGCTTTGCATGCGCGCATTGTTTCGTGTGTGTTGAGAAACCCACGACTGATCCTTGGTTCGGAATTGACGGCTCATTACCGTTAACGCTAGGTGGTGGTTCAGACCCGGTTATTGACGCCAAGTACAGCGGTTGCTACGATACAAATGTTCGCGCCCAATAGAACGGCAAGGCATTGAGACGGATTTAAGCCGCGACACACAAACTGATAGGGACGATCCCGACGATTCATTAAACGCGGCGAGAGGCTGTGCCAGGCGCATTGCGTCTGTTGAGTTACGGCCCTACCCGCAACGGGATAAAACCATGTCGTGTCTCGCACACCCAAACCCGTTCCGCATGGGCCTATAACTCGACCAAGACGCTATCACCATGAACACAGCATCGAATTATCGCTTTCATAAATCGAAAGTCATTAGCGCACCGAATTACGTCGCGTTTTTGCGAACAGCGTGGAACCTCGACAAGGCTTTGTTGCCTCGCACTGGCCTGAACAATCCAGGGCATAAAACAGTAATGCTTTTGTGTGTGCTGGTCTGCCTTGGGCGATGCAGTTCGACCGCGGTAGATCTGGTCTGGACAAATACAGCAGGCGGTGCATGGAACACGGCAGCCAACTGGGCGCCAAATCAAATACCAACTACAAACGACCACGTATGGATCACAAACAGCGGCACGTACACGGTAACCATCAGTGGTAACGCTGCGGCAGGCGAACTGACCTTGGGCGGTGCCACCGGCACGCAGACCGTGTCGCTAACAGGTGGCACATTTTTGGTTGGCAACGGCACCGGCAATACAAATGCCGTGCTAAGAATCAGCGGTGGCACACTCGGCGGAACAGGCAGGCTGATTCTGGCTGGGCCGTTGAATTGGAGCGGCGGCTCAATCACCAACGCTGTTGTGCAGTGCGCAGGTGGTTCGATCAGTGGCAGTGCAACCAAAACGCTCCGGTATGGATGCCTGATAAACACCGGTGTGCTCACTTTCAGTGGTGGATATTTGGAACCCAACAACGGAGCGACAATTTCCAACCTGTCTTCGGCAACATTTGATATCACTGCTGATTGCGATATCAGTTACTACGCGGGTAGTTCTGAGCCAATTTACAATTTGGGTGTATTCCGCAAAAGCGGGGGCACGGGTCAGACCTTGGTTGATACTGTGTTTTACAACCAGGCTGGCGGCACCGTCGTTGTTCAGACCGGAACAATAAGGTTTTCAGCGGGTGGACGGTTCGAAGGCACAATTGTGGTAAGTGCCAGTGGTACATTGGGCTTATACTCGGGCAATTTCGACCTTGCACCGGGGTTAACCCTGATTGGCGACGGTACACTCGAATGTTCTGGCGCGGCCGTAGTAAACCTTCAGCGCGACATCTCTGTTCACATGCTTAACGTTACTGGCGGGAAATTGACCGGGTCGGGTAGCGTCGCAGCTAATACACTAGTATGGCAGACCGGCACAATCGAATGCACTGTACAGTGCGGTGGTGGCGAGATACTAACCGGAGCAACGAGCGCGCCCAAGTTGCAGGGTGGGCGACTCGTTAACACCGGTTTGTTTCGCGGGGGTCTGATCAGCACCACAGACGGTGCGATAATCTCAAATCTGGCGTCTGGAATCTTAGAATTTACGAACGCAACGGCCGGTGTCCGACACGATTCAGGCGCATATGGCGCATTCTACAATGCCGGCCTGGTTCGCGCCACGGAAAGCACAACCGGTTGCTCAATTGGTGAACCATTTTACAACGCTGGTACGGTCGAGTCGCGCGGCGCAGGATTGAGATTCATCAGATCGTTCGTCCAAACAACAGGGATGACAATCGTCGGCGAAGGCCCGCTAACAGGTGCGCAAGGGATCAACCTGCTCGGTGGCGAACTTTCGGGCACAAACGTCGTGATGGGTAACGTGACCAATAACGCAACCGTCAAACCCGGTGGCTCAGGGATCGGCATATTAAAGATCGAGGGGTCGTACGTCGAGACGACAAACGCGCGAGTGCAGATAGCGGTTGGAGGGAGCGTACCTGGCACCAGTCATGACCAGCTTGTGGTGACTAATCTGGCGCGGTTGACAGGCACTCTTGAAGTGATTCTTACGAACGGATTTGCGCCAGGGCCTGGCATTGTGATAACCACGTTGGTATGTAACGTGCGCAGCGGCACATTCGGTTCCGTAGCCAAACCGGCAGAGTTCTACGTGGTGTACATGCCAAAGACAGTTCTGCTCGAGACAGAAAATGCGCCGCCTGTAGTGCAACTATCGGTTGGGCAAAATCAGTTGGCATGTCATCCGTTTGAAATGCAAGGTTCAGCTACCGACCCCGACGGCACAGTCACAAACTTTGCGTTACTTGTTGAAGGTTCTCCAGTTGGCGAATTTCCGTATCAGTTTTCCGGCAGGGCGTCTGCGTGTATTGATTTTCCGGGTGAAGTTATGGTTACGGCACGAGCTACCGATAACAAAGGTGCAATGGGTGAAACAAACGTTGTGGTCAATGTAACGACGTTGCCGGTCCACGTGCTGGACCCTGTTGGGTTTCAGACAAACCGAGCGTTCAAGCTGTGCATGTGCGGTCAGACAGGTAGCAACTACGTGGTTGAAATCACTACCAACTTGCCAGCCACAAACTGGACGACGCTCGGCACAATGGAAAACACAAATGGGATTTGGCGTTATTACGACAGTACGGCAACAAACGTCCCGCGCAGGTTTTACCGCGCGCGCCAGCTTTAACCCCTTTCTGTGAAGCTTTACACACGATCGCGGCCTATGACTTGGTTCGTCACGGTCTTCCCTGACCGTGACCGAATACTGCTTACAAACTACGGATTGTCTGGATTTACTCCGTCAAAATCCGATCATTTTTGTGAACCGCGCGATTTGCCCGGGTACTCCTGGACCGCCCCACAAAATCCGCATAACATGCGCGCCAAGAATTGGTCGAGGTTGACCTTCGGCCCTCTATGTTGATCGCATCGCTAAGGCGAGATTTGCACGACTCGGCTCCAGCGGACCCGCTAAACCAGCATTTGCGTGAGTTAGAGGGCAGGTTTCCACGTTGCCCACCATATCCTTCGGTGGCCGGCAGTTCAAACCCGCACTCCCAAACGCGCAGACGGCGGCATTCCAGCTCAGAAGCTGAGGCTGCATGAGCTGCCCAGCCACGCAGTAGAGTCCGCGCCCTATCTCGAAGCCGCATCCCTGGACCTTCCCACTAAAGAGGCCGACGCATGACGCTGTGCGTCCCTATCAACGCAACAAATTTTTTTCTGGGTAGTGACCCCTCGTCGAGACGCCCAGTCAATGTGGCCGTGCAACTGTTATTGTGCTGTGGCGCGCGGCCATCTTAGCCGCAGCAGCTCCTGTGACTGGGACAGTCGCTCCCCGGCGCAGATTGGAGCGCGGCCATCTTGGCCGCAGTGCCAACTGGTGAGCGGAACCGGTTTGAGGTCTTTTTTGGGGTGCAACAGTACTGGTGCTGTGGAAGCTCGGAGATAGTAACTTTGACCGGAGCGTATTTCTGCGGGCGTGGAGGCCCGTGCGCCACGGCAGGTCGGCGCGCGGCCATCTTGGCCGCAGTGCCCTCAAGGTGTGTGGGGCTTGTCAGGGGCTTCTCTCGATTCGTAGGGGCGCGCTCCGTAGCCGCGCCCGTAAGGGCGCGGAAAATAAGATTCAAACTTAAAAGCCGAGCCCGCATGACCGGCCCCGGCGCCGCAGTGGACTGCGCGCCCTACCTTAATCTCTACGCCTTAACGCCTCCGCAGTGAAGAATCGGCCGAGATGTTTTCGACGGTCTCGCATATGTGGTGCCGCCGGTACAGAGCGACGCTCATAGAGCGGCGCTACAGAAATCTGGATTTCGGAATTCTGCGGGGAGACTGATGCCAAAAATTTTGTCCTAGGTGCGACAAAAAGATTGTACGGTTTTGTGAGCTGTTGATTGTGGTCCTCAGGTCTGTTGTTCTGCATCGTTGCGCTTTTGCGTTAAAGAGCCGGACGCACCAGCCCACGCGGCCATACCAACGCAACAAATTTTTTCTGGGTAGTGACCCCTCGCCAAGACGTCCAGTTAATGTGGCCGTGCAACTGTTATTGTGCTGTGGCGCGCGGCCATCTTAGCCGCAGCAGCTCCTGTGACTGGGACAGTCGCTCGCCGGCGCAGATTGGCGCGCGGCCATCCTGGCCGCAGTGCCCTCAAGGTGTGTGCGGCTTGTCAGGGGCTTCTCTCGATTCGTAGGGGCGCGCTCCGTAGCCGGACTCGTACGAGCGCGGAAAATAAGATTCAGGCCGATAGGTTGCCTCAGTGCGAGCAGCTCCGGCGCGCAGCGGATTACGCGCCTTACCAACTCTCTGCGCCTCCGTGTCTAAGTGGTGTTAACTCGCCAACACTAAAACAGTTGCGCAGTGCACCATGTTCCTCAGGTTAAATTTGGTCGCCAGGATTGGTCAGATATGCCAACTGCAACCCGTCCGTTTTGTGACTTGGGGATGATTTTGTGGTGAGCTAGTTGCCCACTGTTGTCACGGTGGGCTATTGTCTATCGCCCGGATGGGCTTTGGGCTTGTGCTCGTAGCCGCGCCCGTAAGGGCGCGGAAAACAAGATTCAAACCTAAAGCTGGGTCTGCATGACCAACGCCGGCGCGCAGCGGACTGCGCGCCCTACCTTACTCTCTACGCCTCTGGTGTGAAGGATTG